>Ga0207696_1000109_pt1 | contig 156361 bp, 143 predicted proteins | sample KBSS54metaG_FD_184403 | JGI IMG/M metagenome (GOLD analysis project Ga0207696, IMG submission 184403) | Switchgrass rhizosphere microbial communities from Kellogg Biological Station, Michigan, USA - KBS S5-4 metaG (SPAdes) (version 2) | ecosystem: Host-associated > Plants > Roots > Rhizosphere... | reverse complement strand
TTTCGCGTGCTTTGAGCGGGCGCTTACCGTGTGCCTGGCGATCCTCATCGATCGCGGCGTCCAGGTCGGCCAGATAATCCATCGGGCGCTGCTCGACCTGATGCACTTCAAAGCGTTTCTTGCTGGCGTTGGCCTTCAAATGCGTGGTGTCAGTGTGCAGCACCTCGCCGCCAATCAAGCCGTTTTTAAGCGCCTGCTCGACGATTCCATCAAAGATAACTTGCTCAATATCGGTGCGGGCAAAGCGTCGGCGAAGGTTCTGGCTCAGGGTCGAAGCGTCCGGCACCTTGTCGGTGAGGCTCAGATCCAGGAACCAGCGATAGGCGACATTGACCTAAATCTCGCGGATCAACTGGCGCTCGCTGCGCACGCCAAACAGGTAACCGATGAAAAGCATCTTGAACAGCATGACCGAGTCAACCGCCGGGCGGCCGTTGTCGGCGCTATACAGCTGCTGAGTAGCCGGGCGGATGAATTCGAAATCGACGTGGCGAGCGATCTTGCGCAACAGATGGTCGCTGGGGACCAACTCTTCGAGGGTCACCATTTCCAGCGCATGCTGCTTGGGGGAAGGCGGTTTGAGCATCAGGCCTGATCCGTGGGAAGCGATGGCCTATTAAACAAAAGCCCCTAGCCTTTCGGCTAGGGGCTTTGTCAGCAACCTGAGCCCGCATTGCGCGGGCTTTTTTGTGTCGATGGGGAATGCACAGCTACCGGCGGGTCAGAAGTTGTAGCTCAGCGACGCGGTGACGTTGCGCGACGCGCCATAGAAGCCGCTGCCGCCGCTGTACAGGCTCATCAGGTATTTGCGGTTGGTGACGTTGTCCAGGTTCAGCGACGTGCTCCAGTGCTTGTCGATATCGTAGCTCGCCATCACGTCCACCAGGCCATAGGCGTTCTGGCGCAGGCGGCTGTCGTCGTCCACCTGGATCGCGCTCTGCCACGACAGGCGTGTGCCCACTTTCATCTGCGGCAGGCTGGCCAGGCGGTAGGTCAGGCTGGTACGCACGGTATGGGTCGGCACGTACTGGCGCGCCTTGTGACCATCGTCGTCCTCGATGTGCACGTAGGTATAGCCACCCTGCACGTCCAGGCCCGGGGCCAGTTCGCCGCTGGCTTCCAGCTCGACGCCGCGGCTCTTGTAGTCCGCGCCCTCGTAGATATCCTGGGTGCCGCCCGCCCGTGCCACGCCGGTGTCGACGGCAACGTTGCGCTGGTCAGTCTTGAACAAGGCCGCCGAGACATTCATCTGCTTGTCCAGCAGGCTGCCCTTGACCCCCACCTCGTAGCTCTTGCCTTCCAGTGGGTCGATCACCTTGTTTTCGGCGGTCACCACGTACTGTGGGTTGAAGATCCTGGTGTAGCTGGCGTACAGCGAGTACTGGTCATTGAGGTCGTAGACCAGGCCGGTGTAAGGCGTGACCTTGCCGTGCACGCGTACATCACGGTCGGCGCCGTAGTCGGTACCGTCGCTGTCGACGCTCATCATGCGTGCGCCGGCGATCCAGTGCAGCTTGTCGGTAAGGTTGAAGCGGGCACCGGCGTAGACACTCTTCTGCCGGTCGGTGAAGCGGGACATCTTGGTGTCGTCATCGGTGTACGGCAGGTCAGGCTTGGCCACGCCGCCACTCAGGGTCTGGCCCAGGTCCGCGTCGACGATTTCATCGAGACTGGTGTAGTAGCCGCGCTCCTTGTGCCGCGAGCGGCCATAGTCCACGCCAAGGGTCAGCTCATGCTCCCGGCCGCCGAGGCTGAACGGCCCGCTGACTTGCGCTTCGCCCAGCAGTTGTTTTTCGTCGCCACTGCCGTGGCTGGGGTCTGCCATCCAGGGGGTGGTGTCATCGCCGGCCATCAGGTAGTACATGTTCTCCTGCTGGCGCTGGTCGACGGCAGTCACGTTCAGCTTGCCTTTCCAGCCGTTGCCAAAGTCATGGGCAAGCTCGGCGAAGGCGCGCTGGGTGTGCACATCCCAGTAGCTCCACTTCTGGCCGATGTTGGCGCCACGGCTGTAATGGATGAGGTTGCCGTCCGCGTCGGTCAGGGGCAGACCGCCCCAACTGCTGCCGTTGGAGTTGCTCTTGTTGTCGGAGAACCCCACGGTCAGGGTGTCGGCGTCGGACAGGTCGAACGCGAGCATGCCACTGAGCACGTTCTGTTCGTGGGAATAGCGGTCCAGGTACGAATTGCCGGTCTGGTTGGCATAGATGAAACGCCCACGCACATTGCCGCTGTCGGTCAACGGCCCGGACACGTCCACGTCTACCCGACGGGTGCCCCAGGAACCAGCGGACACCTTGACCTGAGCCTGAGGCGTGTAGGTGGGGCGCTTGCGAATGAAGTTGACCGTGGCCGAAGGGTTGCCGGTGCCGCTCATGAGCCCATTGGCACCGTGCAGAATGTCGACCTGCTCGTACTCGGCCATGTCCAGGTCACCGTTGAGCAGCCCGGCGCTGAAGGGCGCGCCGATGCCATCGTACTCGAAGTTATTGATGTCGAACCCGCGCGACGTGAAGTTGGTGCGGTCGGTTTCGTACTGTTCAACGGTCACTGATGGGGCGCTGCGCAGCGCATCCTTGACGCTGTTGAGGTTGAAATCATCCAGCTCCTGGCGCGACAGCGTGGTCACGCCCTGGGGTGTTTCCCTGGGCGTCAGGCCCAGCCGCGTGGTGGTGCTGTCAGCCGGTTGCTGATAGCCGGTGGGGGCGGCGTCACTTTCGCTGCTGGCTTGCACGGCGGTGTTGGGCAGGGTCAAGGTATCGGCGTGGGCAAGCGGCGAGATCGCCCAGGCAGCGGCCACCAGGGCAGAGAAGGACAGGAGGGATTTCACAGTGACGATCCGAATGAAGGGAATACGTCAAAATGCTATTTGGAAATGATTATCATGTAAAGTTATTTGTAACCAGATATTTGGCCGCTAAGGGTGATGTCAGGTCGCAGGGATTTCAGAGGCACATCTGTTTCGGGCCAGTTTCGTCTGTGAGACCACCTGGTCCGCTTTTTCTGTTCACTGCAGCGCTATGGGCTGCCAACACCATTGACGCAGGTTTGACGCCCACTCTGGCACCGCATTAGTGTTCATATCCCGTGAGATGGAGTTCCCCCCGTGCAGTTGAATATCTACCAGGTCGACGCCTTCGCCGACCGCCCTTTCGGCGGCAACCCCGCCGCGGTCTGCCCCCTTGTCGAATGGCTGCCCGATGCGCAGTTGCAGGCTATCGCCGAGGAAAACAACCTCTCGGAAACCGCCTACTTCGTGCGCAAGGGCGATGCCTTCGAACTGCGCTGGTTCACCCCCACGGTCGAGGTCGACCTGTGCGGCCACGCCACGTTGGCCGCCGCCTGGGTGATCGCCAATGAGCTGCCGCACGCCCCCGAGGTGATGCGCTTCGCCACCCGCAGCGGCGAGCTGCGGGTGAGCCGTACCGCCCACGGCCTGGCCATGGACTTCCCGGCCAAGCAGCCGGTACGCCGCGAGCCGGTGGCAGGGCTGCTGGAGGCTTTGGGTATCACCCAGGCCGAAGTATTCGCCACCGATGACTGGCTGGTGGTGGTGGAAGACGAAGCGTTGATCTCCCAGCTGAAGCCCGACTTCGCCCGCCTCAAAGGCCTGCCCCTGCGCGGTGTCGCAGTGACGGCAGCCAGCCAGCGGTTCGACTTCGTCACCCGCTGGTTCGGCCCCAACGTGGGCGTCAACGAAGACCCCGTGACCGGCTCCGCACACACTTCGCTGGCGCCATTGTGGGCCGAACGGCTGGGCAAATCGCTGTTGAAAACCGAGCAAGGCGGCGCGCGCAAGGGGCAGTTGACCTGCGAGTTGGCCGGTGACCGGGTGATCATCAGCGGCCAGGCCGTGCTGTTCATGAAAGGCACGGTGTTTTTCTGAAGCGCGGATGAACATTCAACGCTGCACACAAACTGTCACATAACCGCAATATTTCGACTTCATGATCGGCGGCATCTGCCTTCGCGCCGTGAGCCGTCATGACTTCGAGCATCATCAAAAGCCACCAGGACTCGGACCTTTTCGGCCTGCTCTACGGCTACCGGTTCCGCCCCGGTGGCCCGGTGTGCGAACTGGATTCGGCCGCGGTGTTGCAGGCCCTGGGCAGCGTCGAGCACAACGACGAGTTCGTCTGGCTGCACCTGAACCTGGCCCACGCCGGCTGCGAACGCTGGATGCATGCCCACCTGCCATTGCCCGACGACTATTTCGAAGCCCTGCATGAGGGCTCACGCTCCACGCGCATCGAGCACGTCGAAGACTCGCTGCTGGCAGTGGTCAACGACGTGGTATTCAACTTCGGCATGGTCTCATCGGACATTTCCACCCTGTGGCTGTGCGCCACGGAGCGCCTGCTGGTCAGCGCCCGCCGTCAACCGCTGCACTCGGTGGACAAACTGCGCTCGTCGGTCAAGCGCGGCGAACGGTTCCGTTCGCCCATGGAACTGCTGGTTCACCTGTTCCGCGACCAGGCCGAAGTGCTGACTCAGATCGTGCGTAAAACCAGCCTGAGTGTCGACGGTATCGAGGACCAGTTGCTGTCATTGCGCCTGAGCAACAACCGCGCGGAATTGGGCGCCATGCGTCGGGTGCTGGTGCGCCTGCAGCGGCTGCTGGCCTTGGAACCGGGGTCATTGCTGCGCCTGTTGAACCGCCCGCCGGTCTGGTTGCAGGAAGACGACTTGCAGGAGCTGCGCCAGGCCACCGAAGAGTTCGCCCTGGTGCTCAGCGACCTCACCGCGCTGGGTGAACGCATCAAGCTGCTGCAGGAAGAGATCGCGGCCAACCTCAACGAACAGAGCAACCGCACGCTGTTCACCCTCACCGTGGTCACGGTGCTGGCCCTGCCCATCAATATCATCGCCGGTTTTTTCGGCATGAACGTCGGCGGTATCCCCCTGGCCAGTGACCCGGAGGGGTTCTGGATACTGGTGGCCCTGGTGGCCACCTTCACCTTGCTGGCCGGGCGTTGGGCCTTTCGCAAGCGCAGCGACTACTGACGCGGGCCTGACGCCAGGCTGTCATATTTTGCAACGATTATAGGAGCTCCCCTCCCTCAATCGAGTTGCCTGACATGGCTACGCCAACCCTGGCTTCTTCACCCAACAGCACCACCCATGCGCGCCCGACGTTTGACCGCAAACCAGGGCGCGGCACCTTGATCCTGTTCTTCGTCATCCTGGTCGTGGGGCTGGTCTACAGCACCTGGAGCCTGGTGAGTGACGTTGACGACATGGGCACGGTGGTCACCACCTGGACGCCCTTCCTGTTGCTGGGCATCGCCCTGCTGATTGCCCTGGGCTTCGAGTTCGTCAACGGCTTCCATGACACGGCCAACGCCGTGGCCACGGTGATCTACACCCATTCGCTGCCACCGCAGTTCGCGGTGATGTGGTCCGGCTGCTTCAACTTCCTCGGCGTACTGCTTTCCAGCGGCGCGGTGGCGTTCGGGATCATTGCCCTGCTGCCGGTGGAACTGATCCTGCAGGTGGGCTCGTCGGCTGGTTTCGCGATGATCTTCGCCCTGCTGATCGCGGCCATCGTCTGGAACCTGGGCACCTGGTGGCTGGGCCTGCCGGCGTCTTCGTCCCATACCCTGATCGGCTCGATCATCGGCGTGGGGGTGGCCAATGCCCTGATGCACGGGCGTGACGGCACCAGTGGCGTGGACTGGAGCCAGGCGCTGAAGATCGGCTACTCGCTGCTGCTGTCGCCGCTGATCGGTTTCGTCTGCGCGGCCTTGTTGTTGGTAGCGCTGCGCCTGCTGGTAAAGAACCGCGCATTGTACAAGGCGCCGGTCAGCGATGCCCCGCCGCCATGGTGGATTCGCGGCCTGCTGATCCTGACCTGCACGGGCGTGTCGTTCGCCCACGGCTCCAATGACGGGCAGAAAGGCATGGGCCTGATCATGCTGATCCTGGTAGGCACCCTGCCCATGGCCTACGCCCTGAACCGCGCCATGCCAGCCGACCAGTCCGTGCAATTCGCCGCCGTGGCGCAAGTCACCCAGCAGGCCCTGGCCAAGACCGACCCCACGCCGGTGGCCGGTGACCCGCGGCTTATCCTCACTGACTACATCCGCGACAAGAAACCCAGCCCGCAGCTGGTACCGGCCCTGGCGGCCATCGCCGGGCTGATCGGCCAGGAAGTCAGCGCCTACGGCAGCCTGACCGCCATCCCCGCGGCGGCGGTGGGCAACGTGCGCAATGACATGTACCTGACCGGCGAAGCCATCCGCCTGATGGAGAAGGACAAGCTCGGCCAGTACGACGCCGACACCCAGGCCAAGGTCAGCCAGTTCAAGCAGCAGATCGACAGCTCCACCCGCTTCATCCCGCTGTGGGTCAAGGTAGCGGTAGCCATCGCCCTGGGGCTGGGCACCATGGTGGGCTGGAAGCGTATCGTGGTGACCGTGGGCGAGAAGATCGGCAAGAACCACCTGACCTACGCCCAGGGGGCGAGCGCCGAGGTGGTGGCGATGCTGACCATCGGCGCGGCGGACATGTACGGCTTGCCGGTGTCCACGACCCACGTGCTGAGTTCGGGGGTGGCCGGCGCGATGGTCGCCAATGGCTCGGGGCTGCAGATGCGCACCATCCGCAACCTGGTGATGGCCTGGGTGCTGACCCTGCCCGCGGCGATCCTGCTGTCCGGGTCGCTTTACTGGCTGTTCGCAACGGTGTTCTGACCACAAGGTGGCCGCGACGTGTAGCAGCGGACCCGGCCGCGTCCCAAGCGCCGCGCCGCACCAGGCACCCCGCCTGCACCGCCACGGCGGCCTAACGGCCGCTGCTGCAAAGCAGGCGCGTGAGCCTTCAGCGGCCCCGGTCCCTGTAAGATGGAGGCCAGAAACCCCCGCATAAAATATGTTTCAAACAGTTGACCAAATGCCCCCCACATGCCTCCTGGCACCCTGCCCACGCAATTGATCATTTCTTCGCCACTCCGGCCAAGGTACTGGCCCCATTGGCTTTGACGAAGTTATCCACAGAGATACCCACGATTTCCGGGGACAACTTCAACACCCTCCAGCACAACAGTTTCTGCAGGGCAAGTGCATCCGCGCCCTCAGACCAGCCGCTCGATCCGCCGGTGGCGCCATACGCCTCGGTAGTAGGCCGACTGCAGCACCAGCATGCTCAGGTAGGTCACCGGAAACGCCATCCACACCCCTTCCAGGCCGAACCGGGCATTAAGCAACCAGGCTGCCGGCAGTTCCACGCCAACGATGCAGAAAATCGAGATCAGCACCGGCACCAGCACCGTGCCACTGGCGCGCATGATGCCGCCCACCAAGGCCTGGAAGCCGAACACCAGCATGCTCCAGAGCATGATGTGCAACAGGTGTTCGGCCTCGGCGCGGGTGGCGGGGTCGGTGATGAACAGCGCCAGCAGCCAGTGGGACAGCAGGTAGCCGAGCACGATCAGGCCGCCGGTGAGCCAGAGGTTGATGGCCATGCCGGTGCGCAGGATCGGGCCGATGCGTTCCAGGCGCCCGGCACCGATGGCCTGGGCGCCCAGGATGGAAGCAGTGATGGCGATGGACAGCGCGGGGAATTGCACGTAGTTGACGATCTGGGTCACCGCGCCGTAAGCGGCGGTGGCCTGGGAGCCGTGGCCGTTGACCAGGGACAGGATCACCAGTTCGGACAGCGAGATGACCACCATCTGCAGGCCGGTGGGCAAGCCGATGCGCAGGACCTTGGCGAGGATGTCGCGGTCCAGGCGCAGGGCCCTGAAGAATTCACGGTCAGGGGCCAGCACATGCCTGGCCCGGTTCAGGCGCCAGGCCAGCAGCGCGATGGCCACGACGTTACCGGCCAGCGCGGCGACCGCGGCGCTTTGCGTGCCCAGTTGCGGCAGGCCCAGCCAGCCACGGATCAACGCCGGGGTCAGCAGCAGGCCCACGGCGGTGGACACCACCAACGCCAACAGGGGCGTGAGGGTATCGCTGACGCCGCGCAACAGCTGGGTGAACAGTACGAACACCAACAGGATGGGCATGATGCACATCATCACCCGAGCGTAGGCCACCGCGTCATCCAGTACGTCGGCGGGGGTGCCCAGGCCCTGCAGGGCCTGGCGCGCGAAGACACTGCCGAACACCGCCGCCACCAGGCCGATCAGCGCACCCAGCAGCAGGGTGGACGCCGCGATCTGTTTGACCATGTGCGGCTCGCGCGCCCCCCAGGCCTGCCCGATCAACACCCCGGCGCCCGCCCCCAGGCCGATAACCAGCGCGATGAAGAAGAACACGATGGGAAACATCCCCGACACCGCCGCCAAGGCCTGGGTGCCGAGCATCTGGCCGATGAAGATACTGTTGAGGGTGCCGGACATCGATTGCAGGAAATTGGACAGCACCATGGGTGCCAGGAACGCCAGATAGGTTTGCCACAAGGGCCGTTGTGCGGGGGTGTGCATGGGGAAGCGCTTCTCGGGCAGATTGGCAGGCCCGGGATTCTAGCGCACTCGGCCGCCTGCACGCCTGCCATCCTGCCAGCAAGCGGTACCTCGCCAAGGGTTTCAGCAGCCGTTGTAGCGAAGGGCCCGCTGTCGATCAATAGGCCCTGACCACGCTGACCCCGGCGCGGTAGTCGGAGATCCCGGCAGCGCTGCCGCGGCGCTCCACCATGATCTGGTAACGCCCCGGGTCCAGGCGCACTTCGCTCAGTTCGGCATGCAGCACGCCGCTGCCCCAGGATGACAGCGTGGGGTGGCTGATGCGCCGGTCCTGGATGACCACCGCATCGTCGATGTCATAGATACGCAGAAAAACGTTGAACGGTGCCCCCGGCTCGCGGGTGTACCCCGTGGCATCCGGGCGCAAGCCACCGGCTCCCTCCCACAGCCGTTGGCGCGCCGTCAGGTCATTGGGCGGGTAGAAGTAGTCCAGGCGCACCGAGTAGCTGTCTTTGTCGACGATGCGCACGGTGATCCCCGCCACGGCACCCGACGTCTTCAGGCTCAGGGGCGCGACGTCGGCGGCGTTGGCCTCGGGACTGTGGGCCGCCAAGGCGAGGTTCAAGGCACACAAGGCCAGCGGAATATCTCTCAAAACGGTTTCACCGGTGGGTTGTCCGTTTCAGGGTATCTCAATTTTCGCGCGACGCCACCGCCTGCCATAGCTCGCGAGCCTTGTCCTTGAGCCATAGCGCCTCGGCCCAGCGGTCACCCAGCTCGCGGCCATCGGCGCCCGTGATAGCGTATGGCGGCGGCCCCAACTCGCAGGTGAATGACAGGCTACCGGTGGCACTGCCGTCACGGGCCAGCCAATCTTCCATGCCGTGGCGCCACCACCCCAGAAAACGCTGCACCCAGGCCTGGTGCTGGGCAAACGCCAGGGATACCTGCACCTGCTCGCTGCTGGCGACCCGCCCGTGAAAGCCCCAACTGCGCCGCAGTATCTGGTGAATCGGCTCGTCGTCTTCGCGGCTGGGCGCTTCGGGCAACTCCCGGCCCACCACGTAATGGGACAGGTCGGCGAGCAGCTTGAGGTCCGGCAGTTCGGCCAGCAGCTGCAAGGTGAAGGGCAAGTCGTTGGTGACCCGGTAGCGATGGGTTTCCACCAGCACCGGAAAGTCCACCTGCTCGGCCAGCCGTTGCCAGCCTTCGAGCAAGGGCACTGCGCCTGCCAGGGTAAACGGCCGCACGTCCGCTTGAATCGTCAGGTGGTGGCAGCCGTGCTGGCTGGCGACGTCCAGCGCGGCGGCCAGGTCGTCCACCGTGCGTGGAAACACCTGGCCCTCGATGGCCAGCCCCAGGCTCTGCGCAGCGTTGCTCAAGCGTCGGGCATGGGCGGGTTGCCAGAAATGGTCGGTGATACCGTCGAAGCCCGCTGCGGCGATCTGCTGCAGTTGCGCCTCCAGCGGCTGGGTGGGCTGGCCCTGGTGGTCGAGCATGGCCCACAGGGATTGAAACACCAGAAAACGGCTCACGGTCAGTTCCTCAACAGGTTTTTGAGTGACACACCAGCATCGGCCAGGGCCTCGACAGGCAATGGCAGGGCGGCGCTGATCAACCGTTCGCACAGCTTGATGTCCTTGGCCACGCTGTTGCCGGGCCCCCAGGCGCAAGCACCTTGCAGGCGCCGGCCGGCGTCGAGGAAGAACAGCAGCAAGCCCCCGCTGGCCAACTCGCGCCGCACGCTCGGTGAGCCGTCACCTGCATCGCCCACCCTCTGCAGGCTGGTATCGTACTGATCGGACCAGAACCCTGGCACCTGCTCAAAGGGCAGTTCGGCGCCCAGCAGGTTGAGCGCAGCGTGGCGCCCCTGGGCCTCGGCGTTACGCCAGGTTTCCTGACGCTGGAAAGCCCCCTGCAGGTGCAACCTGAACTCGCAGACATCGCCGGCGGCATACACCTGCCGGGCACTGGTGCGCAGGAAGGCGTCGACGCGGATACCCTGCCCCACCGCCAAGCCCGCCGCCTGGGCCAGGTCGATATTGGGTTGCATGCCGATGCCCACCAGCACGCCATCGCACGGGATGCGGCTACCGTCCACCAGGGAAACAACCTCGACCTGGCTACCGCCCTCGAATGCTTCGATACGTGCATTCAGGCGCACGTCCACACCGTGTTCGCGGTGCAGGTCCAACAGCGCGTCGCCGATGTCCGCCGGCAGCACGCGCCCGGCCAGGCGCGGGCCGGCTTCCAGCAAGGTCACCTCGCAGCCCAGGGCGCGGGCACTGGCGGCCACCTCCAGGCCGATGAACCCACCACCCACCACCACCAGGCGCGCCCCGGGGCGAAGGCTGTCGCGCAGGGCCAGCGCTTCATCGTGGGTACGCAGGTACAACACGTTTCGCCAGCCGGGCGCCACGCCGGGCAGGCGTCGGGCGCGACCGCCGGTGGCCAGCAACAGGCCGCGATAGCCCACGTGCGTGCCGTCGGCCAGGGCCAGGCGCCGCGCGGTGGTATCCAGTGCCTGCACCGGCTGCCCCGTGAGGTGTTCGATGCCCAGCGCCCGCAGCTGTTGCGCATCGCACAGGCTGAAGCCAGCCAATTCAGCGCTGCCCTGCAACAGGCCCTTGGACAGCGCTGGTCGCTCATAAGGGGCGTGGGGCTCGTCCCCGATCAGCAGCAGGCGACCGTCATACCCTTGCTCGCGCAGCGTAAGGGCGGCGCGGCCACCGGCGTGGCCGGCGCCGACGATGACCAGCGGGTCGGCAGTGCTCATGGGCTCACCCCCAGCAGCACCCGGCCGCCCTCGACCCGCACGGGGTAGGTCTTGAGGTTGACGCACACCGGCGCCCCCAGTGCCTTGCCGGTGCGGTAATTGAAGCGGCCGTTGTGCTTGGGGCATTCGATGACATCGCCCATCACCAGGCCGTCGGCCAGGTGAATGGCTTCATGGGTGCAGCGCCCGTCGGTGGCAAAGAATTCGTCGTCGGCGGCGCGGTACACCGCGTATGTGTGCTGCTGGTGGTCGAAACGGATCACGTCTTCTTCGTCGATCTCGTCCACGGCGCACACATCGACCCATTGATCATTCATGGCGGTCTCTCTTGTCATGGAAACACTGGGGGCAGGTTCAGGCCACCGCCGATTCGCCGGGCTGGGGCACAGGGCGCTGCACGTGGCAGGTGGGGTCTTTGCGCTGGCGCCACACCGTTGGCAGGATTTCCCGGTATGCCTCCCACAGGCTGGCGTAAGGCCGCGGGCAATCGTGGCGAATGGCTTCATGCAGCTTGGGCAAGGCGTGGTACGGCACCATCGGAAACATGTGGTGCTCCAGGTGATAGTTCATGTTCATGTACAGGAACCGCTGCACCGAGCCCATGTAGATGGTGCGGCAGTTGTAGCGATGGTCCAGCACGTCCTCGGCCAGGCCCACGTGCTGGGATACACCCCACACGTAGTTCAGCCAGCCGCCGTACAGGGTCGGCAGGCCGATGATCATCAGGGGCAGCCAGCTGTGCAGCACCAGTGCGGTACCCAGGGTAACGGCGTAGATCAGCAGCCAGGCCCGTGCGGTCCAGAACACCCGGGCGCTTTGGGAGTGCGGGATGAAGGTCTGCTCCTGCTCGTCCAGGCGGCCACCGGCATGACGAAACAGCGCGGCGCTGGTCTTGACCACATGGGGCAGGCTGAACAGGCTGAGGCACATCTTTACCAGGCTCGGCGGGCGCGGTTCGACGATCTCGGGGTCACGGCCGACGATGATTGTGTCGGTGTGATGACGGGCGTGGCTCCAGCGCCACACATGGGGCTCGAACATGATCATGAAGCTGGCCAGGTGGTACACCGCGTCGTTCAACCAGCGGGTCTTGAACGCGGTGCCGTGGCCGCATTCATGCCAGCGGGCGTTGGCGGCGCTGCCATACAGCACACCGTAGGCGAAAAAGAACGGCACGCAGGCCCAGCTGCCCCACAACCAGCAGCCCGCGCCGCCGGTGGCCAGCAGTGCAAGCAGCCACAGGCCGGTGTCTCGCAGGGCCGGGCCGTCACGGCGTTGCATCAATTCTTTCATCTGTTTGCGGGGTACCGGCGACTGGTACCAGGTGGCCGAGGCCAACCCGAGTTCCACCGCGCGGGCGGCCTGGTCGCCGGTCAGGCGGTAATCGCGGCGCGCGGGCCGGGCACGGCGTTCCAACGCTGCACTGTAGTCGGACATCTTGTTATTCTCCGCAGGCGTAAGGGGTGGGCGTGCCAGCCTTCTGCAACCGGCTCGCCTGGGCCAACCTTAGGTCTGCGCACGGTTCCCCTCAATGCCTTGAAGACATTCACTCTCAAGCTATCATCGCAAGGGATGAACGCTTGATGGTTTTCTATCAAGGCATGAACCAAGGGCCCCCATGAACAAAAACAAACGCCCCACCATCGCCACTGTCGCTGCCCAGGCTGGCCTGAGCGTGGCCACCGTCGACCGGGTCCTCAACGCCCGTGCGCCGGTCAACGCCGAGACCGCCGAGCGGGTGTTCCACGCTGCCGAAGCGGTGGGCTACTTCGCCGCGCGGCTGATTGGCCAGCGTATCAACGAACGAAAACCCGCCTACCGTTTCGGCGTGCTGTTGCTGGGCACCGCCCAGGCGTTCTACGGGCAGTTGCAGCACGCCATCGAGGAAGCCGCCCGGCGCTACGGCGCGGCCAACCTCAGTTGCCACTTCGACCATGTGACAGACCGCAGCCCCGCCGCCATCATCGGCCAGATAGAGCGCCTGGCCGTGCAGTGCGACGCCCTGGCGGTGGTGAGCTTCAGCGACCCGGGAATCAACGCCTGCATCGAACAGATGCGCGCCGCCGGGGTGCCGGTGGTGGCCTTGCTGTCGGACGTGGATGAACGGGGCCGCACGCCGTATGTGGGCCTGGACAACCGCCAGGTGGGCCGTACCATGGGCTGGCTGCTGGCCAGCCTGCGGGGTGAACGCCATGGCAGCGTAGGGGTGCTGTTGGGCGGCTATCGCTTCCTGTGCCACCAGGAGCGCGTCGCCGCCTTGTACGAGTACTTGGCGGAACACGCGCCACGGCTGACCCTGCTGGACCCGCTGATCAACCTGGACAACGACCAACTGACCGAAGAAGCCACCCTCGACCTGCTGGCCCGCCACCCTGACCTGTGTGGCCTGTGCGTGGTGGGCGGCGGCGGTGACGGCGTGATCAGCGCGCTGCGCCAGCGCCCGGTGCACCCGCGGCTGTGCAGCATCGTGCCGGAGTCGACCCCGCTGTCGCGCCAGGCCATGGCCGACGGCGTGCTGAGCCTGGTGATCGACTCCCAACCGCAACCCGTCGCGCAGGCATTGATCGACGTGCTGGTAGGCCTGCAACAGGCCCCTGACTTCGATGCCAGCCGCCAGCGGGTGTTCGTGCCGTTGCAGATCATCACCCGGGAGAACATGGCGCCCTGACCCTGGCCATGGCCTGCGGCCGCCTACTGGTAGCTGACTTTCACGGTGGCCGTGCCTTTGACCAGGCCTGCCGTTACGCAGTGGCTGCCTGCTCCGCTCTGGTAATAGCGCACCCGGTAAGGCAAGTTGAACGCCGCGGTGCTGTTGAGCACAGACCCCACCACCGCGGTGTCGCCCAGCATCACTGGCAGGTTGCTGGTGGCATCCAGTATCTGCAAGGCGACGCACGACGCCCCTTCACTGCTGCTCTGCGGTTTCAGCAGCCCCAGGCTGCCATCGGCGACCCATCGGTCGGCATCGATCGTCAGCGTGACGGCACCGTTGCTGCCCTTGCAGGTAAACGTCACTGGAAAGTCAGTGTCGCCGTGGGTGCTGCCCACGCCATTGAACCGGCTGGCCGGCACATCGGGCAGGTTCACCGACAGATCGCCGATGTCGCAGGTGCCGGTTTCAGGCACGATTTCGCTGCCACCCCCCGTGATCCGCGTGGTCAGGAAGATGCCGCTGTTGAAGGGGTACGTCGCGTAGGCGATGTTGTTGGTGTAAGTGCCGGCGGCCAGCGCGCCCGACCCCACGGTATCGCTGAGCTTGATCAATTCCACCACCACGGAGCCCGTCACATTGAACACGAGGGTGTTTTGCGCCACCGAACCGCTGGTGCCCGGCATGCCCAGGTTCCAGGTGGTCTTGTCGCCTGCGTAAAAGGGCGTCGTCGACCGTGCCTGAAGCCAGCTGGTTCGCATGCCCACGCCGGCGATGTTGGTGGTATAGACATTCTTGATCGCCGTGGATGTGCCCTGCATCACTCGCCATTCGGTGGTGTCCCCCGGCTTGCAGGACACAATGGCGAAGAACGTGCCGGCAATCGGAAACTCCTGGCTGTAGAACACCTCACCCACCGCCGTGCCGGACGGCACCGAAATCTTGCCCATGCCAATATCGACCACCGCGCCCTCCTGGTAGTTGGGCATCATGCCGCACACCGCCCAGGCGGAGGAAGACAGCATCAGGCTGGCAAGCATGCCGATCGCCCCCAGGAGACGGCCGACCCGGCACGGCCGCACATATCGTTCGAATATGCTCATCGGCTGCTCAGGCCTGAGCCCGCGGCATGGATGCACGGCGCCTGAGTACTCATCAGGGGGTGGCCCGCCCCATGCTCGACCAGGCTATAGGCGATCTGGCAACTGGAGCCACCCTGCAGGTTGACCGACAGCGTGCCGGTGTCGGCGATGCCCTGGACAAAGGCATTGTTGCCCTGGCCCACCACGCCCACCACGTTGCCACCGGCGTCGCGCACATCGGCGCCGAACGGCAACGCGATATGCCCGCCGTTGGTAATATGGATCACGGCCGATTGCCCGACACGCGTCTTGAAGTCCACCCGCACGATAGCGCCGGCGAACGGGGCGACCTGCTGGGAGGTGTTTTGAAAGGTAACGTCCATGGAGCTGCCCTTGGGGTCCAGATTGATGGTGTTCATGCGGTAAGGCGACAGGTACGGCATCACTCCGTAGCCGCGCTTGTCGAGCTGCAGGCCGGATAGACCGCCAATGGTCGCGCCCTCGGCGCCTGGCGCCGACACCACGGCGATGGTCTCGCCGGTGTTGGGCGACAGGGTCACGCCGCCGCTGTGCAGCACCATGCTGCCGTCGCTGCCCAGCGAATAGGACTTGTAGTCACCGCCCTGCTCGTACGAGCCCCGAACGGTGCTGCGGGTCCCACGGTATTGGGCGTTGACGCTGCCCGACCCTGATGTGTTGGTATCGCTGGCCTGGGTCACGCCATAGCTCAGCCGCCCTTCGTCGTCGGCGGTACCGCTGAGGTAGTTGCGCAGCGTGCTGCCCTGCCCCGGTGTCGTGGTGTATTGGGTGCTCAGGGTCGGCGACCTGGCACTGCTGCCCAGCGGCAAGGTGAGGCTGAGGAAGTACTGAGTCTGAGCGCCCATGAACTGATCATCGTTGCGGCTGGCCGACAGGCTGTAGCTGACGTCGCCCAGGTTGCCGTTGAAGCCCACCTGGAATTGCCGGCTGGACTTGTCCGTGCCACTCCAGCGCTTGCTGCTGGAGCCGGTCAGGAACACCGAGCCATAACTGCCCACCGGCTGGTCGATGCTGACGTCGAAGCGGTCCCGTTCGTTGCCGTTCCATAACCAGTCTTCCTGGAACGCAGGGTCCTTGACCCGCTCGCGGGCGTCGACCGCCTGCGACAGCGTCATGTACCGGGACGAGGAATAGCGGTACGCCGCCAGGGTGACATTGGTCTTGGTATCAGTGAGCATTTTGCTGTACGCCAGCTTCGCGCTGCGCCCGGACGCCGAGCCGTGGCCGTTGCCAAGGTCCGTCTGTTCCTGGGTCAGGTCCAGCGAAAACGCGCCCACCGGCGTGTTCAGGCCGGCGCCGAGCAACCCGGCGCGAAACCCCTCGCTGGCCTGGATACCACCGTAGCCGGTCAGGTAGTTATTGAAGCCGTAGTGCAACGTACCTTGCACCAGGTGGGCATCCGAGGCCATGGCCTGGTTGTACAGCTTGCCCGCCACCAGGTCATATTGGCTGCGCCCGGGGCGCAGCAGGTTGGTCACTGACGAATAGGGCACCGCAAAGCGCCGCTCACCACCGTCCGCCTCGGTAACCACCACATTGAGGTCACCGCCGTAACCGGTGGGGTACAGGTCGTCGATGACGAAGTTGCCGGGTGTCACGGTGGTCTGGTAAATCTTGATGTCGTTCTGCCAAACCTCGACCTTGGCGTTGGTGCGCGCGAAGCTGCGAATGGTCGGTGCGAAGCCGATCTGCGAGTCCGGGTACATGCGCTCGTCCGACGCCAGGCTGGCACCGCGCACGGCCACGCTGTCGAAGCCCACGCCCTTGGTGTTGATCTCGCCCAGGGTGACCAGGCTCTTGAGCCCCGCCACCGGGCGCTGCACGTAGGTGGACAGCCTGTTCCACTGCGCCTTGGAGCCATTGGCCCAGGTGACATTGGCGTTGTGCCTGAACTGCCACAGGCCCAGGTTGAAGCCGCCCCGCAACCCCAGGTAGGCCGAGTCGGTGCTGCCGAAATCGTCATTCTGGGTGCCGAAATAGTTCAGGTTGTAGTCCAGCTTCGCCGCTGTCACGCCTGGGTCCCAGTATTCGGGCTCGACATACCCACGGGGTATGCGGCGCAGGTTCGCCTGGGGAACCTGCAGGTACAGCTTCTGCTCCGACAGGTCGGCATAGGCGATCGCGTTGGGGATGGCGGCGGCCAGGGTACGGCAAGTCTGATGCTCTGACTGCGGCGGGGTATCGATGCCGATACGGCGCATCTCGGCCACCGTGAAACAGGCCTCGGCGATGTTGCCATGGCCCACATCGACGAACTCGATGCGGGCCCGCGAGGATTGCTTGCCGTTCAGGTAGATATCCAGGTCATAGTGCCCCGGTAACACGGGGTTGCCTTGCTGATAGCGGGACATATCCAGGTGCTTGGCGCTGCCCACCAGGAATGAGCTGTCGAACTGTGCATCCGGATGGACCGTTTGCGCAGCCGCCGGTGGCAGTGTCGGTTCAGCCGCCACGGCAGGCTTGGCAGCCCAATGGCATATGACACACAGCACGGCCCAGAAACGCAGGGCCGGACCTGAAGTTGTGGCGCGCGGAAACCTTCCGCCCACGCAGAAAGAGCGAGCTAAACAGTTCATATTCATCACAACAACGTGGCGGGGTTTTACAACGAATAACGGCACTGTTGCCGAAGCGTATTATTCGACCGTTGCGGTCAGTGTCTTCAATGCACCATAGTCATTGATGTAGTCGAACTGCACCTCGCCCTCTTTGGGGGCCGAAGCAGTCGCGCTTGCACGCTTGAGTTCGAATGTTTCCCGGCCACCCGGTGCAACCATGTGTGCCCCCGAGTCGTCGCTCAAGACGTTGCCCGAGTGGGCAACCACAAGCGTTGCAAACGAAACATGAAACGGTGATGAGTTAGTGCAGACCAATTGCCACCGGTCGCCGTTCTTCACCATCTTCCACTTTAACTGCTGTGCCGCTTCATGCAATGAACCGGCGAGTGCCCGGGGCCGATAAAATACTTTTATTCGGCTTTGAATGGCCAACAACAAGTTGTTCTTGCCCCTGGCGTCTGCTGACGTCGGCGGAATCTCCAGTACGTTCAGCCAGAACAGCGATTCGTGGTCCTGGGGCAGCGACGCACCATTGAACAGGATGCGCAGTGTCTGCGATGCCTGAGCCTCTATTCGGGTGACAGGCGGCATGATGAGAAACGGCGCCGCGCTGTTTTCAGGTGTCGAGTCACCGTGGCCATCATCCATCCACGACTGCACCAGGGCCGGTGTAGCGCCCTTGTTCGCCAGTGACAGCGTGACCTCCCGGTCCCCCTCGGGATAGATAAGCCGGGTGCCACCCAATACGACGTTCGCGTCGGCGGCGGCGCTGGACAGGCAAGCGACCAGACAGCCAAGCAATAGAAAATATATCCGCATAATGGTGGGGTGCCCTCTGCGCGGCCACCGCGCAGAGGGCAGGCTCTCAGTTATAGCTCAGTTGATATTTGACCTGGCTCTTGACCAGGCCCGCTGTCGATTCACCGGTGGCGTAGTACTGCACGCCATAGGTCATCTCGGCGGCGTTGTTGATCAGCGCAAAGCTCTTCGACGCGCCTGCATCACCGGGCTTGATCACACTGCTGTCATCCGTGTTGAACAGTTGCAGGCCCACTTGCGTGGCGGCGGTGGCACCGCTCAGCTGGTTCTTCAACAGGCCGGAACTGAGGTCCACCAGGCTCGCGTCGTAGAGAAATTGCGCGCGTACGTTCTTCACCGATGGCGAGCAGTTATCCACGGCAATGCGGAAGTTCAGCGGTACCGCGGTGTCACCTGCCTGGGCCAGTTCGGCGACTTTCGCTGTCGCCAGGTCGACGGTGAAATCACCATTGGTACCGGTAGTGACTTCGCAGGTTTCATCAGTGACCTTACCATTGAAGGTAATGGTTCCGGTGTCCGCCGCCAATGCGGCCTGGGACATCAACGCAAGGCTTACCACGCTCAATACCGCACTTCCCAACGACACCTTAAACTGCTTTTTCATCACGTATTATCCATCCAGAAAGTTTCAGGAAAACGCCATCTTTATTCCGCGCGAAGTGCATCCCTTATTGCCATCGGCGTCAGGCTGCATTCATGACGGCGGAACGATTATCGGTATTCGGTCAATGGCGGTCTTTGAAAAAATGCCGCGACTTGTAGAAACAGCGCTTTATTCTTTCAACTTCGACAATAGTGTTTTTCAGCCACGCTCGTCTCGATAACTGGAGGGCGTGATGCCCATCAGGCTTTTGAAACTTGCGCACATATGCGCGTGGTCCGAAAAGCCACACGCGTGGGCAATGTCGCTTAACGTTGATGTCTCGTTTCTTAGTAATTCACAGGCCTTGGTGACCCGCTCCAGTATCACGTACTGGTGAGGTGTCTGCCCCAGGGTGGCTCGGAACTGACGGATGAACGCCGAGCGCCCCAGGCCGGCGATCGCTGCCAGTTCCTCCACCCGCAGCGGCGCGCTCAGGTTGGCACGCAAATGCGCGATCACCGGGTCGAACGCTTGCATGCGCCGGGCACTGCCCACCTGGCCTCGCCAGGCATCGCGCAACTCCAGGGTATGGAACGCGATCGCCCGGGCCAGGTGCTCGGTTTTCATCGCTGCCACGCTGCCGGAGTGGTCCATGGCCTGCTTGATGCTTCGCAGCATCAGGCTCAGGCCGCGGTCCTGCAGGCCGAACATCGAGATCAGCGGCAGCCGCACGCGCTCCGCCGCATACACCGGGCTGTTGGCCACCTCCTCGAACACTTCGGCACGGATGAAGACATGCAGCACCCGGGTGGCATTGGCCAGGTCCACCTGCAATATTTCCTTGGGCCCGGTCACTACCATACTGTCAGGGCGCAGCAACCCGTGCTGGCGTCGGAAGTTGTTGTGCAGTTCAATTTTCAGCGGCCGCAACGGCACCACGAACCACATGTCCCGGGTTCGCCTGTAGGTGGCCTGGTGTGGCATTTCATCCGTGACTTCGGCATAGACCGTCTTCCACCCGAGGCCTTCGCTGGACTTGAGCAAGGACATGCCGGGGTGAAGCGTGAGGGGTGTGTCGCTGCGGCGGTACTCATGTTTAAACGGGTATTGAGGCATGGCATGGGTCCTGAGCAAGCGAGTGCCATCCCACCGGTTCAACGTCGATTCATCTGGAATGGCAACCGCGCGAACTGTTTCGGCTCTGTTGTGCCGATGACGCTGGCTGCGTTATCCGGTCAATTCTGCGGGTGTGGGTGAAGGGAGTCTTTAGGATAAATCTGAAAGTGCGCCACCTGCGGTGGCCCTGTCGGCCGCAGCGAGCCCTGCCCACGGCAGGGTCTCAGGGGAACAGGCTGGCATTGGCGCAGAACGTCAGCAGCGCCTGGTCATTTTCCACGGCCAGCTTGCGCATGGCCGAAATCTTCTGGGCGCTGACGGTTTTGGTGCTTCGGTTGAGCAGCAAGGCGATCTCTCGGCCACTCATGCCCGAGACGAAATGGCGCAGCACTTCATATTCCTTGACCGATAACCGGGCGACCCGCGCCTGCACGTCATCACCCGGCGGTGCCGGCGCCAGGCCCGGCCCACGGTAAATGCGCCCGCGCGACAAGGCGCGCAGGGCCACGACGATTTCATTGAGGTCGCCACTTTTCGAGATCACCCCGGACACCCCCAGGTCATAGAGGCGGGACAGTATCAGCGGGTTGGATTGCATGGTCAGGATGAGGATGCGCGTGTCTGGAAACTGGCGACGCAGGTAGTCGATCAGCTTGAGGCCGTCGCCATAGGTGTCGTCGCCCGGCATGGTGTAATCGGTAATGACCACCTGGGGCGCATGCGCGTGGTAGAGCCTGACCAGTTCGCTGGGGCCGTGGGCGGTACCGACGACCTTGAATCGACCCTCTCGCTCGATGATCTCCTGCACCCCCATCACCACGATCGGGTGGTCATCGGCTACCACGACACTCATTCTATTCATGACATTCAAATCCGTTACCAGTGATCGAAGGCGCGGGCTCACCGTTTGCCCCAGGCGTGCCATCGCCGGGGGCTTGGACCAGCAGCCGTTCAATACGCTCCACCAGCGCCGCGAAAGCCGTGGGCAGGTGGTGCTGGGCAGGCAGTTCGGCCAGTTGCCTTTCCAGCGCTTCGCAAGCCTGGCTCAGGGGGTACGCCTTGACCACCGCCAGCGCGCCGCAGAGGCGGTGCAACTGTTGCCCCAGCGCTACCCGGTCCTGACGCCGCTCGGCGTCACGCAGTGCCTGGATGTCGGCACGCAGGGTTTTCTCGAACAGGGCGCGCATGCTTGGTGACAGGTCCAGGTGATCGGCGCCCGATACATACGGCGTCGAGGACGGCGGCGAACGGTCGGCGCCGGGGCACAACCGCAGCAACACCTGCTGCAACTCGCGCAAACGCACCGGCTTGATCAACCATGCATCCAGCCCCGCCGCGGCAAACGGCGCCGCGCCTTCAAGCCCGGCACTGGCCGTGATGCCCACCATCGGCAGCGTCGCACCACGGCGCCGCAGCTCTCCGGCCAATTGATAGCCCGTCATCAGCGGCATATTGACGTCTGTCAGTATCACGTCGAACGCCCCAGGTGCCCAGTGGTCCAGCGCCTGCCGCCCATCCTCGGCCAGGGTCACCTGGCAACCCAGCGCTTGCAACTGTTCCTTGAGCAGCGCCTGGTTCACCGGGTTGTCCTCGGCGATCAACACCCGCAGGCTCAGCCCGCCCAAAGGGCTGCCTGCCGCCTGCACGGCCTCGGGGCGGGCAAGCAGCCGCCGCGCCTGCACCACGGCCTGGGTAACACTGAACGTGAAGGTGCTGCCCACACCTGGCTGGCTTTCCACCTTCAGGCGCCCGCCCATCAACTGCGCCAGGCTGGCGCAGATGGACAACCCCAGGCCTGTGCCGCTGATGGTGTGTTCGTTGGCGTGGGCCTGATAAAAGGGTTCGAACAGACGTTGCTGTTGCTCGGGCGCAATGCCGATGCCGGTATCGGTTACCTGCCAATGCAGCATGGCGCTATCAGCGCTGACCTCCGCTTTCAGGTGGACGATGACGCTGCCCACATCGGTGAATTTCAACCCGTTGCTGATCAGGTTGTTGAGGATCTGGCGGCTGCGCAGCGCATCGCCTTCCACCAGGCCCGGCACATTTTCGTCAATGCGGGCCTGCAGCTGCAGCCCCCGGCGGTTGGCCATGCCTGCATAGGCGGCGACCACGTCTTCTGCCAGCGCATGCGGATCGAACGCCGCGTACGCCAGGGTCATCTCACCCGCTTCGATCTTGGACACGTCCAGTGCATCGCTGACCAAGTGCAGCAAGGTTGAACAGGAGCGCTCGATGACCTCCAGGTGATGCCTCTGCGGCTCCGTGAGCCCGCTGCGCCCCAACAGTTCCAGAGTCCCCAGCGCACCGTAAAGTGGCGTGCGGATTTCATGGCTCATGGTTGCCAGAAAGCGCGATTTCGCCGCGCTGGCGGCGTCGGCGCTGCGCTTGGCCTCGGCTACCATCTGGTTGGCCTGGCGCGCGGGCCAGATGACCTTGCGCGAATACCAGCGCGTGGCCGCCCAACTGCCGAGCAGGCTGCCCAACAGCAACAGGATGCCGCCTAGCAGTTGCCATTTGGCGTAGCCGAAGAAATGCTGATAACCCAATTGGTACAACGCTACCCAGCCTCCCGCCGCGGCACCGCCCACCTTGAACACGATGCCCTGGGTAGCGAAATTCAAGCCTTCCTCATAGTCAACGGCGCGCCCCACCGTGTCGATAAGCGAGTTACCCCGGGGCGATTGCAGCTGCAACTGGTCGTATAACGGGCGCTCCCACACCTGCTCGGGGTTATCAAGTCGCTCCAGGTCCAGCAGCGTCACGGCCACCACTTGCTGCTTGAGGTCCGGCGCCCACCACAGCGCGTCCGGCAGTTTGAAATCGATTGCCCCCAGTAATTCACGTGGCGTATCCGACCGGCTCCAGCGCACCCCCGGGTTGGCCCCCACCGCGGGCTGCGCCTGCAGCGCCGCGTGGATGGCGGCGACAGTAGGCAGGTAACTGCCCTGGTTCAGGGGCGGCCGGCCGGCGAAATGGTCGATGGCCGGTACGGCCAGGCTGGTGTTGCCCTGCACGCCGATGACGAAGACCTGGGGGGCCGGGTAGGCGGATGTGCTCCAGAAGCTGCTGTAGAACGTCGCCAGCAGCATGCCGAGGGTGAAATTGCCTGGGTTTACCTCATTCCGGGGATGCAGTTGGCCCAAGGTGAAAGGCATCGAAAAAGTGAACTGCCGGCCTTCGTACAGCCGTGCATCGTTCGTTTCAAGCAGCACCCTGTGCTGGGTCTGCAGCCCTCGGGCAGGCTGACGCCGCGGTGCCTGGTCACCATGCTGGGCAATCTGGGTCAGGAAGGCCTCATGCTGGCGGATATCGCCCATCAGACGGTTGAAGTGCAGGGACACCTTGTTGCGCTCTTCAGACACCACTCGGCTTAGCGCCCAGGTGCAGGCCGCCAGCATCAGCAGGTTCAGGAATACCGCGCAGAGCAGCACGGTGTTGAGGCGCAGCGACGTGGTGGCCAGCTTGCGGATCAAGCGGTAATTGTATTCCGGCATTGGGTGGTACATCCGTTCAGGGGGAAGGGGTTGCCGACCCTGTACGGATTTTCAAGCGCGGGGGCGGGTGGACGTTCAAGCTGGGCACCTGTAGGTGGGCCAGGCCGCCGTCAACGAATGGCGATTGAAGTCTATGCGGCTTTTGCGGCCGGCGCCTGCTTCCCGGGTGGGGCGATATCAAGGTGCGATTATATCGCGGGTTGCACCCTGGGCCCTCACTGCAACTCAAGCCATTGCCTTCCCGACCCCACCTGCGGCTAAAATGCGCCCCCCGATGACGGACGCCCGCATGCTCTCACGTCGACACCTCAGCCACTGGCTGGCCTGCCTGGCCGTGCTGGTCAACCTGCTGGCCATGCCTCTGCATGCCCGGCAGATGCAGTTGATGGAGGGGATGCCCACGGCAGCGATGGGCGATGACTGTGCCATGCACGGCATGGCGATGCACGATGACGTTCGCCGGCTCATCGATGTGCTGGACCCGCACCCGCACAAGATGCAACACGGCGATTGCTGTTGCTGCGGTGCCTCGGGCATGGCCGGGCCGCCGCCCAGCCACTGGCGCGCGCCGCCGCCCCATTACCTGGCCCAAGTCCCCCTCACCCACCCCACGGTGCCCGCGCTGGCGCCGCGTTTTCGCTGGACCAGCCTCAACCCCCGCGCCTCCCCGCTGTCCTGAGCGGTACCGACCTTCATTAGCCATGTGACGCCAGCCCGGTGCGGGCCTGCGCGCACGTGTGCGACTCATCAATTGGCTCACCAGGAATCGTGAACCATGGCTTTACAGCGCAACCGTAAAAAGGCGCGGCGTTCGCCTGCCCGTCCGTTTCATGCGTCGATGCTGGCCTGTGGCGCCCTCGCCGCCCTGCCCGCTGCCCACGCCTTCGCCGGCACCGCCCAGGACTCGACGCTGACGTTGGGCACCGTTACCGTCAACAGCGCCCCGGGGGGCCCCCTGTCCACCACCAGCGTGCTCAGTTCAGTGGACATTCTGGGCGGCGACGTGGTCGAGAAAATGCCCGTTACCTATAGCTGGGAGCTGTTCAGCCGCCTGCCCGGCGTAGAGCTCACCGAGTTCAACCAGGGCACCACCTCCGGCAAGATTTCCTTTCGCGGCTTCAATGGCGAGGGTGAAGTGAATGCCGTGAAGCTGCTGATCGATGGTATCCCCAGCAACAGCAACGACGGCAACATGCCGTTCATGGACATGGTGTTCCCGCTGGACATCGACAACATCGAAGTGGTGCGCGGCACCAGCGACCCACGCTATGGGCTGAACAACATCGCCGGCAACGTCAATATCAACACCCGCATCGGTGGCGACTACACCAAGGCGCGGGTGCGCTACGGTAGCTACGGCACCCGCGAGACCCAGCTGGCCAAGGGTATCGAGAGCGCCAACTGGACCCAGAACTATTTCCTCGCCTACCAGAAGTCCGACGGCTACCGCGACCATGCCGACCAGGACCGCGTGTCGGTGGCGGGCAAATGGTTCTACACCCCCGATGACGAGGCGTACCGCATTGGCCTGATCCTGCGCCATTACGAGGGCCAGGCCGATGAGCCCGGCTACCTGACCGGTGCCAACGCCCACCGCCACCCGACCATGACCAACAGTTACAACGACAGCGACCAAGGCACCCGGCGCATGAACAGCGCCAGCGTACACTTCGACACCGACCTTGCCGACGGCCTGTCGCTGGCCGCCAAGACCTACCTCAACACCTTCGACGACCGCCGCTGGACCCGCTACTGGAGCGCCAGTACCCAACAGGAACGCGACGCCTATGAAACCCAGTACGGCGCCATGAGCACCCTGACCTGGCGCCCCCAGGTGGACTGGCTGCATGCGCTGGCACTGGAAGGTGGCCTGGACACCCAGCGCCAGCAGAATATCAGCGAGCGCTACAGCACCGTGGAGCGGGTGCGCACGGCCCAGACCCGTGATCAGCACTTCGACTTCAACACCGTGGGTGGCTATGTGCAGGCGGTGATCGAACCCACCGACACTCTCAAAGTCATTCCGGCCTACCGGGTGGACAAGCTCAGCGGTGACTTCACCAACCAGATGACCGGCGTGCACTATGACATGAACGACTACGGGCTGATCAAACAGCCCAAATTGAGCGTGGTCTACTCGCCCTGGTCGGTGGCCAGCCTGTATGCCAACTGGGGCCGTACCTTTCAAGTAGGCACGGGATCGTCCAGCTACAAGATCCCGCCGCAAACCGATGACCTGGCGCCGTCGATCAACGACGGCTGGGAAACCGGGGTCAAGTTCACCCCGGCCAGCTGGATCGACGGCCGCGTGGCCTACTGGCAACAGAAGGCCTCGGGTGAAGTCAGCCGCCGGCTCAACGACCCCAGCGGTGCCTCCGACAACGTCGGCCAGACCCGGCGCTGGGGCTACGACCTGCAAGTCAACCTGCACCCCGGCGAGCGCACGGAGGCGTGGCTGGCCTACTCCTGGCAGTACTCGAAAATCCTCAAGGCCGGCGCCACCTACCCCGACAGCGAAGGCAACGAGATCGACCACATCCCCCACCACGTGTACAACGCCGGGGCCAGCTACCAGCTGACACCGACGGTACAGCTCACGGGGTGGATGAATGGGCAGAGCGACTATTACCTGGAGAAAAACAACGTGGAGGGCAAGTATGGCGCCTACGTGCTGTTCAACCTGGGCGCCACCTGGAAAGTCAGTGAGCACGTGAGCCTGGACCTGCAGCTCAAGAACCTCGCCAACCGTTACTACGAGTACGTGTGGTACGACGCGGACGGCGCCCTGGCACCGCTGCATTCGCCGGGCGATGGCCGGGCGCTGTATACCGGCATCAGCCTGGACTTCTAGCGGTCCACTGCGGGGTCGGGCAGGTGCTACGCTGGTGCTGTGATTCATCGGAGCCCGGCCATGCACCCCACCGACCTCGCCAGCGCCTACCGGCACTACATCGCCTGCCTGAACCAGCAGGACTGGCCCAACCTGGGTCGCTTCGTGGCCCCGCAGGTCCGGCACAACGGCAAGCCTCTCGGCCTGGCGGGCTACCAGGCCATGCTGGAGGGCAATTACCGGGACATACCGGACCTGCGGTTTCACATCGAACAACTGGCCTGCGACCCGCCCTGGATCGCCAGCCGCCTGATCTTTCGCTGCACGCCGGCAGGCTCGTTCCTGGGGCTGGCGGTAAACGGCAAGCACGTCACTTTCAGCGAAAATGTCTTCTACCGGTTTGACGACGGCAGGATCGTGGAGGTGTGGTCCGTGGTCGACCGCGCCGCCATCGAACAACAGCTCTAGCCGCGCGCCGCTTCACCCACGGGCTTTTTGAGGGTTCTTCACGCAGTGCCGGGGAAGTGGGTGGTCCCTACGAAGTTCTGTAGTGAACAAACAAGGCGGACCAGGCGATTCCCCAGGCATAACTGGCTCGAAACAGAGGGGGGCCGCCGACCTGGGCATTCACCTGGCCCCGGCTATAGTCAGTAGGCGTCCGGACACCCTGTTCAGCGCGCTACCGGGTTCACCCTGGCCATGGAGGCCCGGCCGCGGACCTATCATTCGCAACACATGTGTTGCGAGATGCTGCAAATCAGCAGAAGCAGCCGACCGGGAGGTGGCCATGGCGTGTCCATTCAAGGCTCCACAGGTGATAACGCTGCTGGGCGCCCTGGGTACGCTGGGTGCCACGCCGCTGCCGCTGGATGTCATCGGGTTGTACGTCACGGCTGCCAGCCCGGTGGCCGGTGGCACGGGTTACCGGGTGGACGACATCCTCACCCTCCCAGGTGGCGTAACGCTGACCGTGGCGAAAGTCGGTGCCGATGCCAGGGTGGATGAGGTGGTGGTGACGCAACCGCTGATGCATGCCTGCGGGCCGAATGAGCCAGTGGCCGCCCAATCGGCCGAGGGCAGTGGCGCGACGTTTTCCCTGACGTGGTTGGCCCCCACAGGCTATGGCACGCGACAACTGACCCGCTGTTATTCCGGGCCGGCCTTGACAGTGCAGCGTTCGGATACCGACGCCGCGTTGCCCATCGGCTTGCTGGCGGACGGCGGGCTCGATACGGCGGCCCTGGACCGTTTCACCGTGCCAGCGCAAACATTGCGCGGCTACGCCACCTTCGACGCGGGTGTGACGCCCCGCGTGTCCCTGTGGCATGACCAGGGCGGCGGCGGTAACGATGCCGTGCAGCCCGATGCGCAACAGCGCCCTACCCTCACTGCCGACCGCTTGCACGGCAACAGCCGTGCGGTGCTGTTCGACGCGCACGGTGGTGCGGGCGACTGGGACCCGGCCAACACCTTCCTCACCCTGCCGGCCGGCGTGGCGCTGCAAGCCAACCATTTCACCCTGGCGGTCATCGGCGCAGCGACCTCGGTCTACGCGCCCGCCGCCTTTGTCGCGGTGGGGGATATCGCCGGCAAGAACGCGGGCCTGGAGTTCGGCCATTACAGCGCGCAACCCACCGCCTGCGACGGCGCCGGCGACAATGCCTACGCGGCGGTGGTGCCCACGGAAACGCCCGCCGTGATCGTCTGCACGGCGGACGCCCATGGCAAGGTCATCGACATGCTCGGCACGACCAGCACCGCTGTCGGCGGTAATGACAGCCCCTTGAGCGGCGGCAGCCTGGGGCTCAGTGGCGAGGGGCGTTCGGGGCTGGTGAACCTGACTGCGGCGATCATCGTGCCTTGGCCACTGGACGCCGCGACCCGTGCGGCACTGGGTGCGTCACTGCAAGGCAGCTTCGGGCTGACGCCGCCTACCCAGGGGGTCATCGTGGTGTTGGGTGACAGCCATTCCGATGGCAGCGGCGCGCCCTTTCAGCAAGGGTGGCCGCACCAGATGATCACGCTGCTGGGCCGCAACGACGTGCAACTGGTCAACGGCGCCCGTTACGGTGGCCGCCTGGCGACGGCCATCGAGCAATGGAAGCAATACGCGCAGCCCAACCTGCTGGCCTCGGCCGCGGCGCACAAGATCGTGATTCTTCAGGGCGGCTACAACGACCAGTTGTACGGCCAGAGCGCCAACGAGATCATCGCCACCTACCAGCGGGGTGCCGTACTGGCGCACATGGCCGGCGCCAAGGCGGTGTGCGTCGCCAATGTGCTGCGCAACGCACCGGCGGTCACCAACCACGCCATCGCCCAGGTCAACGCCGCGCTGCGCCAGCCCCTGGCGGGCTGCGACGCAGTGATCGACTGGGCCAGCGTGCCGGCCTTCAACCAGCAGAGCGGCACCTACCCGCCGCCGCTGTTCGCCGCCGACCGCGTCCACCTGACGGCCGAAGGCCAGGCCCGCCAGGCCAGGCTCGCCGCCGAGGTCATCGGCCCGCTGCTGCGCTGAGCCCCTTGAGCGGGCCTGGCGCTGGCTGGGGGTTTTTACGGTGGCCCTAGAAGGTTTTGTAGACGATGTCCGGTGCCGGTGAATTGGCCAGCAGGATGAACACAGTGGTCAGGGTGGCAATCACGGTGATGCCCACGGTACGGGTGTAGCGCGACAGGGCCAGCGGCGCATCGCCGGCCTTGATCCGCAGCAGCAATGCCCACGCCAATCGAACGCATTCGATGACCAGGGCGGCCCCCACCCAGATGACACCCCACACCAGCACCGCCCCCACCCCGCCCAGCGCACTATAGTAGGCCTCGATCTGACCCCAGGTGGACCAGAACCAGAACAAGGTGAACGCGAACCAGGTAAAGGTCAGCCCTCGCGAGGCGATCAGGTACAGCGGGTTGGCGCACAAGGCCTTGTAGGGTTTCTTGCCCAGGCGCTGGGCCATCTGGATCTGGTACAGCTTGTTCACCGCCACGCCGCCGCCCTGCAACAGGCCGAACATGACGAATTCCGAGGTCTGCCCGTGCCAGATACCCACCAGAAAGAAGGTCACGAAAAACGCCAGCACGCCCAGGAACGGCTCGATGGCGCGGGCAGGAAAGCGCTCCATCAGTTTCATCAGCAAGGTGTTGTACACGTATGTCTTCAGCCAGTTGGACAACGACATGTGCCAGCGGCCCCAGAAGTTGATGAAGTTCTCGGCGATAAAGGGGTTGTTGAAGTTCTCTGGCAGGCGCAGACCGAAGAAGTAGCCAACACCGATCACCACGTCGGTGTAACCGGAGAAATTGCAGTAAAGGAACAGCGGGTAGCTCGCCGCGACGATCACGCCCTGGGCCACCAGCGCCCACGTACCCACCGCCTCGGGCAAGGCACCCAGGGCTTGCAGTTGCAGGTCGTGGAACACATGGGACAACAGGAACACCTTGAAAAAGCCCACGGCGATGCGCTCCAGCGCCCGCCCCGCGCCCACCAGGCGCGGCCGCGACAGGCTGTCGGCCTGTTCCTTGTAGTCCGGGTAACGCTGGATGGGGCCGGAGATCAGCGCGGTGAAGTTCAGCGTGTAGTTGATGTAGGCCAGCGGCGTGATGGCCGGCAGACCACCGCCACGGGCGTCGATGACCAGGTGCAGCACCCGGAAGAACACGTACGACAGGCCAATGGTGGCATAGGGAAAATCCAGGAACACCTGGGTCGGAAAGAACCCGTATTTCTTCAACCAGGCGAACAACAGGATCAGCACCACCACCGAGGCTCCGAACAACACCCGGCCGTTACCTTCGGCCGTGTGTTGAGCCAGGCGCATCAGGCCATAGCCCACGGCCAGGAACAGCAGAAACGGCAGGCACGCCACCACCCCGTGAACCAGGCTGGCGAAAAAGATCAGGTTGGTGACCAACAGCACCGCCTGGCGCCAACCTGCGTGGCGAAACAGGTTGAACACCAGCGCGGCGATGGCCGCGAAGGCCAGGAACTCAAATGACGGTACGTTCATGGCGCGGTTCTCTGGGACAGGGCGGCATGGGCGACCAGGGCAGTGCAGCTACCCAACGGCGTGTCGGTCAGAGTGGAAAGGCGCGACACCACGGCATCGGCGATCACGGCATGGCCAGCGCCTGAAGGGTGGCCGTCGACCGGGTAATACAGGTCGGCGGCATTTTTCAGGCGACTGAAATCATCGCTGGTGTTGACGTAAATGATGCCGTGGCGCCGGGCGATATCGCCAATGGCCCTGCTGAAGGCCCAGGGGTCGACGCCCTCAGGCGCCGGCGTGCCACTGATGAGGGCCACCTGGGCCCGTTGCGGCACGTACACCAGCACCAGCGGCACATGGGCGGCCTGGGCCTGGCGGGCCATGTCGGCCAGCAGCTTTTCGTAGGTGTCCAGGCGCGTCTGCCAGAACGGCGAAAACGGCGTGCGCAGGAAGTTGGCCTTCTCGCCATAATGCAGGTACAGGTCGGTAAAGGCCTGGGCATTCTTGAAGTAGAAGTACTGCGCCACGTAGGCGGAGCGGGCCTGTTCCTTGATGGCCACGTACAGCTGGTTCAGCAAGGGCGGTGGCGGTGCCGCTGCCACGGGCGCTTCGGCGGGAGTGAAACTGTCCGGGTCGCGCTCCAGGTCGAACGGCACGATGCTGGTGATCAGCAGGTCCGGTGACAACTTGATCGCCTGGTCGAAATTGAGCTGGGCGCGGCTCCAGTTGTAGCCGATGCTGGCGACGTTCTGTACATCCACCGGGCGGTGGCAGATAGCCCCCAGCGCCGTGCCGACGCGTTCCGGGTACGACTGCTCATCGGGTACCAGGTAGCCTTGGGTCAACGATGACCCGAACGCTACCACCCGCAGGCTGCCTGGCGGTTTCAACGCACAGGAAGCGGCCGAGCGAAACCCGCATTCGTTGTAGTGGTTGGTGACCCAAGGCCCCTCGGGGGCCTTGGTGGTGGACGTGCACCCGGCCTTGAAGCGCGTGCCCATGGTCGCATCCGGCACCTGGCAGGCGTCCAGCGGCTGGGCGGGGTAGAAATACCGCGCCAGCATTTCACTCGCCCCCAGCAGGCACGCGAGCGTCACAACGATGAGCAACGGGATGATCAGCAAATCGCGTCTAGGAAGCACGGTGTGGGCACCGTTGTCAGTCGTGTTGTCCATCGGCGTGCGCTGCCTGTGTTAAAGGGTTGGGTCATTCGTGCCTGACGCGCATCAGCGGCGCCGATTTCTCGACCTGGGTGTCGAGGGCCCAGAAAGTGGTGCCATCGGGCCCCTCCCCGGTCTGCTCGAACCCCAGTTTCTGGTAATGCCTGTGCACCATGGTGTTGCGCTCGGTAGGAATGTATTCGCCCACCAGGCGGGTGATGCCGCGCTGGCGCGCCTGGGCCAGAATCTCGCAGAGCACGCTGTCTTCCACCTGGCGGCCCAGCACCCGGCAGCTCATGAGCCAGGTGTCGAGGGTCCAGGTATCGGGCGCCGAAGGCTTGCAGATGACTACGCTGATCATGCCGTTGTCGCCGAAGCGGTCGATGAGGCGCACCTGCAGGCTGAACTGCGCGGGGTCGCTTTCCACCGCCAGCACGTCGGCCTCCGTGTAGCGGCGGGTGGTGAGGTTGTACTGGTTGGACTTGTTGATCAGTTGCACGATGCGCGAACGGCCAGTGGCATCGAAGGGCTTGAACACGATCTCCATGTCCAGGGACGCCAGGTAGGCCCCGACGTCCCCAGCCTGCTGCTGCAAGGTGATGCGCCGGGCGTTTTCCTGGTACAGCGCCGCGCGCTGGCGGTCTTCGTCGGAGAACACCACCGTCTCGAAGTAACCGGCGGCAGCCAGGGTGCGAGCATAAGACGCCGGGTCGTCGTCCAGTTCGGGCACAGCCACCTGGGGCAGGATCTGGCGGATCAGGCCACGCTCCACCGGGTTGTCGTCCAGAAACACCATGGCATCCAGGCCCAGGGCCAACTCTTCGGCGATGGCCTTGATGTTGGTGGCCTTGTCCTGCCAGTTGGCCTGGAACACGGCGAAGTGGTCTTCACGCAGGAGCATCTCGGGGTGTTCCTGGAAGGGCTTGCGGGCTACCTCATCGGTGTTTTTCGACGACACCGCCAACACGATGCCGCGCTCGCGCAATGCCAGCGCCATGCGCTGCACCGCCAGGTGCGCTTCGCCTACCGCATCCCCTTGGGCGATACGGATGCCTTCCAGGCCGTCGTCACCGATGACACCGCCCCACACCGTGTTATCCAGGTCCAGGATCAGGCAGCGCCGGCTGCGCCCACGCAGCGCTGCGAGGATGCGCACCATGTGCTCGGCGTACAGCGGCAGGAACTCGCTGGCGAACGGCAGTTTGGCCATGTTCCATTCGGCCGGGGAATGCCAGGCGTCCAGCCCTGCCAGTGCCGCCACGTGGGCCACATCGAACAGCAGGTCTTCACTGCTGGCCAGGGCGGCGACCAGCCGCCGGTTCAGTTCCTCCACCAACCACAACAGTGTGCCCGGCACGCGGCGGTCGTAACTGCCGAACAGGCTCTCGGGCGGTGGGGCCAGGGTTTGCACGATGCACAGGGCGCCGCTGTTGCGGTGCACGGCGTCGCGCACGCTTTGCACGTAGTTGAACGCCATTTCCACGTTGGCCGCGGCACTGCCGGTATCCCCCGGGGTCGGTTGCCAGGGCAGCGCCCGATAATCCACGGCGATCAGCACGGCATGGGGGCGAAAGGTGTTGACGGCCGAATGTGCTTCGATGGCTTCCTGCAGCACCTGGTCGTATTCACCTTTCACTACCTCCAGCGCCAGGCCATGGCGCGCGGCGCTGGCGACCAGCGCCGGGGCGACGAAATCCTGAGTGCCATTGCCCAGCAGGCCCAGGCGCAGCGCGGTCAAGGGTTGCAGGGACGCCCCCGATGCCTGCAACTTCTTGATGGCATTGGCCAGTTTCTGCAACTGGTTGCCATCCATGGCGCAGTTGGCCACTGCCTGCAGGGAACGACCGAGGTCGGAAGTATCAACAGTGAAGGCGCGACATTTAGCCGAAAAGTCCGCCGGGGGCTGAACCAGCCAGGGCAGTGTGCTGATTTGATTAGGCATGGGTCGCGTCCCTGTCCGGATACTTTTTATGTGTAATGATCGTCACCAGGTCGCCCACATTTTTAAGCGTGCCTATTTCGTTCGCGGACAGTTTTATGTCGAACGCCTTCTGGACCGACACCATCAGGCGTATATGGGCGAGGCTGTCCCAGCCGTCGATGTTGTCAGCGGTGGTAGCCGGGGTCAGGACTAGGTCATCTTCATCAAAGACGTCTGCAAAGACAGGTTTCAATTGGTCGTAGATGTCGCTTGTAGTCATCATCGTCATCGTGCGGGCTCGCTTAATTATCGATAGTCTGGCGCCAATAACTCGCCCCCCTCAGGTTCCGCCGCAAGTGACCGACAAAAAAACAGCACACCTTGCCCAGGACCAACTGTTGTCCCTCAAACCTATGGCACTGTTGATATTTTGGGAAATAGAAAACTACGCGAGGCACGCTGAAGTTTGACTCGGCGTTGACGCTGGGCGCTTGACGCGGGGCTGTTACATCGACCTAACACAGGGTTGGCGCAGATCCCGCCGGGCGGCGGTCGCAGGGCGAAGGCATGGCCAAGGGCCATAAAATTTCGTTTGAACTGAATTATTTAGCGTACCGGCGTATCTGATGCCATAGAGCCCCGCCCTGCTGGCGGGCACCCTCAGCTTGGTCACAGAGTAACGTGAATGAAACTACGTAAAAAACGGGTCAAACCCATCGGTCTGAATGACATCACAATCGTCGACGACGCCAAGATGCGCAAGGCCATCACCGCCGCCGCCCTTGGCAACGCCATGGAGTGGTTCGACTTCGGCGTGTACGGCTTCGTCGCCTATGTACTGGGCAAGGTATTCTTCCCCGGCGCCGACCCCAGTGTGCAGATGATTGCCGCGTTGGCGACGTTCTCGGTACCTTTCCTGATTCGCCCCCTGGGCGGCCTGTTTTTCGGTGCACTGGGCGACCGCCTGGGCCGGCAGAAGGTGCTGGCGGCCACCATTGTCATCATGTCGTTGAGTACCTTCGCCATCGGCTTGATCCCCTCTTATGCCAGCATCGGCATCTGGGCGCCGATCCTGCTGCTGCTGGCCAAGATGGCCCAGGGCTTCTCGGTAGGCGGCGAATACACGGGCGCCTCGATCTTCGTCGCCGAGTACGCCCCGGACCGCAAGCGCGGGTTTCTGGGCAGTTGGCTGGACTTCGGCTCCATCGCCGGTTTCGTCCTGGGTGCCGGCGTGGTGGTGCTGATCTCCAGCGTCATCGGTGAAGAGAAGTTCCAGGAGTGGGGCTGGCGCCTGCCGTTCTTCCTGGCCTTGCCCCTGGGTATCCTGGGGCTGTACCTGCGCAATGCGCTGGAAGAAACGCCAGCCTTCCAACAGCACGTCGAGAAGCTCGAACAGGGCGACCGCGAAGGCCTGGCCGCCGGGCCCAAGGTGTCGTTCAAGGAAGTGGCGACCAAGCACTGGCGCAGCCTGGTCACCTGCGTCGGCGTCGTCGTGGCGACCAACGTCACGTACTACATGCTGCTCACTTACATGCCCAGCTACCTGTCGCACAACCTGCACTACAGCGAAAATCGCGGCGTGCTGATCATCATCGCGATCATGGTGGGCATGCTGTTCGTGCAGCCACTGTTCGGCTTCATCAGCGACAAGGTAGGCCGCCGCCCCTTCATCATCTGCGGCAGCATCGGCCTGTTCTTCCTGGCCATTCCTTCGTTCATGCTGATCATCAGCGGCAAGACCGGGCTGATCTTCGCCGGCCTGCTGATTCTGGCGGTGTTGCTCAACTTCTTCATCGGGGTGATGGCTTCGACCCTGCCAGCGATGTTCCCCACGCACATTCGCTACAGCGCCCTGGCCAGTGCATTCAACATTTCGGTGCTGGTCGCCGGCCTGACCCCGACCCTGGCCGCCTGGCTGGTGGAAACCACCAATAATCTGTACATGCCAGCCTATTACCTGATGGTGATGGCGGTGATCGGCCTGGCCACCGGCCTGTCGATGAAGGAAACCGCCAACAAGCCCCTGCGCGGCGCGGCACCGGCGGCATCGGACCTGGAAGAGGCGCGCGAGTTGTTGCAGGAGCACCACGACAACATCGAGCAGAAGATCGAAGACATCGACGCGCAGATCGCCGAGTTGCAAGCCAAGCGCGAGCACCTGGTGCAACAGCACCCGCGTATCGATTGATGGGCGGGGAAGCTCGGCTGAGCCTTTTGTCATGTGCCGCTTTGCCGCACCTGGGCTATAGTGCCAAGCTTCCCACCCTGCCCTTTTCAAGGATGTCACTGTGCCTTCGACGCTTTCTTTACGCGCTGTACTGAAACCGGTTTTAGCCCTGGCCCTGATGCTGCTCGCCGCTCAGTCGGTGACCGCCGCCGACTGGGTCGTCTCTTCCAACGACGCCAAGTACCAGCGGGTACAGGGCCGCGATACTTACCCTGACAACGCCAAGCCCGACACCCTCACGGTGCTGGACGCCAGCGTGTTCCCGCCCAAGGTCAACCAGACCGTGGAAGTGGAAAACGGCATCCAGGGTCCACCCCAGGCGGCCGCCATCAGCGCCGACGGCAAGCTGGCGCTGGTGGCCGCGCCTACCCGCTACGACCATGCCGCCAAGCAGTTGCAGATGGACACTTTCCTGCAGGTGGTGGACCTCAGCGCCAAGCCTGCCACCGTCAGCAAGATCGAGTTGGGCAGCCACCCCCAGGCCGTGGCGTTTGACCGCAGCGGCCAATGGGCGGTGGTCACCTGCGTGGACGGCGGCGTGCGACCGCTGCGGGTGGAAGGCAACAAGGTAACCCTGCTCGACAGCATCAGCATCGGTAGCAAACGCCTGGCCGGTGCCGCCTTCACCCACGACGGCCAGCATCTGCTGGTATCGCTGCGCGATGAGTCGGGCGTGGCGGTGCTGAACCTGGTGGACGGCAAATGGGCCGACAGCGGTGACCGCCTGAGCACCGGCGTGGCACCCTACACCATCGACGTGTCCAGCGACGGCCACTGGGCCGTGGTCAGCAACGTTGGCCTGGCGGGCCTGGCCAACTACAAGGGCCGCCTGCTGGGGGACGCCGACAGTGTGACGCTGATCGATGTGTCGAAGACGCCCTTCCGCGCCGTGCAGCACCTCACGGTACCTTCGGTGCCTGAAGGCGTGGCCATTTCACCCGATGGCAAGTGGATCGTCGCGCAGTCCATCGACGGCTCCAACCTGCTGCCCGACAACCCGGGTGTGCGTGCCACTGGCCGCGTGACGCTGTTCGCCATTCGCAATGGCCAGGCCGAGAAGGTCAACGACGTGGCCGACGGCAACTCTTCCCAGGGCGTGGTGTTCAGCGCCGACAGCAAGCATGTGATCGTGCAGTTCAATGTCGAGCACCAACTGGGGCTGTACAGCATCGAGAACGGCAAGCTGGTGGACAGCAAGAAACGTATTGAAGTGAGTGGCGGGCCGTCGTCGCTGCGCAGCGCACCGCGCTAGCCAGCCTGCGAGCACTGACCCTGCGGCGCCGGGCGTAGCTCGGTCCCGCAGGAGCGGGAAAGCGCTGCGGCGGGTGCCATCATCGATATCAATAGCGACCATCGATAATCACATGTTCCCTGACCGCCAGGACAGGTTCACCATGGCTTCACGAACACGAAGCTCTGGAGTCCGCACCATGAAAGGTCCTATCGCCGCCCTGCTTGCCCTTGCCCTGGCCACCGGCTCGGTCATGGCCGCCCCGCTTCACCGCGACGATGAAGGCATGTTTCGCCCCGCGACCCAGCTATCTTCCGTGACGTTGCGCCATTCCCAGACCGTGGGCGTGATTCTCAACGAGCATACCCAGGCTGCCCTGCTGCAGCGCGACGGCACTACCCGCGCCGCGCTGGAAGCGGTGCGCGGCTCGCTGCAACAGCAATTCAGTGCCGTGCAGTTCTATTCCAGCCTGGACAAGGTCATGGCCGCCCGGCCTGACGTGATCGTGGTGCTCAAGAGCGCCAACCAGCACGGTGCTTTCCTGCAGGCACAGTTCTTCGATGCCAACCTGACCTATATCGGTGAAGTGCGCAGTGCCGATGCCCGGCAGCCGGTGGCACTGGAGCATTTCGATGCTTCGCTGAAGGCGCTGGTGGCGACTGCTGACTGAGTGCCTGAGGCTGCTGCAGGACTCTGGCGGCACACGTGCCCAAGGTGCTGGGTTGCATCGGGTACACCGCGCCAGCCGCTACGGTTGGGAAGGCACGCCGCTGCTTGACAGTGCCGGGCCGTTGCCCTTGCGGTATTCGTCGGGGGTGGTGCCGGTCATGCGCCGGAACATGCTGATGAAGGCCGAGGCGCTGCTGTAGCCCAGGTCCAGGCCAATGGCCTCCACGGTGTGGCCCTGCTCCAGTTTCGCCAGGGCCTCCACCACTTTCAGGCGCTGGCGCCATTCTGCAAAGGTCATCCCCAGGTCCCGCTGGCAGCGACGCACCAAGGTGCGTTCCGTTGTGTTCACTGCCTTCGCCAATTCAGGCAACGAGCGACTATCGCCAGGGTTAGCTTCCAGGGCTTGCAACACGGCGCCCAGCAAGGGGTCGCTGGAGCCTGGCAAGTAGCTGCCGGCAACGGGCGCGCGGGCCAGGCAATCGACCAGCACCTGCAACAGGCGCTGCTGCTCCTCGGTCTGCGGCAGGCTGGGTGGATCGACCCGCAGTTGTTCCAACAAGGCGCGGGTCAACGGGCTGAGGGTCAGGGCGCAATGGCGCAAGGGCATGCGCGCGCACAATTCCGGGGCCAGGTACACCGAACAGTGGCAGGCCGCCTGGCGGTTGAAACTCAGGTGCTCGGCCTGGGGCGGCAGCCAGATGCCATACTGCGAGGGCGACAGGTAATGATGATTGTCGATCTCGATTTCCATGACCCCGCTGAACGAATAGACGAATTCCCCCCAGGCATGCCGATGCCGCGGGTAGGTTGCACGCGCTGGCACGCTGGCAGAACGGAAGAAGATCGGCGCCGGCAGTTCATAGCCAAAATAGGGCAGCGGCTGGTGGTGGGTGAGGTCTGTTTTCATGAGTGGCGGAACAATGGGATCGACTGTCAGATTCAAACTATATCTATAAAACCCGTCACCGGCATAATCACCGCACTTATTCCGACTACAGGCAGTGTTTTATGCAACCGCGCAGCGCGCTGGACGGCCAGGCCAGCGGCATGATGCTGGTCTTGTGCGCCATCTGGGGCTTGCAACAAGTGGCCATCAAGTCGATCGCCACCGACATTTCCCCCATTCTGCAGATTGGCGTGCGCTCTGGCGTGGCCGCCCTGTTGGTGGCCGCGCTGATGTTCTGGCGCAGCGAACAACCCAGGGCCGGCGACAGCCACTGGTTACCGGGGCTGGCCATCGGCGGGCTGTTTGGCCTGGAGTACCTGCTGGTGGGCGAAGGCCTGCGCCATACCACGGCGTCGCACATGGTGATTTTCCTCTACACCTCACCCATCTTCGCCGCCCTGGGCCTGCACTGGAAACTGCCGGCCGAGCGCCTGAAGGCGCCGCAATGGGGTGGCATCGCCCTGGCGTTCCTGGGCATCGTGGTGGCCTTCAGTGGCCATGGCAGCGGCGGCGCCAGCAGCCTGCTGGGCGACGCCCTGGGGCTGGCCGCCGGTGCCGCATGGGGCGCGACCACGGTGGTAGTGCGTACCAGCCGCCTGTCCTCGGCCCCCGCGACCCAGACCCTGCTCTACCAGTTGCTGGGCGCTTGCGTATTGCTGGTGGCCGCGGCCCTGGCCATGCACCAGGCCAGCGTGAACCTCACGCCCACGGTGCTGGCCAACCTGACCTATCAGGTGCTGGTGATGTCGTTTGCCAGCCTGCTGGCGTGGTTCTGGCTGCTGCGCACCTACCTGGCGTCGCGGCTGGGGGTGCTGGCGTTTCTCACACCGTTGTATGGCATCGGCTTCGGTGTGTGGCTGCTGGACGAGCCACTGGAGGCCAACTTTTTGATGGGTGCGGGGTTGGTGATGGTAGGAATCTTGTGTGTGAGTGGGTATGAGTGGTTCGTGCAGCGCCAGGCTGTCCAGGCTTCCGGGCGCCATGACTCACCCACCCATGAATAAAAAAGGCCGACCCCACAGGGTCAGCCTTTTTCACCTTTCAAATCACCTCAAAGCTTATCGCCTTCCAACACCACAGGCGGCCGACGCTGCCCCAGGTCGTCACGCAATTTGGCCACCTGCTTGGCATCGACCGTGGCCGCGGCCGGGTTGCCGAACTGGGTGAATACATAGTTGGTGACCTGCGCCACCTGCTCGTCCGTCAGGTCTTCGGCGAAGGACGGCATCAGGATGTCACCCTTCTCCATCCTGCGGTTCACCGACCCCAGGATCACCGAGACCACGTTCTTGGCATCTGCCGCACCGGTGGTGGTGTGGTTGAACAACGCAGGGTAAGCACCGAAACCGCTACCGGCACCCTGGCCCTTGTCGCCATGGCAGGTGGCGCAGTTGCCCATGAACAGGGCACGGCCCGGGTCCTGGGCCAGCACTTGCGGGCTCTGGCCGCGCAGGCCGACGTAACCGTCGCTGGGCTTGCCGAAGCTGGAACGCGAACCCGGCTGTTTGTCGTCGGCCAGGGCCGGGACCGATTGCAGGTAGGTGGCGATAGCCGTCAGGTCAGTCTCGGGCAGGTACTGCAGGCTGTGCTCGATGGCCTCGGCCATGGGGCCGGAGGCACTGGCACGGCCGTCGACGTGGCCGGTCTTGAGGTAGGTGACCAGTTCGGCCTGGGTCCAGTTGCCGATGCCGGCGACCTTGTCCGGGGTGATGTTGTAGGCCACGAAGCTGCCCAGGTCGCCACCGGCGAATGGCTTCCTGGTGTCCATGCCCATGGTCAGGTTACGCGGCGTGTGGCACGTGCCGCAGTGGGCCAGGGCTTCGACCAGGTAACGGCCCTGGTTCCACTCGGCCGTCTGGCTCGGGTCGGGCTTGAGCTCGCCGGCCTTGAAGTTGAAGAACTTCCAGAACGTCATGCCCCAGCGCTGATTGAACGGAAATGGCAGGTCGGTTTTCGGCGATGCCTCGGCCACCGGTGGCAACGACATCAGGTAGGCCTTGATGGCCAGCACGTCGTCACGCGACATCTTGGTGAACGAGTCGTAAGGCATGGCGGGGTACAGCTGTTCGCCGTCCTTGCCCACGCCGTCACGTACCGCGGCGACGAACTGGTCGTCGGTCCAGGCGCCGATGCCGTGCTGCTTGTCGGAGGAGATGTTGGTGCCGTAGATCACCCCGAACGGCGTACCTACGGGGTAGCCGCCACCGAAGGCCTTGCCCTTGGCAGTTGTGTGGCAGGCCGTGCAGTCGGCCGCGTGGGCCAGGTATTCACCGCGGCTGATCAGGGCCGAGTCGGCTGGCTGTTCGGCTGCCTGGGCACCCAGGCTGGCCACGAGCGGGAGTACCGCCATCAGAAATTTTTTCATGGAGAGCTCCCGGTTCATACCAATGCCTTGAGCACGGTGTCGGCCATGCGCAGTGCCAGCGCGGTGCCGGTCAGGGTCGAGTTGACAATGGCGGCGGTCGGCATCACGCCGGTGCCGGCCATGAACAGGTTTTCGTGTTCGTGGCTGCGCAGGTCACGGTCTACCACGGATGTGGCCGGGTCCGCGCCCATGCTCAGGGTGCCGGTAATATGCTGGTTGTTGTCGTACACGCCGCGCTTGCTGAACACCACTTCGGTACCGCCCATCGCGGCGGCGATCTCTTTGTACACGTCGATGGAGTGGTCGTAGCCTTTGTGCACGTACTCCGGGAACTTGTAGTGCACTTCGATGCGCGGCAGGCCCCAGGCGTCTTTCTCGGTCTTGCTGAGCATGACGCGGTTGTCGCGGTCGGGCAGGATTTCCATCATGCCCTTGAGCAGCACGTAGTGGTCGGCCTGGTACTTGAGCTTCTCGTTCAGCGCCTTGCCGTAATAGCCCTGTTTGATCAGGCGCTCGGTCAGCATGCGCGTCGGGTTGGTGTTGGCCAGGTCGATACGCAGGCCCGAACGGTCGGCACGGAAAGCACCGTCACGGATGTTGTTGATGCTGCTGGGGCGCATTGGGCCACGGCCGAAGTAGATCGGCTCGTCGGCCAGGAACTCCACGGACGAACCCGGGTGGTCCATCAGGTGGCGGCCCACCATGTCATTACTGTTGGCGACGCCGTTGGGCAGGCGGTCGCTGGTGGACATCAGCAGCAGCTTGCTGCTTTCGATGGCGTTGGCGGTGAGCACGAACTGCTTGCCGGTAACCTTGTGGCTGGTTTTGTTGGCGTCCAGGTAGTGCACGGCCGCGATGCGGCCCTTGTCGTCGGCCTCGATGCGGTAGACCACGGCGTTGGCAACGATGCGCACGCCGGCGTCCAGGGCTTTGCGCGCGGCGATGCCACCGTGGTACTGGGCGTCGATAGGGCACACGGGCATGCAGTTGTTGTTACCGCAGCAGGCCGGGCGGCCGTCGAACGGCACGCTGTTGCGCGCCTGCGGGCCGATGCCCACTTCGTAGCCCAGGCCCTTGAGGCGCTGCTTCATGCGCTCGAACCCGTACGGCAGCGGGATGCCCGGCAACGGGTACGGCTGGGAACGCGGCGAACCCAGGTCGCTGTCCCCGGACACGCCCATCTGGAATTCGGCGTCGCAGTAGAAAGGTTCCAGTTCCTCGTAGCTCAGCGGCCAGTCCACGCCCACGCCATACAGCGACTGCAGTTTCATGTCGTTGGGCAGAATACGGAACGCCTGCCCCGCCCAGTGCCAGGTGGTGCCACCGACACCGCGCAGGTAGGACGCCAGGTACGGGTCCGGGCCTTTCTGGATCAGGTAACCATTGTCCACCGGTTGGAACTTGGGCTGTGGCGCCCAGGGTTTTGGTGGGTAGGGTTCGGTGAAATCGCCCTTCAGCGGGCTGTTGCGAAACAGCTCCACGGCCTCGTCACGCTTGATTTCCGGGCCCGACTCCAGCATCAGTACCGAAGCACCGGCCTTGGCCATTTTCAGCGCCGACAGGGAACCGGCGATGCCGGCACCAATGACGACTACATCTGCACTGAGGGAATCAGACATGGGCCACGCTCTCGGACTGGGGAGGTTGAATCCAGAAATTCGGTTCGCCGGCGCAGTAGCTCGGCGGGGTGAAGGAGGTGCTCAGCAGTTGGTAGCTGACGATGGTCTCGAAGCCGATGCAGGTGGGACTCATCTTGTTGCCCACCACACCCAGGTACCAACCGCCCAGCAGGGCCTGGTACAGCGCCACGACTTCGCCCGGCTGGGCCGCCAATTGCGCCTGGAAGGCGGCCGGCTCGGCGGCCTGGTTGGCCTCCAGCAGCACGTTCAGCGCCGTCAGGTGGGCTGGCAGTTGCGGGTCGGCGTGGGTCAGCCAGTCATACAGGCGCTGGCCCAGTTGCAAGTCGGGCTTGTCGATGCCGGTCAGGCGCATGGACAGCGCGAGGAAGTCGGCGGGCAAAGTCAGGGTGCCGGTCAGCGGGGCGCTGGCGAAGGCATTGGACACCAGCAGGGTCTTGCCCAGCGCCCCGGCAGCCACGAGGCTGGAGGCACCGAAGACCAATTGGCGTCGGCTGAGGTTCATCATGGTTGATCGTCCGTTGTGATCTCATCCCCGGTAGCCAAAAGGCTCCAGGGCTTTTAGTGTTGTGCACAGGGGGGCGCCACGACTGGCCAGGGCCTGTCGTGGTACCGGTTGAAACAGGAAAGCGGTAGCGGTTACTTCAGGGCTTGCGCCGCGGTTTCGCTGGCCTGGTTGTCCAGGGCCTGCACCGGGGTGCTGACGCCGACGGCGCCGACCACTTCACCGTTCAGGGTCAGCGGGTAGCCACCGCCCAACGCCACGGCGTGGGGAATTTCCAGCACGGTGGTCTCGCCTTTCTGCAGGCGGTCCATGAACTTGACCGACGGCGCACGGTACAGCGCCGAGGTGCGGGCCTTGCCAATGGACGCATCAACGCAGCCCAGCGGCGCACCGTCCAGGCGTTCGAACGCCAGCAACGTGCCAGACACGTCGACCACCGCCACGCAACCGAAGCTCTTCTGCGCGGCCAGGCTGGCCTTGACGCTGCTGATTACCTGCAGGGCCTGGGCATTGTCCAGTTGCGAGTGAGTGGCGGCGAAGGCGCTGGAGGAAGCGATGGCCAGGAGGCCAGCGGCGAAAAAGGATTGCAGTTTCATAGGGTTGCCAATGCTGTGGACGGTACGCAATTGTAACCAACTAGTTAGTTCACTAAATATCCATGTTTGTGCAAATCATTGTTACGGGTTAGCGAACAATTGCCGCATTGACTTTTTCAAAAAGCATCTGACACAGCTATTTCAGGGCAATGGTGCCTTCCCCTTTTTCGCCGCGCCCTCGGCAGCACCGGGCGGTGGTTGCAGTCGATCAACGCGAGCCAGTCCAGGCAAAATTGCGTAAACTGCACACCCCGTACAACCCAAGGTCCCCTGCATGACCACCGAGCTTCTGATCGAAGACCTGCACCCCGGCACCGGCAAGGCCGTGGTCAAGGGCGCGCTGATCACCACCCAATACCGCGGCACCCTGGAAGACGGCACCGAGTTCGACTCATCCTGGTCGCGGGGCAAGCCGTTCCAGTGCGTGATCGGCACGGGCCGGGTCATCAAGGGCTGGGACATGGGCCTGATGGGCATGCAGGTCGGCGGCAAGCGCAAGCTGTTCGTGCCTGCGCACCTGGCCTACGGCGAGCGAAGCATGGGCGCGCACATCAAGCCCCACAGTAATCTGCTGTTCGAGATCGAGCTGCTGGAAGTGCTGACCCGCGACGACTGACCCCACCACCGCCAAAACGGCTTGACCTGCACGCCGCGACGGTTATAAAGGTCAGGTTATTTTCGACATGAAACCCTCTGAACAATAAGGCACCTATGGATACCGGAACACGACTGAAGTTGGTGCGCGAACGGTTTCAACTGTCCCAACGGGAACTGGCACGCCGCAGCGGCGTGACCAACTCGACCATTTCCAATATCGAGCAGAACCGCGTCAGCCCGTCGGTGAGCTCGCTGAAGAAACTGCTGCAAAGCATTCCCATGAGCCTGGCCGACTTTTTCACCTTCGACGAGCCGCCCAAACAGGAGCGTTTCGTGTTCCGCTCCGACGAACAGCCGGACCTGGGCCGCGAAGGCCTGCGCCTGCTGCTGGTAGGCGCCACCCTGCCCGGGCGCGACATGCGCATGCTGCGTGAGCTGTACGCGCCCGGCGCACATTCGGGCGACGAGTTGATCGTGCACAATGAAGGCGAGGAATGCGGCGTGGTGACTCGCGGTACCATCGAGCTGACCATCGATGGCCAGACCAGCATTCTCAACGCGGGTGATGGGTACTACATCCCCACCACCCTACCGCACCGCTTCCGCAACATCGGCCAGGACGAAGCCGAAGTGATCAGCGCCAACACCCCCGCGAACTTCTGAGGCTGCCCTGCCATGAATAGTTAATGCAGCGGCGGTCAAGCGGCATGTTCAGATGATGCCGAGGACTCCCCCTCACATCATCTTCAGACTTGCCACAAGGCAAAAGGAATTGCCATGAACGCATTGATCGGGAAATCGTTTGACACTCAGGTTTTCATCTTCAGCCCTGGACATCATGGCTTCATTGGCGTCACCGACGACGCCCCCTTCAACAACGGCTGGCTTATCCGGACGGGTACCTCCCGCGGTTCAGTGTCGCTGCGGTTCAACTACCGCGCTCATACCGAAGACCGCATTCTGTTCGATATCGAAGGCGGGCAGGCGGCCGGCGACTACGCAGGCGCCAAACTGGGGCTCAGCAGCAACGGCTACCTGGGGTTTTACCGCAAGGCAGCCGTCACCGAGCCGTGGAAAATGGAGGTACTGAGTTATTCGCCAAAGACTGGCCAGTTGTTTTTCCAATGGCGCGACAGCGACGGCTACCGGGTCTCGTTGCGCCACCCCTTCACCACCCCTGCCAGCATCCTGACCGGACAGAATACCCACCGACTGCATCTGGTGGCCGGCCCTGGTGATGGTGAGGTCGTACAGTTCTCCGCCACGGTAAAGGAATTTCTCTGAACAAAGCGGTGTCAGGGCTGGGGGAATTGCCGCGCAAGACTCGGAGTGTTTGCAACGCCCCGCAGGGGTAAGCTGCAATCCTGTTCAACTGCAAGGCGTTCTCCCATGAGCCCCGTACACGAAACCGACCCCCGCTGGCAGGCGGTGCTGGCCCGCGACGCCAGTGCCGCCAACGCGTTTGTCTACGCGGTGCGCACTACCGGCCTGTACTGCCCGCCTGGTAGCCCGGCCCGGCCGCCACGGCGGGAAAACGTGGAGTTCTTCGATACCCCCGAGCAGGCAGAAGCCGCTGGCTACCGTCCCAGCCGCCATGCCTTGGCCGGGCGCGCCCAGGCCAGCCAGGCTGCGCTGGTGACACGCGCCTGCCAACTGCTCGACGCCGCTGCCAGCCCGTTGCCCTTGGCCCACCTGGCGGCCGAGGTGGGCTTGAGCCCCTACCATTTCCATCGGCTGTTCAAGCGCATCACCGGCCTGACCCCCAAGGCCTATGGCGATGCCCGGCGTGCCCAGCGGGTGCGCGAGCAACTCAAGCCCGGCGGCTCGGTCACCGACGCGCTCTATGAAGCGGGGTTCAACTCCAATAGCCGGTTCTACGAGTCGAGCAACCAGCGCTTGGGCATGAAACCGTTGCAATTTCGCAATGGCGGGGCGCGGGCTTCCATCCGTTTTGCCCTGGGTGAGTGTTCGCTGGGGGACATTCTGGTGGCCGGCAGCACGCGTGGCATTTGCGCGATTCTGTTAGGGGACGACCCGGAGCAGCTACTGCACGAACTGCAGGACAGTTTCCCCAACGCCGAACTGATTGGCGCCGATGCGGCGTTCGAGCAGTGGGTGGCGCAAGTGGTGGGCTTCGTCGAGGCCCCGGGCATAGGCCTGGACCTGCCACTGGATGTACGCGGCACGGCCTTCCAGGAGCGGGTGTGGCAAGCGCTGCGCAGCATCGAGGTGGGGGCTACGGCCAGCTACGCCGAAGTCGCGCGGCGCATTGGCGCGCCGACCGCCACCCGCGCGGTGGCCCAGGCCTGCGGCGCCAACCGCCTCGCCGTGGCCATCCCCTGCCACCGGGTGGTGCGCAGCGACGGTGGCCTGTCAGGCTACCGCTGGGGGGTGGAGCGCAAACGCCGGCTGCTGGAGCGCGAACGCTGATCACGTACTCGCTTGCAGCACCTGGCGCACCATGGCCGTCAAGGCGTCGGGGCTGTAGGGTTTGCGCAGCAGGTGCTGGTGGGGTGCCAGCTGATTGTTGCGCGAGATGATATCGCGGGTGTGGCCCGAGGCGAACAGTACCGGCAACGGTGGCGTACGCGCCTGGGCCCAGGCCGCCAGGTCGGCGCTCTTGACCTGCCCAGGCATGACCACGTCGGTGAAGATCAGGTCCACCCGCAGGCCATCGAGCAGGAAGCGCATGGCAACGTCCCCATTCTCGGCGGTGACCACCCGATAGCCGGACTGCTCCAGCAGTTCGGCGGCAGTGATGCGGACCTGGTCGTCATCCTCCACCACCAGAATGGTTTCCTCGCCCTGCAACAGCCGCGGTGGGGGTGCCGGTTCTTCCTGGGCTTCAGCCGCTTTGCTGCGCGGAAAGTACATCTGCACCGTGGTGCCCTGCCCCTCGGTGCTGAGGATGTCGACGTACCCGGCACTTTGCTTGACGAAGCCAAATACCATGCTCAGCCCCAGCCCGGTGCCGTGCCCGTCGGGCTTGGTGGTGAAAAACGGCTCGAACGCCTTGGCCAGGGTGGCTGGCGCCATGCCCACGCCATGATCGCGCACGGACAGGCGCACGTAGTCGCCGGGCTGGATTTCCTTGCCGGCGCAGAACTCGGCCCCCAGCACCAGGTTGTCGGCACTGATGGCGATCACCCCCTCGCCATTCATGGCATCGCGCGCATTGATCACCAGGTTGAGCACCGCGTTTTCCAGCTGGTTGCGGTCAACATGGATGCACCACGGCTGGTCGGGGACCTGCATGCTCACCCGTACGGTCTCCCCGAGCGCCCGCGCCAGCAGTTCGCCCAGCCCGTCGGACAGGCGCCGCAGGTTGTACACTGCCGGCGACAGTTGCTGGCGCCGGGCAAAGGCCAGCAACTGCGAGGACAGCTTGGCGCCCCGCTCCACCGCCGTGATGGCCGCCGCCACCCGCTGCTGCACCCCGGGGTTGTCGCGCTGCTGGCGCGCCAGCAGGTGCAGGTTGCCAGCGATGACCTGCAGGACATTGTTGAAGTCGTGCGCCACGCCGCCCGTAAGGCCGCCAATGGCTTCCAGTTTCTGCGATTGGCGCAGGCGCTCTTCAGCCTCGGAACGGGCGCGCACTTCCTGCTCGACACGCTGCTCCAGGTCGCGCGTCAACTGCACCAGCGCGCTTTCGGCGACCTTGCGTTCATGGATGTCGATCAGCACGCCAGGAAAACGCAAGGGCCGGCCCTGGTCGTCATAGTCGCAACGGCCGCTGGCGAGCACCCAGCGGTACTGCTCGCCCTGGCCGTGGCGAACACGGTACTCGGCGGTGTACGGCCCACCGCCGCGCACGGCCTCGTCGATCAACGCACGAACGCGCCCACGGTCGTCCTCGTGCACCCGCTGCATGGCAATGCCTGAGGGCAGCCGATTCAGGTCATAGGGCGCAGGGTAGGCGAAAGTGCGCGCGAAACGCTCATCGCCCGAGAGGAAGTCCAGTTGCACATCCCAGACGAAAGAACCCAGGACCGCACCGGTGTTGAGCGCCATCTGCAGGCGCTCGTTGGTGGTGCGAAACGCCGCTTCGGCCTGCTCGCGCGCCCGTTCCGACAGCACGTGGGCGCTGGTTTCCACGACGATGGCCATGACCCCGGCGGGGCTGCCGTCGTCCCCCGGCACGGGGCTGTAGTACAGGTCCATCCACACGTCTTCGGGCACACCGTTGCGCAGCAGTACCAGTTCCTTGTTGCGATAGGACAGCGTGCCGCCGGCCAGGCAGGTATCGACGACGTTGCGGTTGAAGTCAGCCACCTCGGGCCAGCCCAGTTCCACGGGGGAACCCAGCAGGTAAGGATGACGGCCGCCGGCGAACACGGAATAGGCATCGTTGTAGATCATGTAGCCGTGGCGACCCCACAGCATCACCAGGGGGACCGGCGACGCCAGCAGGAACTGCACCGCCATGCGCAAGCTGGTCGGCCAGTGCTGCAAGGGGCCGAGCTCGGTCAGCGACCAGTCGAAGGCGCGTATGCGCGCGGACATTTCGCCGCGCCAACCCTCGCAGCCGAAGTGTTCGGAAAGAAATTGCATCGCTCGACTCAAGCCTCTTGAGCAGTGATTACCGGTTGAGTCTAGCGCCGCGGCAGCGCTCTTGTCAGAGCGGGCCGCAGGACCGGTGGGTCCTGCAGCTGCACCTACAGAGCAGGAGCGGGTTGTGGGGAATCAGTGACCAGTGGTCACGTCACCCTGGCGGCTGGTTTCGAACAGGAACCAGGTGCGCTGTTCGGTTTCGTCGATCCAGTTCTCGATCAGGCTGGCCGTGGCGATGTCATTGTACTTGTCGCACAGCTCGTGGACTTCGCGCATGTAGGCGGCCAGGCCCTTGTTGTCACCCTGCAGCTCGGACAGCATGTCCAGCGGCTGGACGAAATCGGCGTCGTTGTCGAGGATGGACTTCAGGCGGGCGATGTGGCCGATGGAACGCAGGGAGTTGCCGCCGATCTTGCGGGTACGTTCGGCGATGGCGTCGACCATGGCGAAGATTTCGGTGGCGTGGTCGTCCAGCAGCAGGTGGTAGTCACGGAAGTGCGGGCCGCTGACGTGCCAATGGAAGTTCTTGGTCTTGAGGTACAGGGCGAACACGTCGGCCAGCAGTTTGTTCAGCGCGCCGCTGAGGTCGCGGGTGGCGTCGCTGCCCAGGTCGGTGGGGGTGGCGAGGGCACGTACGCGGTTTTTCAGGGCAGCAGACTTGTCCACCGCTGCCTTGGGGGTGGCGGGCGCCTTGGCGGCTACCGGCTTGGCCGCCGTGGCGGGCTTCTTGGCCGCTGCAGGTTTCTTCACAGCTGCGGGCTTCTTCGTTGGGGTTGCCATTGCAATAGTTCTCCTAAGGTCTTGGAGCGGAAGATTCATGCAGCGGCCGGCTGTGCCGACGACACGCTGATCTCCCAGCCTAACAGGTCGCTTTCCAGCAACTCAATCTGATCATTACCTTGGGCCAAGGTTTCATCATTTCAAGGCATGGCGAACACGCGCATGGGCCATGACATCGCTGGTCGGTGAAACGGTTCACGGCACTTCCGGCGACTATGCTGTTCCAAGCCCTTTCAACGGCCTGTTCCGGCCATCCCCACCGAGGTGATCGTCATGACCCAGACGTACAGCTATGCCGCGCAAACCGCCACCGACGCCCTCAAGCCTTACCGCTTCGAGCGTCGCGCCCCGGGCTCCGATGATGTACAGATCGACATTCTCTATTGCGGCGTGTGCCACTCCGACCTGCACACCGTGCGCAACGAATGGCACAACACCCTGTCCCCCTCCGTGCCTGGCCACGAAATCGTCGGCAAGGTCACGGCGGTGGGCGCCAATGTGAAAAAATTCAAGGTGGGCGACCTGGCGGGCGTCGGCTGCATGGTCGACAGCTGCCAGCACTGTGCATCCTGTGCCGAGGGTGAAGAGCAGTATTGCGAAAACGGCTTCACTGGTACCTATAACGGCCCGGTGTTCGGGGGCGAGAACACCTTCGGCGGCTACTCCGACCATATCGTGGTCAAGGAAAAGTTCGTGCTGCGCATCGCCCCCACCGACAACCTGGCGGCGGTGGCACCCTTGCTGTGCGCCGGTATCACCACCTACTCGCCACTGGCCCATTGGAAGGTGGGGCCGGGCAAGAAAGTCGGCGTGGTCGGCCTCGGTGGCCTGGGCCACATGGCGGTAAAAATCGCCCATGCCATGGGTGCGCACGTGGTGCTGTTCACCACCTCGCCGAACAAGCGTGAAGATGGCCTGCGTTTGGGCGCCGACGAAGTCATCGTCTCCAAGGACGAGCAACAGATGGCCACCCAGGCCAACCAGCTGGACTTCATCCTCAATACCGTGGCCGCGCCGCACAACCTCGACCCGTTCCTGGCGCTACTCAAGCGCGACGGCACCATGACCCTGGTGGGTGCGCCGGACTCACCGCACCCCTCGCCCACGGTGTTCAACCTGATCTTCAAGCGCCGCAGCCTGGCCGGTTCGTTGATCGGTGGCATCGAGGAAACCCAGGAAATGCTCGACTTCTGCGCCGAGCATGGGATTGTCTCGGACATCGAATTGATCGCGATCCAGGACATCAACGAGGCGTATGAGCGCATGCTCAAGGGCGATGTGAAGTACCGTTTCGTCATTGACATCGCCACCCTCAAGCAGGAAGCGGCGGCCTGACCTTCCTCACCTTGCCGGGTATCAGCCAGTTGGCTGCGCCTGTTACCCGGCGATACAGGATTACCTTCCCCTCCGAAGATGCACCCGACGCCTCGGCCTGAAGCGCCGACGAAAATATTTGCACAAAGCCATTGACCTTCACAGCGCTGTCAAGGGTGCCATGTGCCTGCAACCTCATTTACAGGAGCACGGCCCATGAACAGACACACCCCTTGGCGAACCGGCATGGTCGGCGCCGGCTACATGGCAAAGTTGCACAGCCTGTCGATGAATAACCTGGCGGGTTTGAGCCAGGACCCCCGTGACCGTTTCGAACTGGTGCGCATTGTCGATACCGACCTGGCGGCAGCCGAGCAAGAGGCCGGGCGCTGGGGCTGGAAGGCATTTGGCGATGACTGGCGGCAGGTGACCCGCAGCGCCGATATCGACGTGGTCAGCGTCGCCACGCCCAACGACCTGCATCATGAAATTTGCCTGGACGCCTTTCGTCATGGCAAACATGTGCTGTGCGAAAAGCCCTTGGCCACCAGCGCCCGCAGCGCCTTGGAACTGGCCCAGGCAGCCCACGCCAGTGGCCGGGTGCACCGGGTCAATTTCACCTATCGCAGCTGGCCGGCCATCGCCCAGGCCAAGGCATTGATCAGCCAGGGCGCGATTGGCGCCGTGCGCCATTTCGAAGGGCATTTCTTCCAGGACCACAACAACGATCCCACCATCCCGCTGCACTGGCGCTTCCGCCAGGGCCCGGCCGGTGCCGGCGCCCTGGGCGACGTGGGGGCACATATCATCGACCTGGCGCGGTTCCTGGTGGGCGAGGTCGACAGTGTGGTGGCCACCACCCAGCGCTTCATCGACCAGCGCCCCTTGCCCCAGGACCGCCAGCGCCAGGGGGCGGTGGAGGTCGACGACCTGGCGTGCGCCCTGGTGCAGTTCCGCAGCGGCGCCAGCGGCACGCTCAAGGCCAGCTGGGCGCTGCCCGGCTACAAGAATGATGTGTATTTCGTGGTAGTGGGCGAGCACGGCGCGATTCGCTTCAGTTGGGAGCGCAGCAACGAACTGCAGGTGTTCGACAGCGCTGACGCTGCTCCTCTATCCGGGTACCGCACCATCCCCCTGGGCCGTGCCCACCCCGGCGCCGAGCTGTTCTGGTTCCCGGCCCTGGGCGGGGAACAGGACGTGGGTGTCACCGCCCAGGGCATGGGCTACGGCGATGCGTTCGTGCTGGGCTTTCGCGACTTCAGCCAGGCGCTGCGCCAAGGCGAATCGCCGGCCCCCAACTTCGTCGACGGCCTGCGGTGCAGTGAAATCACCGACGCCATCCTGACTTCCGCCCGCGAGCGCTGCTGGATCGATGTGGACCACGCGCCTGTCGTCTGACCTTCCCTTCAAGCAGGAGTGCACCATGAACACAATCTCTGCCCCCCTGTCGAGCGCTGATGCCGCGCTGCCTGCGCGCCGGCCCGCGACCTGGCATGTCGACGCCAGCCAACCTGTGCAATTCAGCGTCCGCATCGCCCATGGCCTGCTGGAACCTGCCAACCCGCTGCTGGCTCAGCAGTGCGGGGGCACGCGCCACACCCCACAACGCCGACTGGTCGTGGTGGACCGCAATGTCGACGCACTGTATGGCGAAGCATTGCGTCGTTACTTCGACCACTGGCGAATCCAGGCCACGTGGCAGGTACTGGATATCGATGAAAGCCACAAGACGCTGGAGCACGCCCTGGTCATCGTTCAGGCCATGGAGCGCATGGGCCTGCTGCGGCGCCATGAAACCGTCGTCGCCATCGGCGGTGGCGTGCTCACCGATCTGGTCGGCTTTGCCTGCAGCCTTTACCGCCGCGGGGTACCGTACCTGCGCGTACCCACGACCCTCATGGGCCAGATCGACGCCGGCATCGGTATCAAGACGGGGGTCAACCAAGGTGGCCATAAAAACCGTCTGGGCAGCTACTTCGCCCCGGCCGGGGTACTTATCGACCCTGGCTTTCTGGCCAGCCTTGACCAACGCCACCTCAACAACGGCGTGGCGGAAATCATCAAGATGGCCCTGATTGACGACGAACAACTGTTCCACGCCCTGGAAAACACGGTTGGCCACATGGCTCCCGGCGCCTGGGCGGCCCCGGACGGCCCCCTTGCAGGCATCATGGAACGCGCCATCAGCGGCATGCTCGCCCACTTGATTCCGAACCTGTGGGAACAGGAACTGGCGCGCAGCGTGGACTTCGGCCATACCTTCAGCCCGGCCCTGGAGCTGCACGCCAAACCGATGCTACTGCACGGCGAGGCTGTGGCGGTGGACATGGCCCTGAGCCTCGGGCTGGCGACCGGGCGTGGCTACCTGAGCCAGGACGAAGGCGTAAGAGGCTTGCGCCTCATCGAGCGGTGCGGGCTGCCCATCCAGAACCCGGTGTTCAACCTGGACCTGCTGCAACAGGCCCTGGCGCAGGCGGTCCAGCACCGTGACGGCCAGCAGCGGCTGCCGCTACCCGGCCCCCTGGGCCACTGCGTTTTCGTCAATGACCTGCGCCCCGAGGAGTTGGCCAACGCCCTGGCGTGGCTCACTCATTACCGCGCGTCCACCGAGCGCCTGAGCGCCTGAGGGGTAGCCATGCACGACGTCCAACTGCAAGCCACTGCCACGAGTGCCCCCGCGCCGCCGACCTTGGTCTTCGATATTGGCGGCACCTGGTTTCGGTCGGCGTACTTCAGCCCCGGCCGCCCCCTGGCCCAGGTACAGCACCGCCCGGCGCTGAGTTTTCACAGTGACCGCCAGGCCAGCCCCGCTTCACTCAAAGAGGGCTTGATCGCTTATCTGGTGGACACCGCCGTAGGCCAGGGTGCGCGCCAGTGCGGCGTGTCCCTGGGTGCTGCGATGGACGCCCGCAGCGGCCAGGTCTACGGTTCCGGCCCGTTATGGGGTAGCGACAGCGGCGCGCTCAATCTGCCTGGCGAGTTGGCACGCCGCACCCCCGGCGTGCGCTGGCAGGTAGCCAATGACGTCACCTGCGCCCTGCTGCACTACGCCAGCCAACTGGTACCCCAGTCGCCACCGCTGCGCAAGATAATGCTGATTACCGTGAGTACCGGCATCGCCTGTCGCACCCTGGACCTGCGCACTCAGGAGGTGCCCGTCGATAGCTTCGGCCTGCAGGGCGAGATCGGCCACCTGCCCGTGGCACCGCCCCAATGGGCACCGCGCCGAACCGTGGATCTGCGCTGTGACTGCGGTGGCCACAACCACTTGGCGGCGTTCAGCTCCGGCCGGGGCCTGCGCAACCTGCACCGGGCGCTGCGCGACCAGGGCCACCCACTGTGGGCGGGGTCGTTGCTGGCCCGTCTGCGCGGCGCCGGTGCCGCGCATGAACCGGCCCTGGCCGAGGCGCTGCAGGCGGGTGACCCTTATGCCTTGATGCTGCTGCACCTGGGTACCCGGGCCATGGCTGACACGCTGCGATGCGCCTTGGCGCTGGACCCCGAGCTGGACCGGATCGTGCTGACCGGTGGCGTCAGCACCCACCTGGGCGAGCATTACCTGAGTTCCCTGGCCACCCATTTTGACGAAGCCGGACTGTACCTCACGAGCAAGTTCGACCCCGGCTACATCATGAACCGGATCGTTATCGCCGCGCCCGGCAGCGCCGATGGCCTTTACGGGGCGGGCCTGCAGATGCGCGAAATGGCGCGGGAGTGGACGCCATGAGCACCTCTCCCCTGGCTATCGTCCGCTACCCCCGCCATATAACCTTGCGTGAGCGTCCGCTGCCAGCCCTGCACGACGGCGATCTGCTGGTGGCTCCCCTGCTGGCCGGGCTGTGCGGTACCGACCTGCAGGTGCTGCGCGGTCAGCGCCATGACCCGGCCAGCGTACTGGGGCATGAAGGTGTGGTGCGGATCGTCGCCTGTGGTCGGTCGGCAAACGCCCACTGGCAGCCTGGCCAGCACGTGATACTCAACCCCACCCACCCCCACGACCCGGCCCAGTTGCTCGGGCACTTGCAGGACGGCCTGTTCCAACAACGCCTACGGGTGCCCGCGGGCCTGGTCGAAGCCGGGTTGGTGGTGCCGTTACCGGTCGATTTGCCCGCGCCACTGGCCGCGCTGATAGAACCGCTGGCCAGCGTGATCTACGGCCTGCAGCTGATGGCCCGGCACAAACGGCCGGGGCCACTGCTGGTGTATGGCGATGGCACCATCGGTCACCTCGTGGCGCGGTGCGCGCGCGCCCTGCTGGGGCCGGACAGCCCGGTGCTGCTGATCCACAATAGCCTCAGCGGCCTGCAATGGAGCCAGCACCATGCATTGGCCCATACCCGTTGCCTGCTGCGTGATGACCCTAAGCTGGACGCGCGGTTGCGCCACAGCGGCGCCACCGCTGCCTTGCTGGCCACCCCCCGCAACGCCACGCTGCGCAGCTTGGCGCACGCCTTGGACTACCTCGCCGATGACGCGGTGATCGATGTGCTGGGGGGAGTTGCCCTCGGCAGCCATCTGGCCGAGCTACCCGACGTCGCGGATTTGGCCGCCGTTCGCGCGCAGAACTGCGGCGGCTTGCCCGAGCAAGGTGCATTCGTCCACACACGGGATCGCTGGCGCCGACCCCGCGTGCTGTTCGGGCACCGAGGGGTCGCCACTTGCCATCTGGTAGACAGCTGCTGCTGGTTGGCACGCCAGCCCGATCTGTTCATGCCTCTGGTCACTCACCATGTGCCCCTGGAAGAAGCGGCGGCCCTGATGCAGCAGATCGCCAACAGCCACGACCGGCTTCTGCACGGCCGCCGCTTCGTGAAAGTCGCCATCACCATCAACCCCTGCCCCGCGATTTTGCGGGCCACTGCCCTGGAGGCGATGCCATGCACCCCGTGAGCAGCGACGTTCCTTGTGTCTTCGTGATAGGCGGCTCGGCGGGCATAGGCCGTGCCATTGCCCAGGCGCTCCTGGCCGAGGGCGCCCAGGTGGTGGTTTTCAGCCGTTCCGATCCACTTGCCTACCCAGGCCTCGAAGGGGCGCACTGGTGGCCCCTGGACCTGACGCGCGGTGACGACAGCCGCCGGGAACTGGCACGGGCCGTCAACCGCTTCGGTTCACGCCTGGCAGCGGTGTTCTACAGCGCGGTGGCTTATGGGCCGCGGCGCGCGCCGCTGCTGGAGGTACTCGACAGCCAATGGCGCGAGCAACTGGCCACCAACCTCGAGGGCCTGTGGCACACCCTGACCGCCACCTTGCCAGCCTTGCTGGCGCGCCCACCCGGACTGTTCGTGGGGCTGTCCTCGGAAGTGGTCTACAACGGCGGCCCGTTACGTGCCGGTTATGCCGCCACCAAGGCCGCAGCCTCGAACCTGCTGCAGTCGGTGGCACAGGAATACCCGGAGTCCCAGGTGCGTATCGTGCAGTTACTGCCGGCTGAAATGGTGGACACTCCCGGTATCCGCAAGCGCCGTGATGCCAGCTTCGACTACAGCGGCTACCAGAACAGCGCCTGCTTCCAGACCGTAGCCGTTCAGTTGTACCGCACGCAGGGCTTTGGCGCCCATGGCCGAGCACTGGTGGTAGACGCCCAGAGCCAGGTGCGCGACGTGAACCAGCACCTGCCGGCCTCCCAAAGCCGCCAGCCGACATGAGCCCAGGCGTGCCTCTGGGCCTGGTGGACTGGCGGCTGCCCGTGAGCGCTGCCGAGGCCGTGGCCGTGGCGGCCAACCTGGGCGTGCACCACTTGCAGGTAGACCTGGGCGGCGCCGGGCGTGCGCCACCACTGGCTCCCCGGCTGCCCCGGCTGCTTGACGCCTGCCGCGACCACGGGGTGGGCATTGATGCCGTGGCGTGCAACCACCTCAACGACCTGGGCCTGCATGCTCACCGCCATGCCGAACGAGTCAGGCAAACCCTGGCGCAGGCCGTGACGGTGGCGCATGCCGTGCAGGCGCCAATGATACTGGTGCCAGGGTTTCGTCAAAGCTGCGTCCGCAGTGTGGAGCAACTGCGCGACACCGGCCGGCAACTGGCCTGGGCCTGCGACCTGGCGCAGGCCCAGGGGCTGGATGTGGCCTACGAGGGCGATCTGGGTGCGGCGCCAAGCCTGGCGCTGATGCGCCAGGTGGGGCGCCGTAACTTCAAGCTACTGCTGGACCCCGATAACCTCTTACGCGCCGGGCATGCGCTGGCGCCACTGCTCAAGGCACTGACGGGGCGCTGGTGCGGGCAAATCCACATCAAGGGCGCGATGCCCACCCCGGCGTGCCTGAAACGATGGCTGGAGAGCGTCGACAGGCGGCCCGCTGGCTGCGTTTTTTTCCTCGAAAACGACTATCGCCAGAGCCTGGACGGTCTGGCGGCCGAGCTGCGCCAACTGGGCGCGCTGTTGAATCACCTGGAGACGGACTGATATGCCGACCACACTGAACGTACGCGCACTGCTGCTGGACATGGACGGCACCCTGGTGGACTCCACCGCGGTAGTCGAAGGCACCTGGACGCGCTTTGCCCAGCGCCATGGCCTGGACTCGACCCACGTGCTGGCCAGCGCCCACGGCCGGCGCACCGAAGAGACCGTACGCCTGTTCGTCCCGAAAGGCGTGAACATCGCCGACGAAACCGCACGCATCGTCGCCGAAGAGTTGATGGACCTCGACGGTATAGTGGCAGTGCCAGGTGCCTTGACCCTGTTGCAAGCCCTGGGCGACGCTCCCTGGGCGGTGGTGACCTCCGCCAGTGCCGAACTGGCAAAGCGCCGACTGCTGGCGGCCGGGCTACCGCTGCCGGCACACCTCATCGCCGCCGACGATGTCAGCGCGGGCAAGCCTGCCCCCGATGGTTATCGGCTGGCGGCCACATTACTGGGTGTGCCCCCCTCGGACTGCCTCGCCGTGGAGGATGCCCCCGCCGGGCTAAGGGCCGCCCAGGCCGCCGGCTGCCAGGTACTCGCGGTCGCCACCACACTGGCGCCCGAGGTATTGAGTAGCGAACCCTGGGTCAACGACCTGCGCGCTCTGGAGGTGCTCGGTGTGAACCCAGACGGCCTGCTGTTGCGCATCATCCCTGCTGAAGCCTGGGCGTTTCAGCGTCCAGGTTCTGGTTGGCAACCGGCAGGACGTCGACCTGGCCAAGGTCACTCAGGTACTGGTCGATGATTCTCAGCGCCCGGCGCTGCTCATGGATAGCATTCACCACCTGCCGGCGCTGTTCATGCAGCGCCGCCACCAGGGGAGAATCGGCCTGAGGCACGGGCGCCTCCGCCACCAGCGGCGGAAGAATCAGGCGGATGACCTCCAATGTCATGCCCGTGGCCTGCAACGTGACGATGTGCGTCAACCGTAGCTGGTCGACGCGGCGGTATTCGCGGTAGCCGGACGCCCGGCGCACCGGCTGCAGCAAACCCTGGTCCTCGTAGTAGCGCAACATTCTCGGGCTGATTCCACTCTGGCGAGCCAATTCACTGATCAGCACTTACACTCCTCGCACTACCTTTACCCAACCGGGCGCTGCAGCTCGCAACGGTGCCAAGGCTCCCCCCGCGCCACCACGCCCCTTGTTCCTACGCCTGCGCGGCCCTCAATGGCTCAACCACGCCAGCAGATCACTGTGCTTGGGAACCCACCCCAAGGCCCGGGCACGGTCGGCACACACGCGGATGTTGGAGCCCAGGCCATATTCGGCCTCCTGAGGATCATCGAAACAGCAGCTTTTCAGCAGATAAGCCATGGACTTGGACTGCGCCGGAGCGAGGAAGCCCATCTGGTAGCCCAACACCTGGGCCAGATCCTTCATGGCCACCTCACCGTTCTCGGCGTAGAGAAAGGTGCCTGCCGCCGCCTTTTCGATCATCAGCAGGCACAGGCTGACCAGGTCTTGGATATGCACATGGGCGGTGCGGTTCTCGCCAAGGCCGGCATACACCGCCACCCCATGCTTGCGCGCCAACGCTTGCATCAGGGGTATCTGGATAGACTGCTTGCGCAGGCCCAGGCCCTCGCCGTAGACCAGGGTGGGGCACACTACCAGGCTATGCACACCGCCGCGCGCGGCGTCCTGCAACGCATGATCGATGGCCACGCGGCCCACCTTCTCCAGGCGTGGCTTGGGGGGTGCATCCTCGCTCCAGCGGTGTTTACTGAATGCTCCCCCGGCGCGATCACCCACCACGCTGGCACCGCTGACATGCAAGAGCTTGGTGGCGGTTCCCTTGAGCGCATCCAGCAAGGTACTGACCACGTAGGCGTTATCGGCATCCGCTGCATTGACCACCAGGTCGGCGTCGCACGCGTGAGCCGCGACGATTTCAGTATCGAACAGGCTCCCAAGCACCGGTATCACCCCCCGCCTGCCCAATTCCGTGACGTGATGGTTGGTACGCACCAGCCCCCGCACTTCATAGCCGCGCTTGAGCAGCGCATCGGCTAGCGAGCCGCCGATGTACCCGGTGACCCCGGTTACGAACGCTTTCATCTGTGACACTCCCCTGTCTTTGGCCGTATTGGGCTAACTAACAGACTAGAGGGTTCGTAATTGCGGAGAAACCCAGCTATGGTTCCAGTCTGTACGGCCATGGATGTCCGGAAAGGGAGGTCATATGTTGGAGTCTGTCGCGGCCATTTCAGTGTTCGTGCAAGTGGCCGAGATAGGCAGCTTCGTCGGTGCAGGGCGGGCGCTGGGGGTCTCGGCGTCGGCGGTGGGAAAACGTATCGCGCGGCTGGAGGAAACCCTCGGGGTACCGTTGTTCAAGCGCACGACCCGCAGCGTGACATTGACGGTCGATGGCCAGCGCCTGCTGGACCGTAGCCGGCGCATCATCGATGAATTCGAGCACCTGACCAGCGAAGTGGCGCAGTCCGCGCAACTGCCCCGTGGCCGTTTGAAGGTAACGGTGGCGCCCATCAGCGACCGATTGGTCGACGCACTGGCGGTATTCAGCCGGCAATACCCCGAGATCGAACTCGAGGTCCAGTACACCGACCGGCTCATCGACCTGGTAGATGAAGACTTCGACCTGGCGATACGCGTCGGTGAGATCAGCGACAGCAACCTGCGCAGCCACTGGCTGGGCGACTTTACCCGGCTGATCGTCGCCTCCCCGCGCTACCTGCAGGAACACGGCACGCCCACCAGCATGCAAGCACTGACCGAACACAAGTTGCTGCATTATCGCCAGCCCAAGAGCGGCAAGATCGAGCCCTGGCCCGTCCGGCTTCCCGCCGGTGTCGAGTTGCCGGTCACGCTGATCTGCAACGACATGGCCGCGCGCATCGAATTCGCCACCAAGGGCCTGGCCCTTGCCTGCCTGCCCGACCTGGTGATCCGCGAGCCGTTGGCAGACGGGCGCCTGGTTCCTTTGCACCTGGGCAGCGCGACCACGCGCTACCCGGTGTACGCGGTGTGGCCGCATTCGCGCATGTACACCGCCAGGTTTGGCGCGCTGCTCAACTACATCAAGGCGCTGAGGCTGTGACCCTCAGGCCGGGATCGGCGTGGGCAGCGGCTGGCCATTGAAAAACGCCGACAGGTTGGCGAGGGTCAAGTCAGCCATGGCCCGCCGTGTGGCCAAGGTGGCGCTGGCCATATGCGGCGTCAGCAATACATTGTCCAGCCCCAGCAAGCCCGGGTGCGGCCGCGGTTCGTCTTCGAAGACGTCCAGCGCCGCGCCTGCCAGTTGCCGGGTGGCCAAGGCCTGGAAGAGCGCGGCCTCGTCCACCACGCTGCCGCGCCCCACGTTGATCAGGTAGCCCTCGGGACCCAGTGCGGCCAGCACCGGGGCATTGACCAAGTGTTGGGTCTGCGCGCCGCCGCCCACGGCCACCAGCAGAAAGTCGACCTCGGCCGCCAGTTGCCGGGCGTCGGCGTACCAGGTGTAGTCAACCGCCTGGCGGGTACGGCCGCAGTAGGCGATGCGCATGCCGAAGCCCTCGGCGCGGCGGGCGATGGCCCGGCCGATGCGGCCCAGGCCGATAATGCCCAGGCGGGCACCACTGACCTTGCGGGTAAACGCGATGGGGCCATCGGCCCAGCGCCCCTGGCGCACGAAGCGGTCGGCCGGGGCTGTGCCACGGGCGATCCCCAGCAGCAGGGCCATGGCGAAGTCGGCGACGTCGTCAGTCAGCACGTCCGGGGTGTGGGTCACGGCGATACCCCGTTCACGGGCGGCCGCCACATCGACGCCGTCGTACCCTACACCGAAGACCACGATGATCTTCAGCGCAGGCAAACGCTCCAGCAAGTGGCGGGTAACCTTGGATTCGCCGTTGGCCACCAGGGCACGAATCTGTCCCGCCCCCTCCCCTAACCCGGTGCCCTGCTCGTCACTGTCCAGCACGGCGAAATCGGCGAACAGACGCTCGCTGAGCATGTCCGGCAGGCGGGCGATCTTAAGCACGTTTGCGTTCATCTGAAGTTCCTTGCACATGAATGTGGCGACGGGCGCGCTCGGCGCCCAGGTACACCCCCAGCATGCCGCCCACCAGCAAGGCGCAGGCTACCAGCAGCAGGGCGTAGTCGTAGGTATGGGTGGCGTCCTTGATCCAGCCCATCACCGGCGGCAGGCCCAGCCCGGCGAGGTTGGCGATGGAGTTGATCAGGGCAATGGACACGGCCGCCGCCGGGCCCGACAGGGTTTCGGTGGTGGTGGCCCAGAACACCGGCGTTGCCGCCCAGTTCAGTGCCACTGCCAGCACCAATAGCCCATAGGCCAGGCCCTGGTTGCCGCACAGCACGGCCACGCCAAGCACCACGCCAGACACCAGCAGCGGGCCGCCCAGGTGCAGCGAGCGCTCGCCGCGCCGGTCCGAATGCCGGCCGTTGAAATACATGAACACGCAGGCCAGCAGGAAGGGCAAGGCCGACATCAGGCTGACCACGAACGAGCCTTGCCCGGACACCGACTGCACGATCAGCGGCAAGAACAGCGTGATGCCGATGGTGCCGAATGCCTGCAACAGCCAGAACAGGCTGAGCAACCACACCCGCGGGCTGCGAAAGGCCGCGTGCCACGCATCGTTGTGGGAAATCAAGGTGCCCGCCTGCTCGGCGGCAATGGTGCTCGATAGCCAGGCTTTCTGCGGTTCGTCGAGCCAGTGGGTGCTCTGGGGTGAATCCGGCAGGTAGCGCAACACAACCACGCCGAGCACCGCGGCGGGAATGCCTTCGAGCAGGAACAGCCACCGCCAGCCGCTGACCGCCCCCAGGCCATCCAGGTGCAGGAAAGCACCGGACAAGGGCAAGCCGATCACCGACGCCAGCGCCGCACCAATGTAAAAGAACGACATGGCCTTGGCCCGGTCGCTGCGCGGGTACCACTGGGACAGGTAATAGATGATCCCCGGGGTGAAACCGGCCTCGGCGGCGCCCAGCAGCAAGCGCATCACGTAGAGCTGGTTGGCCGTCTGCACCAGGCTCATGCCAGCGGCGACGATACCCCAGGTGATCATGATGCGGGCAATCCAGCGGCGCGCCCCGACCTTGGTCATGATCAGGCTGCTGGGTACTTCCAGCAGGATATAAGTGAGGAAGAACAGTCCCACGCCCAGGCCATACATGGCCGCCGACAACCCCAGGTCGGCGTTCATCTGCAGCGCCGCCACCGAAATGTTCGACTTGTCGATGTAGGCCACCATGTACAGCAGCATCAGGAACGGGATCAGCTTGAGGTTCAGCTTGGCCATGGTACTGGCGTGCAAGCCGTCGTTCAGCGTCGGCTGGGTCATGACGGTTCTCTCATTATTGTCGTTATCGAGGGGCAACGAGTGCCCTTGCAGAGACCTTAAACCAGCTGGCGGCGAATATTCAATATGTGAATTAAAATCCCGATATATGGGACGAAGAAATACCAACGTCGCAGCGGACCTGGCCGCGTCGCCCCCGCCGCGCAACGCCAGATATGCCGCGTTGCGAAACGCGGCCAGATCCGCCGGACTGCCGTTATGTCAGCCACCACCACAGCAGCATCGTTCCCGCCAGCCCGACCACCGAGACGATGGTCTGCAACACCGACCATACCCAGATGGTCTGTTTGAGCTGCAGGCCGAAGTATTCGCGCACCATCCAGAAACCCGCGTCGTTGACATGGCAGAAAAACACCGAGCCGGCACCGATGGCCAAGGCCACCAGTGAACTCTGGGTCGCCGCCAGCCCCGCCATCATCGGCGCCAGGATGCCCGCCGTGGTAGTCGTCGCCACAGTGGCCGATCCGGTGGCCTGGCGCAATGCCACGGCAATCAGCCAGGCCAGCAGCAGGTACGGCATGTGCGCGCCTTCGGCTGCCTTGCTGATGGTCTGGCTGACGCCAGCGTCCAGCAGCGTCTGCTTCAGGCCACCGCCCGCGCCGATGGTCAGCAGCAACACGGCAATGGGGGCCAGGGCCTTGCGCAAGGTATTGCCCACCTGCTCGCGGGGCAGGCCGTTGGCCCAGCCCAGGCAGACCACGGCAGCGAGCACGGCGATACCCAGGGCAATCAAGGGTTCACCCAGAAATTTCAGAGTCAGGGCCAAGGTGGTTTCCGGCGCCAATACCACCTTCGCCAATGTGCTGCCGAGCATCAGCAGCACCGGCAGCAGAATGATCAGCAGGGAAATGCCGAAGCCCGGCTGCCGCTGCCCGCAGGGGCGTGCGTCGAACAACGCACCCAGCTCGGCGGGCGCCTGAACGTCCATGCGCCGCGACAACCAATTGCCATACAGCGGCCCGGCCAGAATGACCGCCGGCACCGCGATGGTGAAGCCCAGCAGCATGGTCAGGCCGAGGTCGGCGTGCAGCGCGCTGACGGCGATCAGCGGCCCCGGGTGTGGGGGCATCAGCGCGTGCAAGGTGGTCATGCCGGCCAGTGCCGGGATGGCGATCTTCAGCAGGGGCTGGCCCGATTGGCGGGCCATGACGAAGATGATCGGCACCATCATCACCAGCCCCACTTCAAAGAACAGCGGCAGGCCGATGACCAGGGCCACCAGTGCCATCACCCACGGCAGGCTGCGGCCCTTGCCCAGCCCCAGCAATGTGCTGGCGATACGATCGGCCGCGCCCGATTCGGCCATCAGCGCGCCGAGCATCGAGCCCAGGGCGATGATGATTCCCGCCTCGCCCAGGATACCCCCGGCGCCTTTGCTGAAGGCCTTGGCCACCTCCTCCGGTGCCAAGCCGGCGCCGACCCCGGCGATGAAGGTGCCGACCAGGATGGACAGAAAAGGCGGCAGGCGGGTGACGCTGATCAGCACGATGATGGTGGCGATGGCCACCAGGCAACAGAGGATGAGACGGGTGTCGTGGGCGAGCCAGGCGATGGCGGTAGGGTCCACTGGGTGCTCCTTGTTCTTTGGACGATTATTGCTGCAACTTTTTGTTGCAAATCGGTCCGCAGCATACCGGATCGCCGCCGCCTCAGGACTCACTTCCGGGAAACAGACCGCGCCGTGCCCCTGTGGGGAGCCTGACAGGGCGCGGCGCTCCATTCCCGAGCTTCGCCCGGTCCCACAGGAACGTCCGGACGGTCAGAGCACCTGCGACCCCAGGTACAACGCCACCCCAACGCATAACGCCGCGAAGCCTACCTGCAATACCCGCGCGGGCAACCTGGGCGAGAGCACCCGGCCTGCCACCATGCCGACGACACTGGCGCCAATGAAATACCCGCCCGCCAGCGGGATGCGCACGCCGGCGTGCAAGGCGCCAAGGATCGCCGTGCCCGATACCAGGGCGATGACCATCAACGACGTGGCGATGATGCCATGCACGCGAATGTCGGTCAGTTGCCGGAACGCCGGCACCAGCAGGAAACCACCCCCCACCCCCAGCAGACCGGTAAGAAACCCGCAACACGAGCCTACCACCGACAAGGTGATGCTGCAGCGCAAGGTCCAGGACAGACGCCCGGTGTCCTGGTTGAGCATGCAGTTTTTCTGCGCCCAGCTGTGGTCGATACCCGAGCCGGCGCACGGCCGGTCCCGGGATTGGCTGAACATGCGCCAGGCCACCACCAGCAGTACCGCGCAGAACAACCCCATCAGCCCGCGTTCCGGCATGCGGTGGGCCACCAGCAGGCCCAGCGGCGTGAACAAGGTGCCTAGCAGCGCCATCAACAGCGCCGCGCGCCAACGCACGATGCGCTGGCGCAGGCCGTCAAGGGCGCCTACCGCCGCCGACACGCCCACGGCCAGCAACGCCACCGGCGCGGCCTGGGTCATGGGCCAGCCCAGGCCCAGCACCAATGCCGGCACAGCCAGGATACCGCCACCGGCCCCGGTCAGCCCCAGCACCATCCCGATCAGGCCGCCCAATACAAGCGCCAGCATCACCCGCCCCTATTCAGTGGTTGTGCAGCGGGTCAGCCATTCACGGCCCTTGAGCATGCCATGCCAGTAGAACCACGGCAGGAAATGCGCCTTCAACCACCAGGCCGAACGCCGGGGCACGGTGGAGTCCAGCGCAAAAGTAGGCAACAGCTTGCCGCCATAGCCGAACTCGGCCAATACCACCCGGCCCTTCTCCACCGTCAGCGGGCACGAACCGTAGCCGTCGTAGCGCAACGGCATCGAACGCCCGGCGCGCCGGGCCAGCAGGTTCTCGGCTACCACCACGATCTGCTTGCGCACCGCCGCCGCGGTCTTGGCGTTGCTGGTGGCGCAGACGTCGCCCAGGCCGAAGACCTGTGGGTAACGCACATGCTGCAAGGTAGCGGGGTCCACTTCGCACCAACCGCCCTCATTGGCCAGGGCACTGTGGCGCACGCACGCGGGGGCCACCTGCGGCGGCACCACATGCAGCAGGTCGAAGGCCTTCGCCTGGCGCACAAGGTTGCCGTCGGCATCCAGGCTGTCGAACCACGCTGTCTTCGCCGGGCCGTCGACCTTCACCAGTTGCGAGCCGAACGCCAGCCGCGCGCGGTACTTGTCGATGTATTTCATCAACGCTGGCACATACGCCGCCACTCCGAACAATGCCGGCCCGGCGAGGTTGAACTCCACATCGATGGCGTTCAGCACCCCGCTGCGCCGCCAGTGGTCACACGACAGGTACACCGCCTTCTGCGGCGCGCCGGCACATTTGATCGGCATGCCCGGTTGGGTGAAGATGGCCTTGCCGCCCCGCAGCCCCTGAACCAGTTCCCAGGTGTAGGGCGCCAGGTCGAAGCGATAATTGGAGGTCACACCGTTGCGCCCCAGGGTTTCTTCCAGGCCTTCGATCTGCTCCCAGGCCAGGCGCAACCCGGGGCACACCACCAGGTGCCGGTAAGCCACCTGACGGCCATCGTCCAGCACCACGCGCTGGCCATCGGCATCAATGCTCTGCACCGCGGCCTTGAGCCATTTCACCCCGCGGGGCAGTACATCGGCCGTGGGCCGCGCGGTTTTGCCGGCGGCATAGGCGCCGCCCCCTACCAGGGTCCACGCGGGTTGGTAGTAATGGGTATCGGAAGGTTCGACCAGGGTGATCGAAAGGCCAGGCTGGCGCTTGAGCAAACTGGCGATCAGGCCGATGCCGGCGGCGCCGCCGCCGATGATCAGGATGTCCGCGTTGCTGGCGGTCGCATCCTGTTGCTGCAGGTTCTCTTGCATGCCGTCCACACTGTCATTGGGTAAGGGGTTGCGCACCAAGGCTGGTGAGCACGGTGCCGCAGTACAGGCCCGAAAGGGTCTTCATGACCTGGATCACTTCATGGCTGGCCAGCCCGTAGAAAATGTATTTGCCCTCGCGGCGCGTGGCCACCAGGCCTTCGTCGCGCAACACCCCCAGTTGCTGGGACAGGGTGGGCTGGCGCACGCCGGTGCCGGCCTCCAGCTCGCCGACGTTGCGCTCGCCTTGGGTCAACTGGCAGAGGATCAGCAGGCGGTCTTCGTTGGCCAGTGCCTTGAGCAGCGCGCAAGCCTTGGAGGCGCTGGCGCGCAGGCGCACGACGTCGTCGGTGGTCAGGCAGGTTTCCATGGGCAGGGGTCGCTCTCGATCACTTTCTGTGATTACATTATGTTTAAATATAGATTATTGAACAATAGAGTGTGGAGCAATTCATGAGCCCACTGATCCAGCCCTTTTTCGACAGCGGTTCCTCGACCTTCAGCTACGTGGTGTACGAGGCGCCCGGCAGTGCCTGCGCGATCATCGACTCGGTGCTCGACTTCGACCCCACCTCCGGCCGTACCGGCAGTGAGCACGCCGACGCCATCGCCGCCTTCGTGCGCGCCCAGGGGCTGAATGTGCAGTGGTTGTTGGAAACCCACGCCCATGCTGATCACCTTTCCGCAGCGCCCTACCTGCGCGGTCGGTTGGGCGGCAAGATCGTCATCGGTGATGGTATCCGCCAGGTACAGAAGGTATTCAAGACGGTATTCAACCTGGAACCGAACTTCCGCCTGGACGGCTCGCAGTTCGATCACCTGTTGCGGCCTGACGAGACCTTCAGCATCGGCAACCTCACCGTACGTGCCTTGCATGTGCCAGGCCACACCCCGGCGGACATGGCGTTCCTGGTGGGCGACCGGGACCTGTTCGTGGGTGACACGCTATTCATGCCCGACGTAGGCACGGCCCGCTGCGACTTCCCCGGCGGCGATGCCGAACAACTGTACCGATCCATCCGCACCCTGCTGGCCTTCCCCGGCGACACTCGCCTGCACCTGTGCCACGACTACCCGCCCGAGGGCCGCGCCGAACAATCACAGACCACCGTGGCCGCCCAGCGCCAAGGCAATATCCACGTGCGCGACGGCATCGATGCGGCGCAGTTCGTAGCCATGCGCACGGCGCGCGACGCCACCCTGGCCATGCCCGTGCTGTTGATGCCGGCGGTGCAGGTGAACATTCGCGCGGGTGAATTGCCGCCTGCCGAAGACAATGGCGTGCGCTACCTGAAAATTCCGCTCAACCGCTTCTGAGGCACACCGCGGGAACTTGTCCGCGCAAGGCTTGCCCATTCCTGAGGGGCCGGTATTCCACCGCCCGCTTTCAGGAGTCATGACATGCCCGATGCTCAAGGCAAGGTTCGTTACGCGGTCGTCGCTGGCGGCTGGATTTCCCAGGGCGCGTTCATGCCCGGTGTCGGCCAGACCGACAACTCGGTGATGACCGCGCTGGTGACCGGCGACCCGGTGAAGGGTCGCGACCTGGCCGCCCACTACCACCTCAAGAGCTACCACTACGACGACTACGCTACCTTGCTGGCCAGCGGCGAAATCGACGCGGTGTACATCGCCACGCCCAATTTCCGCCACCGGGAGTTCGCGGTACCGGCGCTGGAAGCCGGCATCCATGTGCTGCTGGAGAAACCCATGGCCACCAGCGAGGAAGACTGCCTGGCGATCAACGCCGCCGCCGAACGCGGCAATGCGCTGTTGATGATCGCCTACCGCCTGCACTGCGAACCCGCCACCGTGGAGCTGGTTGGCAAGTTGCGCGCTGGCGCCATCGGCGAACCTCGGTTGTTCAACTCCTCGTTCAGCCAGTTGACCAAGACCTCCAACCACCGCGCCCAGCATGGCTATTGGGCCGGGCCCGTCGTGGACATGGGCCCCTACCCGCTCAACGCGGTGCGCAACCTGTTCGGGGGCGAGCCTCTGGAAGTCTCGGCCATGGGCGTGAACACCCCGGGGCGCGACATCAACACCTATGACACGGTCAGTGTGACCCTGCGCTTCAGCGACGAGCGCCTGGCGCATTTCACGGTCAGCTACAGCCTGCCCGGCAGTCAGCGCTTCCAGTTGTTCGGCAGCAAGGGCGAGATCGACGCTTCACCGTGCTTCGGCTTCGGCGAAGGGGTGGCGATCGGTTACCAGCTCATCGTCGACGGCAAGACCGAGCAACACAGTGCTCCGGTAGTGGACCAGTTCGGCGGCGAAACCCAGTACTTCTCCGACTGCATTCTCAAGGGCGAGAAACCCGGCCCGGACGGCGATGAAGGCTGGCGTGACGTTCGCGTGCTGGCGGCCATCGAGAAAGCCCTGGAAACCGGCCAACCGCAACGCCTGGAGCCCCTGGCGCCACGCGCCGATATCCAACCGGGGCAAGCTCGCCAGTTGCCCTTGGCCAAGGTGCCGGCCTACATCAACACTGCCGAACCGAATGACTGACACCGAGGAAGCGCGCTTGAGCAGGATCATCACTTCACGCGTGCCGGGTGCCGAGGACAGCAGCGATAGCGAAAACGCGCTGATGTTCGGCACCCCCAAGGACCGCCTGGATTTCTACCGGCGTGAAATCCAGTATGAAACCGCCATTCTCTCCAACCGTACCAACAGCTACCTGTCGGCGCAGTCATTCCTGGTGATCGCCTACGCCTCGTCCATGGCCAACCTGAACCCCGAGTGGGGCAAGGTGTTCACCCTGGTGGTGCCACCGGTGCTGGCGCTGTTGGGAGTACTGTGCTCGCTGAATGCCTGGCCAGGCATTCGCGCGGCCTACGACATCATCGACCACTGGCACTTCAAGCAGAGTGGCCTGCTGCGCGACCTGCCGGCCATGGGCTGGGCCTATGACGACGAGCCGCTGTTCAGCGAAATGGAGTCAACCCACAAGGGCTATCGCAAATCGCTGATGTTCTCCATTCGAGCGCCGTGGTTGTTCGCCGGCTTCTGGGTGGGGTTGGGCGTGTTTGCCGTGATGATCCAGATCAACTAGATGAAACTGTGCATGTAACAAAGAATTTCAACCGTCGAGCGGGGTCTACCCAGTGACCCCCCTTTACGGAACCACTGCCATGAAATTCTCGTTGTTCTCCAATGCCTTGTCCAAAGCTGCCGGCAGCTCGCGCACCTTCGTCGCCGCTGTGGTGCTGATCGTGATCTGGGCGGCCACGGGGCCGCTTTTCCATTACAACGATACGTGGCAACTGATCATCAATACCTCAACCACCATCATTACGTTCCTGATGGTCTTCGTGATCCAGAACACCCAGAACCGCGACAACGACATGCTGCACATCAAGATCGACGAACTGCTGCGCGCCACCCATGAAGCGCAGAACGCGGCGCTGGACCTGGAAGATCTGGATGCCAAGGAACTGAAGACCATCCGCAAACAGTACAAGGCGATGGGCACCAACGAAACCATCGAGGTGACGGAGTCCACCACCACCCTCAAGGATGACCACGACGCCTGAGCCGCCTTGCGGGCCCGGGTGAACCTCGGGCCCACAGCGGCAACTTCTCAGACTTCGGCCAGCACTTCGCTGATCTGGATCACGGGCACCAGGTCGGTGTAGTTGGGGATATCGCCGTTGAGCACGGCAGCATGTTCTGCGAATGCGGCACCGAAGGTTTCCACCGACTCGCAATAGACGTGGCACTGCCCCAGGTAAGTTGGCGGCGTGCCTGGCGTGCCACCGGCGAGGCCCTTCTCCACCGAATACTTGAGGCAAGCGGCGCCAAGCAGTTCCTTGAGCAGGGGCATGTGCTTGTCGCGGTAGTAATCGAAATCGAACCGCGCGCCTTCCTGGTAGGGGTACATCACGCTGACTTTGATCATGGCGTTCTCCGGGGCAATGAATTGTCCGCACGATAGTAGCGCCAATTCAACTTACCGGTCGCGGCAAAGTCACAGTTAATGATGACGTTACCTTAACCAGCCACGAGGCCCCGGGAGTTCAATGAGTTTCATATTATGGATGTCGGTGCTGGGCGCCCTGCTGCTGTTGCTGGCCTTGACGTCTTCATACCTGCGCTGGCTTCCAGTGACGACCTCGGCGGTGTGCCTGGCGTTCGGCATGGGGCTGGGCCCACTGGGCGTTGGCCTGGTGAACATGGACTTCGCGCGCGCCTCCACCTGGCTGGGCCGGGTCACCGAGATGGCGGTGCTGTTCTCGCTGTTCGGCACCGGCATCAAACTGCGCCTGGGCCTGCGGCGCACGGCATGGCGCGCGTCATACCTGCTGGCCGGTCCGGTGATGCTGGTGTCGATCGCCGGGGTGGCCGCGGTGGCGCACTTCGGCCTGCACCTGTCGTGGGGCCTTTCAGCCTTGCTCGGGGCGATGCTGGCACCCACCGACCCGGTACTGGCGGCCATGGTTCAGGTCAATAGTGCCCACGACTTCGACAGGGTGCGCTACGGGCTGTCCGGCGAGGCAGGGCTCAACGATGGGGTGGCGTTTCCGTTCGTGATCTTCAGCCTGATGATGATCGACCACGTGGACATGGGGTTGCCCGATATTGGCCTGTGGGCCCTGAAGAACCTCGCCTGGGGCGTGCCGGCGGGCCTGGCCATCGGCTACGGGCTGGGGCGGCTGCTGGGGCAGGTGATGATCAGCCAGCGGGTACGCAACGAAGACAGCATCGAGTCGCCCAACGACTTTCTGGCCCTGGCGTTGATCGCCATCAGCTACGTGGTCGCCTATGGCGTGGGTGCGTTCGGGTTTCTCTCGGTGTTCGCCGCCGGGGTCGGCCTGCGCCAGGCCGAGGCTCGCGCCTCCCAGTCCGAGGTGCCGGCCGAACACCTGGCCAAACCCCGTGCCGTACAGGCCCCGCCGCCCTCGCCCAGTGAACTGGAGGGTGGCCAACTGGCCGCGGGGGTGATGATGGATGACATCCTCACCTTTGGTGACCTGGTGGAGCGCTCCATGGAAGTGCTGCTGATCACCTTGCTGGGCGCGGCGCTGTCGCTGTACTGGGACTGGCGCGCCATCGGCCTGGGGCTGGCGCTGTTCTGCGTGATCCGCCCAGCCAGCGTCTGGCTGCTGGTGCGCGGCAAACACCTGGACAGGCACCAGCGCGCCCTGCTGGGGTGGTTCGGCATTCGTGGCATCGGCTCGCTGTATTACCTGTGCTTCGCCATTGCTCACGGGCTGCCAGCCGACATTCAGCACACCGCGATCAGCCTGACCCTGTCAGTGGTGGCCCTGAGCATCCTGTTGCATGGCATCAGTACCCAACCACTGCTGGACCACTACGAACGCCGCCACCGGCGGGATTAGCCGAGGGTCGCCAGCAAAGCCTTGAGGGCCGCGTAGTCGGGCACATGGTGAAAGCCTGGGTGGCCCTGGAAGGCAGAAAAGTCGGTATCGCCGTAGCCAGCCACCAACGTGCCGGCCGCCAGCCCTGCCTGCACGCCAGGCACACTGTCGTCGACCAGCAGGCATTGCTGTGGCGCCAGGTCGAGCACCCGGGCGGCGGCCAGGATCAATTCCGGGGAAGGTTTCCAGGCATTGACCTCGTAGGCACTGACGATATTGCCGTCGAAGGCTTCCCACAGCCCGGCCGTCTTCAGGCACGTCTCGACCTTGGCGCGCGGGCCATTGGTGGCCACGCACTTGGGCAGCTTCAGTTCGCGGACAAAATCCAGCGCGCCGGGCATCGCTTCCAGGCCCTGGGCGAACAGATCAAGGCTGCGGCCCCGGAAGTCGCTCATGAAGGGTTCAGCGTCCAGGTGGGCATGCTCTTCGCATAATTCACCCACGAAAATGGCGAACTGCACGCCGCGAAAACGCCGCAGCACTTCGTCATGGGGCAGATGGATATCGCGCTCGGCCAGCAGTTCACGCAGCAGGCCAGCCGCCATGCGTTCACTGTCGACCAGGGTGCCGTCGCTGTCGAAAATAACGCCTTCAATACTCAATGCTTTGCTCCACGCTGGACAATCAACACCCCAGAGCCTGCCCCGCCTTGGCGGCTTTGTCCACCCTGGCGGCGTGGGCGCGGCCACCGGCCGTGGGGGCGCTGGCGTGCCAGCGAGGTTTTGGGCTAGGCTGGGCAAGGTGAGCAAAGCTTCATTTGCCCTGCGCACGCAAACGGACTCTCATACGGCCATTTGCCCCCCCTGCATACCCGAGACGCACTGATGAACCATCGCAAAACCCTGCAAATTGGCCTGGCCCTGCTGCTGGCCGGCACCGGCACCGCCTTCGCCGCACCCAATACCTTTGTCACCAATGCCCTGAACGCCGGCGCTGCCGAGATTCTGCTGGTCCAGCAAGCGGGCGACAAGTTCAAGCAAGCCGACATGCAGACCTACGTCGGCGTGATGGTCAAGGACCACACGATCTTCAATGAGCAATTGACGGAACTGGCGAAAAAACACGACATCGATGTGCCAGTGCCACCGACCAGGGTCATCCCCTCCCCGGCCGTGGCCGGCAAGAGCCCGGAGGCCAGTTTCGCCATTGGGCAGGTCAACGTTACCGAGCATCTGCGTGACCTTTACTCTGCCGAGGCCAACAGCAATGACGACCCGGACCTGAAGGCCTTCGCCACTGCGCAACTGAAAGACGTGCAGCGCCACGCGAAAATGGCCACGCGCTTGCAGAAAACCTACAAGAAGTAACCTCGCCTTGTAGCAGCGAACCCGGCCGCGTCACAGGCACTGCGTTGCATCAGGCATACCGCATGCACCGCGCACGCCCCGAGGTCCGCTGCTGGCATCAGCGTGCCCGACGAAGAATTGTCCATCACCTGTCACCATTGAGTGCTACCTTGATTTCATCCCGCGTATCTCTTCAAGGAGCGATCATGGCCCATCAGATGTTTTCCAGTGTCATTGCCTATTCGCAGCACTGCGAGCGGGTAATCAAGGAGATGTTGCATGCCCGCCCCAGCCTCGACCGACAAAAGGTCATGACCTGGGTGGACGAGCAGGCCCATGCCCATTCAGAGGGTGAGCCGCTGGAGTACCTCAAGGCGTTGAGCGCCAAGGTACGCGCTGGCCAGCCGATGCCCTGGGACACCAAATAGAGGAACGTCCATGCGCCTGATGTGCATTGCGTTATGCGTTTTGCTGGTCAGTGGCTGTTCGTCCTACCGTTCCGACCACCCCGAACCCGTGCCTCAGGACCGCTTGCTGGGTTACCAGGCGGCGTTGGATAACGGCAGTACCCTGGTGGTACACCGCGATATCGGCATGCTGGGTGGCGGCTGCTACGTGGCGGTGCTGATCGACCGCACCGTGGCGGCACGCATCGGCATCGGCGAGGTGGCGACCTTCCAGGTACCCGCCGGTGAGCGGGTGGTCGGCATTGCCACCGACACGGCCGACGATACCCTCTGCGGCAAGGGCAGCCTGTACCGCGAGATCATGGTCCAGGCCCCGGCCGGGCATGACGCGCGGGTGCGGATTGTCAGCGAAAACAAGCAGGGCTTTGCCATCCTCCAGGACAAAACGCCCTGATTACCCGGTAGACTGCGCCGGTCATTCAGCTTTTGGCAGATACGAGCACGCAACCCCTGGAAGGCCCGCGCATCCTGCTGCGCCCCCTGCAACCCGATGACGCCCCCGCGCTGGTGCTGGCCGCCAGCGACGGCGAGCTGTGGAACCTGCCCTTCACCGTGGTGCCTTCGGCCGCCACGGTGCAGGGTTATATCGACACAGCGCTCCAGGGCCGTGACGCCGGCGCGGTACTGCCGTACGTCACGGTGCTCAAGGAAACCGGCGAAGTGATCGGCTCCACGCGGTTCTGGAAAGTAGACCGTGTGAACCGCAAGCTGGAGATCGGCAGTACCTGGATTGCGGCGCGCTGGCAGCGCAGTTTCGTCAACACCGAGGCCAAGTACCTGATGCTGCGGCATGCCTTCGACGAGCTGGGGTGCGTGCGGGTGCAGTTCACTACCGACGAGATCAATGCCAGGTCACGGGCGGCCATTCTACGCCTGGGAGCACAGCAGGAAGGGATCGTGCGCAACGAGCGGATCATGCCGGACGGGCGCAGGCGCAATTCGGTGCGCTTCAGCGTGATTGAAGAAGAATGGCCGCAGGTGCGGGCCGGGTTGGAGGCAAGGTTGTAGAGGCGGCCTTGGGGCCGCTGCCCGCAGCAGCGGGCCTGGCCGCGTCAAAAGCGCCGCGGATCACCCGGAGGCGAAACTCAGCTCCCTGCCCCACCATGGGCTTCTTCGAAGAAGAAGTCCTTCCAGCTACCCGCCTTGTTCTTCAGCACGCCCAGTTCATTCAGCTTCTCGGCATACACCCCGGTGCGCTGGGGCACGATGGTGAAGTCGATTTCCGGGTCGTTGACGATCTTCTCAACCAACGCCAACGGCAACTTCGACTGCTCGACGCGGATGTAGGTCTTGGCCGCGTCGGTCTTGTTCGCCTTGATGTACTGCGACGCCTCGGCCAGCGCGTCGTAGAACGCCTTGTAGGTCTTGGGGTTTTCGTCGTGGAATTTCTGCGTGGTGTACAGCACGTTGAACGTCGCCTGGCCGCCCAGCACATCGTACGAACTGAGCACCTTGTGCACCTTCGGGTTTTCCAGTTCCTGGTATTGGAACGGCGGACTGGAGAAGTGCGCGGTGATCTCCGAGCTGCCGGCGATCAGCGCCGAGGTGGCGTCCGGGTGCGGGATGCTCACCGAGTAGTTGTCAAAGCGCTTGAAGTCGGCGTCACCGAAGACCTTGGCGGTCTCGATCTGCAAGGTGCGCGACTGGAAGCCCACGCCCGCGGCCGGCACGGCGATGCGGTCCTTGTCGGTGAAGTCCTTGAGGGTCTTGATGTTCGGGTTGTTGGTCAGCAGGTAGTTGGGCATCGAGCCCAGCGAGGCGATGGCCTTGACATTCTGGCGGTCCTTGGTGCGGTCCCAGATGGTCAACATCGGCGGTACACCCGCCGAGACCACGTCCAGGGCGCCGGCCAGCAGCGCTTCATTCATCGCAGTGGCACCGGAAATGCTGTTCCAGTCCACCGTGATGTCGATGCCCTCTTCCTTGCCGTGCTTCTCGATCAGTTTCTGGTCCCGGACCACGTCGAGAATCAGGTAACCGATGCCGAACTGCTGGGCGATGCTGATCTTGCCTTCGGCGTGGGCGCTGGTGGCGAGTACCGCGCCCATGAGGCCCAGGGCAAGGGTAATTCTGGAAAGCGTTGGCATGAAAATTCCTTGAATTGAGCGGCAAGCCGCCAGTAAAAACAGACCGCGCTGACACCACTTACCGCTTTTGACGTGCAGCTTGCAGCGCATGGCTCAGCAACGTCAGCGCTGCATGCCCCATTTCTTGATGGTCAGGCGCTCGAAGGTGTTGAACAGCAGGTTCTCCACCAGCAGGCCGATGATGATCACCGCCGCCAGCCCGGCGAATACCTTGTCGGTATACAGTTCGTTGCGGTTCTGAAAGATGTACCAGCCCAGCCCGCCCTTGCCCGACGAGGCCCCAAACACCAGCTCGGCGGCGATCAGCGTGCGCCAGGCGAACGCCCAGCCGATTTTCAAGCCCGCCAGAATCGACGGCAGCGCCGCCGGGATGAGGATATGCCAGACGAACCGCAAGCCACGCAGCCCATAGTTGCGCCCGGCCATGCGCTGGGTTTCCGAGACGGCCAGGAAGCCTGAATAGGTATTGAGCGCCAACGCCCACAACACCGAGTGCACCAGCACAAAGATCAGGCTGTTGTCGCCCAGGCCGAACCACAGCAGCGACAGCGGCAACAGCGCGATGGCCGGCAGCGGGTTGAACATGGCGGTCAGGGTGCTGAGCAAATCACGCCCCAACTGGGTCGAGACAGCCAGCGTGGTCAGGCCGAACGCCAGGACGATACCGATCAGGTAGCCCTTGACCAGCACGGTCAGGGAAATCCACACCTTGCCTAGCAGCTCGCCCGTGACGATGCCATCGACAAAGGCGTGGGCAGTCTGCAGGAAGCTGGGCAGCAGCAGGTCGTTGTTCTGGATACGCGCGGCAATCTCCCAGAGCACCGCCAGGGCGATCAGGATCACGGTCTTGCGTACCCAGCCCTGTTGCCAGATGCGCTGGGCCAGGGAAATGTCCCGGGCCAGGGCGGCCTGGGTAAAGGGTTCGAGCGCGATTTCATATTCTTCGCGCACAGGCGTTTGCAGGCTCATGGCAAGGCTCCGAGGTCAGTAGGCGATGCGGATGTCGTGGAAACCCAGGTCCTGCTCGACCGGGCCCTGGGCCTCGTCGAACAGCAACCGGTGAATCCGCTGGGCACTGGCCTGGAAGGCCACGCCGCCGATGCTCTGCAAATCGTATTCATGGCTGTTGATTTCGGCGCGTACCCGGCCAGGGTGCGGCGACAGCAACAGAATGCGGTTGCCCACCACCAACGCCTCCTCGATGGAGTGGGTGACGAACAGCAAGGTGAAACGCACTTCCTGCCACAGTTCCAGCAACTCTTCCTGCATCTTGCGCCGCGTCAGGGCGTCGAGGGCGGCGAAGGGCTCGTCCATCAACAATATCCTGGGCTGCATGGCCAGGGCGCGAGCAATGGCCACCCGCGCTTTCATGCCGCCCGACAGGGTGTGCGGGTAGGCATTGGCGAAGGCGCTCAGGCCAACCTTCTCCAGGTAATGGCGCGCACGCTCCTCGGCTTCGCGACGCTTGAGGGTGCGCGAGGCCAGCAGCGGGAAGATGACGTTTTCCAGCACGGTTTTCCAGGCCGGCAACTGGTCGAACTCCTGGAACACCACAATGCGGTCGGGACCCGGCTCGGTGACGATGTCCCCGCCCAGGCGAATTTCGCCTTCACTGGGCTTGATGAAACCGGCCACGGCTTTGAGCAGGGTGGACTTGCCGCAACCCGACGGGCCCAGCAGGACGAAACGGTCACTGCGGTCCACTTCGAAGCTGACCTGGTGGGTAGCGCGCACCACACGCTCGGGGGTGCGGTATTCGAGACTGACGTTGCTCACTTGCAGCAGGACTTCAGGGGTCGCCTGATGGCCTGCCTGCGCAGGTAACACATCGCTGGCCGTGTGGCCTTGCAGTACAGCGTTCATGGTGACTCCTGATTCAAAACGGCGCATCGCCCTGGATGGTGGTGCGATGCAGCTTGCGACGCAGGTGCTCCGGAGTGCCAGCGGCCAGGTGGATCAGCGAACGGTTATCCCAGAACACCATGTCATGGGGCTGCCACTGGTGCCGGTAGACGTTCTCCGGGCGCACGCTGTGCTCGTACAATTGGTTGAGGATGTCGCGGCTCTCGTCTTCCGGCAGGCCAACGATATGGGTGGTGAACCCTTCGCTGACGAACAGCGCCTTGCGGCCGTTTTCCGGGTGGGTGCGCACTACCGGGTGGCTGACGGTGACCACCTGGGCCAACTGCTCCGCGGTCAGGGTGGGGCGCCAGTTGGCGGCATTCTTGCCCTCGCTGTAGCGAGCGGTGTAGGAATGCACGGCGAATTTGCCTTCCACGGCGTCCTGCAGGTGCTGCGGCAGGGTGTCCCAGGCGCGGTGCATGTCGGCGAACAGGGTGTCACCGCCTTCGCTGGGCAGTTCCTGAGCATAGAGCATGGAGCCCAGGCTCGGCAGTTCCTTGTAGGACAGGTCCGAATGCCAGTACTTGCCGGCATCGCCCAGGCCGACCGGCTGGCCGTTCTCGACGATGTTGGAAACGATCAGGATTTCCGGATGGCCGGCGAGCAGGAACTGCTTGAGTACATGAATCTGCAGCACGCCGAAGCGGCTGCTGAAGTCGATCTGTTGCTGCGGGGTAATGTGCTGGTCGCGAAACACCACCAGGTGGTAGTCCAGGTGTGCGCGGTGCACGCGGGCGAAGTCTTCGTCGTTGAGCGGGCGGCTCAGGTCCAGGCCGACGATCTCGGCGCCCACCAGGCCTTGCAGCGGGCGAACTTCAAATGTCTGGGAAGACAGGGGGGCGAACGATAAGGCGGACATGCGGGGCTCCGGCTCTGGCTATTGAGTACGAGACATTGATGTCGAAACTCTATAGGCATAAGAACCGAAGTTTAAATATCGTTATTGCATAACCATATCACTGGAAAATGTGAGCTTTTCTGGTGCACTACCAGTCCAGAGACAAACGGCTTTCGAAACTGCGGGGTGCGCCGGTCAACGGGTCGTTGAAATCCAGGCGCTTGGCCAGGAGTTTCAGTGGCTTGCCGTAGTCGTCCACCTCGCCCTGGCCGCAGACTTCAGGGTAGAACGGGTCGTTGCACAGGCTGGCACCCAGCGACGTCATGTGCACACGCAACTGGTGGGTCTTGCCCGTGATGGGGTAAAGCCGGTAACGCCAGAGATCCCCGTTGCGTTCAGCCACTTCCACACGGGTCTCGCTGTTGCTCACCCCTGGCACTTCCTGCATGCGGAAGAACGGCTCGCCATGCACCATGCGGCTGGCATGCACCAGGGGAAAGGCCAGATGAGGCAACGCCGGGGCAATGGCCTCGTAACACTTGTCGATCTGGCGGGTGGGAAACAGCGACTGGTAAGCCGAGCGGCTGGCAGGGTTGGCAGAGAACAGCACCAGGCCTGCGGTGTGCCGGTCGATACGGTGCAAAGGCACCAGGTGCGGGTTGCCCAGGCGCTTGATCAGGCGTCGCAGCAACGTGTGCTCCACGTATTCGCCGGTGGGCGTCACCGGGAGAAAGTGCGGTTTGTCCGCGACTACCAGGTGGTCATCGATGTGCAGGATGCTTTCCTGTGCCGCGATGGGCCGTTCATTGGCCACTTCGCGAAAATAATGAATGCGCAGGCCTTGCTTGTAGGGCTGGTCGACACCGATGGGCTGGCCCTGAGCGTCCAGCACCCGCCCGCGCGCGATGCGGTCCAGCCACTGCGCACGGTCGATGGCCTTGAAATGGTCGCACAGGCAATCCAGCACCGTCGCCCAGTGGCCAGGTGGCAGGCTCAAGGTGCTGGCCTGGTGGTGGGCGGGATTGAACGGGGCGTCGGACATGGTGGGCTCGGAGGTCAATGCAGCCTGGCATTATCCCCCAAGCCTGTGCCTGCTGTCATTGTGCCTGGGCCAGGCGCGCCGCGTCGGTGAATTCCTTGAGCCAGCGCAGCACTTGAACGGCCTCCCAGCGGGTAGGGTCGTACAGGGCGTAAAGCAGGCCTTCGTAACCCACCACATCCAGCGGGCGGTGGTAGCCGGCGCGCTGGAACAAGGCTTCGATTTCGGCGAAGCAGGTATTGAAATGCAGCTTGTTGAACGGGGTCTTGCCCTCGGTGACCAGGCCATCCAGGCGCAGTTCCAGCACCGCTTCGCTGACCACGTCGGGGCTCATGCGGTTGACGCTGTATTTCAGTTGTTCGACGTTGACCACGCGGGCAATCCTCTGACTTCGGTGCGCAAGACATGCGCTGGTACTTCGGCACATTGCGCTTGCGCCAACACTGTATCTTTATACAGCTTAAGCGGCGGCCCGCGCGTCGTCAATCGCGCAATGATCGGCGGCGGCCGCGCGCTTCACACGATACCTGGCTGATAACCGCTGCCCTTGCGCAGTGTCAGCACCTGACGGCGTGGCGCAACCTCGCTCAGCCCCAGGTGCACCCAGCGGTCGAACTCCAGGATCAACTGGTCGAAGACCAGGCCACTGTCATCCAGCAGTTCGACGGTCTGACGCGGTGTCAGCCCCGGCACGGTGAAGTCCGCCGCCAGCCCCCGGACATGGGCGCTGGTCGCCGAGCCGCCGATCAATTCGTTGAGCGCCGGGCAACGGTAGCCACTGCTGATCATCACCGCCCCCCCCACCAGTGTCCGCACGTCTTCGAGGGCTTGGCACAGGCGGGTGAGGTTGGCGACGACGGTCGCGTCCGGGGTGTTGTCGATGCCCGCCTTGGCGGCGCTGGGGGATTGGGTCAGTTCCTGCAGGGTGAAGTGTTCGCTGAGGTTCATCGTGTCGCTCCTTGACGGCGTATCGGCCAGTAGCCGGCCTCCCCGGTACGGGAGTGCGACGCCATGGTCGATGGAGGACGTGCCGGGGCGGCAGCAGGAATCTTTACCGATGCGTCAGCGTACGAAAGCGACCACCTGTTCGGTGTCGAACGGCCAGGCCAGTTCGGCACCGGTGTCAACGCGGCGCAATACCGGGACCATCAGGCTGTAGCGGTCGTAGAGCGAGGCATTGTCGGCGATATCGATCAACTCCACCTGCAGGCCGTGATTTACCAGGGGCATGACTTCGGCCTCGGCCAACTCGCATAAATGGCAGCTCAGGGTTCCAAACAGTTGGCATTCAGGCGTCATTGCAGAGCACCGGCTAAACGTGAAGTGCCACCATTCTAAAAGCAGTTGGCCAGAGAATGAAGCGCCAACGCTGATGGGTGGGTACCCGAACAAGCCGGCATCCTGGCCTCAGGCAGCATCGTATACCTTGCGTGACACAGCTGTGTGGAACCGCCGGTTGCCCCAGGCGGTAGCACGGTCCAGCAGGGGTTTTTCGATCAACCGATACGCCACCCAGCCATAACACAGGGTAGCCGTCAGCATCAGTACCACGAACACGGCGTTATCCCAGAGGCTGTCCGGGTGAGCCCCCACCAGGCGCCACACCTGCCCCATGACGCCCAGCACCAGCAGGTGGGAAAGGTACACGGTGTACGACATATCGCCGATATGCGCCAGCCACCGCGGCACCGACAACAAGCCACGGCGCTCCAGCAAGGCCAGCGAAAGCGTCAGGCCACTGAATACCGCGGCCACCAGCAGCATGCGCGGCAGGCCTTCGGTTCGGTACAGGCCCAGGGCGGCGATCAACGGCATGCCGACGAGTACCGAGGCAAGCAACAGGGCCCACACGTGACGATTGGCCAGGGAGGCACTGCGCGGGGAATAGAAGTAACGGGCGATGGCGCAACCCGCGATGAATTCAAGGGCGTAAGGGTGCAGAATGATTTTCACCACCTGGGAGTAATCCTGCCATTGCGCCGCCAGGTTGAACCCCACCAGCAGCAGGGCCCAGGCCGCCAGACAGACGGGCAGCCACCGCTCGCGCACGAACAGCAGGCCAGCGAACACCAAGTAGAACCACAGTTCGAACACCAGCGACCACGCCACCATCACCAGCAACACCTTGTCGCTTGGCAATAACAGAAATGACATACCGAGGTTGGAGCCGCCGTGGGCCGAATTGACCATGCCCGGCGCGGCCAGGTAGATCGCCAGGGTAATGGCGAAATAGAGCCAGTAGTTGGGATAGATGCGCGCCAGGCGGTGGTAAACGAAACGCTGGCCTTGCACCCAGTCCTGGTGGCGGCCACGGGTGACGATCACCATCACGAAGCCGCTGATGACGAAGAACAAGTCCACGCCCAACTGGAAGAAGTCCACCAGGGACGGCAGCAACAGGTCGCCACCGCCGTATTTAGCCTCCACCGATGCCATGTGAAACAGCACGACGCCGACGACGGCGGCGCCCCTCATGCCCTGAAGCGAATACAGGCGTTCCATATATTTCCCCAACGGATGGCGGCGTCCTGCGCAGGCTGAATTGCGGCGAGTTGCCACCATGCTATGACGAATTCGCGTCGCTGGGAACACCCTTCGCACTGTCTGGGGCGGGCCTGCCAGCGCCAGTTTAGCGGCGCCAGCAGGCTGTCGGTCAGTCGTGGTTGACCGCGCCTATCTTGTGCAGCGACAGGTCGGCACCGTAGTACTCCTGCTCTTGGCTCAGACGAATGCCGCACACGGCCTTGAGCAGGCCGTAAACGGTAAAGCCACCGGCCAGCGCCACCAGCACACCGGCCACGCTACCGATCAGTTGCACGGTCAGGCTCACCCCGCCCATGCCACCCAGGGCCTGCTGGCCAAAGATCCCGCAGGCCACCCCACCCCATACGCCGCAGATGCCATGCAGCGGCCATACACCCAGCACATCGTCGATCTTCCACTTGCCCTGGGCGGCGATAAAGCAACCAACGAAGAGCGCGCCGGCAATGGCGCCCGTCGCCAGGGCGCCGATGGGGTGCATCAGGTCAGAACCGGCGCACACCGCCACCAGGCCCGCCAGCGGGCCGTTGTGCAGGAACCCTGGGTCATTGCGGCCCACCACCAGTGCGGCGATGGTGCCGCCGACCATGGCCATCAGCGAATTGATCGCCACCAGGCCACTCAGGCCTGCCACGCTCTGGGCACTCATGACGTTGAACCCGAACCAGCCGACAATCAGAATCCACGAGCCCAGCGCCAGGAACGGAATGTTCGACGGCGCGAACGCCACCAGGCGCCCATCGCGGTAGCGCCCATGGCGTGGCCCCAGCAGCAGGACGGCGGCCAGCGCCAGCCAGCCACCCATGGCATGCACCACCACGGAGCCGGCGAAATCGTGGAAGGTGGCGCCAAAATGCGCCAGCAGCCACGGCTGCACACCGAAGTTGCCGTTCCAGGCGATGCCTTCGAAGAATGGATAAATGAACGCGACGATCAGGGTGGTGGCGCACAGTTGCGGAACGAAACGGGCGCGCTCGGCGATGCCGCCGGAAATGATCGCCGGGATGGCCGCTGCAAAGGTCAGCAGGAAGAAAAACTTCACCAGTGCGTAACCGTGGTCGGCACTCAGCTCGCTGGCCGGAGCCAGGAAGGTCACCCCATAGGCTATCCAGTAGCCTATAAAGAAATAGGCCAGGGTCGAGATAGCGAAATCGCTGAGGATCTTGGACAGGGCATTGACCTGATTTTTCTGCCGCACGGTACCGACTTCAAGGAACGCGAAGCCGGCGTGCATGGCGAGCACCATGACGGCGCCCATCAACAGGAACAGGGTATTGGAGCCGTGAATCAGCGTTTGCACGGCGCTTTGCAGATTATCCATCGAGGGGGCAGACCTGAAAAATCAGGAAAAACAGCACCAAAGCAGGTCGACCGATGAGTCATTGCACCAATATGGATCAGGCAACGAGTTCATTATGCGACTGCGCGGTTATTTTTCCTCGGGGTTATTTCGTTTGGGTTAAGGTTTGACACGTGCGCCGGCTCTGACGCGCCGCTTCGGCGCACATACCTGCTGTCATGCACCAATGAAAAGCAAAAGCTGTACCAGGCAACAATGAAGGAACCTTCAGAAAGCCCCGCTACTCGAACCACCAGACGCCAACAATGGAGAACACCATGGCCCGCACCACGGCAAAGACTGCACAAGACGTACTGATGGCTGATTTTCAGACGTTGGTGCGCGACACCGAGAAACTGCTGGACCACACCAAGACCCTGGCCGGCGACCAGGCTGACGAGCTGCGCGAGCAGATCCACGACAGCTTGCTGCGCGCCCGCGAGACCCTGAAGGCCACCGAACAATCGTTGCGCCTGAAGGGCGAGGCAGCCGTGGCCAAGACCGAAGAATATGTGCAGGAAAACCCCTGGCAGTCGATCGGTATCGCTGCCGGCGTGGGTTTCCTGATCGGCCTGCTGGCTACAAGGCGCTAAGCCCATGGCCCTGGACATGGACTCGAAATCGACGGCCGCCGGGCCGTCGTCGCGGCGCCTGGGCGCCGCCCTGCTGGGCCTGCTTCACAGTCACGTGGAACTGTTCGGCATCGAACTGCAGGAACAGAAATCCCGCACGCTGAGCCTGCTGCTGTTCGCAGGCCTGGCACTGGTGTTTGCCTTGCTGGCACTGGTGGCGCTGTCGGGGCTGATCCTCATTCTGCTGTGGGACAATTACCGCATGCAGGGCATGATCGGGCTGTGCGTCTTCTACCTGCTGGCCGGATTGTTCTGCGCATTTCGCCTCAAGGCCGCTATTTTCGATGAGTCGTCGCCCTTCCACGGCACCCTCGAAGAGCTGGCCAACGACCGGGAGCGCCTGCTGCCATGACTGCCCCCAACCTGCCCCACAACCAGTCACGCCGCGAAATGCGCAAGGCCTTGATCCGCTTGCGCATGGAAATGCACCGCCAGGAGATTCGCCACGAATCCGGGCAATTGATCAACCCGCTGAACCGCCTGCGTGGCATGGGCCAGTCCGTGCAAGACGGCCTGGGCATCAAGCACGCGCCGTTGTGGGGCCTTGCCGGCGTAGTGCTGCTGGGCTTCCTGACGGGCAAAGGCGCCCGCAGCAACGGGGTTGGCGGCCTTACCCGACTGGTACGCCTGGGCACCAGCCTGATGCCGGTGATCAAGTTTGCGCTACAGCGCAAAGGCTAATTGCCACTATTTGGCTGCATTCTTGCAACGACACCTGCCCTGCCCCGGCCCACGCCGGCGGCAGGTTGTGTCTGGCCTTGCAGCAATCTGAGGAGTCGCCGTGTTCGACGGGCAACCGCTCGCCTGGTTTCAACCCTTCATCGACACCGCCACCGGCCGCATTGCCGGCGTAGAGGCCCTGGGCCGTCTGCGCCAGGCCGGCGGCCAGGTGCAGTCGGTGGGGCCGCTGTTCACTGACCCTCGCACGCTGCCCGCCGCCTTGCGACGCCTGGACCGGCAGATCCGCGGCAATGCCCTGAGCCGCCTGCATGAAGCACCACCGGAGTGGTTCCTGAGCCTGAACATGTCCCCGCGCTGGATCAGTCGCCTGCGCGATAACCAACCGCTGCCCAGCCTCACCCAGCTGCAGCGCCATGGCGTGGCGCCACAGCGCATCGTCTTCGAAATCACCGAGCTGGGCGGTGACAGCCGCAGGCTCAGCGACGTGGTGCAGCGCTACCGGGAAGCGGGTGCGCGCATCGCCATCGATGACTTCGGCGCCGGCTACTCGCAGCTTGACCGGGTGCTGGCCTTGCAGCCTGACATTCTCAAGCTCGACATGCGCCTGTTCCAGGCCGCCGCCCGCGGGGGCCCCAGCAGCGAGGTGGTCAAGGCGCTGGCGCAGATGGCGGAAAAGACCGGTTGCTGGATCATCGCCGAAGGCGTGGAAACCGAAGCCGAGCTCAACTTCGCCCTGGAGTGCGGCTCACGGTACGTGCAGGGCTACCTGTTCGCCCGTGCCGAACCGGATTTCTTTCCCACCGATGCGTTCGTCCCGCGCTTCGCCGCCCTGCGTGAGCGTTATGTGCAGGAAAAGCTGAGCGAGCGGGCGCGTCTGATGCAATTGCGCCAGCAGTTGATCAAGCTGATGGCCATCCTGCACCCCTGGGCGCAGGCCGGCGCGCCGCTGAGCGAACTGCCGCAACTGGACGCCTACCCCTGGCTGCTGCGCTTCTATCAGTGCGACCGCCACGGCACCCAGCTGACCCCCAACATGGAATGGCGCCAGCATGCCTGGCATGCCGATACCAGCTACGTAGGGCATAACTGGTCATGGCGACCGTATTTCTACCACCTGCTCGCCGAGGGCTGGGACGAGCGCCGGTTGATATTGTCCAATACCTACCGGGATGCCACCAGCAACCAGTACTGCCTGACGGCGGGGCAGTTTTTCGATAATGGCCAGCGGTTGTTGTTGATTGATGTGGATGCGGTGAGGTTTTAGGGTCTGTATGAAATGTATTCCAGCGAAGGCCAGGCAAGGCGGCTCTGCGCACAAACCAGTTGCACCCCCACCCCCAAACAACCGAAGCTCACACCACCCCCCGCCTTCAGGAGACACCGCCTTGGATTGGCCCACCCTGCTCAACCGCGAACGCCTGGGCAAGACCCTGCACAGCCCCGAAGAACTGGGCCGCAGCCCGTTCCACAAAGACCACGACCGTATCATCTTCTCGGGCGCCTTTCGCCGCCTGGGCCGCAAGACCCAGGTGCACCCCGTGTCCAGCAATGACCATATCCATACCCGCCTGACCCACTCCCTGGAAGTCAGCTGCGTAGGCCGCTCCCTGGGCATGCGGGTCGGGGAGACCTTGCGCGACCGCCTGCCCGCCTGGTGCGAACCCAGCGACCTGGGCATGGTGGTGCAATCGGCTTGCCTGGCGCATGACATCGGCAACCCACCCTTTGGTCATTCCGGCGAAGACGCCATCCGCCACTGGTTCCAACAGGCGGCCGGGCGCGGGTGGCTCGACGGCATGAGCGAGGCGCAGCGCAACGACTTCCTCAATTTCGAAGGCAATGCCCAGGGCTTTCGCGTGCTCACCCAACTGGAGTACCACCAGTTCGACGGCGGTACGCGCCTGACCTACGCCACCCTGGGGACCTACCTGAAATACCCCTGGACCGCCCGCCACGCCGACTCGCTGGGCTACAAGAAACACAAGTTCGGCTGCTACCAGAGCGAACTGCCACTGCTCGAACAGATCGCCCACAAGCTGGGGCTGCCGCAACTGGAAGACCAACGTTGGGCCCGGCACCCGCTGGTGTACCTGATGGAGGCCGCCGATGACATCTGCTACGCGCTGATCGACCTGGAAGACGGCCTGGAAATGGAACTGCTCGAATACGCCGAGGTGGAATCGCTGCTGCTGGGCCTGGTGGGCGACGACTTGCCGGAAACCTATCGGCAGCTGGGCCCGCAGGACTCGCGCCGCCGCAAACTGGCGATCCTGCGCGGCAAGGCCATCGAGCACCTGACCAACGCCGCTGCCCGCGCCTTCGTCGAACAACAGGATGCCTTGCTGACCGGTACGCTGACGGGTGATCTGGTGGAACACATGCATGGCCCTGCCAAGCGCTGCGTGCTGAACGCCAAGGACATGGCACGCAAGAAAATCTTTCAGGACAAGCGCAAGACCCTGCACGAGATCGGTGCCTATACCACCCTGGAAATCCTGCTCAATGCCCTGTGCGGCGCTGCCCTGGAGCAACATGGCGGCAAGAGCCCATCGTTCAAGAACCGGCGCATTCTGGACCTGCTCGGCAATAGCGCACCGGACCCGCACGGTTCCTTGCACGCCTCGTTCCTGCGCATGATCGACTTCATCGCTGGCATGACCGACAGCTACGCCAGCGAAATGGCCCGTGAGATGACCGGCCGCTCAAGCCCCCAGTGACAGCCTGGCGGGCGCCATCTGGGCGCCCGCACCGACGCTCAGAATTTTCCTACAAAACTTTCAGACCCGTCCCCCTCGCCGCCCCAGGGGCGATTAGGGAATAATCCCCCTTGTCTGTAGGGCAAGTTACCTGAACATTGTGGGCAAAGTAGGAAACCACACTTCCCACCTGTTGAAAACTTATGTACAAGACCGGAAATTCGTTAGTTGCCTTTCAAACATATTTATACAAAACCGCAGACCGAAAAGTTGTTTTTCATTTAGTCACAACCCCAGCGAAATATCGCCTTGACACTTTAAAAACCCGCACGGCCGTGTATTCTTAAACAGCAATACTTGTAGGAAATTTCCTATATAGCGCCGATGGCGTCCGTTCTTCATATGCCACTCCCGGCAACTGAGCTAATGTGCGCCTTTTATTCGCCGCCTGTAGGGGAACACTATTTCATGAGTACTGCCTTTATCATTGACGATCACCCGGTCATTCGCCTGGCCGTCCGCTTTCTGCTGGAAAAGGAGGGGTATACGGTTATTGGCGAGTGTGACAACGGGGTCGATGCGATGCAAATCATCCGGGAAAACCCACCGGACCTGATCATCCTTGATATCAGCATTCCGCGCCTCGATGGGCTGGAAGTGCTGGCGCGTTTTCAGACCATGAACCTGGGCCCCAAGATTCTGGTGTTGACTGCTCAGGCCCCCGCCTTGTTCACGTTTCGCTGCATGCAGTCGGGCGCGGCTGGTTATGTCTGCAAACAGGAAGCCTTGGGGGAACTGAGCAGCGCCATTCGCGCGGTCATGTCTGGTTATAACTACTTTCCCAGTGAGGCGCTCAACCCGCTGGACGTGGACGACACCCTGCGCAACGAAATCAGATTATTCAAAGGCGTCAATGACCGGGAACTGATGGTGTTGCAACTGTTTGCCCAAGGGCGCTCGAACAAGGAAATAGCCAAAGGCATGTTCCTCAGCAACAAAACCGTCAGCACTTACAAGCAACAAATTTCGATGTTCACATTATTTTTTGACTGAGCGGAGAGGCCTCTATTCCGGGAATCTTGGCGAATCTCAAACGCGCCGATGCGAAAGGAGTACAAAAGTTCTCCATGTCTTCCTACCTGGGTCGAGGATGCTGGTAAGAACGGTGGCCATTCGCTAAGCTCCGCTATTGCCGGACCCATTTGGTATATATCTCCAAAAAATTAAAATGGGAAGAATAACAAATTCATGGATGGTTCCCCGTATGATAATTAATGTCACCGACCATACCAAATACCTATACCACTACACTAGAGCTGAGACAGCAATCAACTACATCCTGAAGGACCGAACTTTACGTTTAAGCGAGTACACAAGTACGAACGACCCAAAGGAAACTAAAGCTTGGCGGTTTAGCTTCTTCACCACTAGCGAGGATCTTGACCTGTCAGACTACAGCCATGAGGACATGTCAGCATGGCTATCTAGTAAACTTAAACGCGACACACGTCTAATCTGTTTCTCGCAAGATACAGCGCCACTCTCAGGAAATCATCTAGAGGACATTTTTAAACGAGGATTCTGTAAGCCTAGAATGTGGGCACAGTACGCGGATAATCATACAGGAGTGTGCCTAGTTTTTGACCGAGAGAAACTTCAACAGCAGGTAGTGGCTCAACTTAAACCCTATGCCCCTATACTACACGGGCCAGTTAGATATGGAGATCATGGAATTGCAGAGGATATTTTTGCTGACCAAACCTTCACCATTAACTGTGACGAGCTAGAAAAATACGGCCAAGATAACTATCCACTCATTCATTTGCTGCGCCACCATCACAAGCTATTTTTTGAGAAGATGAGCGATTGGAGTGCTGAGAGTGAGTACCGGTGGATTGTGTTTTCAAAAGCTAACACACCGATATACTTGCGCTATCGCCATGCACTTGCAGGGATCGTCTTTGGCGAGGAGACAGCGGAAGAACACAAACGGGAAATTGCCACTATTACAGGCGGCAAAAGCGTCGAATTGAGGGGCTTGAAATGGAAGAACCATAGCCCATGGTTTGACTTTGAAAGAACAGGATACAAGTAACAAATTTCCCGGAATTCAGTTGCCCCGCCGAAAGATACATATATCTTCCTGGGAGGTTGAGCCATGTATCCGAAAAAATAACAGCCCCGGCCCGACCTTCGGGGCACTTAACCGTTGGCGCTACACCATTGGCTAGGGTCTAGATTCATGAAAATAAGTTGTAGTGTGTTGCAGACATGGCCGCTAGGCGAGCTATAGCAGCGCTGGAGAGGCTTTAAGGGAGGATTGATATCAGACAGCCATGAACAGGAAAGCCCGCTTGGCGGGCCTCTGAGAGCGTTACAGATGCATCAGGCTTTATTCCAATGACGCTTCACTGTAGCAATGCCCAACCCAAGCTCCGCTGCTGTCTGAGCCTGAGTTTTATCCTGCACCTTCAACCGTTGCACTGCTGCTGTAGTGTCTGTGGCCTCAGGTCGACCGAGCTTCTTACCTTCAGCCTTCGCACGTTTCAAACCTTGTTGAGTGCGCTCGATCAACAAGTCACGTTCAAATTCAGCCACCGCCCCAAGCACCTGCATGGTCATCTTCCCTGCTGCACTGGTGAGGTCTACACCCCCAAGGGCGAGGCAGTGAACACGGATGCCGTTGGCGGCTAGATGTTCAACTGTCTGACGTACGTCCATTGCGTTACGGCCCAAGCGGTCCAGCTTGGTAACGATCAGCACGTCTCCACTTTCCATACGATCAAGCAGCTTCTGAAAGCCAGGACGCTTATTGGCAGCGATGCTCCCAGAAATAGTCTCTTCCACCACCCGGGTTGCCTGAACATCAAAGCCAGCGGCTTTCACTTCCTGCACTTGGTTTTCGGTGAACTGCGTAGAGGTGCTGACTCGGCAGTAGAGAAAGGTACGAGACATGTTCGGCTCCTAGTATCGTTTAACGTGGTATCAGCATACCAAGGTATCAACAAATCCAGTAGCCTATTTATATGATTCCAAATACCGCCTGTCTGAAAGGGATCATTTATCGGTCGTTTGATGATCCCAACCCCCTGATGCCTTCCTCAATCGCCTGAGCATTGCCGTCCAGTGTCGTAAGCACCTCTTGGACATGCTTCTGAACGTCAACACTGCCCCTCTCTGCAATCCATTTCGCTACCTCCTCCAGGCCAGCAGCTATGGCTAGTTGGTTTTGATTGAGGCGTGTCAAAACGTCGGCTAACGACGGGGTTGTGGTGGTCATAGTGCGGCTCCCTTGCTGAATTTCTTCGATTCTGGATCAAAACGGCAATTTTGGTGTGAAAAACTCAATTCAATGCGTTGTACGATGAAAATGCTTAGACAATTTCAAGCGTAAGCCACAGCCCGCTTAGCTCGTAGAGGAGGTCCCACTCAGACGTTGCCGTCTGAGAAACTGCAAACCACCGGTTTTTACGCGGTTTTCAGAAGTTTGAACGGGGTTACAATCACGCGCATTGTCCCAGGACGTAAAGCATCCCATACTGCTAACCAGACATCTAAAAGGAGTGCCGCCGTGGACCTAGATCCCCTCCCGCTTGCAACAGCGTTAGGCTTGCTAGTTGCCTTGTTTGGCATGTGGCGGAGTGAGAGAGCGCTCGCGAGGTCTAAACGCAACGAACTGTATCTGCTTCGCCAAACTGTTAGGTTAAAAGCTGAGGCCGTGCGTACCGAGTGGTACAAGCTGGACCGCGAAAATGACAGTTTGATTCATCGTCTAGCCCTGAAGAAAGACCTGCCCACTGAGCTGCAAACGATGATGTACGATTTCCTACAAGGAGGGAAAGAAAATCTTAACATCTGCATAGCGGATGCATGCGCCGTTGCCGAGGATGCTCATAGAAATAGCGAAAACTATAGCGAAAAGAAATGCCGAGCTTTGCTTAGTACAATTGAAGTGAGCATTGAAAAACTGAGGCGAAATCAAGGCGAGTCAGAGCGAAGATTCGATCAACTAATGGAGCGAGCAGCGGCTCAAAGGGCATAACTCCAAGCATAAGCAAAGTACTCGGAGATACTGCATGCAGATGGTAGTTGATACGAACCAGCTCCAAAATCCTAAGCTAAGGACTTTCCTAGAAGCCTCTACAGCAAATCGAGTGGTGCTGACAGACTATGCGGGAATAGAAACGCACCAAGGCGATGCAGTGAAGAGCATCTGCAATGCCATGAGGATACTTGGTGACTTTCCCAAACAGGTTCTTATCCTTCGAAACACTCAGTTCATCTGCCAACTCAGCGGCAGAGCAGCCGGGCTACAAAGACGCTTGATCGACAGCAGTCTGACTTTGGGATTTCCCGACTACATCCGCAAACTGAACCACGCAGAGCGCGGCCATCAGCCCTTGCGGCTGGAGATAGAAGCGAAGTCTGCTGATGCCCAGTTCCAGCTTCACAGGATGCTCGCTGATGCGGCAAACATGGCGAAAATCTTTGACAGCCTCGCCGTGGACTTCGACAAGGAAGAGCGTCGGAGGATACGGGATGGCGAGCCTTTCACTGCAAAGATGGTAGACACACTGATCCGGGCAGTTATGGATGTGTCGATTGTCCTATTCAGAAGCCATCCACGGTCTCCACGAGTGCCGGTATACAAGGAGCTACCCAACACGTTCATCTTTCGCAATGCACTGTGCTGCTACCTTCTCGCCCTTCAGTGGGCTTCCACTGGCGGCGCCAAGGACGTAAAGGACCAGAAAGTGCGAAATGACATGGTGGACTCTCATTTCATCACCTATGCAACGTACTTCGATGGTTTGCTGACTTCCGATGCGAAAGCTTTGCTGCTCTACAAGAGAGCCAAGGAAGTGTTAATGGCGGCACTTAGGAAGGTCTAAATCACCATGGCAACGGGTCATGCTCATACGCCGCCGTATGAATCTGGAAGAGATTAGGCACTACTACAGAGGACTTACCATCTAGCTCTTCCGCGAAGTTTGTAAAACCTCTCTGCAAGTCTACTGGGGATTGCGTTGCAAGGGATTCCCCTACTGGAGTTTCCTCTACTGGGGATTCCACACCGATGCTTGAGCGCTTGAAGACAATTGGGGCATACGGCGGGATTCTCTCGCCGTTGTCCATCATGTAGAACGCTTCTTGCACATCCTCAACACTCTTGCCATGCAGCACATCGAACAACCCCTGTAGCTGTGATTCTGTGAGTAATTGGCGCCTTGCATGGCGGATGAGGTGCTCCGATGCAAGCTCACCAACCAAATGGCGAATCACGGCCAAGTCAGGTCTGTAATGGGTGTGGCGTTCCAACTCAAGGACTAGCACGCGGAGCGGAGAGAGGGTTTCAGTCTTCACCTTGAATCCTGCTGGCTGTTTGCCTTGAATCTCTGCCTTAAGCGCTGAGAGGGCCTTCCCTGTCATTGTGTCCAGCTTGCCCAGGTGAACCATGTGTTCTGGGTTTGCACGATCTAGATGCTCTTGTAGGTAGGCCAAATCTTTGTGGTACTGGGTTGATTGGATCTTGGCTATCGTCACCACTTCGCTCACTACGTCCTCACCCAGAAACTTGATGATGAGAGAGATGAGTTCTTTACGGCTCTTCACTTTGTCCACATTGAACCGTGGGTGAAGGGTTGCACGAGGAATGCTTAAGCCGAAGCCATAGTGTTTCACTCCGTGAGAGCGGTTCATGCCCTTAGGGGCTACAACCAAATTCTGAGCATGTAGAAGGCCCATTGTTTGGGGAGCTTTCACAGCACAGATGTGGCTGATTTCGAAGAACCGATCATCATCGGGTTTTACATCGCCATACTGATTTGCCTTCAGGGATAGCTTGTAGACAGCGTGGAGTGACACCAATGAATCAACAGTGTGTCCTGTCAGGATTTGCAGAGTTCCAGCACGCTCTACCTCTCTAGCTAACCAGTAAAGAAACGCAGAGCCTGTTGCACGTTTAAGGGCGCTGACACGGCGTTTTAGCTTGGTGGCTTGTTTCTGGCAAGCTGGGGTGCAGAATTTCTTTACTACAGATGTGGTGCGGAACCGGCGCTTGCACTGAGGGCAAGTGGGCTGGCGTGTAGCCTTATTGGTTTTAGTGGTGTTGCGGGGTGTTGCTATTGCCATATGAGACTCCTGCTTGGATCGTCGGTGATTTAGGAGAGTGGTTGTGTTGGTGCTCAACGCGGCATGTGCCGGAACAGAACGGCATTGGCTTAGCTACGGTGAACACTCGTCCGCAATTGCGGCAGTTGCATTGCTTCATCGTTTGTTACCTCTTTTGGAGATGTATTGTTGTGTGCGAGAGCACACGTTTATGCACACTAAAATAGGCCTCTAGCCCACGTAGAATAAGGCGTGTGGCGAATTGGATCATGCAGATCCACTACTAAGGGTGGTGTTTGTTTTGTTCCTGCGTAAGCCCAGATCCCAGGCACGACAACACCGCGCCCTGAGCTTCACCAGTTGGCGAGGGGTGCGGATGCTAGATTTCTGAGAGAGCGGCCACCATACACGAAACAGCGGCGTATTGTCAATACAAAGTTACACTATCAGCTACGCTGCCAGCCCCTGTAATGCGTTTACAGCCCGATGCTTAGAAAATCCAAGGCGACATATTGCCTAGCATTTAAAGCGCCCTATACGGGCTTGTACGGGCTTAGGGCCTATACGCTCTCAGGAGGCTGTTGTCGTAGCGACACCACCCAACAAGTTGAACCATTGCCGTCTACCATTTGATGCCTGAACAAGGGCTTGTTCAAAATCGCAGAAGTCTCATAGGCGAAGCACAGCGCTTCGACGTAATCATAAAAAACTCTATCGGTCATCATCATAACTATTAGTTCCTATACTTCCATTTCTCTGTTTCTTTTGGTCATATTCAAATAACTTTAGGGAGATTCGATTGTCAATATATCGTTTCATATCCTCCCTATCCCCGTCACGCTCTCGTTGAAGCTGGCTATAGACGTTTTGCACGAGCACTTGAGTGTGAGCATACTCATCACTCATAGCGTGGCGAACAATCAACCCTGTGAAGAAAGCCCCTATCCCCACTTGGAGAACAGAGGTGAACACTATGACCTTGATAACTCCGTGCATTATTTCACTTCCTTTTGGTTGCTACGAACTTCTAACAGAATCTGACGAAAGCGGTTATCAACACCTTTATCGATCTGGTCTGCGATAGCCTTAGGGTCTGCATTTTCCGAGGCCTGGATGTTAATTGTTATTGGGGCGGTGATTGTGGTTGTATCGTGGCTATCGACATTAGTTGTTGCGGTGCCAGCCTGATGCAACACTCTTGATGCGTCATAGTTCAAGGCACTCAGAGGATCGAGGGAATTTACTACGCCCGGCGACGTAGAAGAAAATTTCACCATCCCTTGGAACAATTTTGAATCAGCTATTGACTGACCAAGCCCTGACATATCAAGTTTTATAGCGTCGCTAATAGGTCTACTGCTCTTGAAATTATCAGGGAGTTTCATAGCTTGATTTGCCTCCCCCTCATTGTAGTTTGGAAGACCAAACAACCTACGCCAGAAACCGTCAACAGGATCATTTACAGGCTTGATAGGTGAGTCAACTTTTGCCCCCGTGAGATCACTCGGGTTGATGGCACTCCCTTCAATGGTGTATGGCGCTCCAACTTCATTTGCACGCTGAACATCATCCTTGTCAGTGCCGTCAGCATTCTTACCTGCTAAAAGACGGAAGAAGCCAGTTTGCATTCTGGCTAGGCCAGCATCCAGATTCATAAATGCCGTATTCAACCCTTTCGCTGAGTCGATTAATTGCTGTTCAGCTGTTAGCCTCTCGCCCAATGCTTGGATCAGTTCAGGGGATTGATTGATGCTGTCGTTTTGAAGGTATTTCTGATTCTCTACCCTTACAGCTTGAGCATCAAGGGAGTGGCTATGACGTTCAAGAAGCTCGCTAGATTGACTAACTATGTCACGAAGTCCTTGCTGAATCATCTTGCCATTAACTTGGCCCTCGTGTTGGGCTTGCAATACGAAGCCAGCCAAACGGTCTTTATTACCCTTGTAACCAAGGGCTTTACCAATTGCCTGGTATAAGATGGTAGTTAGTCTTGTTCCCAAGGCATCGGTAAGGGGTCTGAGGTCACTTCCCATAAAGCGATCCTTAGAATACCCCTGCCCCAACTGGAGGGCCGCAGAGTATTGCTGCTGGTCGTTTAGCGCTCCAATCCGAAAGACCTGGGCCTGTTCTTTCTGGAGCTGGATAGCTTGAGCAAGGGTCTTGCCTTGTGCTCTGAAGCCTTGTACCTGATTTGAGTATTGAGTGGCGGAATTTCGGTCAATCTTCATGCCGTATTCTTGGCTATTTTCGATGTAAGCCTTACGAATAGCAGCCCTCTCAGCGTCAGTGTTCCCAGCCGCCAACAGCGTGTTATCGAAGAGCTGTGTATCAGCAGCCTGCTCCTGACGTTTATTGATACGCTCAGCAGCGTAATTCAGAGCCTCTGTGACGCCCAGGAGGGCCGCCCCAATCCCAGTAGCTACTGGAGCTATACCACCTAGCCCAAACAGCCCCTCAGGGGCAGGGGGTTTGTTCTGGTTAGCTTCCCACACCTGCTGGCGAGCCTTCTGCCATTCAAACTTTTGCATCTGCTGCTCGTGGCGAACATCTGCGCGTTGAGACCGCACCTTTGCAGCCGCCTGCACTGTATTGAATCTGGCAGCAGCCCTCTGCCCTCTCAACCTAGCTTCAATCATGGCCTCTTCAATGCGCTGTGTCGCTGTCAGCGTCTTCTGCTGCTGAGCCTGTAGGTTGAGAGTTTTCTGGGCAGCATTAGCATGCAGCGTTTCAAGGCGAGCAAGGCGAGCTTTATGGGTTTCAAGCGATTGAGATTGTTTGGATTCAATCCCCATAATCTTCAGGCGCTCTAGCTCGGCTTTAGAACGCTTGGCTTCTAGGACAGCTGCGGCCTGCTGCTGCTTGAGCGCCTGGGTGTGCAATACAGCATTATCTCTAGTACCAGCAGCAACTAGCTTTTGCTGCTCCAGCTCAGCACGGAATGTTTCCCGGCGCGTACGTTGTACAGCTGCTGCGAGCTTCTGTTCCCGCTGCATGGATTGTGCAACGCTAGCTGATAGTTTGCCATCTCCTTTACCAGCTGCTGTATTTAAGCCCAGCTTCTTGCCTAATGTCTTTTGAAGCGAGACGACCTCTCTTTGCATCTGAAGCACTTTTTGCCTCGCTTGCTCCATCCCTTGTTTGAATTTATTGAGCCCAGCCAAATCCACTTGGAAATCTAGTAAACCTACTAGTTTAGCAATTGTTTCATTTGCGCCACTACTCATTAACGGCTCCTCCCGCTAGCATGCGAAGCATCAGCTAGCTCAGCGAAAGCAGCAGCAAACTCTGAGAATCTACCATCGTAAACAGTTATTGAGGCCGAAGAGAAATAAGCGCACCCCTGGTTATGCTTGAGATAGTGTGCGAAAACATCTTGAATTGAACGACTACCGGAGAGAGCCAGGAAAACATCCCCGTTCTGGACCTTTACCCAATAATAGGCAAACGTAGAGTCTGGACTATGATAGGCGCGTAAATACTGGCGAAAGCCGTTAAGGAAGTAGCGAATACGTGGATGGGTGAAGCGAGTGATACTAAACCTTGATGACGCGGACCCTTTTTTCAGAGTATGAAACGGTAGAGCTGGTGTTCTCATTCATGTCCTCTATCTTGTTGGTGTTTCTTCTTTAGTAAAGCGAGCACAAATCCGGGAATGCCCTCCATGGCCTTCTGTAGCTCGATTTGAGGGGTTGGATTGGAATATCCATATGCAGACATAGGGGCCATCGTATCGCCCTCTATATCACCTTGTAGAAGCTCCTGAAGGGCTTCCGGGTTGTATTTGGCTAGTAGTAAAATTTTAGTGCCATCTATCATGGTTATCTGACTCCTAGGGCTGCTTCTACTTCTGCCCTAATTGCTGCTTCTACTTCGATCTCTTTGGCCAAGCGTTCCACTTCAGCCTTTCTTTTAGCAGCCTCCACCTGAAACTGGACTTGGCGTGTAATCTCTGCCTGCCGCTCAGTTTCCAAACCGGTCAGGTAGTTAGCTTCTACCTCAGCAATTACTTCAGCTACCTCAGCTTCAATAAGGGCCTGTGGCTTCTTGAGGTGTAGCAAAATATGATCCGTAACCGGCCCCATTAAACAGCTGGGGGCGTATTGGATACCCTCAACCGGTGAATACCCCTCTCCAATCAAGGCCACATACAGATCGAGAGCTTCCTGTAATCCGTTGATCTCAAATGATCGGATAGCCCCTTTGGTTTCTTTCCCTTGGATATTACATTCCACGCTAAGGTTGTAGGTGGTGGTGGCAAATTCTTGCAATGTTGCCAGATGCTTGGGGTCCGGCTGGAAAAGCTGAGATTGTTTCGGTTCTTTCGTTGTAGACAACATGGTGGTAAATTCCTCATTAGGATTAGACTTGATGGAAGATTTGTTTCTATGGTAAATAAGACGGCACTTCGGACTGCAAAACTCTGCGCGCGAAGTTTTCGACTGGAAGGTCGCCCTACAAGATTCGAGCTTACATAAGCGCATAACAATGGCCAAGAAATGTTTTACCTCTGTATTGGTATTGGATAGGTGGTGTTTTAAGCCTGGCTTAGGTTTAAGATTTGGAATGAATATGAACATCTTGAAACGCAACGAAAATGAATTCAAAAAGAAAGCCGAACTTCTTGTTCAGCTTCAGAATAATTCGTAGCGTTTCATTTATTCTTGGAAAAATTAGTTTGCCCTTCCGAAGTCTCTAGTTTCGGTCAATGGGGAGGAGCAGGCACTATCGGCGGGAGAAGAGGCCCACCTACAAGTATTTCCGGCAAACCACTTGTGAGATTTTGAGGACTGGAATGATTCCAGCGCCGGGTTTGGAATAGACAAACCTAAGGGAGAGGGGAATGTTACGTAGAGGGATACTGAGAATATAATTTATTCTATCTGCACTTATTATAGCACACTTTTTGAAAAGAACAAGTACTTGGCACGCATTTTGCATGATATATTTTCAAACAGTTGTTTGATTAACTCCTTCTTACCCCTCGTACTGCCTCCGTAGGTCTGCATAGTCTTCCTCGGTCCACTCTGAAGTGGCTACATAATCTGAATCGAAAGGCTCTGAATAATGTACATCCTGCTGGCCATCATACTTAGGAATGAGGGCCAACCGGTCTCCAAGGTACAGCCGGTAGCATGTCGACTTACGGTCAACACTAGCAAACTTGTAGGTGGTATCAGAGTGAGACGAAGTGATAGTCTTGTCGCCGTGAACGGTCATTGAATAACCTACACTCCTGAGCATCGCGGAGAGACGCTGTGGGTCGTTTCTCTCTAGATTCCACACCTCCCCCTGCTCCCTCCATCCGTTACCACCCACAGGGATTACAGTGGCCTTCAAGAGGGCTAGTTCACCCTCAGCGGCCACCCGTTCCTCTTGAACTTCTTTCAAAGCTGACAACACCTCAGGGATCCCACCTAATATTTTGATAGAGTCTGCCAACTCCTTAGCCTGCCCACTCAGCACGAGCAACCTTGCTTCAACCGCAACGATGGCAGCCTCATTAACTCCAGTGTACTCCCTAGCGACAGCTTCCCTAGCTGCCCTAATAGAGGTATGCCCGTATATGGTATCAATAATCTCCTTCGGGATTACCCGCTTGTTGCCGCACCCTTTCATTTCCTGACGTTTTCTACAGCGCATCGAAACCTGAACACCGCCAATAGTACGCATAATGAAGTTACTGCCACAGCTACCACACTTCACCAACCCCACCAGGAAATGAGTGGCAGTTTTACCTCTAGGTGCTGTCTTCCGCTTGGCTGATTCGATTTGGGCACGGTGGAACAACGATAGATCTATAATAGGCTCGTACACTTGTGAGCCATTCCACCGACCTATGGCTGCTTCGTTCCGTAACCACCCTTCAACTCCCGGACCAGAGGTCTTAACAAGCTTAGCTACTCCGCTGTTACGCATTCTCTGTGCAATCACAGTTTTCCCTAGTCCTGAAACGTACAGTTCAAAGGCATGCTTCACTTGAGCAGCCACCTCAGGGATAACTTCGCCTGTAGATGTGAGCCATGCTGGAGTAATGCGCTTAGGTGTCTTCCCCTCAGCGGCAAGCTTTCGTCTAGAGGTGTAAGAACCTTTCAGCCTAGTGGACAATTTATCGCTATAGTTCCGTGCTGCTTGAATCTTCCCTACAAGGATGTAGATATGCCCCCCATCATTAAGGCTGTCTTTAGTGAACTCAAGCCCATCCTCTAGAGTAATGATTGAAACGCCTGCTGCTAGAATCGGGTTAATTACTTTGGTGAGCATCTCCATCATAGGCAGCCTACCCGCTCTATCAATGGCTTCAATTAGAAGAACATCCCCTTGCTTGAAAATACCATCCTCGATAGCTGCCAGAAGCTTGCCGAACCCTCCACCCTCCTTGATGTGTTCACCCTTCCACCCTGACTTGGCAAGGTCGCGAAATTTCAAAGGGGTAAGCTCATACTCAGGATGTTTTCGAAGCCAGGAGCTGATTAGCTCCTCCTGACGCTCAAGGCTGGAGCCTTTGTGTTGGGAACTGCTGCTATAGCGAGCGTATGGTATGGCTGTAGGCATGGCGGCGGAGTATCCGGCTGGCTGAGCATCAAAACCTGATTGTATACATACAAAATAGCTTTAAAAAACGCCTGATGCAGAAACTGCAGGTGGTCTCACTGGTAGACCTGATCGACATTGCCAAACGTAATGCCCTGGTATGAACAGCGCCCTGTGTTGCCTGCTGCTGATTACCGGGCTGTGTTGCACAGCCGGCGTGGCCGCGGCACAGGGCGCCGATACACTGACAGTGCGCAGCCACAACGATGGCACCTCGGGCCTGGCACCCGCGCCTGACACCCACGGGGTGCCACTGCGCCTGGGCATCTCGACGCCCGATTACCCGCCCCTGGACATCACCCACGACCAGGAATACGAGGGCCTGAGCGCCGATTATGCGGCCCTGGTCGGCCAGGCGCTGGGCCGGCCCCTGGTGGTGCAGCGCTACCCCACACGCGATGCGGCCATCGAGGCGCTGCGCCAGGGCCAGATCGATCTGCTGCCCAGCGCCAACGGCTACGAAGCCGCCTTCCCGGAGCTGGCGCTGAGCAACGCCTATGCCGTGGACCGGCCGGTGCTGGTGGCACGCGCCGATGATGACGCCCCGCTGGGTGACCGCCTGGCCGGGCGGCGCCTGAGCGTGGTCAACCACTACCTGCCAGAGGCCTATATCAAGGCCCACTACCCTGACGCCACCGTCACGTATTACCCCTCTTACCAGAATGCCCTGAACGCCGTGGCATTCGAGCAGGCTGACGTGTTTCTGGGGGACACCATTTCCACCCATTACCAGATTGACCAGGGGCTGTTGAACAACGTCCGCATGGTCAACTTCAGCCGCGACGAACCTTCGGGGTTCGGCTTTGCCGCCCGCCGTGGCGACCCGCTGCTGGCACACGTGAACCAGGCCCTGGCGGCCATCAACCCGGCGCAGCGCGAAAGTATCTTCCAGCGCTGGAGCGGGGCCAGCGACCTGCTGCTCACCGACCGCAAGCTGCAATTGACTCGCCGAGAGGAACGTTGGCTGGCCGACCACCCCAGCGTAAAGGTGGTGGTGGACGACTCGTTCGCGCCGCTGACTTTTTTCGACCGCTACGGCAACCTGCGCGGGTTGAGCGCGGACCTGCTGGAATTGATCCGCCTGCGCACCGGCCTGCAGTTCGAAATAGGCCGGGCCAGCAGCGTCGCCGATATGCTGGCCCAGGTGCAGCAAGGCCAAGCCGATGTGATCGCCGCCATCATCCCCAGTGAAGAGCGCGCCCACGACCTGCAATTCAGCCGCCCTTACCTCAGCAATTCCTATGTGCTGGTCACCGCCCGCGACCATCAGGGGCTGCAAGATCTTGGCCAGTTCGCCGGGCGCAGGCTGGCCATCCCTCGTGGCAACCCCCTGGTGAAGTGGCTGCGCCAGCACTATCCCGATATCCATGTGCAGGAAACCGACGATGCCTTCGCCAGCCTTGACCGGCTGGCCCAGGGCCAGGCCGAGGGGGCGGTCAGCGCCCTGGTGGTCGCCCGCCATCTGCTGGCGACCCCACTGTTCCAGGACCGCCTGGTCATCCGTAGCACGGTGGGTACCGAGCCTGCGCGGTTCGCACTGGCAACGGGCAGCCAGGCCACCGAACTGGCCGCCATCCTCGACAAGGCGCTGCTGAGCATCGGCCCCCAGGAGATGACCGCCATCGCCGCCCGCTGGCGTAGCTACACCCCGGATACCCACAGCTATTGGCGCAACTACCACCGCCTGATCCTGCAGATCGTGGCGACGGCCAGCGTGGTGCTACTGGTACTGCTGGTGTGGATCGGCTACATGCGCCACCAGATCCGCCAGCGCGTGAAAGCCGAGCGGGCGCTGGGCGACCAGCTGGAATTCATGCGCGCGCTGGTAGACGGCACCCCGCACCCCATTTACGTGCGTGACCGCCAGGGGTTGCTGCTCAGTTGCAACGATAGCTACCTGACCACGTTCAACGCCCGGCGCGAGGACGTGATGGGCAGGACAGTGAAAGAAGGCGTGCTGCCAGACGCCGACCATGCCCGGGCCTACCACCTGGATTACCTGCAAGTGATGGCTCAGGGCGAGCCCATGATCATGGACCGCCCCTTGCGCATCGGCGACCGGGCCCTGAGCATCTACCACTGGATACTGCCGTACCGTGACGCGGAGGGGCAGGTATGTGGCGTGATCGGCGGCTGGATCGACATCAGCGAACGTCGCCAACTGCTTGAGGACCTGCGCCAGGCCAAGGAACAGGCAGACCAGGCCAACCGCGCGAAAAGCACTTTTCTGGCGACCATGAGCCACGAAATACGCACCCCCATGAATGCCCTGATCGGCATGCTCGAACTGGCCCTGCGCCGGGCCGAGTGCCAGCAACTGGACCGTAACGCCATCGAGGTGGCCTATGCCTCGGCGCGCGACCTGCTGAACCTGATCGGCGATATCCTGGACGTCTCGCGCATCGAAGCCGGCCACCTGAGCCTCAAGCCCGAGCGCGTGCAGGCCGGCAGCCTGGTCAACGATGTGGCGCGCATCTTCGAAGGCCTGGCGCGGGACAAGGGCCTGGCGCTGCGGGTCCGGCTACCGGCGGCCCCGCAACCGGATGTCATGCTCGACCCGCTGCGCTTCAAACAGGTGCTGTCGAACCTGGTGAGCAACGCCATCAAGTTCACCGACCACGGCCAGGTGCAACTCGAGCTGGCAATGGCGGCCAGTGATACCGCCGGCAAACATGAACTGCGCCTGAGCGTCAGCGACACCGGTATCGGCATCAGCGCCAGTGACCGCCAGCGCCTGTTCCAGCCCTTCGCCCAGGTAGACCCCGATAGCCGCCGCGCCCGCAGCGGCACGGGCCTTGGGCTGGTGATCAGCCAGAACCTCAGCCGCTTGATGGGCGCCGACCTGACGCTGTACAGCCAGCCAGGTGAAGGCACGCAGGTCGACCTCGCACTGGTGGTGGAGGCACTGCCACCATTGCCGGCGCAACCGGTGCAGGCCCCTAGGGCTGCCATCGACCTGGGCGGGTTGCGTGTGCTGGTGGTCGACGACCACCCGGCCAACCGGCTGCTGATGACCGAACAGCTGGGCTTTCTTGGTTTGCAGGCCGCTACCGCCGACAACGGCCACACGGGCTTGGCGGCCTGGCAGGCCGGCGCCTTCGATGTGCTGTTCGTGGACTGCAACATGCCCGGCATGGACGGCTACGAAATGACCCGCCAGCTGCGCCACCAGGAGCAACTGGCTGGCCTCCCCCCGTGCGTGGTGTACGGCTATACCGCAAGCGCCCTGCCCCAGGAGCGTGAGCGCTGCCTGGCTGCCGGCATGAATGACTGCCTGTTCAAACCCATCAGCCTGGCCGACCTTACGCAGGTCCTGGCGGCGCGTGTACCGCCACGGTTGACGGCGCTGCTGGACCTGGGGCAGTTGGCGACCCTGACCGGTGGCCAGCCGGCCCTGGAGCGCCGCCTGTTGCAACAGGTACTGGAGAGCTGCGCGCAGGATCGCCAGGCCGTGCTGGGGGCTACCAGCCCCCCTGCCTTGAGCGAACTGGCCCACCGCATAAAGGGCGCAGCGAAAATTGTCGCGGCCACCGCGCTGATCCAGGCCTGCGAGGCTCTGGAACAGGCCTGCGAGGCTGGCAACCCACAGCTGTGGACCAACGCCGTGGTCCGTGCCATGGCGCAACTGGAACACGCGGTGCGACAGCACCTGGACACCTTGCCCGCGCCGTGAGGCAAAGGCTTGTCAAGCGCTGAAGCGTTAGCCATTATCAGCCCGCAAGGGCTGCGGTGAAGAGGCTCTGCACGCCGCCACGCCCTGGCTTTGCCGGGCGAGCGGTGAACGCATCCTCAAGGAGTGATTCGCGATGCCCAGGCTCACAGAACACCGCTTTCCCCTGCATGTGCACATCAGCGCCATGTTCACCCTGCTGTTGCTGCTGACCGGCACAGTGCTGGGGCTGTTCAACTACCGGCAGACCTCGCAGATCATCCTGTCCAGCAGCCAGAGCCTGTTTTCGCGCATTGACCAGGACGTGCGCCTGGACATCGACCACACGTACCTCCCCATCCGCCACCTGCTCAGCCTGCTGGCGCTCAACGATGCCGCCCAGGGCGCCGCCCTGGAGCAGCGCCTGGCTTTGCTGGAGCCCATGGCCCAGTCACTGGCCGACAACCCGAACCTGGCATCGCTGTATACCGGCTACGGCAACGGCGATTTCTTCATGGTCCGGCCCTTGCGCACCGACGAGCTCAAGCAGCGCTTCGGGGCCCCCGCGGCCGCGGCCTATCAGGTGTGGAGCATCGAACACGACGCCACTGGCGCGCGCCACGCCCAGTCGCTGATGTTTGACCGCACCCTGAACCTCATCGGCCATCAGGATCTGCCCGACGACCAGTACGATCCGCGCACCCGCGCCTGGTTCAGCCGTGCCCTGACCGACCGCACCCAGGTGACCACCGACCCCTACGTGTTTTTTTCGAGCCATGCGGTCGGCACCACCCTGGCCTTGCGGGTCAGCGACCATGTGGTACTGGGCGCCGACCTGACCCTGGAGGACCTCAGCGCCACCCTGGCCAAGCACCGAGTCACCCCGCACACCCAGATCGCCCTGTTCGACCACAACGACAACGCCGTGGCCTACCCCGATAGCCAGCGCCTGATCAACCCCGATGGCAGCGTGGAGCCAACCAAGGTCGCCGACCTGGCGCCAGCGCTGGCCGCCCTGCTTGCCCGCGGCAACACCGACGCCAACCGCCTGCATGCCGACGGTCGCGATTGGGTAGTGTCACGCAGCAGCATCGACCAGGGCGGCCCGGACGGCCTGCAACTGGCCCTGCTGGTACCCGAAGACGAACTGCTGGCCGACGCCTACCGGCTGCGCTGGCAAGGCGCGCTGGTGACACTGACCATCCTGCTGCTGTGCCTGCCGGTGGGCTGGCTGACCTCGCGGCTGCTGGTCAAGCCGCTGTACGCGCTGGTCAAGGAAGCCGATGCCATTCGCAGCTTCAATTTCAAACGCCCGGCCAGCCAGCGCTCGCCCGTGCTGGAAGTGGACCAGCTGACCGAGTCCATGCAGCGCATGAAGCAGACCCTGGCCAGCTTCTTCGAGATCACCGCCAGCCTGTCGGCCGAGACCCGCTTCGAGCCGCTGCTCAAGCGCGTGCTGCAGGAAACCGTGAGCCTGAGTGATGCCCAGGCCGGCATCATCTACCTGTATGACAGCGATAGCGGCCAGGTGCAGCCCAGCGGCCTGATCATCAACGACAAACTGCGCAATGTGACCCGCTACGGCTTGACCAGCCACGCCCTGAACGCAAGCGACACCCCCGCCTGGCTGAGCGCGCTGAACGGGCAGCAGAACAGCGTGGTGACTTCTATCGGCTTCGACCAGGCCCGTGAACTCAAGCAGATCATGCTCAAGCTCGACAGCCCGCGCCTGGACCTGATTGGCGTGCGCCTGCACAACCGCCGTGGCGAGACCATCGGCGTGCTGGTATTGCTGCACCGTGACACCGGCAGCCGCAGTGACCTGGTCAAGTTCAGCCCCGACCGCATCGCCTTCATCCTGGCCGTGTCCGGCGTGGCCGCCGCCAGCATCGAAGGCCAGCGCCTTCAGGTACGCCAGCAAGCGTTGCTGGACGCCTTCATCCAGATCATCGCTGGCGCCATTGACGCCAAGAGCCCCTACACCGGGGGGCACTGCCAGCGCGTGCCGGTCCTGACCAAGATGCTCGCACGCGCGGCCGCCGACAGCCAGGCCGCGCCGTTCGCCAGCTACCAGCCCAGTGAGGAAGAGTGGGAGGCCCTGCACATCGCCGCCTGGCTGCATGACTGCGGCAAGGTCACCACCCCCGAATACGTGGTGGACAAGGCCACCAAACTGGAAACCCTCTACGACCGTATCCACGAGATTCGCACGCGTTTTGAAGTACTCAAGCGCGACGCCTGGATCGACTACTGGCAGCGCCTGGCCGAAGGCGGCGACGCGGCGGCCCTGGCGGCCGCCCGCGACGCGCAATTGCAGGCCCTGGATGACGACTTCGCCTTCGTCGCCCGCTGCAACCTGGGCGGCGAATTCATGGACCCCGACAGCCAGCAGCGCCTGGCGCGCATCGCCGAGCGCACCTGGCTGCGCACCCTGGACGACCGCCTGGGGGTGTCCTGGGAAGAGAACCGCCGCCAGGAGCGCAACCCCGCCCCCGCCCTGCCGGTGCGCGAACCGCTGTTGGCCGACCGCCCCGAGCACCTGTTCGAACGCCCTGACTACGAGCGCATGCCCGCGGACAACGCCTGGGGCTTCAACATGAAAGTGCCCGACTACAAATTCAACCGTGGCGAGCTATACAACTTGAGCATCGGCCGCGGCACGCTGACGACCGAAGAGCGCTACATCATCAACCACCACATGGTGCAGACCATCCTGATGCTCAGCCGCCTGCCCTTCCCCAGCCACCTGCAGAACGTCGCGGAAATGGCCGGCGGGCACCACGAAAAAATGGACGGCAGCGGCTACCCCCGCGGCCTCAACCGCGAGCAGATGAGCCTGCCGGCACGGATGATGGCCATCGCCGATATCTTCGAAGCCCTGACTGCCGCCGACCGGCCGTACAAGAAAGGCAAGACGCTCAGCGAAGCGCTGGGGATCATGGCCTTCATGTGCCGGGATGCGCACATCGATGTCGAGTTGTTCGAGCTGTTTCTGCGCAGTGGCGTGTACCTGGAGTACGCCCAGCAGTACTTGCCGGCGCAGCAACTGGATGAGGTGGACATCGAGCAGGTGCTGGTCAAGGCAGGGGTGGCTGCGCAGCCGGCATGAACGTGTGCCTGGTGCTGCGCGCCACCTGGGACGCGGCCAGGTCCGCTGCTACGGCGGTTATACCAGGCACAAAAAAGCCGCTGGGGTCAGCGGCTTCTTCGTATGACTCGGATCAGGCGACCGGGTTGATCGGCTTTTCCGGGTACCAGGCGTCCAGCAGCGGGCTGACTTCGATCTTGGTCAGTTCGTCGCGGCCCTTCAGCCAGGCTTCGACGGCTGCGCGCTGCTCTTCGTTGACCGAGCCACGCTCGACGGTGCACACCAGGCCGACGTCATCAGTGCCGACGTAGTCCAGGCCATTGGCGTCCATGGCTTCAGCCAGGAACGCGTCGAGGAATGCGTCGATTGCCTGGTCGTCCAGGTTTTCCTTGAAGTCCAGGTTCAGTTCGAAACCCAGCTCCTGGAATTCATCCACGCAGAGTTTTTTGCGCAGACGGCGGGAACGGTTAGTGGCCATGAAACAATCCTCTTGAGTATTAACGCGCGGCACTTTACCAGTTTCGGCACGCGGCTGCCTGACTGATGCCGATAAACCCGCCCAAGTGTCGAAAAAATCATGAAATGCGCGTCAGCCAGGCCAAAGCGCCAATCCCTTGGGGCATAATGCCGACTCTTTATGTCCGGGGGCTTTCACCTTTTCGCGCCCTCATTTTTTTCACCCCTCGCCCGCAGGGTTTCATTGCTCATGATCAAATCGTTTCGCCCTCTACTGCTCGCCGGCCTGATGCTGCCCCTGGCCCTGCCCGTTCATGCCGCGCCCATCATCACCGCGCTGCCGGCCAAGGTGCAACAAGCCCTCAAGACCAACAAGATCGCCGACAACGCCCTGTCGCTGGTGATGGTACCGCTCACAGGTCCAGGCACCCCGACGGTGTTCAACGCCGATGTGTCGGTGAACCCGGCCTCGACCATGAAGACCATCACCACCTTCGCCGCCCTGGAGCTGTTGGGCCCCAACTACCAGTGGAAGACCGAGTTCTACACCGACGGCACCCTGAGCAACGGCGTGCTGCACGGCAACCTGTACCTCAAGGGCGGTGGCGACCCCAAACTGAACATGGAAAAGCTCTGGCTGCTGATGCGCGACCTGCGCGCCAACGGTGTGCAGCAGGTCACCGGTGACCTGGTGCTGGACCGCAGCTATTTCATCCAGCCCAACCTGCCTGAGTTCAACGACGACGGCGGCGACGAGAACGCGCCGTTCCTGGTACGCCCGGACGCCCTGATGGTCAACCTCAAGGCCCTGCGCTTCGTGGCGCGCAACGATGGTGGCAAGGTAATGGTCTCGGTGGAACCGCCGATTGCCACCATTCGTGTCGACAACCAGATCAAGGCGCTGGCTGGCAAGCAGTGCAGCGGTGACGTGCGCTACAACCCGGTGACCGCGCCGGACGGCAGCATCAGCGTGGTGGTCAGTGGCGGCCTGGCGGATGGTTGCAGTTCCCAGACCTACCTGTCCGTGCTTGACCACCCCACCTATGCCGCCGGGGCGGTACGGGCGATCTGGAACGAACTGGGCGGCACCATCGCCGGCCGCGACCGCGAGGCCGTGGTGCCCAAGGACGCCAAGCTGCTGGCCCGGGCGTTCTCCCCGGACCTGGCGGAGATCATTCGCGACATCAACAAATACAGTAACAACACCATGGCGCAGCAGCTGTTCCTGAGCATCGGCGCCCGTTACCGCACCGACGCCGACACCGACGACGCCAAGGCCGCCCAGCGGGTGATCCGTGCCTGGATGGCACGCAAGGGCATCCCGGCTAGCCATCTGGTACTGGAAAATGGTTCGGGGTTGTCCCGTGACGAGCGTGTCAGCGCCCGGGAGCTGGCGACCATGCTGCAAGTGGCCTGGAAAAGCCCATACGCCGCTGAGTTCATGAGCTCACTGCCGATCATCGGCACCGACGGCACCATGCGCAAACGCCTGAAAACCACGGCGCTGGCCGGTGAAGGCCACGTCAAGACCGGCACCCTGAACAACGTACGCGCCATTGCCGGTTTCAGCCGCGATGACAACGGCAACACCTGGGCGGTGGTCGCCATTTTGAATGACTCCAAGCCATGGGGCGCGTCGTCGGTGCTGGACCAGGCGCTGCTGGACCTGTACCGGCAGCCAAAGGCAGGGGAGCAAGGGGTTTCGTTGAACCCTTGATGGCACGCCGCGACCATCCTCTGCGGGACCGAAGCAGGCGCTGCGGTGTATCAGGCAGACCGCGGGGCGCCGTTCCCGAGCTTCGCCCGGTCCCACAGGGTAATCCCCACCACCGCGGCCATCCTCTGTGGGACCGGGCGCCAGCTCGGGAAGCAGGCGCTGCGGTGTGTCAGGCAGACCCATGGCGCGACTCAGGGCAGTTCCGGTTCCACGCGGTCCCTGCCCGCCTGCTTGGCCGCATACACGCCGGAATCGGCGCGCAACAGCAGCGCATCGGCGCCTTCCCCCCGGCGCCAGCTGGCTACGCCGAAGCTGGCGGTGACGATGCCGACACCGTCGATAGGCGTGTGCCGCAGCCCTTGCCATAGTTCCAGCGCCAGGGCGTGAGCCTGGTCGCTGCTGCTGCCCGGGCACAACACCATGAATTCCTCACCCCCCAGCCGGCAGAAGACGTCGGTGCGCCGCAGGCGGTGGCCGATCTTTTCGCAGATCCCTTGCAGCACGCGGTCGCCGACAGCATGGCCGAACTGGTCGTTTATCCGCTTGAAATGGTCAATGTCGAGCATGATCACTGCCAGTTGCAAGTGGTCGCGTTCGGCACGGTCCAGCTCGGCTTTCAGGCGTTCCTGAAAGTAGCGGCGGTTGTGAATGCCGGTGAGCACGTCGGTGACCGACAGCGCCCGCAATTCTTCCTCCACGCGCTTGAGGTCAGTGATGTCGGTCAGGTAGCCGTGCCATAGCGTGCCGCCGCCGGCCAACGGCTCAGGCGTGGCTTCCCCGCGCACCCAGCGCAGACCCTGACGTGGCAACTGCACCCGGTACTCTTCGCGCCATGGCGTAAGGTGCTGGGCTGAGAAACGGATGGAATCGAGCACCCGCTGGCCATCGTCCGGGTGAATGCGCTCCATGACTCGCCGCCCGTCATCACGCAAGGTGCTGGGCTCCATTTCGTAGATGTCACGGATGCCCTCGCTGGCCCAGCTGAAACTGGAATGGCCATCCGGGTCCAGGCGGAACTGGTAGATGCCGCCTGGTACTTCGGCACTGAGTTTCTGCAACAGCTGGTCGCGCGCGGCCAATGCCTCGTGCACCCGCTTGCGCTCAGTGATATCGATGCAGATAGCCAGGTGCCCCACCCACAGGCCTTGCTCGTCCAGCAAGGTGGTGGCGAGCATGTTCACCGCCACCGTGCTGCCATCACGCCGTACCAGGGTCCATTCGCGCGCCTGCTGGCTGCCTTCGCCGGGGGTTTCCACCAGCATGGCCTGGGCCAGGGGAATGTCCCGCTCGTAATAGGCGCTGAGGGTGCAGGCGCGGGCCACCAGCTCTTCGCTCAGGTGCAGATTCTGCAAGGTCAGGTGGCCCACCGCGTCGCCGGCACCGTATCCCAGCATGCGCTCGGCACCGGCGTTGAACGTGGTGATCAGGCCATGCAGGTCGGTGGCGATGATCGCCACCTGGGTGGCGGCATTGAGCACGCTGCGCAACTGGTTATGGGTAACGCGCAGGGCCTGTTCGCTGCTGCGCAGCTGCGATGTGCGCTGCTCCACCAGTTTCAGGGCGCGCTGGCGCTGGCTGACCAGGCTGTACAGCAAGGCACTGAGCAGGAGGCTGAGCAAGGCGCCCAAGGTCACGACCACGGTCACCGGCGAGGCATGGTTGGCTTCGACAAACAGGGTGCTGGGGCTGATATCCAACTGGTAATCGCGGTCGGCCAGGTGCAGCAGGTGTGTCGCCGTCAGGGGCTGGGGTACCACGGTATTGCTGGACTCGTACAGCACCTCGTGGTTGCCGGCCAGCGACAGGTCGAGGATGCGCACATGCAGGTTGTCATCGCTTTGCGCGGGCAGCCCTTCGCCCATCAACTGCCCCAGGCTCACCACTGCCGAAACAAAGCCCAGCGGCGGTTCGCCGGGTTTGCCAGGCACCGGCGCAACCATCAGCACCCCACGGCTGTACCGCGGGCTGACCCCCACCAGGTTGACCGGCGGGGTCACCGCCAATGTACCGGTGTGCAGGGCCCGCATCAGGGTGTCATGGCGCGAGGCCTGGGAGTTGACGTCAAAGCCCAAGGGCAAGCGCTGGCGCGTCTGCGACTGGGTATAGAACACCGGGTAATACTCGTCCCGCTGCCCCGCCGGCACCAGGCTGCCGTCAGCGGCCTGGTCGCGAATGGAGAAATCCTCGATTCCCTGTTCCCGGGCGCGCTGTTCGAACGCAGGGCGCTCGACGGCCGTGACCCGTGGCAGCCACGAATAGGCCTGGGTACGCATCAACAACGGCCCGGCGTAGCCTTCGTATTCACGCCGGCTGACGTTGTCCGAATAACTGAAAAACCGGCGAAGGCCGTCCAGCCGCTGTGTCTGGTCCTCGAACCGCTCCTCGATGCGGCTGAAGCGTTCGTTGGCAAGCAATTCGAAGCGCTGGCGCAACTGGCGCTGGTACAGCTCGGCGGTGCCCACCGCCAGCAGGCTAGTGACCAGCGCACCGGCGGCAAGGGCCAAGGAGGCTATCAGCCAGGCCGACGCATCTTCACTGATAAAGCCAAGTATTTTGGGGCGAACGGCATGCAACGACATAAGCGGAACTCACAACGCCGGCGTGCTTCGGTTGTCACATTGGCTTTGGCTCAGTTATAGCTATTTGCCAGTAGTTTGCCTAGTGAGCCATCAAGCGAAAATGTTGATCGGTCGTGCAGCAAAAAGGGCTCCTGGGAGCCCTTTTTACAATCTAGCCAAAACTGTACGACAGGCGCGCCTGCCGTGGGCTACCGCTCATCGGGCCTGAATTTTCCAGGCACGGTGGATCTTGCTGTTGCGGGCAAAGTCAGGGTCCAGGGTCTGGGCACTGATTTCCTCTACCTGGTAACGCTCGCCCAGGTGCTCGTCGAGCTGGAACTTGCGGAAGTTGTTGGAGAAATACAGCACCCCGTCCTTGGCCAGGCGTGCGACGGCAAGGTCCAGCAACTCGACATGGTCGCGCTGCACATCGAATACCCCTTCCATGCGCTTGGAGTTGGAAAAGGTCGGCGGGTCGATGAAGATCAGGTCGTACTCGTCGCGGCTGGCTTGCAGCCAGGCCATCACGTCACCCTGCTCCAGGCGGTTCTTGTCGGAGAAACCGTTGAGCGACAGGTTGCGGCGCGCCCAGTCCAGGTAGGTTTTCGACAGGTCGACACTGGTGGTACTGCGCGCACCGCCCTTGGCCGCGTGCACACTGGCCGTGGCCGTATAGCAGAACAGGTTGAGGAAACGCTTGCCCGCGGCCTCCCGCTGAATGCGCAGACGCATGGGGCGGTGGTCCAGAAACAGACCGGTGTCCAGGTAGTCGGTCAGGTTGACCAGCAGCTTGACGCCGCCTTCCTGCACCTCGGTGAACTGGCCCTGGGCGGCCTGGCGCTCATACTGCCTGGTACCACTCTGGCGCTCGCGACGCTTGATGATGACGCGGCTCTTGTCGATGTTCAGCGCCTGGGGAATGGCGGCCAGGGCATCGAACAGGCGGGCCTGGGCCTTTTCCGGGTCAATGGACTTGGGCGCTGCGTATTCCTGCACATGCACCCAGTCATGGTACAGGTCGATGGCCAGGGCGTATTCGGGCATGTCGGCATCATAGACGCGGTAGCAATCGACTTTCTCGCGACGGGCCCACTTGCCCAGTTGCTTGAGGTTCTTCTGCAAGCGGTTGGCGAACATCTGCCCGCCTTCGCTCAGGCGCGCCTGCTCGACCACCACGGGCGCCGGCTTGATCGGGTTGCCGTTCTTGTTGACCCGTGCGTACGGATCGGCGGCAGGCGCGGAGGCCTGCTCCTGGGCCTGCTCGCGCTCCACCTGGCGCTGCTCGGGGGTGCGACGCTCGCCGGTGACAAACTGGTCAGGCAGCACCTTGATCAGCAGCAGTTTGCACGGCAACGCACCGTTCCAGAAGGCGTACTGTTTGTGGCTGCGAATACCCATGCGCTTGCCCAGGTCCGGGGCACCGGTGAACACCGCGGCTTCCCAGTTCAGGCAGGCCTGGCGCAGACGCTCGCCCAGGTTCTGGTAGAGGTAGAGCAGGCTGGCTTCGTCCCCCAGACGCTCTCCGTAGGGAGGGTTGCAGATCACCAGGCCTTTCTGGTTCTGGTCCGGGCGCGGCTCGAAGGTGGCGACCTCGCCCTGGTAGATCTTGATCCAGTCGCTGAGCCCAGCGCGTTCGACGTTGTTGCGGCCCGGCTGAATCAGGCGTGGGTCGGCTTCATAGCCGCGGATCCACAGCGGCGGCTTGGCCAGGCCGGCTTCCGCACGGGCCAGGGCTTCGTCATGCAGCTTGCGCCACAAGGCCGGCACATGGCCCAGCCAGGCGCTGAAGCCCCAACGGGTACGCTTGAGGTTGGGGGCGATGTCGGCAGCGATCATCGCCGCCTCCACCAGGAAGGTCCCCACACCGCACATCGGGTCGGCCAGCGCGCCGCCCTGAGCGGCGATGCGCGGCCAGCCGGCACGGATCAGTACGGCGGCGGCAAGGTTTTCCTTCAGTGGCGCGGCACCCTGCTGCAGGCGGTAGCCGCGCTGGTGCAGGCTGTGGCCGGACAGGTCCAGGGACAGGATCGCCTCGCCACGGTCCAGGCGCAGGTGCACGCGCAGGTCAGGGTTGAGCTTGTCGACGCTGGGGCGTTCACCCTCGGGGGTGCGCAGCTTGTCGACGATGGCGTCCTTGACTTTCAAGGCGCCGAAATGGGTGTTGTCGATGCCCGAGCCGTGGCCGCTGAACTCCACCGCCAGGGTGCCGTCGGGCAGAAGGTGGTCTTGCCACTCCACGTCGTGCACGCCGTGGTAAAGGTCTTCGGCGTCCTTCATGGCAAAGCGCTTGAGCACCAGCAGCACGCGGTTGCCCAGGCGCGACCACAGGCACAGGCGGTAAGCCGTTTCCATGTCGGCCATGCCGCGCACGGCAGAGGTATGCTCACGGGCCTCTTCAAGGCCAAGCGCGGTGGCTTCCTCGATCAGCAGGCCTTCGAGGCCCTTGGGGCAGGTGAGGAAGAGTTCGTAACGATCCGACATGGGGTATCCAGGGTCTTGAGCCATAAGTGAAAGGGCAACGCATCACCCTTCCCGAGTTTAACCAGGCGCCTTTCTGAAGAAGCGCCCGTGTGACACCGCCAGCGTGTCGACCGCCGGGACCGATATTGGCATCAAAAAGCCTTTGATCATCCCGGCAGAATAAAATTCTGCAAAAAGACGAGGGTGAAAATGACCCTTCGTCGCCTAATACTGAAAAGCATTTCGCCATCATTTTCGATGGCTTTTTCCTGTCATTCGCGCTGTAGCCCTGATCATACCGGGCTTTCGCGCGTCGTTGGCCCGGACGCATCCGCTTACTTATGGTTCGCACACCATAATCATTACGTGCTTATGACAAAACGGTCGTTCACACCGGCCAACGCATTGTTTAGAAATCTATACAGGCCGCACCGCAATGGTACGGCACCACTGCTCGCCACGCCGGCAGCGAGCACCAAAACCGGCAGAAAGACTCTGCCCGGCCTCACACGAGGCCGACGGGACATAACAGTCAACAGACGAGGGCAACACCCTATGAGAAGACTTAAGCGTGATCCGTTGGAACGAGCATTTTTACGCGGATACCAATACGGCATCCATGGCAAATCCCGCGAGCTTTGCCCTTTTACTCTACCGTCGGTTCGCCAAGCCTGGATCAATGGCTGGCGCGAAGGACGCGGCGACAACTGGGACGGTATGACCGGCACTGCGGGTATCCACAGACTCAACGAACTTCACGCGGTCGGCTGACGAGGACGATTTTTCTCTTACATTCACATCGCTGATTAACCATGCGCGCCCCAACGGGCGGCGGGCGAGAGCCCAGGGGCCCTTCTAGAGGGCCCCTTTTTTAAGCGTCACGTGCGCGGCAGTGCCGCAATGGCATCCACCGCCTCGCGGATCAGTGCTGGACCCTTGTAGATAAAGCCCGAATACAACTGCACCAGGCTGGCACCGGCAGCGATCTTCTCGGCCGCATGCTTGCCTTCGGTGATGCCGCCTACGGCGATGATCGGCATGCGCCCGGCCAATTCGCCAGCCAGCACCTTGACGATATGGGTGCTCTTCTCGCGCACCGGCGCGCCCGACAGCCCCCCCGCCTCGTCACCATGGGCCACCCCTTCCACGCCTTCACGGCTCAGGGTGGTGTTGGTGGCGATCACCGCATCCATGCCCGCGCCCAGCAGGGCTTGGGCCACTTGCACGGTTTCCTCGTCGCTCATGTCCGGGGCAATCTTGATCGCCACCGGTACACGCTTGCCATGCAGACTGGCCAGGGCTTCGCGGCGTTCGGCCAGGGCATCGAGCAACTGCTTGAGCGACTCGCCGAACTGCAGGCTGCGCAGCCCCGGGGTGTTGGGTGAACTGACGTTGACGGTGATGTAGCTGGCGTGGGCGTAGACCTTGTCCAGGCAGATCAGGTAGTCGTCCACGGCGCGCTCGACCGGGGTGTCGAAGTTCTTGCCGATATTAATGCCCAGCACGCCCTTGTACTGCGAAGCGCGCACGCGGTTGAGCAGGTTGTCGACGCCCAGGTTGTTGAAGCCCATGCGGTTGATGATGGCCGTGGCTTCAGGCAGGCGGAAGATCCGCGGCTTGGGGTTGCCAGGCTGAGGGCGCGGGGTGACGGTGCCGATCTCGACGAAACCGAAACCCAGCTGGGCGAAACCGTCGATGGCCGCGCCGTTCTTGTCCAGGCCCGCGGCCAGGCCCACCGGGTTGTCGAACGATAGCCCCATCACCTGCACCGGCAAGCGCGCCGGCGCCTTGGTCAGCAAACCGTTGAGCCCCAGGCGGCCACCTGCGCCGATCAGGTCCAGGGACAAGTCGTGGGAGGTTTCCGGAGAGAGTTTGAACAACAGCTGGCGGGCCAGGTTATACATGGGCGGGCATGACTCGTTGGAAGAACGTGGGGGGCGTGATTATAGGCCCTTTGGGTAGCCGCAAGCTACCGGCGCCGAACGGCAAGCCCCCCCCTCAACGTTCAGGCGAAAAAAACCCGGCCGAGGCCGGGTTTTTTTCAAGCGCTACCCAATTACTTGGATTGAGCTTCTACTTCAGCTTCTACGCGACGGTTAACGGCGCGGCCAGCTTCAGTTTTGTTGTCAGCCACTGGACGGCTTTCGCCGTAACCGATGGAGTCAACACGGTTGCCCTGGATACCGTACTGGTTGACCAGAACGTTTTTCACAGCAGCAGCGCGACGCTCAGACAGCTTCTGGTTGTAGGCGTCTGGACCGACGTTGTCGGTGTGGCCTTCAACACGAGTAGTGGTCTGTGGGTACTGCTTCATGAAGTCAGCCAGGTTCTTGATGTCAGCATAGCTGTTTGGCTTGACGACCGACTTGTTGAAGTCGAACTTCACGTCCAGCTGAACGCGAACGGTTTCAGCTACTGGAGCTGGAGCTGGCTCTTCAGCCACTGGAGCCGGAGCTGGTTCTGGAGCAGGAGCCGGAGCCTTGCCACCGTTACCACCGAAGTTCACACCCAGGCCAACGGTAGGCGCGTAGTCCCACTTGCCGTTGTCCAGCTTGTAGTCAGCATCGATACCGGCACGAGCGTACAGGTTGTCGGTGATGTACCACTTGGCGCCAGCGCCGATGGTAGCGAAGGTGGAGCCGTCACGACCGCTGTGGCCGTCCTCTCTCACGTTGCTCAGGCTCTGGTGCTCGAAGCCACCGGAGACGTATGGACGAATGGCATCGCCAACGTTGCCGAAGTGGTACATGGCGGTCAGGGAGCCAGTATCACCGTGGATCTTCTGATTGCCAGTGCCGTGCTCGGAACGGGTGTAGTTGGTCTTGCCGTAGCCCAGGATGACTTCGACGTCGTCGGTCAGGAAGTAGCCCAGGGAACCGCCAGCGGTGCGGCCGTCTTCGACGTGCTTGGCGCTGTCGTTGTAGTTCTTCTGGTAGAAGGCTTCACCTTCGACCGCGCCTTGGCCTTGTGCCAAAGCGCCGAAAGAAGTTGCGGCAACAAGAGAACCAATGGCAATGCCTAAGGTGTTTTTCAGTTTCATCCGTTAAATCCCCATCTGGTGATTGTTAAGCAGTACCCCGTTACACGGGGACAACTCGGCGGCAAGTCTAGCAGAACTCGCCCCACGTTTAGAGATATTTGCACCGAACTAAGTTTCGGCGATGCCCGCAAATTTCTCACGTAGCTTGTCGAGCGCGCGTTTGTATCGCATTTTCGTCGCGCTCAAGCCCATGTGCATGATGTCCGCAATCTCTTGAAATTCAAGCTCTGCGACGAATCGAAGCACAAGTATTTCTCGGTCGATCGGGTTGACATGTATCAGCCAACGATCCAATCCACCACGCTCCTCCGGTTTCGGCGCCTTCTCTTCGGAAGCCTCCTCGAGCGGATCAAGGCTCAGGGCATCCATGAGGCGGCGCTTGCGCCGTTCCTTTCGGTACTGCGTGATACATTCGTTGTACGTGATGCTGTAGAGCCAGGTCTTGAACTTCGATTTTCCCTCGAAGTTTTTCAGACCGTAGAGGACCTTCAGCATCACCTCCTGACAGACATCGTCAGCGTCACGATCGTTCCCTAAATAACGCGCACAGACGTTGAAGAGGGTGCGCTGATAGCGCCGCATCAGCTCCTCATAGGCGCGCGTGACGTGGAAAAGTTCCACATGCGAACGCGCCACCAGCTCCTCGTCTGTGAGCGTGCGGGGGTCGTAACGCAGGGGCAACGAATGAACTTTATTCAAAACAGGTCGGGCCGGCAGTCAGGTCGATATCCACCATGGCCCGACACCCGGGCCATTTTGCGGCGGCATACAGTAGCAGAAATCGCCGGCTCAGCGGCTACTTACCCGCTGTTCCAGAAGGATCCGATTGGACAGGGAAACCAGTTCCCCATCGTCGGTCAGCAGCGTCGTCTTGACCGTGCCGATCTCTTCGATCTGGCCTTCAACCTCTCCAACCCGCACTTGTTGCCCCACTTGATACAATTCCCGCACGTAAATTCCTGCCAGGATCTGCCCGGCGATTTCCCGACTTCCCAGGCCCATGGCCAGTGCCACGGCCAGACCAACGGTAATCAGAACAATGACAATCACATGGTTCAGCAGGTCGGTCTTGACCTCGAGCTGGCTAATGGCCACCGAAATACTGATGATGATGACCATCCACTGCGCCACGCGCCCGAGGCCGGCCGAATAATCCAGCCCCACCCCTTCGGCGGCGCCCCGCACCAGGCCGTTGACCACTTGCGCCAGCAGCACACCCACCAGCAACACCAGGGCGGCACCAAAAACCTTGGGCAAATAGAGCGCCAGCATGTCGAGCGTAGCTGAAACTCGCTGCAAGCCAAGGGATTCGGCAGCGGACACCAGAAAAATCAGCAACACGAACCAGTAGACGATCTTGCCCACCAGGGTCGAGATCGGTACCTGAATGCCGCCGCGGCTCATCAGCTTGGTCAGGCCGGTGCCAGCCATCAGGCGGTCAAGGCCCAGCTTGGCGAGCAATTTGGACAGCAGCGTGTCGAGCAGCTTGGCGACCACGAAGCCCAGCAGCAGCACCACCAACGCACCGAACAGGTTGGGGATGAAATTCGCGACCTTAGTCCAGAGTGCGGTCATGGCCGTCACCAGGCTCTGAGTCCAGAGATCAAGTTGCATAGTCAATCAGCCTTATCAGCAGTACGAGGTTTGCGTCGCGAGACCGGTGCCACATGGCCAGATCCATTGTCCACGGCGATCATGAAGGCCTGCAACCAGCGGCCCATCAAGCTGAACAGATCTCCCGCGCCTACCTGCCGGTTGGCGGTCTTGAGTACCCTACCCAGGCATGCGTCGTCGTCCCGCTCCGCGGAGGAGGACGCCTTGAGCATGTCACGCAATGATTCTTCAAACGGATCGTGCATTCGGCACCTCACGAATTATCCTTCAAAGACGAGAGCTTCCTGGGACGGGTCACATAAGGCACTGAGGGTTATGCAACCATATGTGTCCTGAACGGCAGCTAAACCCAGCGCAATCGACGGAATAGCCACCACTGCCCCAGCGCCACCACCACCATCAGCCCGCAGGCCACGATGAAGCCATAGGGGTTGGTGGACAACGGAATACCGCCGACGTTGATGCCCAGCAACCCGGTGAGAAAGCTCATGGGCAGGAACACCCCGGTAATGATGCCGAACCGGTACATGGTGCGGTTCATGCGCTCGTTCAGGCGCCGGTCCTCGGCCTCCAGCACCAGCCCCACGCGCTCGCGGGTCAGTTCCAGCTCTTCCAGGTAACGGGTCAGGCTGTTGTTGAGTTCGTTCCAGTAGTCGGCATCGTCGTCCACGAACCAGGGCAACTTGTTGCGCGACAGCTGCGCGAATATCTCCCGCTGCGGCGCCAGGAAACGGCGCAGGCCAGCGGCTCGACGGCGAATCTGCAGAATGCTGCCGTGTTCGGGCGCATACCGTTCGTCGGCATCGATCTTGTCTTCTTCGTTGTCGATGATTTCGCCCAGGTCGCTGACCAGCGTCTGGACCTTTTCGGTAAGGTACTGGGCCAGGTAGAGGATCAGTTCCGACGCGGTGCGCGGCCCCCTGCCCTGCTGCAGCAGCACCATCAACTCGTCGGTGGCGCGCAACGGGCGCAGGCGCAGGGAAATGACCCGCTGGGCTTCGGCGAAGATGCGCACCGAGACCATGTCTTCGGGCTCGGCGCCGGGGTTGAGGTTGACGCCACGCAGGAACAACAGCAGTTGGTCATCGGGCAGCGGCAACAGGCGGGGGCGGGTATTCTCCTCCAGCAACAGGTCGCAACTGAACTCGTTCAGGCCGCTGTCTTCGCGCAACCAGGCCTGTGTCAGCGGGTGGCCGCGATCCCAGTGCAGCCACAGGCTCTGCTGTGGCTCCAGCACCAGGTCGTCGATCTCGTCACGGGCAAGCAAACGCGCGCCACCTTTACCATCCAGCACCAGGGCATGTACCAGCCCCCGCTGCGCGTTTTCTTCCTCGTACATCCAAACCCCATCAACCAATTGCAAAAAGAATCACTCTGGCATCTTCAATGCGCTGGGCGACACGATAACCCCATTGTTGTCGGCGTAAATGAATTCTCCCGGCTTGAACGTGACACCGGCGAAGGTCACCGGCACGTTCAGGTCACCGATACCGCGCTTCTCGGTGCGCAGCGGGTGGCTGGCCAACGCCTGCACCCCCAGGTCAACCTGCGCGATGACGTCCACATCGCGGATACAGCCGTAGATGACGATGCCCTCCCAACCGCTTTTGGCAGCCTTTTCGGCCAGCATGTCACCCAACAGCGCGCAGCGCAGCGAGCCACCGCCATCGACCACCAGCACCTTGCCCTTGCCGTCCTTGTCGACCTGCTCCTTGACCAGCGAATTGTCTTCGAAGCACTTGATGGTGACGATCTGGCCACCGAAGGAATCGCGGCCACCGAAGTTGCTGAACATGGGCTCCAGCACCTTGACCAGCTCGGGGTAGGCGTCGCACAAATCGGGGGTGAGGTAATGCATGGGGTAACTCCTGTCAGCTGAGGACAACGACGATCGAAGTGGCGACCGGTCATTGATTGACGAGCCGATACGCCGCGCATTTACCCTGCGCCGACCAGCAGCGGCCGGCGCAATCGTCACAGCTTAGCCTTCCCACCGCTGACCGTGAAGTCACGCGCCCAGGGGGAGCGCCGATGCCTGTGGCAGCAGCGGTGCCAACGGGTCGTTCAACCAACGCCCCACCAAGGGCCAGACCTCGGCCTGGGCCGGCTTGCTCACCAGCATCTCGACGTGGCCGAAGTTGTCGGCGAAGCCGTGGTCGCGCCCCAGTTGCACGAATTGACGGTGCTCGCCGCCAAAGGCGTCGAACAGCTTGCGGCAGGCCCATGGCGGGTCCTGGTGGTCACCGCTGGCCGCCACGGCCAACAGGGGTACCTGCACCTCGGCCAGCCCCGCCCACCAGTCCTGCTTGCCCTCGCCGAAGCGGCCGAACAGGCCATGCCAGCGCATGGCCTCCAGGGCGAGGCCGATGGGCTCGTCCTCGGGGCCGCGCTTGAGCCGCGAACCGGAAATATGCGCGAAGCGCTTGAGCAACAACCGCGCGCCCCACTCCACTGGCGGCATTTTCAGCGGCCAGTAGGTGCGGCTGACCTGGCAGCCGAACAGCGCGGCCGAAGCCACGTTGTCCTGGGCCAGGTAACCACCACCCAGGCCAGCCGCCAGGCTGATGCCACCCAGGGAATGGCCAACCCAATGGGGCGCCTGGCCACTCTGTTCCTGAACGAAGGCACCGATGGCCGGCAGGTCGAAGCGTGCGTAGTCAGCGACACGGTTCTTGCGGTAAGCCAGGTTGCGCGGCGACAGGCCGTGGCCGCGCATTTCCGGGATCCACACATCGAACCCGGCCCGCGCCAGCCAGGCGCCCAGGCCGATGCCCCGGGGCGAGACCCAGAACCTGCGGTTGGAAAAACTGCCATGGAGCAGGATGACCGGCACGCCACCGGGCTGTGCCTGATCGGCCATGCCCAGGCGGGTCACTGCCAGTTCCACGCTGGCATCAGGGCTGTTGGCGGCCTTGATGCGGTAAACGTCTTCGCTCAGGTCACCACGCCGCTCGGCGCTGAGCAAGGCGACCGGGAAGAGATTGCTGCTGCTTTGCATAGGGTGCTTTTACAGAAAGGGTTAACAGAAACACATCGGGGTGCAGGATACAGAAATGCCGTGGGAGCTGGCTTGCCAGCGAGCTTTCGTTCAGTAAAAAGCTCGCTGGCAAGCCAGCTCCCACAGAAAAACAGCCCCTGCCAGGCAGGGGCTGGAAGCTTACGCGGCGCCTTGGCCTTCGGCCAGGAAGAACCACGTCTCCAGGACCGAGTCCGGGTTCAGCGACACGCTTTCGATGCCCTGCTCCATCAGCCATTTGGCCAGGTCAGGGTGGTCGGAAGGGCCCTGGCCACAGATGCCGATGTACTTGCCGGCCTTGTTGCACGCGGCGATGGCACTGGCCAACAGCTTCTTGACCGCCGGGTTACGCTCATCGAACAGGTGCGCGATGATGCCCGAGTCGCGGTCCAGGCCCAGGGTCAGCTGGGTCATGTCATTGGAGCCGATGGAGAAGCCATCGAAGAATTCCAGGAATTCATCGGCCATCAGCGCGTTGGACGGCAGCTCGCACATCATGATCACACGCAGGCCGTTGACGCCACGGCCCAGGCCGTTCTCGGCCAGCAGGTCGACCACCTGGCTCGCCTCGCCCAGGGTGCGCACGAACGGCACCATGATCTCGACGTTGGTCAGGCCCATCTCGTTGCGCACGCGCTTGAGCGCACGGCATTCAAGCTCGAAGCACTCGCGGAACGACTCGCTGATGTAGCGCGAGGCACCGCGGAAGCCCAGCATCGGGTTCTCTTCTTCCGGCTCGTAGAGCTTGCCACCGATCAGGTTGGCGTACTCGTTGGACTTGAAGTCCGACAGGCGCACGATGACCTTTTTCGGCCAGAACGCCGCGGCCAGGGTACTGATGCCTTCCACCAGCTTGTCGACGTAGAAGTCCACCGGCGCGCTGTAGCCCGCGATGCGCTTGTCGACGCTATCCTTGATGTCGGCGGGCAGGCCGTCGTAGTTCAGCAGTGCCTTGGGGTGCACGCCGATCATGCGGTTGATGATGAATTCCAGGCGCGCCAGGCCGACACCGGCGTTGGGCAACTGGGCGAAGTCAAAGGCACGGTCCGGGTTGCCAACGTTCATCATGATCTTGAACGGCAGGTCGGGCATGGCGTCCACCGAGTTCTTCTTGATGTCGAAGCCCAGTTCGCCCTCGAAGATGTACCCGGTGTCCCCTTCGGCGCATGAAACGGTCACGCCCTGGCCATCGACCAGCAGTTGGGTGGCGTTGCCACAACCGACCACGGCCGGGATGCCTAGCTCGCGCGCAATGATGGCCGCGTGACAGGTACGCCCGCCGCGGTTGGTGACGATGGCGCTGGCGCGCTTCATCACCGGCTCCCAGTCCGGGTCGGTCATGTCGGAGACCAGCACGTCGCCAGGCTGCACCTTGTCCATCTCGGACACGTCCTTGATGATGCGGACCTTGCCGGCGCCGATGCGCTGGCCGATGGCGCGGCCTTCAACCAGTACGGTGCCCTTCTCCTTGAGCAGGTAGCGCTCCATGACGTTGGCCTGGGAACGGCTTTTCACGGTTTCCGGGCGGGCCTGCACGATGTACAGCTTGCCGTCATCGCCGTCCTTGGCCCATTCGATGTCCATCGGGCACTGGTAGTGCTTCTCGATGATCATCGCCTGCTTGGCCAGTTCACTGACTTCGGCGTCGGTGAGGCAGAAGCGCGCGCGGTCGGCCTTGTCCACATCGACGGTCTGCACCGACTTGCCGGCCTTGGCCTCGGCGCCGTAGATCATCTTGATGGCCTTGCTGCCCAAGTTGCGGCGCAGGATGGCCGGGCGGCCGGCTTCCAGGGTGTGCTTGTGCACGTAGAATTCGTCGGGGTTGACGGCGCCCTGTACCACGGTTTCACCCAGGCCATAGGCGCCGGTGATGAACACCACGTCACGGAAGCCCGACTCGGTGTCCAGGGTGAACATCACGCCAGCCGTACCGGTTTCCGAACGCACCATGCGCTGCACACCAGCCGACAGGGCCACCAGCTTGTGGTCGAAGCCCTGGTGCACGCGGTAGGAAATGGCGCGGTCGTTGAACAGCGAGGCGAACACTTCCTTGGCCGCACGGATGACGTTATCCACGCCGCGAATGTTCAGGAAGGTTTCCTGCTGGCCCGCGAAAGAGGCGTCCGGGAGGTCTTCGGCGGTAGCCGAGGAACGCACGGCCACGGCGATGTCCGGGTTGCCCTTGGACAGTTCGGCGAAGTGGGTGCGGATTTCGGCGTTCAGTTGCTCGGGAAACTCGGCGTCCATGATCCATTGGCGGATCTGCGCGCCGGTCGTGGCCAGGGCATTGACGTCATCCACGTCCAGGGCGTCGAGCGCCTTGTGGATCTGGTCGTTGAGACCACTTTGCTCGAGAAAATCACGATAAGCCTGAGCCGTAGTGGCGAAGCCACCGGGTACCGATACACCGGCACCGGCAAGGTTGCTGATCATCTCGCCAAGGGATGCGTTCTTGCCCCCCACATGCTCAACATCGTGTTTGCCGAGCTTATCGAGGGAAACTACGTACTCTACCAAGGTGATCTCTCCACTGACGTTGTTGGAATAGCTCAGGGTGCTGCGGCTGCTTTTGAAGGCGCGTGAGCGACCATGGCCTGGACCTGGAAAATAAGTGAGAATGCCAGACACTCAGGGCCGGCAAATCGGGCCTATCATATCCAAGAATCGTCACCAGCTTAAGGCCCAGGGCGCAAATGAAACGATCTGCTTTCTTTATTTCCGACGGCACCGGTATCACCGCCGAGACACTGGGCCAGAGCCTCCTGGCACAATTTGAAAACATTACGTTCAACAAGTTCACGCGCCCCTACATCGACAGCGTAGACAAAGCGCGCAACATGGTTCGGCAAATAAACGATTCAGCCGAGCGAGATGGCGTACGTCCGATCATTTTCGACACTATTGTGAACCAGGACATTCGTGAAATCCTGGCCACTTCCAATGGTTTCATGATCGATATCTTTTCCACCTTCCTGGCGCCGCTTGAGCAGGAACTGAGTGCCCACTCGTCGTATTCGGTGGGCAAGTCCCACTCCATCGGGCACAACTCCAACTACATGGAGCGTATCGAGGCGGTGAATTTCGCCCTGGACAATGATGACGGCGCCCGTACCCACTATTACGACAAGGCCGATCTGATTCTGGTCGGTGTTTCCCGTTGCGGCAAGACGCCCACCTGCCTGTACATGGCCATGCAGTTCGGCATCCGCGCGGCCAATTACCCGCTGACCGAGGACGACATGGAGCGCCTGGAGCTGCCCGCGGCCCTCAAGGCCCACCGGCAAAAACTGTTCGGCCTGACCATCGACCCCGACCGGCTGACCGCCATCCGCCATGAGCGCAAACCCAACAGCCGCTATTCCAGCTTCGCCCAGTGCGAATTCGAGGTGCGCGAAGTGGAGAACCTGTTCCGCCGCGAAAACATCCCCAACATCAATTCCACGCACTTTTCCGTGGAAGAAATATCGGCCAAGATCCTGGTGGAAAAAGGCGTCGAGCGCCGCTTCAAATAGCGCAACCCAGCCCCACGCGGGCTAAGGCACAAACAGGTCGATAAACCGCTGCACCGCCATTTCCTCCAGTTTGTCCTGGTCCCGGCACGCTTCCAGAATCTTCAGGCAGCGCTGCCCCACGAAACGGGTCGCCAGGTGGGTGCGGAACTTGTCCAGCAACAGCGGCATGCCCTCCGCCCGCCGACGCCGATGGCCGATGGGGAAATGCACCTCGACCTTCTCGGTACTGCTGCCATCGCGGTAGAACACCTGCACGGCATTGGCGATCGACCGCTTGTCCGCCTCCAGGTATTCACGGCTGTACACCGGGTTTTCGACGATCTGCATCTTGTCGCGCAACTGGTCGATGATCGGGTGGGCGGCATGAAAGGCGTCTTCGTACTGCTCGGCCACCAAGGTACCGAACGCCAGGGGCACGGCGACCATGTATTGCAGGCAATGGTCGCGGTCGGCCGCGTTGGCCAGCGGGCCGACCTTGGAAATGATGCGGATCGCCGATTCATGGGTGGTAATGACAATGCGGTCGATCTCGCTCAGCCGGCCTCGCACCTGCGGGTGCAGGGCCACCGCGGCCTCGCACGCGGTCTGCGCATGGAACTCGGCAGGAAAACTGATCTTGAACAGCACGTTTTCCATCACGTAGCTGCCCAGGGGCCGCGCCAGGCGCAGGTGCCGGTCGCCTTCGGGCTTGAGCGCCAAGTCCTTGTTGGTGTGGCTGAACAGTACGTCGTTGAAGCCCCACTGCGGTGCTCCCAGCACCCCGGGAATGCCCATTTCGCCGCGCAGGGCGATGTCTGCCAGGCGCACCCCACGGCTGCTGGCATCGCCTGCCGCCCAGGACTTGCGCGAGCCCGCATTGGGCGCGTGGCGGTAAGTGCGCAGGGCCTGGCCATCCACGAAGGCGTGGGACAGGGCCGACAGCAACTGGTCGCGGCTGGCCCCCATCAGCCAGGCGCTGACCGCGGTGCTGGCGACCTTGACCAGCAGCACATGATCGAGGCCCACGCGGTTGAAGGCATTCTCCAGCGCCAGCACACCCTGGATCTCGTGTGCCATGATCATGGCTTCCAGCACCCGGCGCATGGGCAGCGGGGGCTCGCCTTCGGCCACGCGACGCTGTGACAGGTGGTCGGCCACCGCCAGGATGGCCCCCAGGTTGTCCGAAGGGTGGCCCCACTCCGCCGCCAGCCAGGTGTCGTTGTAATCCAGCCAACGCACGATGCAGCCGATGTCCCAGGCCGCCTTGACCGGGTCCAGGCGCCAGGCCGTGCCCGGCACCCGCGCACCGTTTGGCACCACCGTGCCCTCCACCAGCGGCCCCAGGTGCTTGGTGCATTCGGGAAAGCGCAGGGCCAGCAGGCCGCAGCCGAGGGTGTCCATCAGGCAGTAGCGGGCGGTGACCAGGGCTTCGGCAGAGTCGACGGCATACCCCAGCACGTAGTCGGCAATGTCCTGCAACAAAGGCTCGTAATCGGGGCGATTGTTGCTGTCGGCGTTGAGACTCATGGATGTACTCCTGGGCGATCAACCTGATCGTATCGGGGCCTGCGCTTTCCTGAGCGCGCGCAGTGCCTGGGACGCGGCCTCACAGCCGCGGCTACAGGTTGAGCTGCCACGAAAACGCGTCGGCGGCTCACCACAGCCTAGTAAAAACCCCACCCCACGCAACCTTCCGCCTTGGCACCGGTCAACATTGCGCCCCGCCCCCCCCTGCGGTGGCGTCATAAAACCATCATGCTAGAATGCGCGGCCCGCCATGTGGGGCCAACCACCGGGAACCATGACCATCAAGCCACTGCATAGCCTTTTCTGCCTGTTTTTCGTGCCGGGCCTGGCCACGGCCGCGGAAAAGACCACCTACGGCCTCAACGAATACGCCCGTCTTGACGACATCGACCTGCAAGTGGCGGCCAAGCTCGACACCGGCGCCAAGACCGCTTCACTCAGCGCCCGCGACATCAAGCGCTTCAAGCGCAATGGCGAGCACTGGGTGCGTTTCTACCTGGCCATCGATTCGGCCCACAGCCACCCCATCGAACGCCCGCTGGCCCGCGTCAGCCACATCAAGCGCCGGGCCGGCGACTATGACCCCGAGCAGGGCGAGCATTACACCGCTCGCCCGGTGATCAACCTGGACGTGTGCATGGGCACCGAGCTGCGCGCCATCGAAGTCAACCTTACCGACCGCAGCGCCTTTCAGTACCCGCTGCTGATCGGCAGCGATGCGCTCCGGCATTTCAACGCCCTGGTCGACCCCAGTCTAAAATACGCAGCCGGCAAGCCTGCCTGCAGCAACGACGCTCATACCGCAGAGTAACCCGAATGCGCTCGCTTACCCTCCACCTGAAAGTCCTCATCGCCGTCCTGGTCACCCTGGGCCTGGCGATCACGGCCTATCAGATTTTCGTGCTCGGCATTCCCATGACCGAAGACGAGACCGACGACCTGTGGAACATCGACGCCAAGGTCGAGTTCGTCGCCAGCACCAAGGACCCGGTCAAGATCCAGATGTTCGTGCCGCCGCTGACCCGCGACTTCGTCAGCCTCAACGAAAGCTTCATTTCCAACAACTACGGGGTGAACGTCAACCGCGTGGACGGCAACCGCAAGGTCACCTGGTCGGCGCGCCGGGCCAGCGGCAACCAGACCCTGTACTACCGCCTGGTGCTGACCAAGCGCTACAGCAGCGAAAAACCCAAGGTCAAGGGGCCGACCTTCCGTGACAGCATGGCCATCGAAGGCCCGGAAAAGATTGCCGCCGAGGCGCTGCTGGCACCCATTCGCCAGCATTCGGCCGACGTCGAGACCTTCGTCAGCGAAACCATCAAGCGGGTCAACAACCTCAGCGACGACAACGTCAAGCTGCTGCTGGCCGGTGACCCTTCCACACCGCACAAGGCGGCCATCGTCGACCTGCTGCTGTCTATCGCCCATGTGCCCCTGGAAAAGGTGCACACCATTCGCCTGGTGGCGGACCAGCCCCAGGCGCCGGAGCTGTGGCTGCGCAGCTTCAACGGCAGCCAGTGGCTTTACTTCAACCCCGACACGGGCGAGCAGGGCCTGCCCAGCGACCGCCTGCTATGGTGGACCGGCGATGAAAACCTGATCAGCGTGGAGGGTGGCAAAAAGGCCCTGGTGACGTTCACCCTGAACAACAGCGAGATGAACGCCATTCGCCTGGCCAAGCTGACGGACGAGAACACCGACGCCGACTTCCTCGAATATTCGCTGTACAGCCTGCCGCTGCAGACCCAGCAGACCTTCATGATCATGGTGATGATCCCCATCGGCGTGCTGGTCATCCTGATCCTGCGCAACCTGATCGGCCTGCAGACCCTGGGCACCTTTACCCCGGTACTGATCGCCCTGGCCTTCCGCGAAACCCAGCTGGGTTTTGGCATCGCCCTGTTCACGGTGATCACGGCGCTTGGCCTGACCCTGCGCTCCTACCTAGAGCACCTGAAACTGCAGATGCTGCCCCGCCTGTCGGTGGTACTGACGTTCGTGGTGGTGCTGATCGCCGCCATCAGCCTGTTCAGCCACAAACTGGGGCTTGAACGCGGCCTGTCGGTGGCGCTGTTCCCCATGGTGATCCTGACCATGACCATCGAGCGCCTGTCCATCACCTGGGAAGAGCGCGGCGCCAGCCATGCCATGAAGGTCGCCATCGGCACCCTGTTCGCCGCGTCCCTGGCGCACCTGCTGATGACCGTGCCGGACCTGGTGTACTTCGTGTTCACCTTCCCGGCCATCCTGCTGATCATGGTCGGTTTCATGCTGGCCATGGGGCGCTACCGTGGCTACCGCCTGACCGAATTGCTGCGCTTTCGTGCATTCCTCAAGGCGGACAGCTGAATGTTCGGCCTGATCAAGACCTGGAAGGCCCTGCAGGCGCGGGGCATCATGGGCATCAACCGGCGCAACGCCGACTATGTGCTCAAGTACAACAAGCGCAGCCTGTACCCCATCGTCGATGACAAGATCATCACCAAGGAGCGGGCCATCGCCGCGGGCATCCATGTGCCGGAAATGTACGGGGTGATTTCCACCGAGAAAGAAATCGCCGGGCTCAAAGGCATCATCGGCGGGCGCAGCGACTTCGTCATCAAGCCGGCCCAGGGCGCAGGCGGTGACGGCATCCTGGTGGTGGCCGACCGTTTCGAGGACCGCTACCGCACGGTGTCGGGGCGCCTGATCAGCCACGACGAGATCGAGCATCAGATTTCCAGCATCCTCACCGGCCTGTATTCCCTGGGTGGCCACCGTGACCGCGCCCTGATCGAGTACCGCGTCACCCCGGACCAGATCTTTCGCAGCATCAGCTATGAAGGCGTGCCGGATATCCGCATCATCGTATTGATGGGCTACCCGGTGATGGCCATGCTGCGCCTGCCCACCCGCCAGTCCAACGGCAAGGCCAACCTGCACCAGGGGGCCATTGGCGTGGGCGTGGACCTGGCCACCGGCGTGACCCTGCGCGGCACCTGGCTGAACACCATCATCAGCAAGCACCCCGACACCACCAACGCGGTGGACGGCGTACAACTGCCCAACTGGGACGGCTTCATGAAGCTGGCCGCCGGTTGCTTCGAACTGTGCGGCCTGGGCTACATCGGGGTGGACATGGTGCTGGATCAGGAAAAGGGCCCACTGATCCTGGAACTCAACGCCCGCCCGGGGCTGAACATCCAGATCGCCAATGATTGCGGCCTGACCCACCGTACCCAGGCCGTGGAAGCACGGCTGGCGGAACTGGCCAGCGAAGGTCGGGTGGAAACCCCCGAAGAGCGGGTGCGCTTTACCCAAGGATTGTTCGGGCATGTGCCCACGGCATAAAACTGTCTGGCCCTCTGTGAGACCGGGCGAAGCGCGGTCCCACAGGTAGCCGCCGCTACCCAGTTTGTGACGACAGGACTACAATCGCCCCCCTCGCCTGCTTGGTGTCGTATCAGCCACATGTCCATCTGTTTTGTACACCCCCTGCCCTACCACCCCGACCCCGCCGCCTGGTTCGCCACCCTTCGCCACGCCCCGGGGGCGATTCTGCTCGACAGCGCCAAACCTGCCGCCGAGCGCGGGCGTTTCGATATTCTCAGCGCCTGGCCCCAGGCGGTGTTGCGCGCCGAACCCGAAGAGACCGGCGAAGCCTTCCTGCAACGCTTGCGCGCCGCCCTGGCTACCCTGGGCGAAGCACAGCTGCCCGACGGCCTGGAACTGCCCTTCGCCGGCGGCCTGCTCGGCTACCTGAGCTACGACTTCGGCCGCCGCCTGGAGCACTTGCCCAGTACTGCCACGGACGACCTGCATCTGCCCGACGCGCACCTGGGCCTGTATGCCTGGGCGCTGATCAGCGACCACCAGTGCAAGACCAGTCAGTTGGTCCTGCACCCCAGCGTGACAGCCGACGAACAGCAACGCCTGATCGACCGGTTCAGCCAACCGGGCACTGACACCCCCGGCGCATTCAAACTCGACGCCCCCATGGCCCCGGACCTGACCCCCGAGCAATACCGCCAGGCGTTCGAACGCATCCAGGCCTACATCAGCGCGGGCGACTGCTACCAGGTCAACCAGACCCAGCGTTTCCGCGCACCTTGCCACGGCGACCCCTGGGCCGCCTACCAGGCCTTGCGCCAGGCCTGCCCGACGCCGTTCTCCGGCTACCTGACGCTGGAAGACGGCAGCGCCATTCTCAGCCTGTCGCCGGAACGCTTCATTCAGGTGCATGACGGGCACGTGGAAACCCGCCCCATCAAGGGCACCCGCCTGCGCGACAGCGACCCCGAACGTGATGCCGCCAACGGCCGCGAACTGTTGGCCAGCCTCAAGGACCGCGCTGAAAACCTGATGATCGTCGACCTGCTGCGCAACGACCTGGGACGCACCTGCCGCATCGGCTCGGTGCGCGTGCCCGAGCTGTTCGCTCTGGAAAGCTACCCCAACGTCCACCATATGGTCAGCGCCGTGGTCGGCGAACTGGCCGAGGGCAAGGACTGCCTGGACCTGATTGCCGGCAGCTTCCCCGGCGGCTCCATCACCGGCGCACCGAAGATCCGCTCGATGCAGATCATCGACGAACTGGAGCCGACCCGCCGCGCCTTGTATTGCGGTTCGCTGCTGTACCTGGACGTGCGCGGGCACATGGACAGCTCCATCGCCATCCGCAGCCTGCTGGTCAAGGATGGACAAGTGAGTTGCTGGGGTGGCGGCGCGATCGTCGCCGATTCGCGCTGGGAAGATGAATATGCCGAATCGGTGTTCAAGGTTCAGGTGTTGATGGATACCCTGAAGACGCTGTAAGCCGAAAGCGGCAAGCTGAAACGCGGAGGCAGTCTTCCGGCAGCTCAAAGCTTGAAGCTTGCCGCTGCCCATTTTGTTACCATCGGCCACAAATGAGCGCCCAAGCGCCGAATGAACTAGGAAGCCGCCTGATGAGCCTGAACCTCGACGTCGCCGAACTCGCCGCGACTTATGCCAACAAGTCCGCCCAGGACATCCTGAAGCTTGCCTTCGAGCACTTCGGTGACGACCTGTGGATCTCCTTCAGCGGTGCCGAAGACGTGGTGCTGGTGGACATGGCCTGGAAGCTGAACAAGAACGTCAAGGTGTTCAGCCTCGACACCGGCCGCCTGCACCCGGAAACCTACCGGTTCATCGACCAGGTGCGCGACCACTACAAGATCGCCATCGAACTGGTGTCGCCCGACCACACCAGGCTGGAGCCGTTCGTCAAGGAAAAGGGCCTGTTCAGTTTCTACAAGGACGGTCATGGCGAATGTTGCGGCATCCGCAAGATCGAACCCCTGCGTCGCAAACTCTCTACCGTCAGCGCCTGGGCCACCGGCCAGCGCCGCGACCAGAGCCCAGGGACCCGCAGCCAGGTGTCGGTGATGGAAGTCGACGGCGCGTTCTCCACCCCGGAGCGCACGTTGTACAAGTTCAACCCCTTGGCACAGATGAGCAGCGAGGAAATCTGGGGCTATATCCGCATGCTCGAACTGCCTTACAACAGCTTGCACGAGCGCGGTTTCATCAGCATCGGCTGCGAGCCCTGCACCCGCCCCGTGCTGCCGAACCAGCACGAGCGCGAAGGCCGCTGGTGGTGGGAGGAAGCCACCCAGAAGGAATGCGGGCTGCATGCCGGCAACCTGATCCAGAAAGCCTGAACAGAAAAACCGGCCAGATTGGCCGGTTTTTTTGTGAGTTCCCGCACGTATAGCCGTGGCTGCAAGGCAGCGTCAACCGTCATGCGTTGCGCCTGAACCCAGCAAGTGCAGGGCCCCGACCGTTTAGTGAATGGGCAGCTCCACGCCGTCGAACAATTCTTCCAGTTCTTGCTTGTTGTGGCACTGGATAGCCTTGGCCATGACATCACGCGTCAGGTGCGGGGCGAACTTCTCGATGAAGTCGCACATGAAGCCACGCAGGAACGTGCCACGGCGGAAGCCGATCTTGGTGATGCTCGACTCGAACAGATGGTCGGCGTCCAGCACGACGAGGTCGTTGTCCAGCTTGGTGTCCACCGCCATCTTGGCAACGATGCCCACGCCCAGGCCCAGGCGCACATAGGTCTTGATCACGTCGGCGTCGGCCGCGGTGAAGACCACCTTGGGGGTCAGGCCGCGGTGGCTGAAAGCCTCGTCCAGCTTGGAACGGCCGGTAAAACCGAACACGTAGGTGACGATGGGGTATTCGGCCAGCACTTCCAGGGTGAGCTTGGGCAGCTTGGTCAACGGGTGGCCCTGGGGCACGACCACGCAACGGTTCCAGCGGTAGCACGGCATCATGATCAGGTCACCGAACAGCTCCAGGGCCTCGGTGGCGATGGCGAAGTCGACGGTGCCGTCGGCAGCCATCTCGGCGATCTGCATGGGCGAGCCCTGGTGCATGTGCAGGGCCACGTCAGGGTATTGCTTGATGAAGTTGCTGATCACCGGCGGCAGGGCGTAGCGCGCCTGAGTGTGGGTGGTGGCGATCGACAGGGTGCCCTTCTTCTCGTTGGAGAACTCCTGGGCGATCTGCTTGATGCTTTCCACCTTGCGCAGGATTTCCCCGGCGGTAGTGATGATGCGCTCCCCTGCCGGCGTGACGCGGGTCAGGTGCTTGCCGCTACGGGCAAAGACTTCGACGCCCAGCTCGTCTTCCAGCAGGCGGATCTGCTTGCTGATGCCAGGCTGGGAGGTGTAGAGGCTTTGTGCTGTCGCGGAGACGTTGAGGTCGTGGTGCGCTACTTCCCAGATGTAGCGCAGTTGTTGAAGCTTCATATGTATCCCTCAAAGCAAGTAGACGCCAACAGCGACGATTTATAACTATATTAATGGTCTAGGGGAGAAATCTAGAACTTTTTATCAAATTTTGTACGTAAGCGCACCTTTGTCGTGCAGTCAGGCCTTGCGCCGCCCCAACTGCTGGGAAAGGGGCACCATGTAGACGGGCACTGGCGAGAGCTGCAACACCCTGGCTGCGGTGCGGCCCAGGGGTATGTCGGTACCGGCGCCCTGGCTATGGCTGCCCACGATCAGCAGGTCTACCGCCAGGCGCTGGGCCTGGTCCAGGATGACCTGGGCGGGATCGCCCTGGCGGACCCGCACGGCGGTGATCAACGCCAGGTCCTGCTGGCCCTCGCCCAATTCCTCGCGAAAGCCGTCGAGCACCTTGTGCTCGATGCCAGCCATCATGGTGCTCAGGCCTTCGGTGTGCAGTTCATTGAGGGTGGGCTCATCCAGGTAGCTCTGCAGCACCGACTCGGCGAACAGCCCCATCGGCTCCACGGCATGGATGACATACAGGTCGGCCTTGAACGTGCGCGCCAGGGCCAGGGCGTGTTGCATGACGTAAGGGGCATACAGGCCCAGATCAGTGGCATACAGCATCGAACGGATCATATGATCTCCTCGACTGCCAAAACGGCAGAGCTTGCCCAAGCTTAGCAGCGCCGCTCACAGTCCGGGGCCCCGCTCATAACCTGAGCGATGGTCGACAGCCCCCGTGATTGCTAGCTTTTCAGGGCAATTCGTCAGGTTCCCGGCGCAACGCCTCCACCAGCCGATGATTGATTTCCCCCGCCAGCAGCCGCGCCTGCAAGGGGCCGTGAAATTCGCCATCGCGCACCACAAAGATTGCGGGCAAGTGAAAGACCTCGTACCTTTGCACCGCCCCGCCATTGTCACCGGCGTCCACCCAGCACAGCCGGTCCACCGCCAGGGGCATGGCGGGCAGCTCGCGACGGGCCACCCGGCAACTGGCGCAGCCCACGCTGGTGAACACCAGCAAGGAAGTGCCCGGCGCGTCGAGCAGCACGTGATCTATAGTCAAATCAGTCAGTTCCAGTTCCTGCAGGGCATCGCGGGAAATATCGTCAACCAACCGGCACTCGGAGCCTGTGTTCATGGGTCGTTTCCTGCCTCATCCTGTCGATGTTCCCGTGGAGTTGCGCCTGCGCCATCGCCCGTATCTGTCTGCCCGCCGCCTGCACCGCGTCAGCCTGGGCGGCGTCGCGTGCCGGCATCATCGGCGCTACCCGGTGGGCACCGCCATCGAGCTGAACATGCCCACGCTGGGCAATGGCACCCAGTACCCTGGCTATGTGGCCTGGTGTCGCAAAGAGGCCCAAGGCTACCTGATTGGCGTGGCCTTTACCGATGAACAGACACTGTTCGGCGCGAGGATGGGTGAACAGGTGTGCCAGATTCAGCGATACTGTGAAACCCATTCGCCGTTTTCCGACAATGTGGAAAGTATCGACGCCCTGGCGCGTCAATGGGTAGAGCAGCACGCGGCCGAGTTTTCCCGTGCCAGCCTGGGCGAGGCGGTGTCCGCCGCAACCGCGCACCTGTAACCTGCGGTCATGGGTTGATCCCCGTCATTTACACAGCGGCCCATTGTCGCGCCACCGGTATCGCGCTAAGGTTCGGCTCCCCGCTGCGCCTAAAACAAGCTGTGCTCCGCCGCGCGGGGATCGCTGGCGGCCGGCACCCGTGACCTGACGAGTAACACGATGGCTGATTTACCGATCGACGACCTCAATGTCGCCTCCAACGACACCCTGATCACCCCTGACCAGCTCAAGCGGGAGATCCCCCTGAGCGCCAGCGCCCTGAAGACCATCTCTGCAGGCCGCCAGGTGGTACGCGACATTCTCGACGGCAAGGACCACCGCCTGTTCGTGGTGATCGGCCCGTGCTCGATCCATGACATCAAGGCTGCCCACGAGTACGCCGAGCGCCTGAAGGCTCTGGCGGCGGAAGTCAGCGACACCCTGTACCTGGTGATGCGCGTGTATTTCGAGAAGCCACGCACCACCGTGGGCTGGAAGGGCCTGATCAACGACCCGTACCTGGACGACTCCTTCAAGATCCAGGATGGCCTGCACATTGGCCGCCAGTTGCTGCTGGACCTGGCGGAAATGGGCCTGCCCACCGCCACCGAGGCCCTGGACCCGATCTCGCCGCAGTACCTGCAGGACCTGATCAGCTGGTCGGCCATCGGCGCGCGCACCACCGAATCCCAGACCCACCGGGAAATGGCCTCCGGCCTGTCCTCGGCGGTCGGCTTCAAGAACGGCACCGACGGCGGCCTGACCGTGGCCATCAACGCCCTGCAGTCGGTGTCCAGCCCCCACCGCTTTCTGGGCATCAACCAGGAAGGTGGCGTGTCCATCGTCACCACCAAGGGCAATGCCTACGGGCACGTGGTATTGCGTGGCGGCAACGGCAAGCCCAACTATGACTCGGTCAGCGTCGCCTTGTGCGAGCAGGCCCTGGCCAAGGCCAACATCCGCGCCAACATCATGGTCGACTGCAGCCACGCCAACTCCAACAAGGACCCGGCTCTGCAGCCCCTGGTGATGGACAACGTGGCCAACCAGATCGTGGAAGGCAACAACTCGATCATCGGCCTGATGGTAGAGAGCCATCTGAACTGGGGCTGCCAAGCCATTCCCAAGGACCTGGCCGACCTGCAGTACGGTGTGTCGATCACCGATGCGTGCATCGACTGGACCAGCACCGAAACCACCCTGCGCAACATGCACGCCAAGCTCAAGGACGTGCTGCCCAAGCGCGCCCGCGGCTAAGGCTGCCCGCAGAAACAGAAACGCCGGGGCATGCCCCGGCGTTTCTGTTCATGTGTGGTCAGATCTTGGCTGCGCGCCGCTGGTGCCGTTCCATGTAGCGCTCCACATAGGAGCACGACGGGATCACGGTGTAGCCCATGCGCTCGGCGTACGCCAGCGCCTGTTCGGTAAGGGCCGCGGCGATGCCGCGCCCGCGTAGCGCGTTGGGCACGAAGGTACGGTAGATATCCAGTGTCTGCTTACCCAGGTCCATGTAGGTCAGGTAAGCACGATGACCGTCCACATTGGTCTCGAACTGATGACCGGCCTGGTCATGGTGGATGGACAACGCCTCGCTCATCACAACTCCTCGCGGGTCTTGGAATTTGACCCTTACCTTACCGATGTTTTTCCGGCGAAGGAACCTCTACGCCACCCCGTGCCTGTTTCGACACCGAGACGAGCCGTGTCGTTCTCTTTTCAAATGAGCACGTACTCAATAGTAGGCGCCGTTGCCACCGACACTCAAGACACCTGCCCGGTTGCGCACTGAAATAGCGCGACCGAACATCTGAAGGCAGCCACGACTGAACATTGCCGAATGTTAAAGCTTGAGACGACTGCCGACACTTTTAGTCACTATTAGTTCAGTAAAAACACTTTAGCAGGCTTTGTGAAACGGGTATGGCAAAGCCATGTTGTTTCATTACCGCGACATTGAACAGTGACGCGGATCACCCGCAACGGGTAGTGGCCATACGCCTTTCGGCGAACTTGCACAGCAGTGGCGAAGCCGCCCGCCCCCAAGGGCACAGCGCTTCGAATGGGTGCCAAGATTTTTTTTTGGTTCTTGCGTTAGGTCATTTTACTTACTACAAGTAATGGGTACTATGTACGCCGGCTATTTTCTCACTCACGAGAGATGGCTTTAAATAGAAAGTCCTTCAAGGGGATCACGATGAACAACGTTCTGAAATTCTCTGCTCTGGCCCTGGCCGCAGTTCTGGCCACAGGTTGCAGCAGCGCCTCCAAAGAAACCGACGCTCGCCTGACCGCTACCGAAGACGCTTCGGCCCGCGCTCAAGCTCGTGCTGATGAAGCTTATCGCAAGGCTGACGAAGCTCTGGCTGCTGCCCAGAAAGCTCAACAGACTGCTGACGAAGCCAACGAGCGCGCTCTGCGCATGCTGGACAAGGCAAGCCGCAAGTAATAATCCCCTCGGGATTGTTGCCAGGCCAGCCCACCTCAGGTGGGCTGGCTTTTTCATGCCCGCAGGAAACACCGGGCCTGAAAAAAGCCCAGGTGCAAAAAAGGGAAGCCGAAGCTTCCCTTTTTGATCGGCTGCCGATCAATCCATCGGCTGTACCGGCACCTGCGGTGTCGTCTTCACCGGCGCGGTGGAGATGATGGCATCGCTGGAAGAACCTGCCACGCCAGGGGCGGCGATTTCAACGGGCATACCGTCTTCGGCGGCCACCACGTCACGCACGGTGTCCCAGTTCATCTGCATGTTGCCGTTGAGGTCCGGGCGGTTGAGCATGGCGTTGATCACCGAGGTGTGCTTGTCCACGGCCGACGGGTCGCCCTTGGCATCCAGCGGGGTATGCGCCTCGATGTAGACCTTGCCGCCGCTCACGCCGAACTTGTAGGGCTCGTTGATGATGCGCACTGGCGTGCCCACCGGCACCATTTTGGAAAGTTCCAGCACGTTGAAGTTGTACATGCGGAAGCAACCGTGGCTGGTGCGCATGCCAATGCCGAACTTCTTGTTGGAACCGTGAATCAGGTAACCCGGCAGGCCCAGGGTGAACTTGAACGGCCCCAGGGGGTTGTCCGGGCCGGCCGGTACCACGTTGGGCAACGGGTCGCCGTCGGCGGCGTGCTCGGCCTTGATCGAAGCCGGCGGCGTCCAGGTGGGGTTGGGGATCTTGCCGGTGACCTTGGTCTGGGAAATGGGCGACCCCCAGCCCTCACGGCCAATGCCGATGGGGTAGGTGTACACCACGTTCTGGCCCTTGGGGAAGTAGTACATGCGGTACTCGGGCAGGTTGATCACGATGCCTTCGCGCGGGCCCGGGGGCAGAATGAAACGCGTGGGCAACACGATCTCGGTGCCGGCGCCAGGCAACCAGGCATCGACGCCAGGGTTGGCGGCGATCATTTCCAGGTAGCCCAGGTCGTTGGCCTCGCCCAGGTCGGCAAAAGTGTCTTCGTACTTGGCCTTGATCACCTGGACCTGGCCGACGATGTCTTCGCCTGGCGGCGGCAGCGGGTATTCGGTGGCGCCAGCCGAGCCGGCAGCGATCGCGGCGGTCAGGGCCAGGCAACGGGTGACGACGGAAAAGCGCGGCAACATCCGAGGATCCTTTGCAAAACGGGTGGGATAATCGGCCGATTGTACACTGGCGTTCCGCCGACCGGGAGGCATCCCGGCGGTTGATGGATGAGCAGTTGTTCAGGAATGCCTAGAGCTGGGGCCACACTGGCCGGGTGCCCTGTTTTTGCGCATGAAGGATGGCCTTGCACAGAGGGCACAGGCGCTTGTCGCGAAAGATCGAGGGCGCCACCCCGGACCAGCGCGGTTGCGCGGGCAACAGCGTGCCGCACAGGGTACGGTCGGCGGAGCCACCGAGTTCCAGTTGGCGTGCGATCAGGTGCACACGAATTTCCTGGCACGCGAACAGATCGAGCTGCTCATCGGGCTCGATAAGTTGGTAGGCAAACAGGGACCAGGCAGGACGCGGCATTGGGGGCTCCAGATCGGGGGGCGCCACATTAGCCGAAAGGCGGTCACTAGAAAAGCGTCAAAGCAGCGGTTTGAGCTGCGGCCAGACATTTTCCAGCAACTTGCCCTGGGCATTCACCGCCGGGTGAATGCCATCAGCCTGCATCAGCGACGGCACACCCCCTACCCCTTCGAGGAAAAACGGCACCAGCGGCACCTGTTTCTGCTCACCCAACTGGCTGTAGACCTGGGCAAAGGCTTGGGTGTAGCGCGCACCGTAGTTGGGGGGCAGCTTCATGCCCAGCAACAGTACCTTGGCACCGGCTGCGCGGGACGCGTCGATCATCGCCGCAAGATTCTGTTGCATTTGCGCCGGAGGGTGCCCCTGCAAGCCGTCATTGCCGCCCAGCTCCACGATCACCACGCTTGGCTTGTTGGCCGCCAGCAGCGCCGGCAGCCGCGCCTGGCCGTTGGCAGTGGTGTCGCCGGAGATCGAGGCATTGACCACCGAATCCTTGAAACCCTCGTGCTCAAGCCGTTGTCGCAGTAACGACACCCACCCCTTGCTGGTATCCAGGCCCAAACCGGCGCTGATACTATCGCCCACGACCAGCACGGTACCCGCCGCTGCGTTTTGCGCCATCAGCATCAGCGCCAGACCAGTACTCAACCACCACACTCGCATCGGATTCTCCATGGGCCCAAGCATCCTCAAAGCTCAGAACCTTAGCAAAGTGGTTCCCAGCGCGGAAGGTGAACTCACCATCCTTCATGAATTGTCACTGGACCTGAACAAGGGCGACAGCCTGGCCATCGTCGGCGCTTCGGGCTCTGGCAAATCCACCTTGCTGGGCTTGCTGGCCGGCCTGGACCTGCCCAGCGGCGGCAACGTGACCCTGGCCGGGCGCGACCTCAGCCAACTGGACGAAGACCAGCGCGCCCGGGTGCGGGCCGAGCACGTGGGCTTCGTGTTCCAGTCCTTCCAGTTGCTGGACAGCCTCAACGCACTGGAAAACGTCATGCTGCCGCTGGAGCTCGACGGCCGTGCCGACGCTCGCGACATTGCCCGCGGCTTGCTGGAGCGAGTGGGCCTGGGCCAGCGCCTGAGCCATGCACCCCGCCAACTGTCCGGCGGTGAGCAGCAACGGGTAGCCATTGCCCGTGCCTTCGCGGCCGAACCTGACGTGCTGTTCGCCGATGAGCCTACCGGCAACCTCGACAGCCACACCGGTGAGCGCATCAGCGACCTGCTGTTCGAACTGAACAAGGAACGCGGTACCACCCTGGTGTTGGTGACCCACGATGAACGCCTGGCACACCGCTGCCGGCGCCTGATCCGCCTCGATGCCGGCCGCCTGGTCGGCCCCCTGGAGCCATGATGGCTGGTTTGCCACTCCCGCGCCTGATGGCGCTGTCGGTGCGCCAGTTGCTGCGCGATGCCCGCGCCGGTGAATTGCGCGTGCTGTTTTTCGCCCTGCTGGTGGCCGTGGCCGCCAGCACTGCCATCGGCTATTTCGGTGCTCGCCTGAACGCCGCGATGCTGCTGCGCGCCACCGAGTTTCTCGGTGCCGACCTGGTGCTGCAGGGCACGACGCCTGCGCGCCCGGAGCAAATACGCCTGGGCCGCGAGCAAGCCCTGAACCATGCGCGGGTAGTAGAGTTCGCCAGCGTGGTGGCCACCGACAACGGTATCCAGCTGTCGAGCATCAAGGCGGTGGATGACAATTACCCCCTGCGCGGCCAGCTCAAGAGCGCTGCCCAGCCCTATGGCGAAGAAACCGCCGGTGGGCGCCCCGAGCCCGGGCAGGCCTGGGTGGAGTCGCGGTTGCTGGCGGCACTGAACCTGAAGATCGGTGACAGCATCGATGTAGGCAACAAGACCCTGCGCCTGGCGCGGGTGCTGACCTATGAGCCTGACCGCGCCGGCAACTTCTACAGCCTGACCCCTCGGGTCATGATCAACGAGGCTGACCTGGCGGCCACCGGCGTGATCCAGCCCGGCAGCCGCGTCACCTTCCGTGAACTGTGGAGCGGCAAGCCCACGGCCCTGGCCGCCTACGCCCAGACCGTGCACGCGGGCCTGGCACCCAACCAGCGGCTGCAGGATGCGCGGGACGGCAACCAGCAGATCGGCGGCGCCCTGAGCAAGGCTGAGCGCTACCTGAACATGGCCAGCCTGGTGGCGGTGCTATTGTCCGGCGTGGCAGTGGCCCTGTCGGCCAGCCGCTTTGCCAGCCGGCGCTTCGATGCCAGCGCGTTGCTGCGCTGCCTGGGCCTGTCGCGTCGGGAAGTGCTGCTGTCGTTCTGCATTCAACTGACCGTGCTGGGCGTGCTGGCCTGCGTCAGTGGCGCGGTACTGGGCTGGCTGGCGCAGCTGGGGCTGTTCAAACTGCTCCAAGGCCTGCTGCCCAGCCTGGTGCCAGGCGGCGGCGTGCTGCCGGCACTGGCCGGTATCGGTACCGGGCTGGTGGCCCTGGCCGGCTTCGCCTTGCCGCCGCTGGCCGCCCTGGGCCGGGTGCCGCCGCTGCGGGTACTGCGCCGCGACCTGCTGCCCGTTCCCCCAAGCACCTGGTTGGTGTACGGCTTGGCGGTACTGGCCCTGGGCCTGATCATGTGGCGCTTGAGCCTGGACCTGCTGCTGACCTTCGCGCTGCTGGCCGGCGGCCTGGTGGCGGCGGTACTGCTGGGCGGCGTATTGCTGCTGGGACTGCAAAGCCTGCGGCGGTTGCTGGCGGGCGCCACCCTGCCCTGGCGCCTGGGCCTGGGGCAGCTGTTGCGTCACCCCCTGGCGGCGGCGGGTCAGTCCCTGGCGTTCGGCCTGATTCTGCTGTCCATGGCCCTGATCGCCCTGCTGCGCGGCGAACTGCTGGACACCTGGCAGAACCAATTGCCCAAGGACGCCCCGAACTATTTCGCGCTCAATATCCTGCCGGCCGAAAAGGACAGTTTCGCCCAGCGCCTGAGTAGCTACTCCGCCCGCTCGGCGCCCCTTTATCCGGTGATCCCGGGTCGCCTGACCGCCGTCAACGGCGAAGCGGTGCGCCAACTGGTGACCAGGGACTCACGCGGCGAGCAGGCCACGGAACGCGACCTGAGCCTGACCTGGTCGGCCGACGTGCCGCCGGGCAACAGCCTCAGCCTGGGCCAATGGTGGGGCGCCAGCCCGGAAGCCGGCCTGCCGGGCGTATCAGTGGAGGCCAAGCTGGCCGACAGCCTGAAACTCAAACTGGGCGACACCCTGACCTTCAACATCGGCGGCAGCGAGCGCCAGGCCAAGGTCACCAGCCTGCGGGACGTGCATTGGGACAGCTTTCAGCCCAACTTCTACATGATTTTCCAGCCTGGCACCCTTACCGACCTGCCCACCACCTACCTGACCAGCTTCTACCTGGCCCCAGGGCACGACCAGCAGGTAGTGGAACTGGCCCGAGCCTTCCCCGCCGTGACCTTGCTGCAGGTCGAGGCGTTGCTGGAGCAACTGCGCAGCATTCTCGCCCAGGTCACCCTGGCGGTGGAGTATGTGCTGCTGTTCGTGCTGGCCGCGGGCATGGCCGTGCTGTTCTCCGGCCTGCAGGCCACGCTGGACGAGCGCATCCGTCAAGGCGCCCTGCTGCGCGCCCTGGGCGCCGAGCGCCGGCTGCTGGTCAAGGCGCGGCGCATCGAATTCGGGCTGCTGGGGGCGGCCAGCGGCTTGCTGGCGGCAGTAGGCACCGAACTGATCAGCCTGGTGCTGTACCGCTATGCCTTCAATCTGCAGTGGCACCCGCACCCCTGGTTGCTGCTGCTACCGCTGGTGGGGGCGCTGCTGATTGGTGGTGCAGGGGTGTTCGGCACCCGCCGTGCGTTGAACGCCAGCCCGCTGGCCGTGTTGCGCGACAGTTGAGCCAGCGCCCGTGCTGGGCCAGCCGGTATTTATCACAGTCAGGAGAAAGCGTTGGCCACCAACATCATCACCCGCAAAGGCCATGAGGCGCTCAGGAGCGAACTTGACCACCTGTGGCGCGTATACCGGCCGGAAATCACCCAGAAGGTGGCGTGGGCAGCGTCGCTGGGTGACCGTAGCGAGAACGCCGATTACCAGTACAACAAAAAACTGCTGCGCGAGATCGACCGCCGGGTGTGTTACCTGCGCAAGCGCCTGGAGGACGTCAAGGTGGTCGACTACGCCCCCGAGCAAGAGGGCAAGGTGTTCTTTGGCGCGTGGGTCGAGATTGAAAACGAGGAAGGGGAAACGAAAAAATTCCGCATCGTGGGGTACGACGAGATCTACGGCCGCAACGACTACATTTCCATCGACTCGCCCATGGCGCGCGCCCTTCTGAAGAAAGAGCAGGATGATGAAGTACGCGTCCAGACCCCCTCGGGTGAAGCCACCTGGTATGTGAACAGCATCACTTACGAAGGGTGACTCTGCAGGCCGCGTCGGCAGTGCAGGCACTGTGCCTGACGCTGCGAGCGCGCGCAGGAGAACACGGTGATGGGCCAATGATGGCCTATTGACCTATACATACCGGTCTGTATACTTCGCGCCATTCAGCTCGGAGATACCGCACATGGACGTGTTCTGTCCTTCCTCACCCCTCGAGGAAGCGCCACCGCTTGCTCGGCCCACGGCCTTTGAGACGCTTGTCGACCTGTTGCGCTGGCGCGCCCTCTACATGCACGAGCGCCTGGCCTTTTCGTTTGCCGTGAATGCCGACGACGCGCAACGCTTTAGCTACCTGCAGCTCGACCAGGCGGCCCGCGCCCTGGCCCATGCCATGCAGCAGCGCGGGCTCGCTGCGGGGCGGGCAGTGATATTGCTGCAGCCGGGGGCCGACTACATTATCGCGCTGGTGGGCTGCTGGTACGCAGGCATCACCGCGGTACCGGTCTACGCGCCACGCAACAACACCTCCAACCAGCGCGTGCGGCTCATTGTGCAGGACGCCCAGGCCAGTGTGGTCATCAGCACGGCCAGCGCTCTTGAAGCGTTCGAGCCCGATGACTATCAGGTGCAAGCACCCCTGTCGCTGGTCCCCATCGACCAGATTCCGGCCAGCGGGGCGGACCTGTGGACAGCACCGGCGATCCATGGCCAGACCCTCGCGGTGCTGCAGTACACTTCCGGCTCCACTGGCGCGCCCAAAGGCGTTCGCCTGCAGCATCGGCACCTGTTGAAAAACTCGGAAATGATTCGCCGAGCCATGGGCCACGACGAGCACGATATCGGCGTGGCATGGCTGCCGCCCTACCACGACATGGGCCTGATCGGCAGCATCGTGCAACCGTTCTACAGCGGCTACCCGGTTCACCTGTTGGCCCCGGCGACTTTCCTGCAACGGCCGCTACGCTGGCTGGAAATGATCTCCTCATACCGGGCGACCGTGAGCGCAGCCCCCAACTTCGCCTATGACCTGTGCACCCGCCGGGTCAAGCCCGAGCAGTTGGCCCGCCTGGACCTGTCCCACTGGCGCTTGACGGCCAATGGCGCCGAGCCTGTGCGCCAACAGACGCTGGATGCATTCCAGGCCTGCTTCGCCGCGGCTGGCCTGCGCCCCTCGGCCTTTCAGCCCTGCTATGGCATGGCCGAGACCACGTTGCTGGTCAGCGCCGCCGACCCGGCGCGCGTCTATCACCAGGTGGCCGTTGACCGCGAGCAGCTCAAGCGTGGCCGCTTGCTGCGCACCGAAGCCGCGGCCAACACGCAGACGCTGATCAGCAGCGGCCGCGCCGACCGGGACGTGACCTTGCGCATAGTGGCCCCGCACACCCTCACGCCGCTGCCCGAAGGCGAGGTCGGCGAGATCTGGCTGGCTGGCCCCATGGTCGCCGACGGTTACTGGAACAACCCCCAGGCCACGGCTGAAACCTTCCATGCCCACTTGCCAGGCGATGACCGGGCGTGGCTGCGCACCGGTGACCTCGGCGCACTATTGGATGAGGAACTGTTCGTGACCGGGCGTATCAAGGACGTAATCATCATGGCCGGCCATAACCATTACCCCACCGATATCGAGGCCACCGTCATGCAAGCGCACCCGGCCGTGCGGCCCGACGGCGTGGCCGCCCTGGCCCTCGATGACGGCAGCCAGGAGCACCTGGCCCTGGTGGTGGAACTGGAGCGTGGCTGGCGTGACCTGGACTTGCAGGGCGTACGCCAGGCCATCATCAGCCACGTCTCGCAACACCACCAACTGCGGGTGGACCGGCTGGTGCTGGTGCCGGGCAACACCCTGCCGAAAACCTCCAGCGGCAAGATCCAGCGGGCCTTGACCCGCGAGTTGCTGGCCAAGGACATGATCCAGGCGCTGGGCACGGAGCCTTGCCCATGAGCCCCGCACAGTACTTACCCGCACTGGTGCTGGAACAATCCCTGGGCGACCCCTGGCTGGCCGACAACTCGCTGTCGTACGCCACGGCGTTGCAGCTGGACGAGGAGGACGCGTTTCCCGAGGCTCAGGTAACCACCCTGAACGCATTGGGCCTGCACAAAGGCTACGTGCCGCACGGCTACGGCGGCAGCTTTCGCAACAGCGAAACCTTCCTGGCCCTGGGCCGGGTGCTTGCACGCCGCAACATGTCAGTGGCGGTCGCCTACAGCACCATGCTGTGGAGCACCCTGGGCTGGCTGGGCGGCAACGAACGGCAGAAACACGAGATGGCCCGCTGGATCATGCAGGCTGGCAGCTTTCCTTGCCTGGCCTATTCAGAAGCCGATCACGGTGCCGATCTGAGCGCCAACCAATTGACCGCCACCCTCAACGACGATGGCTCGTACACCTTGAACGGCGAGAAATGGCCGATCAACCGCGCCATCCGTTCAGGGTTCCTGGTGCTGCTGGCACGCACTGAGCAAGGCGCGCATCTGCGCAACCACTCCCTGTTCATCGTCGCCAAGGACCAGCTCGACAGCCAGTGCTACTACCACTTGCCGCGCATCAAGACCCACGGCCTCAAGGGCTGCGACATCAGCGGCATCGGTTTTCGCCACTGCGTCATTCCCGCCAGTTGCCGGGTAGGCCTGGAAGGGCACGGCCTTGAGCTGGCACTCAGGGGTTTCCAGGTCACGCGCACGTACTGCACCGCGCTGTCGCTGGGCGTCGGTGATGGCGCCCTGCGCGTGGCCGCCGAGCACGCGGCAAACCGCCAGCTCTACGGCACCACCATCGACCAACTGCCGCACACCCGGGACGTGCTCGCCAACGCCTACCTGTCGCAACGGCTTGCCGAATGCCTGTCGATCGTCACGGCGCGTGGCCTGCACGTGTTCCCCGAGCTGTATTCGTCGTGGTCATCGATCGCCAAGGTGCAGGCCAGCCAACTGGTGGACTTTGCCTGCAAGGAGCTCAGCGGTGTGCTCGGCGCGCGCTTCTACATGCGCGATCAGCACGGTGTGGGAATGTTCCAGAAGTTCGTTCGGGACGGCGCCGTGGTCTCGATCTTCGACGGCAGCACCGCCGTGTGCCTGGACAGCCTGGCGACGCTGCTCGATACCCTGACCCGCGATGGCGAGCCGCCGCCCACCCAGGACATGCTGCGGGCCTTGTTCGACCTGGAGCACGACCTGCCGGACCTGGACTACGACCGGGTAAAAATCTACTCGCGCGCCAGCGACCCGCTGCTGCGCGCCCTGCCCCAGCTGGTGCAGCGCCTGGAGACCCTGGCGGCGTGCAACGACTGCGACACCGCGACACTGTACCGCCTGCAGGCAAGCGCCCGACGCTTCATGGCCAGGGTGGACGGCCTGAAAGTGCAGATCGCCCAGGCGCGCCAGCGCGGCGGGCGCAACAGTGCATTGCGCTTTGCCCAGGCCCAGAGCTATTGCGCCGTCTTCACGGTCGCCGCCTGCCTGGGCTTGTGGTTGTTCAACCGCGAAAAGTTCGGCAGGGCCTTCAAGACCGGCCAATGGCTGGAAGCGGCGCTGAACCGCGAACTGGGGGCGACGTTTCGCAGCGGCGCCCTGGACCCCACGCTGACCGATGCGCTGTTTGCCCAGTTGGACGCGCAGCGCCGTCGCGGTGACATGTTCTCGTTGCTCAACTGGCCACTGGCCGAGCCTGGGCAACGGGAGCATCTACATGGATTCGACCTGGACAAGGAATACCGCTTTGAACCTCTCGCACGCTGACCTGCCGTACCTGCGCGACAAGCTCCTGGCCATGGTGCACCGCGAAATGCGCCTGGCCGATGTCGTCGTGGCCGCCGACCGCAACCTGGCCGAGTACGGCCTGGACTCCATCGTCGCGCTGACCATCGCCGGCGACCTCGAAGAAGAGTTGGGTATTGAACTGCCGCCCACCTTGTTGTGGGACTACCCCACCATCAACGACCTGGCCGGCTACCTCGCCAGCCTGGCGCCCCGCCCTGCCGGAGATGCAGCATGAGCACCGCCGTACCGGTGGCCGCCTGGCCCATTGCCGAAGAGCAGAAAGGCTTGTGGTACCTGCAACAGGCCCACCCCCAACTGGGTGCCTACAACCTGCTGTTCAGCTGCACGGTGGAGAAAACCGGCGAAGCATGGCCGTCGACCGAGTTCGTCCAGCGCATGATCAACGACTACCCGCTGCTGCGCACCGCGTTCGTCAGCCAGCCAGGAGGGGCGGTGGAGCAACAGGTCGTGGCCCATCTGCGGCCCAGGGTAGTGCACCATGATGCCCGCGACCTCACCGACGACAGCTTGCGTGAGCGCGCACGCCAGGACAGCCGCGCCCCCCTGGACCTGAACGAACCGGGTGCCTGGCGCATTCACCTGTACCGCCGCACGCCGGACTGTTACCTGCTGGTGGTGGTCATGCACCACATCGCTTTCGATTTCTGGTCCATGGGGCTGCTGCTCAAGGACGCCATGACGCGCTGGCAAGGCCAGCCGAGCACCTTGCCCGCTGAACAGGCCAATGGGTACGAACAACACGCGCGCCAGCCCCTGGACCCTCAACGCCATCAGCAACTGACCCGCTACTGGACAGCCAGCCTGCTCGATGCCCCTGCCTTGCATAGCCTGCCGTTGGACCACCCGCGGCCCGGTACCCAGGCGTTTCAAGGCGCATCATGGTCATTTCGGCTTGACCCGGCCACCAGCGCCGGCATTCAGGCGCTGGGGCGCTCATTGCACGCGACCCCCTACATGGTGATGCTGGCGATCTACACCGGTTTCCTCGGGTACTGGTCATCCAGCAGCGACGTGGTGGTGAGTACCCCCGTCGCCAACCGCACGGCCAGGCGTCTGCGCAATACCCTGGGGCAGTTCGTCAATACCCTGTGCCTGCGCACGCACCCCGCGCCGGACGTGACCTTCGCCACACTGGTAGGCGATATCAAAACCACGGTCACCGAGGCCATCCGCCATCAGGACCTGCCCTTTTACCGCCTGGTGGAAGCCCTGGCCCCCAAGCGCGATTCCAGCTACCAGGCCATCGCCCAGTTGGGCTTTTCATGGGAACACCTGCCTGTGCTGGAGGACTTCGCGGCCTTCTACGGCCAGGAAGCCTCAAGCGTGGGGCCGACCGCCGGCAACGTGCGGCTGAGCCCCTTCCCTGTGCCGCAACAGGAAGGGCAACTGGACCTGCTGCTGGAAATGGGCGGCCAGACTCAGGGCGGCTATGACGCCACCCTGAAATACAACCCGCACCTGTTCGACCTTGCCACGGTCCGGCAGATGGCCGAGCACCTGGCGGCCATGGCAGCCCGCATGGTCGCCAACCCGGCGCTGCCCCTGGCCGAACTGGCCCAGGCCAACGCTCACCAACAGGCCCGCTGGCAAGCACTGGGCCGGGGCCAGCCGCTGATCCTGGGTGACCGGACACTGCTGCACTTCATTGGCCAGCATGCCCGCGCCCGCGCTAATAGCCCCGCCGTCGCCGACGCCCACCACACCTACGGTTACCAGCAATTGTGGCAACGCAGCCAGCAGTGGGCGCAGGCCTTGCACAGCCGCGGGGTGGTCAAGGGTGCCCGGGTAGGGTTCAAACTGGAGCGTTGCGCCGACCTGGTACCGTTGATCATTGGCATCTGGCGGCTGGGGGCCTGTTACGTGCCCCTGGACCCGCACTTTCCTGCTGAGCGCCTGGCCTACATCGCCCAGGACGCGCAATTGACCCTGGTGGTGACGGAGCCCGAACTGGACGATTTCCCCAGCGCCATACCGCGGCTGCTTACCCAGGAGGTGGGTGAAACGGGGCCCATTGCCCTGCCCGAACCCGCCCAGGCTGATGACACAGCGTACATTCTCTACACCTCCGGCTCCACCGGCCAGCCCAAGGGCGTGGAGGTGAGCCACCTGGCCTTGCTGAACTTCATGCTGGCCCTGCACGACGAGCTGGCGTTCGACAGCCAGACTCGCCTGCTGGCCGTGACCACGCCGTCCTTCGATATTTCGCTGCTGGAGCTGTTTTTGCCACTGGTGGCCGGCGGCCTGGTGCAGGTCGCCGATTTCGCCAGTACCCGTGACGGCGCACGCCTGGCGGGGTTGATCGAGCAGCACGCGATCAACACCCTGCAGGCAACCCCTGCCACCTGGCAGATGCTGCTTGAACAGACCGCGCCTGGCGCCCTGGAAACGCTGACGGCGCTGTGTGGTGGCGACGCGTTGCCACAGGCGTTGGCAGACCGCCTGCTGGCCCGCACCGCTGCCGTGTGGAACCTGTACGGGCCAACGGAGACCACCATCTGGTCATCGCTGGCCCGGCTGCAGTGCGGCGTACCGGTTAGCCTCGGCAAGCCGATCGCCAATACCGAGTTCATCGTGCTGGACGAACAGCAGCGGCTGGTGCCACCGGGCATGCTCGGCGAACTGTGGATTGGTGGCGCAGGCTTGGCCAAGGGTTATTTGCACCGCCCGGAGCTGACCCGGGAGCGCTTTTGCGTGCTGCCTCGGTTGGGCACGCAGCGCTGGTACAGAACCGGCGACCAGGTTCGCTGGAACAGCCGCGGTGAACTGGAGCACCACGGCCGCCTGGACTTTCAGGTCAAGCTGCGCGGCTACCGCATCGAGCTGGAAGAAGTGCAGGCCCGCCTTTTGGCCCTGCACGGCGTGCAGCAAGCGGTGGCGGCCGTGGTCGACCATGAGCTGGGCAGCGCACTGGTGGCCTACCTGGTGACCGAAGCGGGTGCCGAGCCGGCCATCGGCTGGCTCAAAAGCCAACTCAAGGCACAACTGCCGGCTTACATGGTGCCCACCGAATTCGTGTTTCTGGCTCGGCTGCCTCTGACCCCCAACAACAAAGTCGATCGCCAGCGGCTGCCTGCCCCGGGCCCACGCGCCACCCGCGTGGACATCACTGCTCCACGCGACGATCTGGAAGGCCAGTTGCTCGAGATTTTCCAGCGCACCCTGCGTGCGGAGGCGCTCTGTATCCATGATGACTTCTTCGACATGGGAGGCCATTCATTGCTGGCCGTGGACATCATCAGCCAGGCCAACCGCACGCTCGGTACCTCGCTGAGCGTCGCCGACCTGCTCGGCACGCCAACCGTCGCCGGGCTGGGCGACAGGGTTCGCAGCGGCACCGCGAACGCCTCGGGCACCTTGATTACCCTGCGCCCGGGCCACGGGCGCCCCGTGTGGCTGTTCCACCCCATCGGCGGCAACGTCCTGAGTTACCGCGAACTGGGCCGTCACCTGTCGGGTAACCGGCCGGTGATCGCCGTGCAGTCACCCGGCCTTGAAAACCCCGAAGCCGTCGAGGTGACCGTCGAAGCCATGGCGACCCGCTACGTGGAAGACATTCGCCAGGTACAGCCCGAAGGCCCTTACCTGGTGGGGGGCTGGTGCTTCGGCGGTGCCATCGCCTATGAAGTGGCCAGCCAGTTGCAGGCCATGGGCCAGGGGCTGGAAGGCGTATTCCTGATCGACACCCGTGCACCGATTGCCCAGAACGTACCCAGCGACGCCGACGATTCGACCCTGTTGTCCTGGTTCGCCCGCGACCTGGCCACGCCTCACGGCGTGCAGTGGGACCTGGACCCGAGCCTGTTGCGCAGCCGCGCCAGCGAGGACGCGTTTGCCTACGTTCTCACTCAGGCCAAGCAGCGCGGCCTGTTGGGCGAGCACGCCGATGACGAGCAATTGGCGCGCTACTTCGAAACCTACCTGGCCAATGGCATCGCCTTGCAACTGTATGCACCGCCCGCCACCACCCTGCCCCTGTTGCTGGTGCTGGCCCGGGACGAGCCCGCCGATTACGGCCCCCTGCTGGGCTGGCAACACCTGGCCCTGGGCCCATTGACCGCGGTACCGGTAGCCGGTGACCACAACACGGTCATGTACCGGCCGCAGGTTGCCGCGGTGGCCGAACTGATCAACCACCACTTTATCCGTACTGTCGAGCTGGAGCCGCAACCATGATTCGTGCCCAATACAGCCGCCTGTTCAACCTGTCGCGCTCAACGCTGTTCGACTACCTGCGCAACCCCCTCAACGATCGGCACTGGCAGAGCTCCTGCGCGCAGGTTGAATTGCTCGATGGCAGCATCGAGCCCGGCAGCCGCTACGCGATCGTCTTCAGTTTCCTGGGGCGGCGGATGAACTTCGAATGCCAGATCACGGCGCTTGAGCCACCCGCGCGCTATGCCTTCAAGGTACTGCAGGGGCCCTTCCTGTACGAAGGCGAGTACGGCCTCGAAGCCGTGCCCGAGGGTACCCGCCTGAGCTGGCAGTTCGACGTGGAGCCAGGCCGGTTCTTCGGCATCTTGCCAGTCTCGCTGCTGAAAAAAGTATTGATCTCGCAAGTCGAGAAGGACCTCTCCCGCCTGGCGACGTTGCTGCAGGACGACGCAGCCCTTTCAAAGGAATGGATTCATGAATAAGTACGCCCACTTCATCCTTCGCTACCGAGTGTGGGTCATCGCCCTGACGGTGGCGATCACGGCGGTGCTGGGAACGTTCGGCGCAGGCCTGAAGGTGGTCATCGACCCGGCGGCGCTGGCCCCCCAGGGCCACCCGCTGATCCAGGCCACCAACCATGTGGAGCAGGTGTTCGGCTCCAAGTACCTGATGATCATCGGCATCACCCCCAAACAGGGTGACCTCTACCAGCCCGCGGTGCTCAAGGCCGTGGCCGATATCACCCGGGAACTGCAAACCACCCCCGGCGTGGTGCGCTCCACGCTGCTGAGCCTGGCCAGCCATCAGGCCAAAGGTATCAAGGGCACCGCTGAAGGCTTCGAGGCGCGCGCGCTGCTGCCCGACACCCTGACACCGCAGGATTATGCCGCCCTCAAGCAGGCCTTGGCAGACAACCCGGTGTACCAGAACACCGTGGTTTCTCCCGACGGAAAAACCGCGGCGATTCTTGTGGAACTCAAGGAGCGCGCGGATGGCTTTACCCAGATGGTGGCCCCGATCCATCAGGTGGTGGATGCCCACCTTTCCGATCAGTACACCGTCAGCTACGGCGGCAACCCGGTGTACCTGGAGAAGACCGAGCAGTTTGCCAACCGCATCAACGTCCTCTTCCCCATTGCGATCCTGGTTATCGGCCTGCTGCACTTCGAAGCCTTTCGCACCCGCCAGGGGCTGATTCTGCCGCTGGTCACCGCCCTGATGTCGGTGATGTGGGGTACCGGTTTCATGGGCGTGCTGGGCCAGTCCATGGATATTTTCAACTCGCCCACGCCCATCCTGATCCTGGCGGTGGCCGCCGGGCACGCGGTGCAGTTGCTCAAACGCTACTACGAGGACTACGCGCGCCTTCGTCAGGCTGGCACGCTCAGCGCCGAGCAGGCGAACCGCGATGCGGTGGTCAGCTCCCTGGTAGCAGTCGGCCCGGTCATGCTGATCGCCGGCAGCATCGCCGCCATCGGCTTCTTCTCCCTGCTGGTGTTCGACATCGCCACCATCCGCGCCTTCGGCATTTTCACCGGCATCGGCATTCTCAGCGCCATGCTGTTGGAGATGACCTTCATTCCGGCCATCCGCTCGCTGCTCAAACCGCCCAATGAGAAGGCGCTGCACATCGAGCGCAAGGTACGCATCTGGGACCGCATTCCCGCCGCGGCCGCCGAGTGGGTCATCCGCCCGGGGCGCCGCACGCTGATGTTCGTCGTATATGGCCTGGTCACGGCGGGTCTGGTACTGGCCATGCAGGGTGTGGTCATCGATAACGCCAGCAAAAACTTCTTCGCCGCCAACCTGGACATCCAGAAGGACGATGCCTTCCTCAACCAGCAATTGGGTGGTACCAACAGCCTGTACGTGATGATCGAAGGCCAGCAGGCCGATGCCATGAAGCAACCTGCGGTGCTGGCAGCCATCGCCAACCTGCAGCGCTTCGCCGAAACCCAGCCGGAGGTTGGCAAGACCTTGTCGATCGTCGACTTCCTGAGTCGCATGAACCAGGCCATGAACGCCGATGACCGTGCCTTCGACCGCCTGCCCACCGACGGCAACCTTATCTCCCAGTACCTGCTGCTCTACTCCATGTCGGGCGAGCCAGGTGACTTCGACGCCTACGTCGACTATGGCTACCAGCGTGCAAAAGTGACGATACTGCTCAAGACCGGCAACAACGCTGTGGTCAAGGCCCTGCTGACCAAACTTCAGGCCGAAGCCGACCGTACCTTCGCACCCGGCGTGAAGGTGTCTTTCGGGGGCGACGTCGCACAGACCGTGGCGCTGACCGAAACCCTGGTCAACGGCAAGCTGCGCAACATCGCGCAGGTCGGCCTGGCGATCTTCCTGATCTCGGCGCTGGTGTTCCGCTCGCCGTTCGCCGGTCTCATCGTGCTGACGCCTCTGGCGTTGTCGGTGGTGGCAGTGTTCGGTGTCATGGGCCTGCTGCACATTCCCCTGAACATTCCCAACTCGCTGATTTCCGCCATGGCGGTGGGCATTGGCGCGGACTACGCGATCTACATTCTGTACCGGCTGCGCGAGCAGGTACGCGGGGGCGATGAACCGGCCGCGGCCGTGCGCGCCACCTTGGCCAGCGCTGGCAAGGCCTGCCTGTTCGTGGCCACCGCGGTGGCCGGTGGTTATGGGGTACTGGCGTTGTCGCTGGGTTACAACGTGCACCTGTGGCTATCGATGTTCATCGTCATTGCGATGCTGGTCAGCGTCTGCGCCTCGCTGACCCTGGTGCCGGCCCTGGCGCTGGCCTTCAGGCCAGCGTTCATTTTCAGCGACAAGCGCCGCTATACCACGCAGCTCAACGCCGTGGTGGTCCTGCTTGGCTGCCTCGGCGCACTGGCCCAGGTGCCCACCGCCAAGGCGGACGACCTCACACCTGAACAGGTGATGCAGCACAGCTATGAAGTGACCAAGGTACTGGACTCGTCCACCGACGCCACGTTCACGCTGATCAACGCCACGGGCGAACAACGTGTGCGCAAGACCGAGGGCCTGACCAAGCTGCAAGCCGGCAGCCAGGACAACATGCGCTACGTCAAATTTGTTTCCCCACCGGACATCAAGGGCACCGCGACCCTGCTGGTCGAGCACGCCGGCAGTGACGACGACATGTGGATTTTCCTCCCGGCGCTGAACAAGGTGCGCCGCCTGTCTGCCTCCAACAAGCGTGACAGTTTTGTCGGCACCGACTTCAGCTACGGCGACATCATCGGCCACAACCCCGCCCAGTGGAACCAGCGCCTGGTGCGCATGGAAACGCTCGCGGACGGCTCCCGGGCTTATGTCATCGAGTCGACCCCAAAAACCGAACAGGTGGGCAAAGACACCGGGTATTCGAAAATGCGCAGTTGGGTAAGGGCTGACAATTTCGTCGCCACTCGGGTGGAGTTCGACGACCTCAGCGGCCAACCGCTCAAGCGCCTGGAGGCCGATGATCTGCAACCGGTGGGCAAACAGGGCAAATGGCAACCCATGCGTTCCGAGGCCCGGAACCTGCAGAACGGCCATAGCACCGTGATCGCGTTCGAGCACTTCAAGGCCGACGAGGGCGTGTCCGACCAGCACTTCAAGCCGCAGGCACTGGATCGATGAGACACCTGGCATTTTTGCTCATGTGGGTGGCCCCGGTGGCCGCCCTGGCCAATGTAGACGTGGACAATGCCGTGTCGCTGCGCGCCGGCGCCTGGAGCAGCGACCGCTCGCTGACCAGCGAGACCGGCCTGGGCAATGCCTCGGCCTGGGCGCACACGCGGCTTGATACCGACTCGCTCGGCCACGGGGTATTCGATGGCTGGGTGCAGGCACAGAGCAGCACCCGCCCGCGGCACGGGCTGGTGCGCGAAGCCTATTGGCGTACTGACCTGGGCCCGGTGACCGTCAAGGCGGGCCGACAGATCATCGTGTGGGGCCGCGCCGACGGCCTCAACCCCACGGACAATCTCAGCCCCCGGGATTTCACCCTGCTGACTGCCGAGGATGGCGACCAGCGGTACGGCAACACGGCGCTCAATGTCAGCTACCAGTGGGATACCAGCACGCTCACCGCACTATGGTTTCCCCAGGCCGCGGTGGACACTATCCCGCTTATACCGCTGGACCATGTGCACTATGACGTGCGCAAGCCGGGGCAATCGCAATGGGCGTTGAAGTGGGACATGAGCGGTGACAATCTCGACGGCTCTCTGTCGTACTTCGACGGCGTCGACCCCATGCCGGATCTGGTGCCTGGCCTGCTCACGGCCACCGGCGCCATCGTGCAGGTCAAGGCCCAGCGCACCCGCTTCTGGGGCGCCGACATGAGCATGACCCGGGACGGCACCGTCTGGCGCGCCGAAACGGCGCTGTCGGACACCGACAGCAGCGGCTCGGATGACTTCCGTCACAAGAAGCCCCAGCTGTGGTTCGTCGGCGGCGGGGAATGGCGGCTGTTCGACACGGCCACCCTGGGGTTGCAGCTGACCTACACCCATGTTTTCGACTACACCGACCCGCGCGACCTGGCCCCAGGCTTCGAGCGCGAGGTCGCCATCCGCCAGGCGGCCACCAGCGCGCAGACCTCACGCGACCAGGCCGGCTTCACCTGGCGGCTGGCCGATACCTGGCTCAATGACCTGCTGCGGGTAGAGTTCAGTGGCGTCGCCGCCCAGACCTCGGGCAGCGGCATCGCGCGGCTCAAGACCGACTACGCCGTCACCGACCACCTCAAGCTGATTACCGGCCTGGATTACTACTACGGGCCCGAGAATACGTTTTTCGGCCAACTGAGTGACAACCGCACGTTGTACGTCCAACTGCAATACGGCCTGTAGCAGCGGCCGCTTCCCAGACGCCGCGTAGCGCCAGGCTGACGCGGGCCTATGGGAGCACAGCTTGCTGGTGAAGGGTGCAACGCGGTCCATCAGGTACACCGCGCTGCCTTGTTCGCTAACAAGCTACGCTCCCACCAGGACACCAAGGAGCGCCAGGTGACGCAACCTGTAGGAGCACAGCTTGCTGGCGAAGGGTGCAACGCGGTCCATCAGGTACACCGCGCTGCCTTGTTCGCTAACAAGCTACGCTCCCACCAGGACACCAAGGAGCGCCAGGTGACGCAACCTGTAGGAGCACAGCTTGCTGGCGAAGGGTGCAACGCGGTCCATCAGGTACACCGCGCTGCCTTGTTCGCTA
>Ga0207696_1000108_pt1 | contig 157445 bp, 134 predicted proteins | sample KBSS54metaG_FD_184403 | JGI IMG/M metagenome (GOLD analysis project Ga0207696, IMG submission 184403) | Switchgrass rhizosphere microbial communities from Kellogg Biological Station, Michigan, USA - KBS S5-4 metaG (SPAdes) (version 2) | ecosystem: Host-associated > Plants > Roots > Rhizosphere... | reverse complement strand
GCGCACTTCATGCTGGCTTTTGCCACAGAAGGAGCAATAGAGCAGCTTGCCGTTGTCCTCGCCGTTGCGGGTGTCAGTCATTCGTTCGATCCAAATCCGATAGGCTTGCAACACAAGATGAAGGCTTATGCGGGCTTTTTCAAGCCCGCAGGTGATCGGGAAACCCAACCAGCCCTATTTTGAGCGGCTTATATTAAGCGGGGCGCTTTTCGATCACCGCGTCGATCAACCCATATTCACGTGCGGCTTCGGCGCTCATGAAGTTGTCACGGTTGGTGTCACGCTCGATTTCTTCCAGGGTGTGCCCGCTGTGCTTGGCCATCAGCGTGTTGAGACGCTCGCGGATGAAGAGGATTTCCTTGGCGTGGATTTCGATGTCCGACGCCTGGCCCTGGAAACCGCCCAGTGGCTGGTGAATCATCACGCGCGAGTTCGGCAGGCAGTAACGCTTGCCCTCGGCACCTGCTGTCAGCAGGAACGCGCCCATGCTGCAGGCCTGGCCAATGCAGGTAGTGGATACGTTCGGCTTGATGAACTGCATGGTGTCGTAGATCGACATGCCCGCGGTCACCGAACCGCCCGGTGAGTTGATGTAGAGATGGATGTCCTTGTCCGGGTTTTCCGCTTCAAGGAACAGCAGTTGCGCACAGATCAGGTTGGCCATGTAGTCCTCTACCGGGCCCACCAGAAAGATCACTCGCTCCTTGAGCAGGCGCGAGTAGATGTCGTAGGCGCGTTCGCCACGAGCGGACTGCTCGACAACCATCGGGACCAGGCCGCCTGCGGCCTGGATATCAGAGTTCTGCTGAATATAGGAATTACGGAACATGCTCTGCAGTTACTCCCAAATAGTCATGTCTTGAAAACGCATAAGCCAGCGCGAGGCTGGCTTATGGTTGAATTTCCAACGAGTTGGACAATCAGTCGGCTTGTGCTGCTTCCGCCGGCTTGACTGCTTCTTCGTAAGAGACCGCTTTATCGGTCACCTTAGCCTTCTGCAGAACAGTATCCACAACTTGTTCTTCCAGCACAACCGAACGTACTTCGTTCAGCTGCTGGTCGTTCTTGTAGTACCAAGCCACGACCTGCTCAGGCTCCTGGTAGGCCGAAGCCATTTCCTGGATCATTTCGCGGACGCGATCTTCGTCAGGCTTGAGGTCGAACTGCTTGACCACTTCAGCCACGATCAGGCCCAGCACCACACGGCGCTTGGCTTGCTCTTCGAACAGCTCGGCCGGCAGTTGGTCTGGCTTGATATTGCCACCGAACTGCTGGACAGCCTGTACGCGCAGGCGATCCACTTCGTTGGACAGCAGGGCCTTAGGCACTTCGATCGGGTTGGAGGCCAGCAGACCGTCCATGACCTGGTTCTTGACCTTGGACTTGATAGCCTGGCGCAGCTCGCGCTCCATGTTCTTGCGAACTTCGGTGCGGAAGCCTTCGATACCGGTTTCCTTGATGCCGAACTGATTGAAGAATTCTTCGTTCAGCTCTGGCAGCTTAGGCTCGGAAACGCTGTTGACGGTCACGGTGAACTCGGCGGCTTTGCCAGCCAGGTCCAGGTTCTGGTAGTCAGCAGGGAATTCCAGGTTCAGGACACGCTCTTCGCCGGCCTTGGCGCCAACCAGGCCATCTTCGAAGCCAGGAATCATGCGATTGGAACCCAGCACCAGCTGAGTGCCCTTGGCGGAGCCGCCAGCGAATGCTTCGCCGTCAACCTTGCCAACGAAATCGATGTTCAGCTGGTCTTCGTTCTGGGCGGCACGGTCGACCACTTCGAAACGGGTGTTCTGCTTGCGCAGGATTTCCAGCATGTTGTCCAGGTCCGAATCAGCCACTTCGGCGCTCAGGCGCTCGATAGCGATACCGTCGAAACCGGCCACTTCGAACTCGGGGAACACTTCGAATACGGCAACGTATTCCAGGTCCTTGCCCGCTTCCAGGGACTTAGGCTCGATCGAAGGCGAACCAGCCGGGTTCAGCTTTTGCTCCACCACGGCCTCGTAGAAAGAAGCCTGGATCACGTCACCGACGGCTTCATTGCGTGCATCAGCACCAAAACGGCGCTTGATTTCACTCATTGGCACTTTGCCTGGACGGAAACCAGCGATCTTGGCCTTTTGGGCAGTCTGCTGCAGACGCTTGTTGACCGCAGTCTCGATGCGCTCAGCCGGCACGGTGATGCTCATGCGGCGCTCGAGAGCAGTAGTATTTTCAACAGAAACTTGCATGGATATTCCTCGTTGCACAGACGTTAGCCGGCCATTTCCGACCCCAATCAAGGGCATGCATTCTAGTGGGTCAAACTCAAGAAGTCACCCTACTGGAAATACGCCCGTAAACAGCCGGCAATTTATCGGTACGAAGGCACTGTCGCGCCCCGCCCCGGTGACAAATAAAGCCAATCACGCCAGGGCTCTGCGCCGCCCCTCTATATATAGAAGGGATCGTCGCCCATCTCCCTGACGGCCTACCTCGCAATGAAGGCAGATAACAACGCAGTATCATCGAGACACATAAATACGATGAAACGCATCGCCATCGCGACCCACAACCCGCAGCCACGAAAAACCGAACCGCCAAAACCAAAAAAGGCGCCAGACTGTTAAATCTGGCGCCTTTCGAATATGGGGTGGACGAAGGGGATCGAACCCTCGACAACGGGAGTCACAATCCCGTGCTCTACCAACTGAGCTACGCCCACCATATTGCGTTAACAAAGAAACCAAACTACTTCTTTGTCTAACCCCACCCTGCATGTAAACCGAGTAAGGCCTTATTTGGTGCGGATGAAGAGACTCGAACTCTTACGCCTCGCGGCGCTGGAACCTAAATCCAGTGTGTCTACCAATTCCACCACATCCGCGCTTGAAGCTCTTAAAGCAAAGGCGCCAGACGGTTAATCTGGCGCCTTTCAAAATATGGGGTGGACGAAGGGGATCGAACCCTCGACAACGGGAGTCACAATCCCGTGCTCTACCAACTGAGCTACGCCCACCATATAGCGCTACTTGTGCCAAAGCTGCCTAATGGCGCACCCGGCAGGACTCGAACCTGCGACCATCCGCTTAGAAGGCGGATGCTCTATCCAGCTGAGCTACGGGCGCCTTATTAATCTGTACTCTTGGAGGATTACAAACTAAGTGCTTCCAGCCTTGCAGAACAACGATTCTGCTCGACCTTCTTAACCAGTGCTAGGCTGTGCCCGACAAGTGCGACGAATAGTATAGAGGGCCTGGAAACCCGTCAAATCTTTTTTGAAAAAAATTCATTTTATTTAAGGGGTTAGGCCAATTTGCGGACCAAGCGCCTTTGCCCTCACGCCGTGGCGTGCGAGAATGCGCGCACTTTTCCTCCCCCTCTCGATGGTTAATCACGCGTAATGACTGCACAACTTATCGACGGCAAATCAATCGCCGCCAGCCTGCGCCAGCAGATCGCCAAACGAGTCACCGAGCGCAGCCAGCAAGGCTTGCGCACGCCTGGCCTCGCGGTGATCCTGGTCGGCAGCGATCCTGCCTCTCAGGTTTATGTCTCGCACAAGCGTAAAGACTGTGAAGAGGTCGGCTTTATTTCCAAGGCCTACGACCTGCCTGCCGACACCACCCAGCAGGCCCTGACCGACCTGATCGACAGCCTCAACGACGACCCGGCGATAGACGGCATCCTCCTGCAATTGCCATTGCCCGCGCACCTGGACGCGTCCAAGCTGCTCGAGCGCATCCGCCCTGACAAAGACGTCGACGGTTTCCATCCCTATAACGTCGGCCGCCTGGCCCAGCGTATCCCGCTGCTGCGCCCGTGCACGCCCAAAGGCATCATGACCCTGCTGGAAAGCACCGGTGTCGACCTGTACGGCCTCGATGCCGTCATCGTCGGCGCGTCCAACATCGTGGGCCGCCCCATGGCCATGGAGTTGCTGCTGGCCGGTTGCACCGTCACCGTGACCCATCGTTTCACCAAGGATCTGGCCGGCCACGTTGGCCGTGCCGACCTGGTCGTCGTGGCCGCCGGCAAGCCGGGCCTCGTCAAGGGCGAATGGATCAAGGAAGGCGCCATCGTCATCGACGTGGGCATCAACCGCCAGGAAGACGGCAAGCTGGTCGGCGACGTGGTGTATGAAACCGCCCTGCCCCGCGCCGGCTGGATCACCCCGGTGCCGGGTGGCGTTGGCCCGATGACCCGTGCCTGCCTGCTGGAAAACACCCTGTACGCCGCAGAAACCCTGCACGGTTAATAACCAGCCGTACTGAAAAAGCCCTGCCTTATCGCAGGGCTTTTTATTGCCCGGAAGAAAACCTGTTTTTTCTTAGTTTTTAAGCACTTTCGTCCGGTTTTAGAAGAACATTCGACAGTCTGTCGTCCATACTCCTAAAATGTAACGCCATTTGTCACAAAACCCGTTTCCCAACGGTATTTCTTACTTTTTTAGCGAGTTCATCCGCGTGAAAATTCGTCTTTCCATTGTCAGCCTGTTTTTTGCGTTCACCGGCACCTTTGCACACGCTGCCGACTCCGCCCTGGCGCCGCGGGATCCCTCCAAACTGCAGATCGCTTCCGGCAGCGCCATGCTGGTGGACCTGCAGACCAACAAGGTCATCTACGCCAGCAATCCCGACGTGGTGGTGCCTATCGCCTCGGTGAGCAAGCTGATGACGGGCCTGATCGTGCTTGAAGCCAAGCAGAACATGGACGAGTACATCGACATCAACATCACCGACACGCCGGAGATGAAAGGCGTGTTCTCCCGCGTGAAGATCGGCAGCCAGATGCCGCGCAAGGAAATGTTGCTGATTGCCCTGATGTCCTCGGAAAACCGCGCCGCCGCGAGCCTGGCGCACCACTATCCGGGCGGCTACGCGGCCTTTATTGCCGCGATGAACGCCAAGGCCAAGGCCCTGGGCATGACCAGCACCCATTATGTCGAGCCCACCGGCCTGTCGATCCACAACGTGTCCACCGCCCGCGACTTGAGCAAGCTGCTGGCCTATGCGCAAAAATTTCCGATGCTGAGCCAGTTGAGCACCACCAAGGAAAAGACCGTAGCATTCCGCAAGCCCAACTACACCCTGGGTTTCTCCAATACCGACCACCTGATCAACCGCGCCAACTGGGATATCAAGCTGACCAAGACCGGTTTCACCAACCAGGCCGGCCATTGCCTGGTGCTGGTCACCCGCATGGGTAATCGTCCGGTGTCGCTGGTGATCCTGGATGCTTTCGGCAAATTCACCCACTTTGCCGATGCCAGCCGTATCCGTAGCTGGGTCGAGACCGGCAAGGGCGGCTCGGTGCCGGACGTGGCGCTGCGCTACAAGGCTGACAAGAACCTGAAGAACCGTGCGAATGCCGCCGAAGTCCGCCGTTAAGGAACACCGAGAACTCATTTAGGAGGGGCTCGCCCCTCCCATTTTATTTGTGTTCCGCCAACACCTTGAGCGCCTGCGCCGCCGCCCGCTCCTGCCCGGCCTGGGCCGTTGCGTTCGCCGAATCCCGCCAGCGCTGCGCATCCACATTGGCCGGCAATTGGCTCGGGCGCTGGGTGACGATTGCCCAGTGCCCGGCACTGCCCCACTTCGACTCAAAGTCGCTGAAGCTCATCAGCAGGCGTCGGTCCATGCCTGAACGCAACAGCACCGTGCTTTTCTGCTGGTTGAAACCCACCACCACCACGTAGCGCGCGTCAGACAGCAGGCCGCCGCCAATCCGCGCCATCACCGGGTAACCCGCCGCCACCTGCGCCAGTACCGCGGTCAGCTTGGCATCCAGGGGGTACACCATCAGCCCGTACTCACGGGCCAGCACCTGCATGTTGCGCTCCAGGTCCGCTTCACCGCCCGGCAAATGCAACGGCTTATCCAACAAGCCCGGTGTCATCACAATGCCTTGTTGCGACAGCATGCTGGCTAATGCTGTAGGACCGCTCTGATAAGCCTCGCTGCGAAAGGTCGGCACACCATTGAGTTCGACACGTTCCGGCAGGCCCGGAAGTTTCGACGGCTGCCCGGAACAGGCCGCAAGCCCCAGGGCACAGGCCAGCAACAAGGATGTTTTAAGGTTCGACCGTAACCGCAATTTTTTACTCTCTTGATCAACTGCCGGTGAGGGCCCTGATCATAGGACGCTCTGCCACGCGGGTATAGCCCAGAGGCTCAGTAAAGCGTCGCGGATAGAGCAAACGAGTTGGACGAACACGACCATTGGTCAATAGCAGGCAACCGCCGGGTAGCTAGACTGTCCATTGAGAAGACTGTGTGTGCCCTCTGCGGGGCGAAAGGAGGCCAAAATGAGCCTTGCAACAACGATTTTCCTGTTGATCTGCGGTTGGCTGGCGGTAGCCGGCGCCATGTTGTGGGGGGTGTTGCGCATTACTCGCCGGCACCATCACCCCCACGTCAAACCTGCGGCACCCGCCAAGCCCCATAGAGCGGCGGTGCACCACGCCTAGCCAGGCATGCAATTGAAATCCTGAGTCGCGGCGACTTCCTTACCGTGCCCGTCCATCAGGGATGCGCGCACGGTGGTGCCCAGGCTCGACTCCACCAGGGTGTAATGCTCACCCGCCTTGAAATCCTTGTACTCGACCCGACCCTCGCAGTCCTGCTGGTTGTCGTCGCCTGCCTCTTCCTCGAACAACGTCACGTCCAGGCGGTGATCCCCGGGGGTCACCTCGAAAAAGCGCCCGTCGTCGACACGCTTGCCGTCCACACGTTCAGCCATCAGGTCGTTCGGCGCTTCTTCTTTCAAGCCGATCCAGGCTTCGCTGGGGTCCGCCTTGGGAATCGGGCCGGCACAGGCCGACAACAACAAAACAGCCCCCAGGGCGGGGATCATCAATAAAGGTTTGAGTGACATGGCAGGGCTCCAAAGAACATCAGTTAAAAGACAAGTCGTCCGATGGGATGCAAGCTTGGGCAGCCACGCCCTGTAGAACAAATGAATCCATATGAAACGATCTTCAGCCCTTAACTAAATGTTCCTTCACCTGGCTGAAAGGCGCGTGTTAGGTGGGTCGGGCAAGACTGCCGGGGTTTGCAATCCTGCTCCCTCGGAGGTTCACGCATGCTCGGGCTGGTAAAGACCGCACTGCAAAAGCCGTACACGTTTATCGTGTTGGCCATATTCATCTGCATCATCGGGCCGATGGCGGCCCTGCGAACCCCCACCGACGTGTTTCCCGATATCGGCATCCCTGTGGTCGCCGTGGTCTGGCAGTACAACGGCCTGTCGCCGGACGCCATGGCCGGCCGGGTGATCTACACCTACGAACGCTCCCTGAGCACCACCGTCAACGACATCGAACATATCGAGTCACAATCCCTGCCCGGCATGGGCATCGTGAAGATTTTCTTCCAGCCCGGCGTCGACATCCGCACCGCCAACGCCCAAGTGACCGCCGTATCACAAACCGTGCTCAAGCAGATGCCACCGGGCATCACGCCGCCGCTGATCCTCAACTACAGCGCCTCCACGGTGCCGATCCTGCAAATGGCGTTCTCCAGCCCGACGCTGTCGGAAGCCAAAATTCGCGACCTGGTGCAGAACAATATCCGCCTGCCCCTCAGCGCCCTGCCCGGCCTGGCCATGCCCACGCCGATGGGTGGCAAGCAGCGGCAGATCACCCTCGACCTCGACCCCCAGGCGTTGGCGGCCAAGGGCTTGTCGGCCCAGGACGTGGGCAATGCCCTGGCGCTGCAGAACCAGATCATCCCGGTGGGCACCGCCAAACTCGGCCCCAACGAATACACGATCCTGCTCAACAACAGCCCCAAGGCCATCGATGAGCTCAACGACCTGCCGATCAAGACCGTCGACGGCGCGCTGATCACCATCGGCCAGGTCGCCCACGTGCGCGACGGTTCGCCGCCGCAGACCAACATCGTGCGCGTCGACGGCCATCGCGCGGTGCTGATGCCAGCGTTGAAAAACGGCAGCATTTCCACCCTGTCGATCATCGACGGTATCCGCCAGATGCTGCCGCGCATCAACGAAACCCTGCCGCCGTCACTGAAGACCTCGTTGCTGGGCGACGCCTCGGTATTCGTCAAGCAATCGGTGGGCAGCGTAGCCCAGGAAGGCATCATCGCCGCGCTGCTGACCAGTGCGATGATCCTGCTGTTCCTCGGCAGCTGGCGCTCCACGATTATCATCGCGGCGTCAATTCCCCTGGCGGTGCTGTCGGCCATTGCGCTGCTGGCGGTCAGCGGGCAAACCCTCAACGTCATGACCCTCGGCGGGCTGGCGTTGGCCGTAGGGATCCTGGTGGACGACGCCACGGTGACCATCGAAAACATCAACTGGCACCTGGAGCAAGGCAAGCCGGTGAAGACCGCGATCCTCGACGGTGCCGCGCAAATTGTCGGCCCGGCGTTCGTCTCGCTGCTGTGCATCTGCATCGTGTTCGTGCCGATGTTCCTGCTGCAAGGCATCGCCGGTTATCTGTTCCGGCCGATGGCGCTGGCGGTGATCTTTGCCATGGCCAGCTCATTCATTCTTTCGCGCACCCTGGTGCCGACGCTGGCGATGTTCCTGCTCAAGCCGCACACGCCGGAGCCAGGCGTGGGGCACCATCCCGAAGATGCATTCATCAACCACCATGAGGGCGAGCAGCACCCGAAACCGCGCAATGCCGCACTGCAAGCGGTGCTGAATTTCCAGCAGGGTTTCGAGCGTCACTTCTCGAATATCCGCGACACCTACCACGGCCTGCTGACCTTGGCCCTGGGCAATCGCAAGGGTTTTATCGTCGGTTTCCTGGCCTGTGTGCTCGCCTCATTCCTGCTGCTGCCAAGCCTGGGCCAGGACTTTTTCCCGGCGACGGATGCCGGTGCGCTGGCCCTGCATGTGCGCCTGCCGCTGGGCACGCGTATCGAAGAAAGCGCCGCCGCCTTCGACCGCATCGAAGCGCGGATCCGTGAAGTGATCCCCGCCGAAGAGCTGGACACCATCGTCGATAACATTGGCATTCCGCTCAGCGGCATCGACATGGCCTACAGCAGCAGCGGCACCATCGGCCCGCAGGACGGCGACATCCAGGTCAGCCTGAAAAAGGGCCATGCGCCCACCGCCGACTACGTGAAGAAACTGCGTGAAGCGCTGCCGCAGAGTTTCCCAGGCAGCCACTTCGCGTTTCTGCCGGCGGACATCAGCAGCCAGATCCTCAACTTCGGTGCGCCGGCGCCGCTGGATGTAAAAATCTCCGGACGCAGCGATGCAGAAAACCGCGCCTATGCCGTCGAGTTGGAACGTCGCCTGCAACACGTGCCCGGCATCGCCGACCTGCGCATCCAGCAGTCCACTGGCTACCCGTCGCTGCAGGTGAATGTCGACCGCATGCGCGCCAACGGCCTGGGCATCACCGAGCGGGACGTGACCAACAGCATGGTGGCGTCGCTGGCCGGCAGTTCGCAGACCGCACCGACCTTCTGGCTCAACCCGGCCAACGGCGTGTCCTATTCCATTGTCGCCGCCACCCCGCAATACCGTCTCGACAGCCTGCCGTCACTGGAAGCGCTGCCCGTCACCGGCGCCGATGGGCAGTCGCAGATCCTCGGCGGCGTGGCAACCATCTCCCGCGTGCAAAGCCCGGCGGTGGTGACCCACTACAACATCGAACCGACCCTGGACCTGTACGCCAACGTGCAGGGCCGCGACCTCGGCGGCGTAGCCCGCGACGTGCAAAAGGTGCTGGATGACACCGCGCATCTGCGTCCCAAAGGCGCGACGATCAGCCTGCACGGGCAGATCGATGCGCTGCATGAAGCCTTCAGCGGCTTGAGCCTTGGCCTGCTGGGTGCGGTGGTGCTGATCTACCTGCTGATCGTGGTCAACTTCCAGTCGTGGGCCGACCCGTTCGTAATCATCACCGCGTTGCCGGCGGCGCTCGCGGGGATCGTTTGGATGCTGTTCCTCAGCGGCACCTCCTTGTCGGTGCCGGCACTCACCGGCGCCATCCTGTGCATGGGCGTCGCCACGGCCAACTCGATCCTGGTGGTGAGCTTCTGCCGTGAGCGCTTGGCCGAACATGGTGATGCGTTGAAGGCCGCCATGGAGGCCGGTTACACGCGCTTCCGCCCGGTGTGCATGACCGCCCTGGCGATGATCATCGGCATGTTGCCCCTGGCGATTTCCGAGGAGCAGAACGCCCCGCTCGGGCGCGCCGTCATCGGCGGTTTGATCTTCGCCACCCTCGCCACATTGTTGTTTGTTCCCGTGGTCTTCAGCCTGGTCCACGGTCGTCACCCTACTCGCGCAGTTGCAGGAGAAACCCCACATGTCGTCTGATCACAAACCCTCGCGCAAGCGTCTGATGCTCATGGGTGTCGGCGGCCTGACCCTGGCCGCCCTGTTGGTCGCCAACGGCCTGCATGCCCGTACGCTGCACGAACAATCGGTCACGGCCTGGACCGAGACCGCCGCCATCCCGCACGTGACGGTGTTCCAGCCCAGGCAGAATGTGGCCGGCGATACCCTGCGCCTGCCGGCGCACCTGGAAGCCTGGAGCAAGGCGCCGATCCACGCCCGGGTCAGCGGTTACCTGAAGGATTGGAAAGTCGATATCGGCAGCCACGTCAACGCCGGGCAAGTCCTCGCGGAAATCGACAGCCCCGACCTGGATCAACAGCTGGCGCAGACCCATGCCCGCCTGGTGCAGGAACAGGCCAACGCACGCCTGGCCGAAACCACCGCCACGCGCTGGCAAAACCTGCTGGCCAGCCATTCGGTGTCGCGCCAGGAGGCCGATGAAAAAACCTCCAATGCCGCTGCCGCCAAGGCCAACGCCGAGGCCGCCGCTGCCGACTATGCCAGGCTGTCGGCGCTGGAAAGCTACAAGACCCTTCGCGCCCCGTTCGCCGGCACCATCACCGCGCGCAACACCGATATCGGCCAGCTGATCAAGGCCGACACCGACAGCGGTCCGGAACTGTTCAACATTGCCGACACCCATCAATTGCGCCTCTATGTGCCGGTGCCGCAGAACTACGCAGCGGTCATCCATCCAGGCCTCGAAGCCGAGCTGACCGTGCCCGAGCACCCCGGCAAGCATTTCAAGGCGCGCCTGATCGGTGACTCCACCGCCATCGACCGCCGCTCCGGCACCCTGCTCGCCCAGTTCGTCGCCGACAACCCCGACGGCGAGCTGCTGCCCGGTGATTATGCCGAAGCCACCCTGCCGATTCCGGCCGATACCCATGGCGTGAGCATCCCGGCCAGCGCCCTGATCTTCCGCGCCCAGGGCACCCAGGTGGCGGTGTTGGACGGGCAGAACCATGTGCACCTGCAGCCCATCCATATCGGCCTCGACCTGGGCGAACGCCTGGTGATCGACCAGGGCTTGAAACCCGCCGACCGCATCGTCGACAACCCACCCGACGCACTGCGCGAAGGTGATCCCGTGCAACTCGCCGATGCCTCCGGAGGTGCGCATGCGCATAAGGCTTAAACCGCTCGCCGCATTGACGCTGCTGCTCTTGCAGGGTTGCTCGATGGCGCCGACCTACAAGGTGCCGGCGATCGACCTGCCGGCCCACTACCGCGAACAGACCAGCGATGGACCCTGGCACAGCGCCCAGCCGTCCGACCAACTGGCGCCCGAATGGTGGAAGCTCTACAACGATTCGCGCCTGAATGACCTGCAACAGCAGCTGCTCAAGGCCAACCCGGACCTGGCGGCGGCGCTGGCGCACTTCGATGCTTCCCAGGCGTATGCCAGCCAACTGCACGCAGGCCTGTTCCCGCAGATCAGCGCCAGCGCGCAACCGCAGCGCCAGCGGCAATCGGATTCGCGACCGTTGCGGGGGGATACGCAACCGTCGGTGTACAACAGCAACATCGCGGGGTTTTCGTTGAGTTACGACCTGGACCTGTGGGGCAAAATCCGCAACCAGGTCGCGGCCGGCGATGCCCAGGCGCAAGCGTCCGGGGATGACCTGGCGGTGGCGCGCCTGAGTTTGCAGCGTCAGTTGGCCACCTTGTACGTGCAGCTCAATGGGCTGGATGCACAGAGCCGGATTCTCATTCGCTCGCTGGATGATTTCAGCCAGGCATTGCAATTGACCCGCAGCCGCTACGAGGGCCAGATAGCCTCGGAGCTGGACCTGACCCGTGCGCAAAATCAACTGGCGCAGGCCAGGGCGCAATTGGATGAAGTGCGCGGCCAACGCAACCTCACCGAGCACGCCATCGGCGAGTTGGTGGGTGTGGCAGCCAGCGACTTTACCTTGCCGCCCGGCCAGCAACTGATCGCCCTGCCGGGAATTCCGTCACAGCTGCCAAGCCACCTGTTGCAACGTCGCCCGGATATTGCAGCGGCAGAGCGACGGGTTTTTGCGGCCAACGCAAATATCGGCGTGGCCAAGGCGGCGTGGTATCCGGACTTCAGCTTGACCGGGTTGATTGGCGGGCAGACACAGGGCGTCGGCAATCTGCTGTCGGCGGGTAATCGGTATTGGGCACTGGGGCCGTTGGTCAACCTGCCGATTTTCGACGGTGGCCGCCTGAGCGCCAACGAACGCCAGGCCAAGGCCGAGTTTGAAGAAGCGTCCGCACAGTATCGCAGCCGGGTGCTGAAGGCCGTGCGCGAGGTGGAAGATAACTTGGCGCAACTACGGGATTTGCAACAGGAGGCGCAGGATGAACAGGCAGCGGCGGATGCGGCACAACACACGCAATCGCTGGCGATGAACAGCTATCAAGCGGGTGCGGTGAGTTACCTGGATGTGGTGACCGCGCAGACGGCGGCGTTGCAGGCGCAGCGGACATTGCAGGCGGTGCAGACGCGGCAGTTGCAGGCCAGTGTAGGACTCATGACCGCACTCGGCGGCGGCTGGCAACCTGGCGCCTGACATCACCCCAGGCACAGTGATAGCGGTGGAACAGCCAGTTTATCCGTAGCTGAACCACCGCATATTTCAGCCCTCTGGCCGACTATTAAGAAAAACACTCACCACTGTGTAATCACTACCATTGGCATGCCGATACAGGGTACTGCTGTGATAGTCGGATACATCCCCAGACACCGAAACCGTAATCGAACGGCTCTCGACATCAACTTTTACCGCCCCGTCACGCGTAACCAGAAACGGATTGGCATCTTTCAATACAGCCAATATTTCACTATCGGTTCCCAAGGTGCGGTAAACGTAATATCGGTAACTGAACGGCACAGTGGCCCCTCCGCGATCATCCTTGACGCCATAGATCGAAGCGTCATCACTGATCGGCACGCGGAGTACAACCTCCGTCAATTGCGGACGGCCCGGCGAAAGCAGCCAATCACCAGCGATATACACCAAGCAAAGCGCCAGCAAGATCGTTGTGACCGTTGAATAAAGTGACTTTCTAGTAGTTCCTGAACCTGGCATACCTGATTCCTTTCTTGATCCAATATTGGTCGACTGGATCGTCACCGAAAGGCGCATCCCCCCACCAACGACCAAACTCGGGTTTATCCGTACCCGCCCTGGTTTGAGCAAGTCCCGCTGCACGTAAAAGCACTTCTTCGCTGAAACCCGCGGCAATCCCCACGGCGCCATAGTGAAAGTTTCCAAACGCTTCATATTCTTTGGAAATTTGCTTGTAGTCCCACGGGCCGCGATTGCGGACCTGAGTATAAAACCAAGAGTACATAAACGCTGAACCGGCTTTCAGTACATTCTTTTTATGAAAAGCGGTGGCCATATTTTCGTCAACCGATACACCAGGCGGGGGTATAGGGTTCGCCATTGCATGCTTCCTCTGCATTAGGTTTTTGCGCGGCAGAACCTAACACCAGATAGCCAAGATGATGAGCGAGGAGAAGAGCAAAAGAGGATTCGTACGAAGGAGTAAGACATGCCTTACACCACAACCTCAAAGCAAGATACTTCCAAGTGCAATGAGGTTGCGGCAGCGTCAGTTCCGGCCTCATCGAGGGCAAGCCCCCTCCCACATTGATTCTGCGTCAGACACATAATGTATAAGCGCCGCTGAGCCAATGTGGGAGGGGGCTTGCCCCCGATTGCGACCGTCCAGACACATCCTGCCAAAAGCCCGCCCATCCACTTCCTGCTCGTCAATCTAGCCTCTCTAAGCACATCTAGAGAGGGCCAGGGAATGGCAGATTTACCCGCTTCACACCGCCTGCGCATCGGTCGATTCAGCGAACCCAACCGTATCTACCTCATCACCACCAACACCCACGAACGCATACCGATATTCAGCAATTTTCATCTCGGTCGCCTGGTGGTCTGGCAATTTCGGTTAACCCAGTACCAAGGGCTGGCCAACTCCCTGGCATGGGTCATCATGCCGGACCATTTCCATTGGCTGCTTGAACTGAAAAAAGGCTCGCTGGCGGACTTGATGTGCCAGGTGAAGTCAAAGAGCACCAGGACCGTCAATGGCGTGAGTGGTCGCAAGGGCCGGCTCTGGCAAGAGAGCTTTCATGACCGGGCTCTGCGCAAGGAAGATGACTTGGTGAAAATGGCCCGGTATGTGGTGGCTAATCCATTGCGAGCGGGTCTGGTCGAGCGGATTGGCGACTATCCACTGTGGGATGCCATCTGGGTTTAACGTCATACACAGTCCAAATGTGGGAGGGGGCTTGCTCCCGATTGCGGTAGGTCAGTCAGCTTATCTGTAACTGATACACCGCTATCGGGAGCAAGCCCCCTCCCACATTTTTTCCGCATTTCAGGCGGCGAGTTTGCCGCTGGCGATGGCGGCTGAAGCGGCCACCATGGCCCGCAACAACACCGCACACCCAGCCGCCAGGTCATCCGGGGCGGCATTCTCGATCTCGTTATGGCTGATCCCCCCCTCACACGGCACAAAGATCATCCCAGCCGGGCCCAACTCGGCGACGAAAATCGCGTCGTGCCCTGCCCCGCTGACGATGTCCATGTTCGACAAGCCCAGCCCATTCGCCGCATCGCGCACGGCGTCAACGCAGCCTTTGTCGAAGTACAGCGGCGGGAAGTCAGCCGTGGGTTCCATTTCAAAACTCAGCCCATGCTTGGCACAGGTCTCGTCAATCACCGTGCGCACCTCGGCAATCATCGAATCCAACCGCGCCGGTTCCAAGTGACGGAAGTCCAGGGTCATGCGCACCTCGCCAGGAATGACGTTGCGTGAACCGGGATACGCCTGCAGGCAACCGACGGTCCCGCACGCATGGGGCTGGTGCCCCAAGGCCGCCGCATTGACTGCCGCCACCACCGCCGCTGCGCCTACCAGGGCGTCCTTGCGCAGGTGCATCGGCGTCGGCCCCGCATGGGCCTCGACACCGCGCAGTTTCAGGTCGAACCACTTCTGCCCGAGGGCGCCGAGCACCACGCCGATGGTCTTTTTTTCATCCTCCAGAATCGGCCCTTGTTCGATATGTGCCTCGAAATACGCGCCGACCTTGTGCCCACTCTCAGGACGGGTTCCCGCGTAGCCAATCGCATTCAGCGCATCACCCACGCTGACCCCATCCGCATCGACCTTGGCCAGGGTATCCGCCAGGGTGAATTTCCTGGCAAACACACCCGAGCCCATCATGCACGGCGGGAAGCGCGAGCCTTCCTCGTTGGTCCACACCACCACTTCCAAGGGCGCCTCGGTTTCGATCTTGAGGTCGTTCAGCGTACGCAGCACCTCCACCCCCGCCAGCACACCGAAACAGCCATCGAACTTGCCGCCCGTAGGCTGGGTGTCGATATGGCTGCCGGTCATCACCGGCGGCAGGTTGGGATTACGACCGGGACGACGCGCGAAGATATTGCCGATGCCGTCGACGGTCACGGTGCAACCGGCGTCTTCGCACCACTGCACAAACAGGTCGCGGGCCTTGCGGTCGAGGTCGGTGAGGGCCAGGCGGCACACGCCGCCCTTGGGGGTGGCGCCGAGTTTGGCCAGGTCCATCAACGACTGCCACAAGCGGTCGCGATTGATGTGCTGGTGGGTCGATTGCAGAACGTCAAGGGCAGCGTTCATGGGGATCTCCTCAGGCTTGTATTTCTTATGAATTGACAACCACCGGGCTGGCTCCGCGCCTGGCATTCAGGCCGTAATACAACAACCCGCCCAACGCCGAACCGGTAAACCAGCCGTAGCTGTAGAACCAGCTGAACGCATCACTGCCCAGGGACAGCAAGGTCAGCACCACCGGCACACCGAAGGCGATAAAACCGCTCCAGTTCCACGCCGGGTACACGTCGTCGCGGTACAGGCCAGCCAGGTCCAGTTGCTGTTTGCGGGTGATGAAGTAGTCCACCACCATGATCCCGGCGATCGGGCCCAGCAGGCTTGAGTAGCCCAGCAACCAGTTGGAATACACGGTTTCCAGGCTCACATCCGAGACGATCAAGCCGAGTTTTTTCAGCAGTTCGTGCCCCATCAACGCCAAGCCCACCAACCCGGTGAGGATCACCGCCGTGGTGCGGTTGATCAGCTTGGGCGCGATGTTCTGGAAGTCGTTGGTGGGCGAGACGATGTTTGCAGCGGTGTTGGTGGACAACGTGGCGACGATAATCAGCGCCATGGCCACGGCCACCCATACCGGGCTCTGGATATGGCCGATCAGGGTCACCGGGTCGGATACGCTGACGCCCACCAGTTTCACCGAGGCGGCGGTCATGATCACGCCGAGGGCGGCGAACAGGAACATGGTCAGCGGCAGGCCGAAAATCTGCCCGAGGATCTGGTCCTTCTGGCTTTTGGCGTAGCGGCTGAAGTCGGGAATATTCAGCGACAAGGTGGCCCAGAACCCCACCATCGCGGTAAGGCCGGCCATGAAGTAACCGGTCAGGCTCGCGCCTTCGGGACGCTTGGGCGGGATCGCCATCAACTCGCTGATCGACACGTTGGGCATCGCCCATACCAGCAGGCCGATGCCCACCGCCACCAGCAACGGCGCCGAGAGGGTTTCCAGGCGCTTGATCGACTCGGCACCGCGCAGCACCACCCACAGATTCAGGCACCAGAAGATCATGAAGCCGATCACTTCGCCGGTGCCGCCGAGGGACTTCCATCCCTCGAAAATCGAGCCCAGGAACAGATGGATCGCCAGCCCGCCGAACATGGTCTGGATCCCGAACCAGCCGCAGGCCACCAATGCCCGAATCAAACACGGCACGTTGGAGCCGAGGATGCCGAAGGACGAACGAAGCAACACTGGAAACGGAATGCCGTACTTGGTGCCGGGGAAGGCATTGAGGGTCAGCGGGATCAGCACCACGATATTGGCCAGCAAAATCGCCATCAGCGCCTCGCCCACCGACAGGCCGAAATACGCGGTGAGCACACCGCCCAGGGTGTAGGTGGGCACGCAGATCGACATGCCGACCCACAGCGCGGTGATGTGCCACTTGTTCCAGGTGCGTTCGCGCACCTTGGTCGGTGCCATGTCGTGGTTGTAGCGAGGGCTGTCGAGGACGTCGGGGCCGGCGTCGAGTTCGTACAGGCCGTTGCGCTCAATGACTTGCGATCTGTTCTGTTGCATGGCCGCTCCACGGTTTTTTCGAATTATTGTTGCTCACCCTGCGCTGAACACAGGGTGGCCGGAGTACCTCGTAAACAACATGACATCACGGGCCCGGCCAGCCACCACTGCACTCAATAACCGTGCCGACAACTGCCCTTGAACCCGCACCGCTTATATAACTGGCTGATGTTAATCAGCTTTCCGATTGTGCCTGCGGTACTTGCCGCGTGACTCAGGCTAAATAACGCGCAAGTTATCCGAACTGTCAGGACTCAATCTGGTGCACCACAATTATTTTTATTTACCAACCCCGTCAAGAGGCATCTCTCAAGCGTCTGATTTGCAATAAGAAATGTTGCTCATATTGGGAACCTGTCAAGTGCGTCAAAATGGTGAGAGGCCGCTGCATTTTGGTGATTTTGTATTTTTATTCTTATAAATCAACAAATTAAATTCAATATAAGCTTATAAAAAATCTTCTTGCCCAATCGAAAAACTCGGGCTAGTTTCTATTCCTGTCACCGATGACAGGAATTAACCGACCATCGGCGCGTAGCCATACAACACTTAGAACTGGCACAAGCCGGTCAAGCCTGTGAGGAACTCGACATGTCGCTGTTGATCCGTGGCGCTACCGTTATTACCCATGATGAAAGTTACCGCGCCGATGTTTTATGCGCAGGCGGTCTGATTCGCGCCATTGGCACGGACCTGGATATTCCCGCCGGCACTGAACAACTCGACGGCAGCGGCCAATATTTGATGCCCGGCGGCATCGACCCCCATACCCATATGCAACTGCCCTTCATGGGCACGGTGGCCAGTGAAGATTTTTTCAGCGGCACGGCGGCGGGTCTGGCCGGGGGCACCACGTCGATTATCGACTTCGTGATTCCCAACCCGCAGCAATCGTTGATGGAAGCGTTTCATCAGTGGCGGGGCTGGGCGGAAAAATCCGCGTCCGACTACGGCTTCCACGTGGCGATCACCTGGTGGAGCGAGCAGGTGCGTGAGGAAATGGCCGAACTGGTCAGCCAGCACGGCATCAACAGCTTCAAGCATTTCATGGCCTACAAGAACGCGATCATGGCGGCCGACGATACCCTGGTGGCCAGCTTCGAACGCTGCCTGGAACTCGGCGCCGTGCCCACCGTGCATGCGGAAAACGGCGAGCTGGTGTACCACCTGCAACGCAAACTGATGGCCCAGGGCATCACCGGGCCGGAAGCGCACCCGCTGTCGCGCCCGTCCCAGGTGGAAGGCGAAGCGGCCAGCCGCGCGATCCGTATCGCCGAGACCATCGGCACGCCGCTGTACCTGGTGCACGTGTCTACCAAGGAGGCGCTGGATGAAATCACCTACGCCCGGGGCAAGGGCCAGGCGGTCTACGGCGAAGTGCTCGCCGGCCACCTGCTGCTGGACGACAGCGTCTACCAGCACCCCGACTGGCAAACCGCCGCCGGCTATGTGATGAGCCCGCCGTTCCGCCCGCGCGGACATCAGGAAGCGCTGTGGCATGGCCTGCAATCCGGCAACCTGCACACCACCGCCACCGACCACTGCTGCTTCTGCGCCGAGCAAAAAGCCGCCGGGCGTGACGACTTCAGCAAGATCCCGAACGGCACCGCCGGTATCGAAGACCGCATGGCGCTGCTGTGGCACGAAGGGGTCAACAGCGGACGCCTGTCGATGCAGGAATTCGTCGCGCTGACCTCCACCAACACCGCGAAGATCTTCAACCTCTACCCACGCAAAGGCGCGATCCGCGTGGGTGCGGATGCCGACCTGGTGCTGTGGGATCCCGAAGGCACGCGGACCATTTCCGCCAAGACCCACCATCAGAAGGTCGACTTCAACATCTTCGAAGGCAAGACCGTGCGCGGCGTGCCAAGCCACACCATCAGCCAGGGCAAGCTGGTCTGGGCCGATGGCGACCTGCGCGCCGAACGTGGCGCCGGGCGCTATGTGGAACGGCCGGCGTATCCGTCGGTGTTCGAGCAGTTGAGCAAGCGGGCGGAGCATTCCAGGCCGGTTGCTGTGAAGCGCTGAGACCGCTATCGGGGGCAAGCCCCCTCCCACACTTGACCGCATTCATTCAGATACAACTCGGTCGAATGTGGGAGGGGGCTTGCCCCCGATGAGGCCCGAACAGGCAACAAAAATGCCCACTTAGAGGCAATCCAAAAAAACCGTGAGGCCCACACCGTGATCCAGACCCTGACCCACCTCCCCCATCCCCATGAAGACGGCGCCACCCTCGCCAGCCATTTCACCGACCTGGCGCCGCCCCTCAACGCGCGCCAGGCCCAACTGGAAGCCTCGCGCTGCCTGTATTGCTATGACGCCCCGTGCGTGAACGCATGCCCCAGCGAAATCGACATCCCGTCGTTCATCCGCAATATCCACACCGACAACGTCCAGGGCGCCGCGCAGAAAATCCTCTCGGCCAACATCCTCGGCGGCAGCTGCGCGCGAGTCTGCCCGACGGAGATCCTCTGCCAACAAGCCTGCGTGCGTAACAACGCCGAAGAGTGCGCTCCGGTGCTGATCGGCCTGTTGCAGCGCTACGCCATCGATAACGCCCACTTCAGCGAACACCCGTTCCAACGTGCCGCCCCCACCGGCAAACGCATCGCCGTGGTCGGCGCAGGTCCCGCAGGGCTGGCCTGCGCCCATCGCGCCGCTGTGCACGGGCACGACGTGGTGATCTTCGAAGCGCGGGAAAAGGCCGGCGGCCTGAATGAATACGGGATCGCCAAGTACAAGCTGGTGGACGACTTCGCCCAGAAGGAACTGGATTTCCTCCTGCAGATCGGCGGCATCGAAATCCGCCACGGCCAACGCCTGGGCGACAACCTCACCCTGAGCGAACTGCACCAGCAATTCGACTCGGTGTTCCTCGGCCTGGGCCTGGCGGCCAGCAAGCAACTCGGTCTACCCCATGAGGACGCCCCCGGCCTGCTCGCCGCCACCGACTATATCCGCGAACTGCGCCAGGCCGACGACCTGAGCCAACTGCCCCTGGCCGACCGCTGCATTGTGCTCGGCGCCGGCAATACCGCCATCGACATGGCCGTGCAAATGGCCCGGCTCGGTGCCCGTGATGTGAACCTCGTCTACCGCCGTGGCCTGGCCGACATGGGCGCCACCCACCATGAGCAGGACATCGCCAAGGCCAATCAGGTGCGCCTGCTGACCTGGGCCCAACCCGAAGCAGTCCTGCTCGACGACCAGGGCCACGTACGCGGCATGCGCTTCGCCCGCACCCGCCTGGAAAACGGCCGCCTGCAATCCACCGGAGAAACCTTCGAACTGGCCGCCGATGCCATCTTCAAGGCCATCGGCCAGGGCTTCGACAACGACGCCTTGCACGATCCCCTGGCGCAACAGCTGCACCGCGTCGGCGAGCGTATCTTCGTCGACGAACAGCTGCGCACCAGCATCCCTGGGGTCTATGCCGGCGGTGACTGCGTCAGCCTCGGCCAGGACCTCACCGTGCAGGCGGTGCAACACGGCAAGCTGGCCGCCGAAGCCATGCACGCTCAACTCATGCTGAATGTGGAGGCTGCGTAATGGCCGATCTCTCGATTGTGTTCGCCGGTATCAAAGCCCCCAACCCATTCTGGCTGGCCTCCGCGCCGCCCACCGACAAGGCCTACAACGTGGTGCGTGCGTTTGAAGCGGGCTGGGGCGGCGTGGTGTGGAAGACCCTGGGTGAAGACCCGGCGGCGGTCAATGTGTCATCGCGCTACTCGGCGCACTACGGCGCCAACCGTGAAGTGCTGGGCATCAACAATATCGAACTGATCACCGACCGTTCCCTGGAGATCAACCTGCGGGAAATCACCCAGGTCAAAAAGGACTGGCCCGACCGCGCGCTGATCGTGTCGCTGATGGTGCCCTGCGTAGAGGAGTCCTGGAAAAACATCCTGCCCCTGGTGGAAGCCACCGGCTGCGACGGTATCGAGCTGAACTTCGGCTGCCCCCACGGCATGCCCGAACGCGGCATGGGCGCGGCGGTGGGCCAGGTGCCGGAATACGTGGAACAGGTGACGCGCTGGTGCAAGACCTATTGCTCGCTGCCGGTGATCGTCAAGCTCACGCCGAATATCACCGACATCCGCGTGGCGGCGCGGGCGGCGTATCGCGGCGGTGCGGATGCGGTGTCGCTGATCAACACCATCAACTCCATCACCAGCGTGGACCTGGAACGCATGGTCGCCCTGCCGATGGTCGGCACCCAGAGTACCCACGGCGGATACTGCGGTTCGGCGGTCAAGCCGATTGCCCTGAACATGGTTGCCGAAATCGCCCGTGATCCGCAGACCCAGGGCCTGCCGATCTGCGGGATCGGCGGCATCGGCAACTGGCGCGACGCCGCGGAATTCGTCGCCCTCGGTTGCGGCGCGGTGCAGGTGTGCACGGCGGCGATGCTGCATGGTTTTCGCATCGTGGAAGAGATGAAGGATGGGCTGTCGCGGTGGATGGACAGCCAGGGCTACACCAGCCTGCAAGAATTTTCCGGGCGCGCGGTGGGCAACACTACGGACTGGAAGTACCTGGACATCAACTACCAGGTGATCGCCAGGATCGACCAGGCGGCGTGCATTGGCTGTGGGCGTTGCCATATTGCCTGTGAGGATACCTCGCACCAGGCCATCGCCAGTCTGAAACAGGCGGACGGCACGCATAAATACGAAGTGATCGATGACGAGTGCGTGGGCTGCAACCTGTGCCAGATCACCTGCCCGGTGGCGGATTGCATCGAGATGGTGCCCATCGACACGGGCAAGCCGTTTTTGAATTGGACGCAGGATCCGAGGAATCCCTATCGAGAGGCGGTGTAGTCCTTCAGGCCACTATCGGGGGCCCCCTCCCACACCACACATCAAATGTGGGAGGGGGCTTGCCCCCGATGAGGCCCTAAGCCCCACCACAACACTCAAGGCTCCAACCCAATCCCCCGCAAAATCACACTGGTCACCGTCTGGATCGCCTTCTCGAACTGCATATCCGACAACGGCTGGTGATCATTCAAAATCTTCACCTGGTGATCAAAGTCGGCATAGTGCTGGGTCGACGCCCAGATCATGTACAGCAGGCTCGACGGCTCCACCGGCAGGATGCGTTTGTCTTCCACCCACTGGCGAATTTTCGCTTCCTTCATCTTGGCCCAGTCGTACAGGCTTTCATCCAGGGCCTCACCGAGTGTCGGCGCGCCGTGGATGATCTCGTTGGCCCAGACCTTGGAGCCATAGGGCCGCGTGCGCGAGCGCTGCATCTTGGCGCGGATGTAGCTGCTGAGCACCACCCGGGGGTCATCGAAGGTTTCGAAGCTGAGGGCGTCCTGCTTCCACACTTCCAGCAGGTCGAACAGCACCGCGCTGTACAGCTCGCTCTTGGTGGTGAAGTAGTAATGCAGGTTGGAGCGCGGCAGTTGTACTTCTTCGGCGATATCGGCCATGGCGGTGCTGCCGTAGCCCTTTTCGGCGAAGATTTTCTCCGCCGCCAGCAGGATTTTCTCGACGTTGACCCGGCGAATTCCGCTCTTGTGATTGCCCATAAGGGCTCCCTGAAAAAGACATGCCCCAAAGACTACCACCGCTCTAGATCGGGGCGACAGGCGCAGTCGAAACTTCGTACACTGCCCGCTCCTTACCATTGATGGGTATTGCACCATGTCGATCAAGAAAACCCTGACCACTGTCGCCCTGCTCGCCTCCCTGCTGGGTGCCTCGGCGGCGTTTGCCCATGCTCATCTGAAAAGCGCCACGCCTGCGGCGGACAGCAGCGTCACCGCGCCCAAAGACCTGCGCCTGACCTTCAGCGAAGGCGTCGAAGCCACCTTCACCAAAGTCTCCTTGAGCAAGGACGGCACCGAAATCGCCATCAAAGGCCTGGAAACCCCGGACGCCGACAAGAAAACCCTGGTGGTGACACCGGCCGCCCCACTTGCGGCGGGCACCTACAAGGTGGTGTGGAATGCGGTGTCGGTCGACACCCACAAAAGCAACGGTGAATACAGCTTCAAGGTCGGCCAATAACCCATGGCAACGCTGCTGGTGCTGTGCCGGTTCGTGCATTTCATCGTCGTGCTGTTGATGTTCGGGGCCAGTGTATTCAGGCCCTGGCTCCTCGGCGCTGCAGCGCAGCCCATGCTCGACCGGCAATTGCTGCGCATCACCCGTGGGCTGGCATGGACGGCCCTCGCGTCGGGGGTGATCTGGTTACTGTTGATTACCGCCAGCATGGCCGGTTCATGGCCGGCGGCGCTGGAACTGTCGACCGTGCAGTTGGTGCTGGGCAAGACCTTTTTTGGCCAGGTGTGGACCTGGCACCTGATCGTCAATGGCTTGCTGGTCATCGCCCTGATGACCCCGTGGAAAGCCCCGCGCCTGCCATTGCTCACACTGCTGCTGATGACCCTCGCCCCGGTCGGGCATGGCGCCATGCTCGACGGGCTGAGCGGACAGTTGTTGATCCTCAACCAAGTGGTGCACCTGATGTGCGTCGGCGCATGGCTGGGTGGGTTACTGCTGCTGGTATTGATCCTCAGGCAGCCACACCGTGTTGAACTGGCGCCCGTCCTGCGTCGTTTCAGCGGCGTGGGTTATGGCCTGGTCACCGGCCTGCTGGTGACCGGCCTGATCAATGTGCGCGTACTTACCGGGCAGCTGTGGCCCACGCCGTTGTTCAGTGGTTTTGCCCTGATTCTGTTGATCAAGGTGATGCTGGTGCTGGGCATGTTGGCGCTGGCATTGTTGAACCGGTTGCGCCTGGATAGCGGCGAACAGCGGTTGGGCAGCTTGAAGGCCAGCGTGATGCTGGAATGGCTGCTCGGTGTTTGTGCAGTCGCGGTCGTTTCACTCCTTGGCACTTTGCCGCCGATGGTCCTGGCGGGCTGAATGTGGAAGGGGCAAGTCGAATCGTCGCACCGCCCCTCCCACATTGACCCTGTGCGCTCTGGATCAACCCACACCTAGTCATCGTATAACTTCTGCTTGACACACCCTGAAAACCCCGCAAATATCCGCTCCAATGTTGTACGACGACGTATAACAAATAATAAAAACAACAAATGAAAGGGAGCGTCACTGTGAGTCCATTCGCCCGCAATTCGTCCGCGCGTCTCAGTGTTATCGGCCTGTTTACCCTGCCCCTCCTCGCCCACGCCGACGGTTTCGTCGACGACGCTAAGGCCACGCTCAACCTGCGCAACGCCTACTTCAACCGCAACTTCACCAACCCGAGCAACCCCCAGGGCAAGGCCGAAGAGTGGACGCAGAGTTTTATTCTCGACGCCAAGTCCGGCTTCACCCAGGGCACCGTGGGGTTCGGCATTGATGTGCTGGGGCTGTATTCCCAGAAACTCGATGGCGGCAAAGGCACCGGCGGTACCCAGTTGCTGCCGATCCACGATGACGGCCGCCCCGCCGACAACTTCGGGCGCCTGGGCGTGGCGCTGAAAACCAGGCTGTCGAAGACCGAATTGAAGGTCGGCGAATGGATGCCGGTGCTGCCGATCCTGCGCTCCGACGATGGCCGCTCGCTGCCCCAGACCTTTCGCGGCGGCCAGGTGACGTCCAACGAAATCGCCGGCCTGACCCTCTACGGCGGCCAGTTTCGCGGCAACAGCCCGCGCAACGACGCGAGCATGGAAGACATGTTCATGAACGGCAAAGCGGCGTTCACCTCCGATCGCTTCAACTTCGGCGGCGGCGAATACACCTTTAACGACAAGCGCACCCAGGTCGGCGTGTGGTACGCCGAGCTGGCCGATATCTACCAGCAGCAGTACCTCAACCTGACCCACAGCCAGCCCGTGGGCGACTGGACCTTGGGGGCCAACCTCGGTTTCTTCAACGGCAAGGAAGACGGCAGCGCCCTGGCCGGCGACCTCGACAACAAGACCGTGTTCGCCCTGCTCTCGGCCAAGTACAACGGCAACACCTTCTACGTGGGCCTGCAAAAACTCACCGGCGACAGCGTGTGGATGCGCGTCAACGGCACCAGTGGCGGCACCCTGGCCAACGACAGCTATAACGCCAGCTACGACAACGCCAAGGAAAAATCCTGGCAGGTGCGGCATGACTTCAACTTCGTGGTACTCGGCGTGCCGGGGCTGACCCTGATGAACCGCTATATCAGCGGCAGTAACGTACATACCGGGGCGATCACCGATGGCAAGGAATGGGGGCGCGAATCGGAACTGGCGTACACCGTGCAGAGCGGTGCGTTGAAGAACCTGAACGTTAAGTGGCGGAATTCCACCATGCGTCGGGATTTCAGCAACAACGAGTTCGACGAAAACCGGATCTTTATCAGCTACCCGCTCTCCTTGCTTTAACGGTTGTTGATGACCTGCAAACCAACGCACACCCAATGTGGGAGGGGGCTTGCCCTAATAACACCGTACCTGTGGCGAGGGAGCTTGCTCCCGTTGGACTGCGCAGCAGTCCTTTTTTCAAACCAAGAGCCGGGGCCGCTTCGCGGCCCAACGGGAGCAAGCTCCCTCGCCACAGGTTACTTTTTACCCTTTCTACTTCTTAATTGACTGGCATTAGGGCTTGCCCCCGATGGCGGTGCATCAGTCACCGAGCGTACTGCTGACACGCCGTCATCCGGAGCCCCTCCCACATTTGAATCTCACTCGTCTGGAAGAACGTTGACAACCTGGGGGATCCCTAACAATACTTCGGCATAGTCATACGACAACCTACAACAAAAATTTGGAATCCCCATGACCACGACCACCCCCACTCCCTTCAACCGCCTGCTGCTCACCGGTGCCGCCGGCGGCCTCGGCAAAGTCCTGCGCGAACGCCTGCGTCCCTACACCCAGGTGCTGCGCCTGTCGGACATCGCCAGCATGGCCCCGCCGGTGGATGCCTCGGAAGAAGTCCAGGCCTGCGACCTCGCCGACAAACAAGCGGTGCACCACCTGGTGGAAGGCGTCGACGCCATCCTGCACTTCGGCGGTGTATCGGTGGAGCGTCCGTTTGAAGAGATCCTCGGCGCCAATATCAGCGGTACCTTCCATATCTACGAAGCCGCGCGCCGTCATGGGGTCAAGCGCGTGATCTTCGCCAGTTCCAACCATGTGATCGGCTTTTACAAGCAGACCGAAACCATCGACGCCCACTCTCCACGCCGCCCCGACAGCTACTACGGCCTGTCCAAGTCCTACGGCGAAGACATGGCGAGCTTCTACTTCGACCGCTACGGCATCGAGACCGTGAGCATCCGTATCGGCTCCTCGTTCCCGGAACCGCAGAACCGCCGGATGATGCACACCTGGCTGAGCTTCGACGACCTGACCCAACTGCTCGAACGCGCGCTGTATACGCCGAACGTCGGCCACACCGTGGTCTACGGCATGTCGGATAACCTCGACACCTGGTGGGACAACCGCTACGCCGCACACCTGGGCTACGCCCCGAAAGACAGCTCCGAAGTCTTCCGCGCCCAGGTCGAAGCCCAGCCACCGGTGGCCGCCGATGACCCGGCCAAGGTCTATCAGGGTGGCGCGTTCTGCGCCGCCGGGCCGTTCGGTGACTGAGTTCACACCAACCCAAGGGAATGAGTTGCCATGACTGCTGAATTGATCGTCGACGCCCGCAATGCCGTGGGCGAATGCCCGGTGTGGGTGCCCGAGGAAAACGCCCTGTACTGGGTGGATATCCCCAACGGCGGCCTGCAAAAATGGAGCGCCGCCAGCGGCCACGTTGCCGCCTGGAAAGCCCCGCAGATGCTTGCCTGCATTGCCCGCACCACGGCGGGCAACTGGGTCGCCGGGATGGAAACCGGTTTCTTCCAACTCACGCCGCACAACGACGGCAGCCTCGATACCGCGCCGTTGGCCAGTGTCGAGCATCCACGCCCGGACATGCGCCTGAACGACGGCCGTTGCGACCGCCAGGGCCGTTTCTGGGCCGGCAGCATGGTGCTGAACATGGGCGCGAATGCGGCCGAAGGTATCCTCTATCGCTATGCATCGGGTTCAGCCCCCCACGCCCAGCTGGACGGTTTTATCACCCTCAACGGCCTGGCCTTCAGCCCCGATGGCCGCACGATGTATGCCTCGGATTCGCACCCGTTGGTCCAGCAGATCTGGGCCTTCGACTACGACATCGACACCGGCACGCCGTCCAACCGTCGCGTGTTCGTCGACATGCACAACTTCCTCGGCCGCCCCGACGGCGCCGCCGTGGACGCCGATGGCTGCTACTGGATCTGCGCCAACGACGCCGGCCTGATCCACCGTTTTACCCCCGACGGGCGCCTGGACCGCTCCCTCACCGTACCGGTGAAAAAACCCACCATGTGCGCCTTCGGCGGCAGCCGCCTGGACACTCTGTTCGTCACCTCGATCCGTGACGACCAGAGTGAACAGTCAGTGTCCGGCGGCGTGTTCGCCCTCAACCCCGGCGTCCAAGGACTGCCTGAACCGACGTTCACCCTCTAGCTGCATCGCTGTGCCTTGAATACAACAATAACAACACAGGAGTGACCTCCCATGGACTTCAAACGCACCTTGCTCGCCGCCGCAGTCTTTACCCTCAGCAGCGCCGCCCACGCGCTGGAAATCAAATTCGCCGACATCCACCCCGCCAGCTACCCCACCGTCGTCGCCGAAGAAAATATGGGCAAGGCCCTGACCAAGGAAAGCAACGGCGAACTGACCTTCAAGTACTTCCCCGGCGGCGTGCTGGGCTCCGAGAAGGAAGTGGTCGAACAGGCCCAGGTCGGCGCCGTGCAGATGACCCGCGTCAGCCTCGGCATCGTCGGGCCGGTGGTGCCGGACGTGAACGTGTTCAACCTGCCGTTCGTGTTCCGCGACCAGGCGCATATGCGCAAGGTCATCGATGGCGAGATCGGCGATGAAATCCTCGCCAAGATCACCGACTCCGAGTTCGGCCTGGTGGCCCTGGCCTGGATGGACGGCGGCACACGCAACCTCTACACCAAGAAGCCGGTGCGCAAGATCGAAGACCTCAAGGGCATGAAGATCCGTGTGCAAGGCAACCCGCTGTTCATCGATGCCTTCAACGCGATGGGCGCCAACGGCATTGCCATGGACACCGGCGAGATCTTCAGCGCCCTGCAGACCGGGGTGATCGACGGCGCGGAGAACAACCCGCCGACCCTGCTCGAACACAACCACTTCCAGAACGCCAAGTACTACACCCTCACCGAGCACCTGATCCTGCCTGAGCCCATCGTGATGTCGAAAATCACCTGGAACAAGCTCACCCCGGCGCAACAGGTCATGGTCAAAAACGCCGCCAAGGCCGCTCAGGCCGATGAGCGCGCGCTGTGGGATGCCAAGTCCGCCAGCAGTGAGGAAAAACTCAAAAAGGCCGGTGTCGAGTTCATCACCGTCGACAAAAAGCCCTTCTATGACGCCACCGCAGCGGTTCGCGCCAAGTACGGCGCGCCTTACGCCGACATCATCGCGCGCATCGACGCCGTTCAATAACCTCCCCTGCCTCTCGCAAAAGGCCCGGCGCGGTCTGCACCGACGCGCCCGGTTACGGTGAACGCCATGAAGAATCTACTGCTGCGCATCAACGACCGCATCTACATGACCTGCATCTGGGTCGCCGGCCTTTCGGTTCTCGGCGTCGCGCTGATCATTCCCTGGGGCATCTTCGCCCGCTACGTCCTCGGCACCGGCTCCAGCTGGCCGGAGCCCACCGCCATCCTGCTGATGCTGGTGTTTACCTTTATCGGTGCCGCCGCCAGCTACCGCGCCGGCGCGCATATGTCGGTGGCCATGGTCACGGACCGCCTGCCGCCCGCCCAGCGCCGCATCGTCGGCATCCTGTCGCAACTGCTGATGGGCACCATCTGCCTGTTCATGGCGATCTGGGGCACCAAGCTGTGCCTGTCCACCTGGAACCAGTTCATGAGCGCCATCCCGACCCTGCGCGTGGGCATCACCTATATGCCGATCCCGATTGGCGGGCTGCTGACCCTGATCTTCGTGGTGGAAAAACTCCTGCTCGGTGACCAGAGCAACCGGCGCGTGGTGCGCTTCGACCTGGTGGAAGAAAGCGAAGGGGCTGCCTGATATGGACGCATTGATTCTGCTGGGCAGCTTTATCGCTCTGATCCTGATCGGCATGCCGGTGGCCTACGCCCTGGGTTTGTCGGCGCTGATTGGCGCGTGGTGGATCGACATCCCGTTCCAGGCCCTGATGATTCAGGTCGCAGGCGGGGTGAACAAGTTTTCGCTGATGGCGATTCCGTTCTTCGTGCTGGCGGGGGCGATCATGGCCGAGGGCGGCATGTCGCGCCGGCTGGTGGCGTTTGCCGGGGTGCTGGTGGGCTTTGTGCGCGGCGGCCTGTCGCTGGTGAACATCATGGCCTCGACGTTCTTTGGCGCCATCTCCGGCTCGTCGGTGGCCGACACCGCCTCGGTCGGCTCGGTGCTGATCCCGGAAATGGAGCGCCGTGGCTACCCACGGGAATTTGCCACCGCAGTTACCGTCAGTGGTTCGGTGCAGGCGCTGTTGACCCCGCCCAGCCATAACTCGGTGCTCTACTCCCTGGCGGCGGGCGGCACGGTGTCCATCGCCTCGCTGTTCATGGCCGGCGTGGTGCCTGGGTTGTTGATGAGCGCGTGCCTGATGGTGCTGTGCCTGATCTTCGCGAAAAAACGCAACTACCCCAAGGGCGAAGTGATCCCGCTCAAGCAGGCGCTGAAAATCTGCGCCGACGCGCTGTGGGGCCTGATGGCCATGGTGATCATCCTCGGCGGCATCCTGTCGGGCATTTTCACCGCTACCGAGTCCGCCGCGATTGCCGTGTTGTGGGCGTTCTTCGTGACCATGTTCATCTACCGCGACTACAAATGGAGCGAGCTGCCCAAGCTGATGCACCGCACGGTGCGCACCATTTCCATCGTGATGATCCTGATCGCCTTCGCGGCCAGCTTCGGCTACATCATGACCCTGATGCAGATCCCGGCGAAGATCACCACCCTGTTCCTGACCCTGTCGGACAACCGCTACGTGATCCTGATGTGCATCAACGCCATGCTGCTGTTGCTCGGCACGGTGATGGACATGGCGCCGCTGATCCTGATCCTCACGCCGATCCTGCTGCCGGTGATCCTCGGTATCGGCGTCGACCCGGTGCACTTCGGCATGATCATGCTGGTCAACCTCGGCATTGGCCTGATCACCCCGCCGGTGGGCGCGGTGCTGTTCGTGGGCGCGGCGGTGGGCAAGGTGAGTATCGAGAAGACCGTGAAGGCGCTGCTGCCGTTTTATGGCGTGCTGTTCCTGGTGCTGATGGCGGTGACGTACATTCCGGCGCTGTCGTTGTGGCTGCCGAGCGTGGTGCTGTGATGATTGAACTCGAAGATAACCTGACCCACCTCACCGTGAATCCGGCCGTGGGCGGCAGCCTCGTCAACTGGACGGTGCGCGCCACCGGCCAGCCGTTGCTGCGCCATAACGATGAGCAGGCGATCCATACCGGTTTGCCGGGCAAGCTGGGGTGCTATCCATTGGTGCCCTGGTCCAACCGCATTGCCCACGGCGGTTTCGACAACCCCGACGGTTGGCTCGCGCTCACGCCCAACAGCCTGACCGATCCTTTGCCGATTCACGGTTCGGCGTGGCAACAGGCGTGGCAGGTGGTCAGCCAGTCGCCGGATGAAGCAGTGCTGGAAGTACGCTGTGACACGCCGTTTGCCTATCGCGCCGAGCAGCGGATTCGCTTGATCGACGGGGCGTTGAGTATCGAGCTGCGGGTGACGCACCTGGCCGAAACAGCGGCGTGGCATGGCGTGGGCTTGCATCCGTACTTTCCGCGCCGGCCGGGTACCCGGTTGCAGGCCAAGGCCGCGCAGGTGTGGATGAGTGACGCGTCCAAGCTGCCGACCGGGTTGACGCCGGTGCCGGGCGAGTGGGATTTCCAGGCATTGAAGCCCCTGCCCGAAGGCTTGGTGGACAACGGTTTTTGCCAGTGGGATGGCTATTGCCGGATCGAACAGCCGGACCTGGGCTACGCGCTGGAATGCCAGGCCAGCGGGGCCGATTACTTCCTGCTGTACTGCCCGCCGGGGCTGGGGTTCTTTTGCATCGAGCCGGTGAGTCATCCGGTGAATGCTCATCACCTGGCGGGACGGCCGGGCCTGAAACTGCTGGAACACAATCAGTCGGTCCAACTCAATTTCAACCTGAAATACACCCCCCTGTAGGAGCGAGCTTGCTCAAGGTGGGGAGTTTTTGAGGCGGCCGGCGGTATCGATACTCACGACAACCGACAACCCCGGCCGCAACCGCTCGCTCTCAGCCTGATCCGGGTCCACCGTAATCCTGACCGGCACGCGCTGGGCAATCTTCACAAAGTTGCCCGTCGCGTTGTCCGCCTGCAACAGGCTGAACTCCGAGCCCGTGGCTGGGGAAATATGCTGCACCGTGCCGCGAAACCTGCGGTGGTTGAGCGCATCCACGGTGAAAGTCACCGGCTGGCCGACCTGCACATTGTCCATCTGGGTTTCCTTCATGTTGGCGATCACCCACAGCTGCTTCGGCACCAGCGCCATCAACTGCGCGCCGGAGTTGACGTAGGCCCCCAGGCGCACGCCAATCTGCCCCAACTGCCCGTCACGCGGCGCGGTAATGCGGGTGTTGGACAGGTCGATCCGCGCCAGCTCCACCGCCGCCTCGGCACTCGCGACCGCCGCTTCCAGGGAGCCGCGATTGACGATCACCGTCTGCAAGTCCTGCCGCGCGATTTCCAGGCTGGCCTGGGCCTGGGCCACCGCCGCGATGGTCTGGGCATTGGCGGCGCGGGTCACGTCCAGCTCGCGCCGGGATACCGAACCGTCGCTGATCAGCTCTTCGTTGCGGCGCAGGTCGGCGGTGCTTTTGCGCGCCTGGGCCTGGCTGTCCACCAGTGCGGCCTGGCGCAGCTTGATGGTGGCTTCGGCACTGTTGCGTTGCTGCACCACATTGGCCAGCGCGGCCTTCTGCACCGCCAGTTGCGCCAGGGCCTGGTCGAGGCGCTGCTTGTAGATGCGGTCGTCCAGGCGCACCAGCAGGTCGCCGGCCTTGACGTACTGGAAGTCCTGCACCGGCACCTCGAACACATAGCCGCTGAGCTGCGGGCCGATAATGGTCACCTGGCCGCGCACCAGGGCGTTCTCGGTGGTTTCCACCGCGCTGCTGAACGGCGGCAATTGCCAGGCATACAGCACGATCAGCACGCCGACGATGGCAATCGCGGCAAAGCCCAGGGACGAGAGAATGCGCACGCGCAAGGAGCGCGGCTCGGTGACCGTGGCGCCGGGCGGCGTGGTGCCTTCCGGGGTGGCGGCGATGGCGTTGGTGGTCGTGGTGGTGGGTTCGGTCATGAAGTAGCGCCGCTGGGTTGAACGGGAGTGGCTGCTTTAGTGGTGCTCATCAGCCACAGACTGCGGATAAAGATCCAGATCATGGTCAGGATCGCGACAATCGCGATCAGCATGAACACATCGTTGTAGGCCATGACATTGGCCTCGCGGGTCGCCGCCGTGGCCAGGCTGCGGATGCCCATGAGGTTCCGCAGTTCCGGGTCGGCGACGATACCGCCATAGGCCGAGCCGCCGCCCTGCACCCGCGCGGCCACACGCGGGTCGAGCAGCGTCAGGTGCTCGACGATCATGCTGGAATGATACTTCTCGCGCACGATCTGGAACGTGCCGAGCAAGGCCGCGCCGATCAGGCCGCCGAGGTTCTGGCAAATCCCGAACATCACCGAAAAGCTCACCAGGTTACGCGGGTTGGCCAGCACGTTTTTGGTCCCCAGCACCATGGTCGGCCCAAGGAAGAAGGTGCCACCGAAGCCTAGCAGGAACTGGCTGATGTACAGATTCTGCGGGCGCGTGAGGTTGCTGGAGAAACTGTCCATCACCGAGCCGGTGGCCATCAGCGCCAGGGAAATCACCAGCGGCATCAGCAGGTGCGCCGGGTTGATCGTCAGCGCACTGACCGCCAGCCCGCTGATCGCGCCGGCCAGCATCACCACGTACAGCGTATGCATCTGCTGGTAGCTCATGTTCAGCATCTGCATGAACCCCACCGCACCGGTGGACTGCTCGGACAGCACCATGCGAATCAGGATCACCGCCAACGCCAGGCGGATCATGGTGCCGCTGCCCAGCCAGCGGGTCATCAGCATCGGGTTGGCGCGGTTATGCTCGATGGCCAGGCCGGCCATGATCAGCACCAGGGAACAGGCCGAGGCCACGCCGATCCACGGCGCTTCCAGCCACCAGTCGATACGCCCCAGGGACAGCACCGCACACAGCAGCGCGACACCGCTGGCGAGAATGGCGAAGGTGACGAAGTCGAGTTTTTCAAAGGTCTTGAAGCGGTCGCCGGGGGGCAGTTTGAGCAGGAATACACAACCCAGGCAGATCAGCGCCAGGCCCAGTTCGAACAGGTAAAGCCCGCGCCATTCGGCGATCTGCAGCAAGTCCTCGGAGAACAGTCGCGCCAGGGGCAAGGCCAACTGCGCCGTGCCCAGCCCCAGCACCAGGGATTTCAACCGCCACTTGGCCGGGAACGCCTGGATCATGTAGTACAAGCCCAACGAACTCAGCGCCGCACCCACCATGCCATGGGCCGCCCGCACTGCGATGGCCGAGTTGAGGTCGTTGACGAACAAGTGGCCGAAGGTCACCAGCGCGTAGAGCACCAGGAACACCTCGGTAAACGCGCGCAGGCCGAATTGCTGGCGGAACTTCACCAGCAGCAGGTTCATGCATACGTTGGTCATCACATAGGCGGCGGGCAGCCAGGCCATTTCCGCGGTGGTCGCACCGAGGGCGCCTTGCAGGTATTGCAGGTTGGCGATGACCAGCGCGTTGCCCAGGCCACCGGTGATTGCCACCAGCACGCCGACCATCGCAAACAGCCAGCGCTTGTGCGTCGGATGCAACGGCGTCGACGGCGAGCCCGGCAGGCTCGGGCGCTCGTGGGGTTCCCAGGGGCGGGGGGTGTATTTGTCCATTCGATGACCTAGATGAGCCGACGGGTGACGTCGGTAAAACCACTACTCAGAGTAGTAAACCTGAGCGGGGTTCATCTTGCCATCTTGGGCGCGTCGGTCAGCGCCCATCTTGCCACTCATGCGCTGCTTTCTTTACTCGATGGCAGGGATGCCATTATCTCAGCGCGGCACGTTTCCAATATTTCATCCGCCAGGGCCGAGTCATCCGGACACGCCCGCGACAGCATGACCGCACCGATTGCATGGGCCAGCAGGTCGATCATCTTCGCGCGTGCCTCTTGCCTGGTGACATCCACCGCCTGCGCGTACTTGTCCCCAAGGGCTGCAAGCGTATTTTCAACGCCACTGGCAAAGGTCGCCTTCAGTTCATCGGACTGGCGGGCGGCGTCACCACACAGGGCTGCCAGGGTGCACCCCGCTCCCCTGCCATCTCGGTGATCCCTGGACACGTACAGGTTTACAAATCCCGGCACGTCGAGATCGCAGATACTCGACAGGGATTTGGCCAGGCTGTTTTCGGCCGCTTCGGCCATCAGGTCGGCCTTGGAGCCAAAGTGTTTGTAGAAGCCTCCCTGGGTAAAACCCGCAGTAGCCATAAGCTCTGCCACACCCACACCGTCATAGCCACGCTCACGAAACAGCTCTGACGCCGTCTCCACAATATGAGCTCGATTGGCGAGTGATTGCGTCTTGGTGATCTTCATTTCGCGGCCCTTACGACTCCTGAACAATGACCTGATCATACTCTGATGTCGGTCATAATCAAAACCATTGACAGCTTTGATTATGATAGACATCATAAAACCACCCGCACCTATCCCTGCGGCTGTGTGGCGCCGATCGCCGTACCTGATCATCCTGAACACTCAAGAGCACCCATTTATGAGCACTCCCGAAACCGTACTGATCACTGGCGCCTCCACGGGCATTGGCGCGACCTACGCCGAGCGTTTTGCCCAACGTGGGCACGACCTGGTGCTGGTTGCCCGCGATAAAGGCCGACTGGACGCACTGGCCTCGCAGCTGCGTGAGAAACACGCGGTGTCCATTGACGTGATCCAGGCCGACCTGACTCAAACCGGTGACCTGGCCCGCGTCGAAGCACGCCTGCGTGACGACGCCAGTATCGGCATCCTGGTGAACAATGCGGGCGCCGCCCTCTCCGGCAGCTTCATCGAGCAATCCATCGACAGCGTTACCAACCTGGTCGCGCTCAACACCACCGCCCTGGTGCGACTCGCCAGCGCCATCGCGCCACGCCTGGTACACGCCGGTAACGGCGCGATCATCAACATTGGCTCGGTGGTGGGGCTGGCACCGGAATTCGGCATGAGCGTCTACGGTGCAACCAAGGCGTTCGTGCTGTTTCTATCCCAGGGGCTGAGCCTCGAACTCTCGCCCAAGGGCGTCTACGTGCAAGCCGTTCTTCCAGCCGCCACCCGCACGGAAATCTGGGATCGCGCAGGCATCGACATCAATACTCTGAGCGAAATCATGAGCGTGGACGAGTTGGTCGATGCTGCGCTGGTCGGTTTTGATCGTCGCGAGCCGGTGACCATTCCGCCATTGCAAGACGCCGCCCGCTGGGATGCCCTGCAAGCCGCCCGCCAGGGTTTGCTGTCAGAGATTCGCCAGTCGGTCGTCGCCGAGCGCTATCAAGCCAAGGCGTGATTGTCACGTATAGCCATGGGAACTGAACGATGAAAGCCTTCCTGATCGACCGTTACGGCAAGCATCAAGGACGCCTTGCCGAGGTACCGGACCCGGAACCGGGCATCCACGACGTACTGGTCAAGGTACATGCCAGCAGCGTCAACCAGCTGGATTCGAAGATCAGCAAGGGTGAATTCAAACTGATCCTGCCCTACAGATTCCCGCTGATCATGGGCAACGACGTGGCCGGCGTCGTCGTGCGCGTAGGGTCAGGCGTGCGCACCTTCAAGCCCGGTGACGAGGTCTACGCGCGCCCGCCCGAGGCGCGCATCGGTGGCTTTGCCGAGCTGATCGCGATTGAGGAAAGTGCCCTCGCACTGAAACCCAACAACACCAGCATGGAACAAGCCGCCGCCCTGCCCCTGGTGGCCCTGACCGCCTGGCAGGTGCTGGTTGAAACAGCCCGCGTGAAGAAGGGGCAAAAAGTCTTTATCCAGGCGGGCTCCGGTGGTGTCGGCAGCATTGCCATCCAGCTGGCAAAACACCTGGGGGCTTTCGTTGCCACCACGACCAGCACCGCCAACGTGGAGTGGGTCAAGGCGTTGGGAGCAGACGTGGTCATCGACTACACGCAGCAAAACGTCGAAAACGTGTTGCGTGACTACGACGTCGTCTTGAACAGCCTCGGCCCTGCCGAACTGGAAAAATCCCTGCGCATTCTCAAGCCGGGTGGGCAGCTCATCTCCATCTCGGGACCACCGACCGCCGAGTTCGCACGCGAGCAAAAGCTGTCCTGGGGACTGGGCTGGATCATGCGCCTGTTAAGCAGCGGCATACGCAGAAAAGCCCGCAGGCAGGGCATCGACTACGGGTTCGTGTTCATGCGTGCGAGCGGTGCGCAATTGCAGCAAATCACCGCGCTCGTCGAGTCCGGCGCTATCACACCGGTGATCGACCGAACCTTCCCTCTCGAGGCAACGGCTGAGGCCTTGAGCTACGTCGAACGGGGCAGAGCCAAGGGGAAGGTGGTGATCAAGGTCCTATGACTAAGCCCACCCAACGCTCAAGCTGATGGCGATGCAGACTTGTCCCCCGTGAGGGTGCGAAGCGCCCCCAATGAAGGACGAATGGGGTGTACCCGATATTGCGCAGTGGCTGGTTTTGGGGCTGCCGAGCAGCCAAGCGCGGGACAAGCCCGCTCACCACATCCACAGTGGATCCCATGGGCATCCACAAGCGCATTTCAAATCAGATCCAACCGAGCCAGCTCCAGTAAGTCGCCGCAAACACCAACATCAACCCATATCCGATCAACGTCACCAGGATCCCCACCTTGGCAAACTGCCGCGCCGTAAACGTCCCGGTCCCCAGGCACACCATGTTCTGCGGCGCATTGATCGGCAGGATAAACCCGTAGCTCATCACAAACCCCAACAGCATGGTCATGCCCAAGCGGTTGAACTCCCCCGGCAAGGTCTGCAGCACCGCAATCAATATCGGCAACAACGCCGAAGTCAGTGCCGTGGCGCTCGCAAAGCCCAGGTGGATCACAATCAGAAACGCCCCAAGGATCGCAAACACCCCCAGCGGCCCGACCTGATCCAGGCCGGTGTGCGCCACCACCTGGGACCCCAGCCATTGCCCGGCCTGGGTGGTCAACAATGCGGTACCGAGGCTGATGCCCACGCCAAACACAATCACCGTGCCCCACGGGATGCGCGATTGCACATCCTTCCAGGTCATCACCCCGATGCCCGGCAGCAGCAGGAACACCAGCCCGGCGTAGGTGGTCGAGGTGGTGTCGAACGGGTGCAGACGCCCTTCCGTGGCCCACGCCAACAGCAGCAGCACCGACACCGTCAGCAAGCGTTTCTGCGGGCCGGTCATCGGGCCGATGTCCACCAGGGACTGGGCCACGGCCTCCTTGCCACCGGGGATGCTGTCGGTTTCCGGCGGCAGCAGCTTGATCACCAGGAACAGCAACACCGCCGACATGATCACCGCCCACGGCGCGCCGGCGATCAGCCAGTCGATCCACGACACGCGCTGGCCGAGCATCTTGTCCATAAAGCCCACGGTCAGCAGGTTTTGCGCGGCGGCGGTCTGGATGCCGACGTTCCAGATGCTGGTGCCCTGGGCCACCACGATCATCAGGCCGGCGGCGATATTGGAGCGCTTGTCCACGCCGAACGCAGCGACCACGCCCATCATGATCGGCACCACACAGGCGCTGCGCGCCGTGGCGCTGGGCACTACGAGGCTGAGCAGGATGGTCACCGCAATCGCCCCGAGCAGAATGCCCCGGGTGCTGGTGCCGACGCGGGTCAGGGTCACCAGGGCGATACGCCGGTCCAGGCCGGTGTGGGTCATGGCCGCCGCAATGAACAACGCGCCCGCCACCAGGGCCAGTGCCGGGTTGGAAAAGCCGGTGAGCGCCATGCTGATGGCCGGGCTGGAACCGATCAGGTGCGTGGGGTCTTGCAGCGACGGCGCGGTGCCAAGCAAAAACGCCATGAGCGAGGTGATCATGATCGCGCTGGCTTCATAGGACACCGCCTCGGTGATCCACACCACCACGGCAAACGCGAGGATCGCCAGCATGCGCTGCCCGGCCACCGGCAGGTCGGCGGGCAGCGGCAACAGCAGCACGCCGACCATCACCAGTACGCCGATCACCAGGCCCAGGGGCAACTTGAAAGAGGCTGCGGTTGTTGCGGGGGCGTTCATGGCGGGCTCCGTCGGGCGCTGAATCAGAGCCCGCAGCATGGGGCAAAGCGCCGCAACAGGTGTTGACGGGTATCAACCCTAGGTCAATAACTGGCTCAATACCGCCCGCAACTTGCCGGGCTTGAGCGGTTTGTTCAGCAACGGTGCGTCCAGGCGGCGCAGCGCGCGGCGGCACTGGTCGGTGCGGTCGGCGGTGATGATCACGGCGGGGATGTTCTGCGCGAAATGCTCGCGCAAGTGCTTGACCACCGCACAGCCCACCACCCCATGGTCGAGGTGGTAGTCGGCGAGGATCAGCTCCGGCGCCCTGCCCTGCAACGCCAGCAACGCCCCGGCCTGGTCGGTGGCGGTAACTACCTCGCAGCCCCACTGCGCCAGCAGCGCACGCATGCTGTCGAGGATGCTCACCTCGTTGTCGATTACCAGCAAACGCCGCCCCGGCAGCGGGTTACCCGTGGTCGGCAGCACCGGCAGTTGGCTGATCGCCAGGGGCATCTCTTCGCTGATGGGCACCTCGATGCTGAACATCGAGCCGCGCCCCGGCCACGAACGGACCGCCACCGGGTAGCCGAGGATCTCGGCGATGCGCTCGACAATCGCCAGGCCCAGCCCTACGCCTTTGCGGTCCGAGGCACGGCCGACGTCGAGCTGGTTGAATTCAAGGAAGATCGCGTCGAGGCGGTCGGCCGCGATGCCGCGCCCGGTGTCCCACACTTCCAGGCGCAAGCGATCGCCACGGCGGCGCGCGCCGAGCAGGATGCAGCCCTCGTCGGTGTAGCGACAGGCGTTGCTGAGGAAGTTACGCAGGATCCGCGTCACCAGGCGCAGGTCGGTGCGAATCGCATAATGGCCGGTACGCGCGCGCAGGTTCAGCCCGGCCGCCAGCGCCACCGACTGGAACTCCGAGACCAGCGGCGCAAACAGCTCATCCAGGCGATACAGCGCCACATCGGGCTTGACCGCCGCCTGGTCGAGCCGCGAAATATCCAGCAGGTCGGTGAGCAAATCCTCGGCGCCTTCCAGGGCCTGGTGCGTACGTTCCACCAGCACCTGTTCCACGCTGGGCAGGTTGCGCTCACGCAAGGTGGAGATCAGCAGTCGCGCGGCGTTGAGCGGCTGCAACAGGTCATGGCTGGCGGCGGCGAGGTATTTGTCCTTGCTGCGGTTGGCGGCCTCGGCGGCATCGCGGGCGTCACGCAGCTCCTGCTCGACCTGCTCGCGCTGGGCGATCTGCTGTTGCAGGTTGTGGTTGGCTTCCAGCAGTTCATCGGTGCGCGCCGCCACGCGCTGCTCCAGTTCATCGTTGAGACGGATATAGCGGTTGCGCTCGGCCTCCAGCTCGTCGAGACGCGCAGTGAGTTCCGGGTAGTGGCTCTTGCGCGCCGAGTGATTACCCAGGCCCAACAGACCGGCGAGGGCCTGTTGCTGGTCATCAGAGCGCTTCGCCATACACCACCTCGACATCACGCTGGCTGGACTCACGCGGGTTGGTGAGGATGCACGGGTCGTGCATCGCATGCTGGGACAGGAACGGAATGTCCGCCACGCGCACGCCATGCAGGCCGAGGGTTTCATGGAAGCCGATGGCGTGTTTCAGGGCAATCAGGTGTTCCACCAGGCGCCCACAGATCTGTCGGTGGTTGAGGCCACGGCAATCGATGCCGAAGGTCTCGGCAATCACCTTGAAGCGCTCCGGCGCCGAGTTGTAGTTGAACGCCACCACGTGTTCCACCAGCACCGCGTTGCACAAGCCATGGGGCAGGTCGAGAAACCCGCCGAGGCTGTGGGACATGGCATGCACCGCGCCGAGGATCGCATTGGAGAACGCCAACCCCGCCTGCATGCTGCCGAGCATGATCTTCTCGCGCAGGGCAATGTCACCGGGGTTGGCGATCATCTGCACCAGGTTACCGTTGATCAGGCGCATGGCTTCCAGCGCATGGGGGTCGGTCAGCGGGCCATGGCCGGTGGACACGAACGCCTCGATCGCATGCACCAGCGCGTCGATGCCGGTACAGGCGGACAGGAACGGGTCCATGCTCGCCGTGGTTTCCGGGTCGATCAGCGACACATCCGGCACCACCGCCTTGCTGACGATGGAGAACTTCATGCGTTCCTGCTGGTTGGAAATGATCACGAACTGCGAGACATCCGCCGAGGTGCCGGCGGTGGTGGGGATCAGGATCAGCGGCGGGCTCGGCACGCGGATGGTGTCCACGCCTTCGAACTCGAGGATGCAGCGCCCATGGGCGACCACAATGCCGATGGCCTTGCCGCAGTCCATGGGGCTGCCGCCGCCGATGGCCACGATCACGTCGCAATGGTTTTCCCGGTACACCTCGGCACCGAGCATCACTTCCTCGACGCGCGGGTTGGGCGACACGGCGCTGTACAGGCAGTAGTCGATGCCGATGGCCTGCAGGCTGGCTTCCACATCGGCGACCCAACCGGCGGCGATCACACCGGGGTCGCTGACCACCAGGACCTTGCGCGCACCAAAGGTCTTGGCGTAGTTACCGACGTTGTGCCGACAGCCGGCACCGAAGATGATTTCAGGCGAGACGAATTTACGCAGGAGGCTCAGATTGGGGCTCATTGGAAAGCCTGTTGTTATTATTTTTGGGAGATGCGCTCCACACTAACCCATTCCCAGGCGTTTGCAATCAGACCAAAGGGTCATTCCCAATAGGACACCGGCCAGCGCGAGGCTGGCCGGAGATGGATCAGCGGCTGGCGAAGTACATGGTCACTTCGAAGCCGATACGCAGGTCGGTGAAGGCGGGTTTGGTCCACATGGGGAGAGTCCTCTTGTTGTGCCGGAAGATTCCGGTAAAGGCATTAATGCATGGGGGGATGGGGGTGCGAATGCTACTTTCGAAGGAGCTCGCACCCGCATTGGTAGCGGGTATACGCCGATCAAAATGTGGGAGGGGGCTTGCTCCCGATAGCAATGTGTCAGCCACATCACTGTTGACTGACCCACCGCCATCGGGAGCAAGCCCCCTCCCACAGGGGACCGCGTTGCAATCCGAGGGTTAGAAGAAACCCAACGGATTGATGTCGTAGCTCACCAGCAAATTCTTGGTCTGCTGGTAGTGATCGAGCATCATCTTGTGGTTCTCACGCCCCACGCCCGACTTCTTGTAGCCGCCAAACGCCGCATGCGCCGGGTACAGGTGATAACAGTTGGTCCATACGCGACCGGCCTTGATCGCCCGGCCCATGCGGTAGGCGCGGTTGATGTCGCGGGTCCACAGCCCGGCGCCGAGGCCGAATTCGCTGTCGTTGGCAATCGCCAGGGCTTCGGCTTCGTCCTTGAAGGTGGTGATACCCACCACCGGGCCGAAGATTTCTTCCTGGAACACGCGCATCTTGTTGTGGCCCTTGAGCAAGGTCGGCTGGATGTAGTAACCGCTGGACAGGTCGCCCTCCAGGCGCTCGGCCGCGCCGCCGGTGAGCAGCTCGGCGCCCTCTTCCTGGGCGATCTTGAGGTAGGAGAGGATCTTGTCGTATTGCTGCTCGGACGCCTGGGCGCCGACCATGGTCTCGGTGTCCAGCGGGTTGCCGCGCTTGATCTTGACGATTTTCTTCATCACCACTTTCATGAAGTCGTCGTAGATCGACTCCTGCACCAGCGCCCGCGACGGGCAGGTGCACACTTCGCCCTGGTTGAAGAACGCCAGCACCAGGCCTTCGGCGGCTTTTTCGATGAACTGCGGCTCGGCCTGCATGATGTCTTCGAAGAAGATGTTCGGCGACTTGCCGCCCAGTTCCACGGTGGAGGGAATGAGGTTCTCGGCGGCCGCATGCATGATGTGCGCACCGATTGGGGTCGAGCCGGTAAAGGCGATCTTGGCGATGCGCTTGCTGGTGGCCAGCGCCTCCCCGGCTTCGCGGCCAAAGCCCTGGACGATATTCAGCACGCCCGGTGGCAGCAGGTCATTGATCAACTCGGCAAACACCATGATCGACAGCGGCGTCTGCTCGGCCGGCTTGAGCACGATGCAGTTACCGGCGGCCAGGGCCGGGGCGAGTTTCCAGGCGGCCATCAGCAGCGGGAAGTTCCACGGAATGATCTGCCCGACCACGCCCAAGGGCTCATGGAAGTGATAGGCCGCGGTGTGTTCGTTGATCTCGGCGGCGCCGCCTTCCTGGGCGCGGATGCAGCCGGCGAAGTAGCGGAAGTGGTCGGCGGCCAGGGGCACGTCGGCGTTGAGGGTTTCGCGCACGGCCTTGCCGTTGTCCCAGCTTTCGGTCACGGCCAGCACTTCGAGGTGCTGCTCGATACGGTCGGCGATTTTCAGCAGCACCAGGGAGCGATCCTGTGGCGAAGTCTTGCCCCAGGCGTCGGCGGCGGCATGGGCAGCGTCGAGGGCCTTGTCGATATCGGCGGCGTTGGAACGCGGGAATTCGGCGATCACTTCACCGGTCACCGGCGAGGTGTTGGTGAAGTACTCACCACTGAGCGGGGCGACGAACTCGCCGCCGATGTAATTGCCGTAGCGCTGCTTGAAGCTGACGATGGCGCCAGGGGTGCCAGGTTGTGCGTAGATCATGTTAAAGCCTCTGTCTGGGTCCGGGCCTGTCGGTCAACAGGCGATGACCCGATAGTAAAGAGCCCCCGCTGGCGGGCGAATGCGCCGTTGGCAGGGGGGCACTTGTCATTTGGTCGTAGTTTCAGTGCTTGGCGACCAGCTCTTTGGGCAGCTTGAAGGTCCAGAGCATGCCGCCCTGGTTGAAGTCCTTGATGCGCTTGGCCACTTCACCGCCCCACAACGGCACGGCGCCGCCCCAGCCGGAGAGCACCGAGACGTACTGTTCGCCGTCCATTTCCCAGGTCACAGGCGAGCCGAGCACGCCGGAGCCGGTCTGGAATTCCCAGACCTTCTCACCGGTCTTGGCATTGAACGCCTGCAGGAAGCCTTCCGGCGTGCCGGTGAACACCAGGTTGCCCTTGGTGGTCAGCACCCCGCCCCACAGCGGCGCGAAGTTCTTGTGGCGCCAGACTTCCTTGCCGGTCTTCGGGTCGATGGCGCGCAGTACGCCGATGTAGTCTTCGTTCAGCGGCTTGATGGTGAAGCCGGCGCCAAGGAACGCCGCGCCCTTCTTGTAGGCGATGCCTTCGTTCCAGATGTCCATGCCCCATTCGTTGGACGGCACATAGAACAGCCCGGTGTCGCGGTTATAGGCCATTGGCATCCAGTTCTTCGCGCCGAGGAATGCCGGCGCGACAAACACCGAGGTGCCCTTGGTTTCGCTGCCCGGCGCACCTGGGCGGCTGGCTTCGTTGTAGATCGGCCGACCGTCCTTATCCAGGCCGCTGGCCCAGGTGATCTTGTCGACAAACGGGAAGCCACGGATGAACTTGCCGTTGGTGCGGTCGAGCACGTAGAAGAAGCCGTTGCGGTCGGCGGTGGCCGCCGCTTTGATTTCCTTGCCGCCTTCGGTGTAGTTGAAGGCGATCAGCTCGTTGACGCCGTCATAGTCCCAACCGTCGTGGGGCGTGCTCTGGAAGTGCCACTTGATGGTGCCGTCGTCCGGGTTCAGCGCCAGGCGCGAGGACGAGTAGAGGTTGTCGCCGGGGCGCAGGTGCGAGTTCCACGGCGCCGGGTTGCCGGTGCCGAACAGCAGCAGGTTGGTTTCCGGGTCGTAGTAGCCGCCCAGCCACGGTGCGGCGCCGCCGGTTTTCCACAGGTCCCCCGGCCAGGTCTTGCCCGCCTCGCCGCCGGAGATGCCGTTTTCCACGGCTTTGCCGTCCTTGTAGACATAACCCATATGGCCTTCGACCGTCGGGCGGCTCCACAGCAGCTCGCCGTTTTTCGGGTCATAGGCCTGGATCTTGCCGACCACGCCGAATTCGCCACCGGCCACGCCGGTGATCAGCTTGCCGTTGACCACCAGGGGCGCGGCGCTGATCGAGTAGCCTTCCTTGTGGTCGGCGACCTGCTTGCTCCACACCACTTTGCCGGTGTCTTTGTTCAGCGCCACCAGCTTGGCGTCGAGGGTGCCGAAGAACACCAGGTCGCCGTACAACGCCACGCCACGGTTGATCACGTCACAGCACGGGCGGATGTCATCGGGCAGACGCGCATCGTACTGCCAGAGCTTCTTGCCGGTGCGCGCATCCACCGCGAACACCCGCGAGTAGGAACCGGTGAGGTACATCACCCCGTCCTTGATCATCGGCTGCGCCTGTTGCCCACGCTGCTTCTCGCCGCCAAAGGAAAACGCCCAGACCGGGCGCAGTTCCTTGACGTTGTCGACGTTCAGGCTGTCGAGGGGGCTGTAGCGCTGGCCCTGCACGCCCAGGCCGTTGGTGACGATCTGCCCGGGGTTTTTCGGGTCCTGGAGGATGTCCTCATCGGTGACCGAGGCCATGGCCTGGCCGGATAACAGGATGGCACCGAGCAACACACTCAAGGCGAAGGGTTGGCGACGTGCGGGTTGGGTCATGACGGCTACCTCTGCGGTTTTTTGTTATACCCGGGAAATTTTCCCGGTCTGGTGCAGATTCTTGGGCGCAGGCGCCGTTGTCACAATTGACCGCAGTATCGAGTTTGCTAGTTCCTTAGTAGCGGGTCAGCGCGGCGAATCCACGCGTTGCATCTGTTCACGCTCGTATCGCGGGTACAGGTGGCTGACGCTGCGGATCAGCTCATAGCGGCTCAGGCTGATCGCGGCGAAGCGTGCGGGGATGGGGCTGCGGATCATCTCGGCCATGTCGCTGCCCTGGGCCGCGCCGTCGCGCAAAAGTTGATCGAGCCAGGTCAGGTAGTCACGCATCTGCATAAAGGGTTGCGCGTCGCTGGCCACCGGGCCATGGCCGGGCACGATCAGGGTCCAGGGCAAGGCTTGCAGGGTGCCGAGGTCCGCCAGCCACACCGCCAGCCCCGGGCTGTTGGGGGTGGTGAGGGCGCGCTGGTAAAACACCAGGTCGCCGGCGAACAGCACGCCGGTGCCCTGGTCGAAGATCGCCAGGTCGGCGCCGGTGTGACCGCTGAGCGCGAGCAGGCGCAAGTCGTGGCGGCCGACGCTCAGCACACCGGGCTGCAGCACCTGGGTGGGCAACACCACCTCGGTGCCGCGCATCCAGTCGCCGACCATGCGATAGAGGTTTTCCGCCATGCCGTCGCCCTGCTCGTGCAGCAGCCGCGTGGTCTCGGCCAGGGCGCCGATGGGCACGTCCTTGAAGGCCTGGTTGCCCAGCGCATGGTCGGGGTGATGATGGGTAATCAGCACCTGGATCACCGGCTTGGGGGTGACACGGGCGATGGCCTCGCGCATGGCTTCGCCGTAGCGCCGCGACGGTCCGGTATCGATCACCACCACACCGGCCTCGGTGACGATGAAGGCGGTGTTGACGATATTGCCGCCGTTGGCCTTGGCAAAATTGTCGGTGCTGCCTTCGAGCAGCCAGGTGTCGTCGGCGATCAGCCGGGGCTTGAGGGCGTAGTCGAGGTCCGCCAGGGCGGGCAGGCTCAGGCCCAGGCATAACAATAGAATCCAGCGCATGCCGCGCTCCTTCTGGTCAGGGAATGGCCGCGTAGAACTCATTGCCGCTGTTGTCGCGCAGCACCAGGCGGGTGGGCCCCGGCGCGTCGATGTCGAAGGCCAGGTTGGGGTTCTCGCTGACCGCCGGGAACAGCTCAAGATCAGCCAGCACCTGGCCGTCCTGGCCGCGCAGTTGCGCATGGTTGATAAAAAACTCGGGGATGCCGCTGACCATGCCGTTGTCCATCGGGTGCGCCACCTGCACACGTACGCGGCTGAACTCGCCACGCGGGTAACGGCCGCCGAGCACTTCGCCGATGTGCTCTTCCCAGCCTGGCTGGGTGCGTACCACGCTGGGCGCGGTGCAGCCGCCACCGGCCGCGTCGATCAAGGTCGAGCCCACGTGCCACAGGCCGTCATCGGTGAGCACCGCCGCCCGCAACGGCGTGGCCTGCTCGATACGAATCCGCAGCGACAGCCACGGCAGCACCCCGGCCTTGGGCTGGAAGTCGACGATTTTCGGCAACGGATTGAGCTCAGCCCAGGCGAGGATCTTCACCACATGGCCATTGAAGGCGCGGGCGTCGATTTCCAGGGGCACCTGGCGCGCATCTTCGGCGAACGGCGGCGCGAGCAGCTTGACTCGGTCGTCGAACACGAACGGCGCCTGCGCCAGGAACTGCTTGTGATAGAAGTCCCACATCACCGACGGCACCGGATCGACCTCCACGGCGTGCGCCGCCAGCGGCAGCCAACAGGCCAGGATGCAGCTCAGTCGCCAGTTCATCGCCTGCTCCTATTGATACATCTCGGGCACTTCGTACTGCAGGCCGTAACGGGCATAGATGGCTTGCACCGCGCCGTCGCGGATCAGGCCTTCCAGCGCCTCTTCCACCGCGTAGGCCAACTGGCGATTGCTCTCGTGCACCGCCATGCCGATCTCCCAGCGTTGCTTGCCCATGTTCGGGTAGGCGTTTTCGGCCAGGGCCAGTTGCGGGTCGTGGGCCTCGTGCACCTGCCAGTCGACTTCGCCGCGCATCGCCATCACCGCATCGACCTCACCGGCTTTCATCGCCGCAAAGGCCTGGGGCACGTCGGGGTAGTGATGGGTCTTGGCGGCGAGCATACCGTTGAACACCGAGGTGAGGTAGAACGACGGCACGCTGTCGACTTCGACGCCAATCGGGTGCTGCTCGAACACCGCCACGCTGGCAACCGTGTCCAGGCGCCGACGATCGTAGGCCACCTGCCATTGTTCGTTCTGGTACGGCCCGAACATCACCACATGGCCGTTTTCCAGTTCGCCCTGGTCGTTGCGCTTTTGTGCGTAATCGCGGTCGTAGGGCGCGCGCATCATCAGGTCGGCCAGTTGCTGATTGTGCAACGGGCTGCCGCGCCAGATGTAGTCGCGCAGGTCGTCGTCGAGCTTCTCGCCGGCCGGCGCCCAGATCAACTTGAGCCGTACCCCCAGCGCCGTGGCCAGGGCCTGGGCCAGTTCCACGTCGACCCCGCGCGCGGTGGCGCCGTCTTCGAAACTGTAGGGGGCAAAGTCCTTGTACACCGCCACGTTGATTTCGCCGGCGGCGATCATCTGGTCATAGCTGCGCACCTGCGCCTGTGCCGGCTGGCAACACAGCAGGGCCAGGCCAAGCACATAAGCGAACAGGCGCATGGCTTACTCCTCGACGTGCACGCTGTCCAGGTAGGTACGCACGGCCCACAAGGCCTCCTGGCTCAGGTAGTCGGCCATTTTCGGCATGTACACGCGACCGTCACGCACCGCGCCATGGCGCACGCGCTCGACGAACCACTCATCACCGGCTTCGCCCACATCGAGCATGCGCAGGTCGGGGGCGATGCCGCCGGACTTGGCTTCCAGGCCGTGGCAGGCGGCGCAGTTCTGGTTATAGGCGGACGAGCCGATTTCCACGGCGCGGTCGTGTTCAGGCGAGGTGCGGTAAGGATTGACCGCCGCCCAGCCGTCTTCGTTGACCGGTACGCCGGCGTCCTTGATCGAGGTCAGGCCCTTGGTTTCCACCGCTTGCGGGACCACGTTGCCATGGGCCCAGGCGGAGCCCCCGGCGATCACACCGACCAACAGCCCGGCGACGAGCAAGGCATTGTGTTTTGTTGTCATTATTTTTGCCCTCAGGATTGCACGCAAAACCTCATTGCAGAGGCTATGGCAACCATCTTAGAAACCCCGGGGCATGGGCCGTATGCTGCTTTGGTGGCCGCCCTCTCCTCCCTTGGTAGTAGGGCTTGTGGGGCACGCCTAAAACAGCGGCGCCTCGGGAAGTCTTCCCGGCCACAGCGGGAGTTTTTCCGTATCCGCCCGGCGCCCCGGCGTTCCACCCTGTGCAGGCCAAAACCTCCACTGGGAACTGCAACCATGACAATAAGATCGCTACCCGCCCGCTCACCTTTAAGCCTTGCCGTGCAAACCTTCGTGCTGGTGGGCAGCCTGTCCCTCAGTGCCGTAACGTTCGCGGCCGCCGAACCCGCCAAGCCGACGCACAATGTCACCTGGGAAGACATCGCCAACGACCACCTGACCACCCAGGACGTGCTGCAATACGGCATGGGCACCAACGCCCAGCGCTGGAGCCCGCTGGCCCAGGTCAACGACAAGAACGTGTTCAAGCTCACCCCGGCCTGGTCCTACTCGTTCGGCGATGAGAAGCAACGCGGCCAGGAATCCCAGGCCATCGTCAGCGACGGCGTGGTCTACGTCACCGGCTCCTATTCCCGGGTGTTCGCCCTCGACGCCAAGACCGGCAAGCGCCTGTGGACCTACAACCACCGCCTGCCCGACAACATTCGCCCGTGCTGTGACGTGGTCAACCGTGGTGCGGCGATCTTCGGCGACAAGATCTACTTCGGCACCCTCGACGCGCGCCTGATCGCCCTCGACAAAAACACCGGCAAAGTGGTGTGGAACAAGAAGTTCGGCGACCACGCCGCCGGCTACACCATGACCGGCGCCCCGGTGCTGATCAAAGACAAGGTCAGTGGCAAGGTGCTGCTGATCCACGGCAGCTCCGGCGATGAGTTCGGCGTGGTCGGCCAGCTGTTTGCCCGCGACCCGGACACCGGTGAAGAAGTGTGGATGCGCCCGTTCGTGGAAGGCCATATGGGCCGCCTCAACGGCAAGGACAGCACCACCACCGGCGACGTCAAGGCGCCTTCGTGGCCGGATGACCCCACCACCGCAACCGGCAAGGTCGAGGCCTGGAGCCACGGCGGCGGCGCCCCTTGGCAGAGCGCGAGCTTCGATGCCGAGACCAACACGATCATCGTCGGCGCCGGTAACCCCGGCCCGTGGAACACCTGGGCGCGCACTGCCAAGGACGGCAACCCCCACGACTTCGACAGCCTCTACACCTCCGGCCAGGTCGGCGTCGACCCGAGCACCGGCGAAGTGAAGTGGTTCTACCAGCACACCCCGAACGACGCCTGGGACTTCTCCGGCAACAACGAGCTGGTGCTGTTCGACTACAAGGACAAGGACGGCAAGGTGGTCAAGGCCACCGGTCACGCCGACCGCAACGGCTTTTTTTATGTGGTGGACCGCAACAACGGCAAGCTGCAGAACGCCTTCCCCTTCGTCGACAACATCACCTGGGCCAGCCATATCGACCTGAAGACCGGGCGTCCGGTGGAGAACGAAGGCCAGCGTCCGGCCAAGCCCTTGCCGGGTGAAACCAAAGGCAAGCCGGTGGAAGTCTCGCCGCCGTTCCTGGGGGGCAAGAACTGGAACCCCATGGCCTACAGCCAGGACACCGGCCTGTTCTACATCCCGGGCAACCAGTGGAAAGAGGAATACTGGACCGAAGAGGTCAACTACAAGAAAGGCTCGGCGTACCTGGGCATGGGTTTTCGCATCAAGCGCATGTATGACGACCACGTCGGCACCCTGCGGGCGATGAACCCGACCACCGGCAAGGTGGTGTGGGAGCACAAGGAAGCCTTGCCGCTGTGGGCCGGCGTGTTGGCCACCAAGGGCAACCTGGTGTTTACCGGTACAGGCGACGGTTTCTTCAAGGCCTTCGACGCGAAAACCGGCAAGGAGCTGTGGAAGTTCCAGACCGGCAGCGGCATCGTCTCGCCGCCGATCACCTGGGAGCAGGATGGCGAGCAGTATGTCGGCGTCACCGTCGGCTACGGCGGCGCGGTGCCGTTGTGGGGCGGCGACATGGCGGAGCTGACCAAGCCGGTGGCACAAGGCGGGTCGTTCTGGGTGTTCAAGATCCCGAGCTGGGATCAGAAGACCGCGCAAAAATAACCCCCGCGAGAATACCGGGCCGCTTTTTGCAGCAAGCGGCTTCTTCCCTTGTGGTGAGCGGGCTTGCCCCGCGCTCGGCTGCGCAGCAGTCGTAGAACCTGAGCGCACGGTGCTGCTGAAGGAATGCCGGGGCCGCTTCGCAGCCCAGCGCGGGGCAAGCCCGCTCACCACAACAAGCCCACTCACCACAGCAAGCCCCTCACCACAACAAGCCCACTCACCACAGCAAGCCCGCTCACCACAGGATCCCCAGAGGTCGCACGATGAACTACCTGCCCTTGTTACTCCTGCTCTGCCTGCCCGTGGCCCACGCCGAGGATGGCGACGACGCGCCGCTGATCATCAACGGCTGTACCATCGCCGAACACAGCCAATGCCCCGGCGCCAACCTCAAGGGCGCCAACCTGCGCAACCAGGACTTGAGCAAGATGAACCTGGCCGGCGCCGACCTGCGCGAGGCGGATCTGCGCCATGCCAACCTCGACCTGGCCAACCTGGAAAAAGCCCGACTGCAAGGCGCCAACCTGACCCGCGCCAGCCTGCAACAGGCCAACCTGCGCCTGGCCGACTTCAGCGGCGCCACGTTGATGGCGATCCAGGGTTGGGGCCTGTTCGCCCAGGGCGCACAGTTCGAAAACGCCAACCTCAGCGCGGCCTACCTGCAATTTGCGCGGCTGTCGGGGGCGAAAATGCACAAGGCCAACCTGCGCGCGGCCGACCTGGAAATGACCTGGCTGAGCAAGGCCGACCTGCAAGGTGCCGACCTCAGCGATGCCAACCTGCAGGAAGCCAAGTTCGGCGAGAGCAACCTGGAACAGGCCACCCTCACCGGCAGCCGCCAGCACTACGCGAACTTCCAGGATGCCAATATGGAAGGCTGCATCGACTGCCCCACCACCTGGGATCGCTAGCCCCCACCTCCCACAGTGGATGTGCGCACACCCGGTTATCCAACCACCCGCACCACGCCCATGTCGATCCCCAGGTGCACCAGCTCGGCATGGGAACTCACCTGCAATTTGCTCTTGAGCAAGGTCAGGTGATTGGACACGGTCTTGCTGCTGATATTCAGCTGGTCGGCAATCGTTCGGGTCGGCGTGCCCCTGGCCAGCATCAGGAAGATTTCCAGCTCGCGCGGGGTCATGCCCTGCAAACGTTGATCACCGGGCGTATAGGCCAGTTCAGTGGCCAGGGCCTGTTCGATATAGGCGTGGCCGTCTAGGATGCGACGCACCGCTTCGATCAACACCTCGGGCGCCGAGCTTTTGGTCAGGTAGCCCGAGGCGCCCGCCTCCAGGGCCTGGCGCACCAGGGGCAACTCGTCGTGCATGCTGAAAAACAGCACGCGCAGGTGCGGCAGGCGCTGGCGCAGGCGCCGGGTGGTTTCCAGGCCGCTGATGCCCGGCAGGCCGAAGTCCATGATCACCAGGTGCGGCAGCGCTTCCTGGACCCGGCTCAACGCCTCTTCGCCACTGGCCGCCTCGCGCACTTCAACGGCCGGCAGCAGCGCACGCAACAGGCTGGCATAGCCCTGGCGTACCACCGCGTGGTCATCCACCAACAGAATATTCATGAGGCCTCCAACGGCATGCTCAACGCCAACGCCCAGCCGGCGCCGGGGTGGCTGATGATCTTCAATTCGCCGCCCAGGCAACGGGCGCGTTCGGCCATCGAATACAGGCCCACGCCGGGGCGCTGGGGCGGGTGGGCACCGCGACCGTTATCGCGCACCCACAGGCGCAGGCGCGAACCGTGGTGTTGCAGGCGCACGTGCACCTGGCTGGCGTCGGCATGCCGCAGGATGTTGGTCAGGGCTTCCTGGAGCAGGCGGTACAGATGAGTCTTGCTGGCGCCGGGCAACAGCGGCAGGTCGGTGCTGACCTGCAGGTGGCAGGGAATGCCGTGGCTGGCCTGCCACTGGGTGACCAGCAGCGCAAACGCCTCGGCCATCGGCAGGTGTTGCAGGGCCACCGGATAAAGGTCGTGGACCAGTGCCCGGAAGCCTTGCTGCAAGTGCTCGCAGTGATCCTCGAGTTGCGCCACCGTGGGCGCCAGCAGGTGCGGCTGGTCGGTGGCCAGGCGCAACAGGCAGGCCTGGGCGCGAATGCCGGCCAGGTATTGGCCGAGGTCATCGTGCAGGGTCTGGGCCAGGTGGGTGCGCTCCTGCTCCTGCACCGCCAGCAGGGTTTGGGTGAGCCGGGTGTTATCGGTGCGTGCCTGCTCCAGGGCGTCGGTCATGCGGTTGAAGTGCAGCGCCAGTTGGCGTGCTTCCGGCGCGCCTTGGCTGCGCAGGCGCACATTGAGCTGGCCGGCGCACACCTGTTGCAGTGCGCGCAGCAATTCATCCAGCACGCCCATGCCCCGGCGCACCGCCCAGCGGATGGTCAACAGGCTCAGGGCCAGGGCCAGAGCGCACAGGCCCAGCAGTTGTTGCAGGGAGTCCCAGACCTCGTCGATTTCATCCCGTGGGTCGACAGCGATGGACACGCGCCGGCCGTCCGGCAAGTCCAGCACCTGGGCACTGCGCCGCGCCTCGGCAAACAATAGCTGCCCGAGCCAGGCGTCCAGCCCGTCCGCGTCCGGCGCTTGCACGGTGTCGCCGCTCGCCAGCCAGTGCACGCGGACATGGCGCAAACTCGCGGTGAGGTGGGGTTGCAGGCTGGCCGGATCGCGCGCGGCGGTTTCGCTCAGGTAATGCACCACCGCTTCGGCCGATTGCAGCTCGCGCTCCACATCGGCCAGGGCCTGGTGCAGCAACAGCGCGGTGCAGGCGCAGGTCACCAGGGCGAAAAAGCCGCACACCCATAGGTTGATGCGCCACAAGGCCGACAAGACGCGCATGCTGGTGTCACTCCTGTGAATAGAGCCCGTTGTGCTCCATGCTAAAACCACACGGCGCGCCCGGGGCTACTACCTTGGTACTGCCCCAGCGCTACTTTCTGCATATTTGCAGCGACGTTCAGGGTTCCTATGCTGGCGCTACCTGTCATGGAGTGCCCTATGCGCCAGCTCGCCCCCTACGCCGTGATCTGCCTGCTGGCAATCGCCTGGGCCGCCACCGGCCAGGCCGCCGAAGCGCCCTTGCAGGTGCAGATCGGCTACCTGGGCTATCGGCCCGATCCGGGCCCGCTGCTCTCGAATGTGATTCCCGAGCCCGCCGATACCGGGCAGCGTGGCGCTGAACTGGCGATCATCGACAGCAACAGCACCGGCGCCTTTCTCAACCAGCGCTACAGCCTGACCAGCGCCACGGTGGACACCCCGGACGCCCTGCTCGCCGCCGCCCAGGCCCAGCATGCCCAGGGCCTGCGCCTGTTCGTGATCAACGCACCCGCCGCCAGCCTGCGCCAACTCAGCGCGGCGTTGCCCGATAGCCTGCTGTTCAATGCCGGCAGCCCGGATGACCGCCTGCGCAGCAGCGACTGCCTGGGCAACGTGCTGCATACCCTGCCCAGCCGCGCGATGCTCGCCGATGCCCTGGCGCAGTTCCTGGTAGTGCGCAAATGGCAGAAAGCGCTGTTGATCGTCGGCCCCACCGAGGATGACCAGGCCTACGCCGCCGCCCTGCGGCGCGCCGCCAAACGCTTCGGCGTGCAGCTGGTGGCGGAAAAGGCCTGGCGCTTCGATAACGACCAGCGCCGCAGCGCCCAGGCGGATATGCCGCTGTTCACCCAGACCGCCGAATACGACGTGGTGCTGGTGGCCGACGAGCGCGGCGACTTCGGCGAGTACGTGCCCTACCAGACCTGGTACCCGCGCCCCGTCGCCGGCACCCAGGGCCTGACGCCCACCGGCTGGCACAAAACCGTCGAGACCTACGGCGCCGCCCAATTGCAGAAACGCTTCGAGGCCCTGGCCGGGCGCTGGATGAACGACCGTGACTTCGCCGCCTGGATGGCCGTGCGCAGCGTCGCCAGTGCAGTGAGCAAGTTGCGCCAGGTCGAGCCCATGGCGATCCGCCAAGTGGAAATCAGCGAGCAACTGCCCCTGGACGGCTTCAAGGGCCGCAAGCTCAGCTACCGCCCCTGGAACGGCCAACTGCGCCAGCCGATTCCCATCGTGCAGCCCCGCGCGCTGGTCAGCACCTCGCCCCAGGACGGTTTCCTGCACCCCACCAACGAAATGGACAGCCTGGGCTATGACAAACCCGAGGTGACCTGCCGCTTCCCTTGATCACCTACCCACAATAATAAGGAATCCGCCATGCGCCGCACCCTGCTCCCATGCGCCCTGCTGCTTGCCGCCGGGCACGCCGTGGCCAGTACCGCCTGGGTCTCCAACGAGAAAGACAACAGCCTGAGCCTGATCGACATGCAGACCCTGCAAGTCACCGACACCCTCAAGGTCGGCCAGCGTCCGCGAGGCTTGCTGCTGTCCCATGACAACAAGCTGCTGTACATCTGCGCCAGCGACTCGGACCGCGTGCAGGTGATGGACGTGGCCACGCGCAGGATCATCAAGGAACTGCCCTCCGGCAAAGACCCCGAGCAGTTCGCCCTGCACCCCAATAACCGCTGGCTGTACGTATCCAACGAAGACGATGCGCTGGTCACCGTGATCGACACCGAGACCTCCAAGGTGCTCGGCCAGATCAACGTCGGCGTCGAGCCCGAAGGCATGGCCGTGAGCCCGGATGGCAAGTGGGCAGTGAACACCAGCGAAACCACCAACATGCTGCACTGGATCGACACCAGCACCCAGACCCTGGCCGACAGCACCCTGGTGGACCAGCGCCCGCGCTTCGTCGAGTTCAACCACGATGGCTCGCAGCTGTGGGCCTCGGCGGAAATCGGCGGCACCGTGACCATCCTCGACGTGGCCAGCCGCGCGATCCTCAAGACCCTGACCTTCAAGATCAAGGGCGTGCACCCGGACAAAGTCCAGCCGGTCGGCATCAAGCTCAGCGCCGACGGCAAGTACGGCTTTGTCGCCCTCGGCCCGGCCAACCATGTGGCGGTGATCGACGCCAGGACCTTCGAGGTCCTCGACTACCTGTTGGTGGGCCGCCGCGTGTGGCAGATGGCATTTACCCCGGACGAGAAACAGTTGCTGGCCACCAACGGCGTGAGCGGTGATGTGTCGGTGATCGATGTGGACAGCCTCAAGGTGATCAAGTCGGTGAAGGTCGGGCGTTATCCGTGGGGCGTGGTGGTCACACCATGAACGCCCTGGAGGTGCGCTACCTGAGCTTCGCCTACGGCGCACGGCAGGCCTTGTGCGAGGTGAATTTCAGCCTGGCGCCAGGGCGTTTTGCGGCGCTGCTGGGGCCCAATGGCGCCGGCAAATCCACCTTGATCGCCCTGCTCACGCGGCTGTATGACCTGCAAAGCGGCGACATTCGCGTGGGCGGTCATTCCCTGCGTGAGGCGCCGCGTGCGGCCCTCACCCAGCTGGGTGTGGTGTTCCAGCAGAGCACCCTGGACCTGGATTTGAGCGTGGAACAGAACCTGCGTTACCACGCTGCGTTGCATGGTTTGTCGCGACGCCAGACCGACCTGCGCGTCGCCGCCGAACTGGCCCGCCAGGCCCTCACCGAACGGCGCCGGGAAAAAGTCCGCGAACTGAACGGCGGGCACCGCCGCCGCGTGGAAATCGCCCGCGCATTGCTGCATGAGCCGCGCTTGCTGCTGTTGGATGAAGCCAGCGTCGGCCTCGACCCCGCCAGCCGCCTGGCGCTGAACCAGCACGTGCGCGGCCTGTGCCGCGAACAGGGCATCAGCGTGCTGTGGACCACTCACCTGCTCGACGAAGTACAGGCCGACGATGCCTTGATGATCCTGCATCAGGGCCGCCTGGTGGCCAGTGGGCAAGTCGCTGCCTTGATCGCGCAGCAAGGCGGCGATCTGGGCAGCGTGTTCGCGCACTTGACTCGCCCCACCACGACGGGAGCGGCGGCATGAACGCTTACTGGCAATGCCTGCGCGGCATCGTCCTGCGCGAGTGGCTGCGCTTTGTGTTGCAGCGCACGCGGTTTCTCAGCGCGCTGGTGCGGCCGTTGCTGTGGCTGCTGGTGTTCGCCGCCGGGTTCCGCGCTGCGCTGGGCATCTCGGTGATCGAACCCTACGACACCTACATCCCCTACGAGGTGTACATCATTCCGGGGCTGGCCTGCATGATCCTGCTGTTCAACGGCATGCAAGGCTCGCTGTCGATGGTCTACGACCGCGAGATGGGCAGCATGCGCGTGCTGCTGACCAGCCCGTTGCCGCGCACATTCTTGCTGTGCAGCAAGCTGTTGGCCACCGCGCTGATTTCGCTGTTGCAGGTGTATGGGTTCCTGGCGATCGCCTGGGTGTACGGCGTGCAACCGCCGGCCATGGGGCTGGTCGTCGCCCTGCCGGCGTTGCTGCTGGTGGCCTTGATGTTGAGTGCCCTGGGCCTGTTGCTGTCGAATGCGATTCGCCAGCTGGAGAACTTTGCCGGGGTGATGAACTTCGTGATCTTCCCGCTGTTTTTCCTGTCGTCGGCGCTGTACCCGTTGTGGAAGATGCGCGACTCCAGTGAATGGCTGTACTGGCTGTGCGCGGTCAACCCGTTTACCCACGCCGTGGAGCTGGTGCGCTTTGCCCTGTACGAACGCTTCGCCGGCCTGGCCCTGGCGGTGTGCCTGGGCTTGACCGTGCTGTTCGCAGTGTTGGCGGTGCTGACCTTCAATCCCCAGCATGCGGCGTTGCGCAAAAAAGGCTAAGGGTGGCAAAACTACTACTTTGGTACTGGTTTTCCTGTCTATCGTCGCATTCCCAAGGGCTCGGGACTCACGTGTAATGCATGCATAACGATAAGGATTGTCCTGCCATGCTGCCTGCCCGACTGCCTCTATTGGCGCTGTTGTGCCTGTTCGTCGCCCACGTCCAGGCTGACGCCCCACTGTTTTCCGCCGAGGGCTACCGCATCAGCCTGTACCGCAGCCCCACGCCCGACCACCTGCCAGGCGCCACGATTGTCGACACCGCGGCCCTGCAAACCCTGCTCAACCAAAGCCCGGCGCCAGTGCTTATCGATGTGTACCGCCGCCAATGGCTGCAAGGCCGCTTCATCGAAGACCAGCCCCACGCCAACCTGCCCGGCAGCCACTGGCTGGCCAATACCGGCGACGGCGACCTGACGCCGGAGTGGCAAAGCTATTTCGTGCGCCACTTGTATGCCTACAGCGGCGGCGACCTCAAGCGACCGTTGGTCTTCTATTGCCGCTCCGATTGCTGGCTGAGTTGGAACGCGGTAAAACGTGCCGCCAACCTCGGCTATACCTCTGTGTACTGGTATCGCGACGGCCTGGATGCCTGGGAAGCGGCGAAGCTGCCGGTGACGGTCGCCCAACCCGAGCCATTTCAAACCTCACAATAAGAAAGGTGAACGGCCATGTACAAAATCCTGATTGCCGACGATCACCCACTGTTTCGCGAAGCGATCCATAACGTCATCAGCGACGGCTTCCCCGGCAGCGAAGTGATGGAAACCGCCGACCTCGACAGCGCCCTGGCATTGACCCAGGAACACGACGACCTCGACCTGATCCTGCTCGACCTGAACATGCCCGGCATGCATGGCCTCAATGGCCTGATCAACCTGCGCAACGAGGCACCGACCATCCCGGTGGTGATCGTCTCGGCCGAGCAGGACAAGCAGGTCGTGCTGCAAGCCATCACCTACGGCGCCGTGGGTTTTATCACCAAGTCCTCGCCGCGCCTGCAAATGACCGAGGCGATCCAGCAGATTCTCAACGGCAACGTGTACCTGCCGCCGGACATCATCCGCACCCAGAAGCCCGGCACCCACCGGCGCCTCAACGAAAACCCCGGCTTCGCCCCCGAGCTGCTGCAAGCCCTGACGCGCAAGCAGTTGCTGGTGCTGGAGCGCATGACCAAGGGCGAGTCGAACAAGCAGATCGCCTACACCCTGGAGATTGCCGAGACCACGGTGAAGGCCCATGTGTCGGCGATCCTGCGCAAGTTGAATGTGCATAACCGGGTGCAGGCGATCCTCAGTGCCGGGGATATCGATTTCGGCTCGTACCTGCGCCGCTGACCCATCTGACACAACACAAATCAAAGGTGGGAGGGGGCTTGCCTCGATGGCGGTGCATCAGTCAATTAGATGTCGACTGACACTCTGCTATCGGGGGCAAGCCCCCTCCCACATTGGTTCTCTGTTTGTCAGGGCCGGCCGAGCAGGTGGCTCATGGCAGTCTTGAGCATCAGCGCCGCCAATCTTCCAGACCCAACACAAATCAAATGTGGGAGGGGGCAAGCCTCCTCCCACATTTTGATCTCCACTTGTGGGTATTTCGCCGTTCATTTGCCGAGCAGGTGGCTCATGGCGGTCTTGAGTTTCATCGGGCGTACCGGCTTGTGCATCAGCGTGTGCCCCAACTCGCGAATTTGCAGCTTGAGTTCATTGCTGTAGTTGGCGGTGATCATCAGCGCCGGGATCGCGCGGCCGCGGCGCCCATTGATGCGGGCGACGGCGTCGACGCCGTTCTGGTCGTCGTCGAGGTGGTAGTCGGCGATCAGCAGGTCGGCTTCGGCATGGTAGTTGTCCACCTGCCGCGCCAGGTCCTGCTCGGACAACGCGGTGATCACCTGGCAGCCCCAGCCTTCGAGCAAGGTGCGCATGCCCGCGCAGATCGCCGCGTCGTTATCCAGGACCCACACCCGCGCGCCTTGCAGGCGTTCGAGCATCGGCTCGCTCATGGCCAGCATTGGCAGCGACTTGGGTGCGGTGGCGCTCAACGGCACCTCCACCGAGAACATCGAGCCCTTGCCCGGCCAGGATCTGACGCTGATGCGATGCCCCAGGATCCCGGCGATCTTTTCCACGATCGCCAGCCCCAGGCCCAGCCCACGGTCCTGGTCGGGCCGCTGCACATCGCCGCGCTTGAACTCCTGGAAGATCTCTTCCAGGCGCTCCTCGGCGATACCCATGCCGCTGTCCCACACCTGGATCGACAAACGCTGATGCTGGCGGCGACAGCCCAGTACCACCCGCCCCTTGTAGGTGTAGCGAAGCGCATTGCTCAGCAGGTTGCGCAGAATCCGCGCCAGCAACTGGATATCGCTGCGCACCAGTGCCGAACAGCCGACAAAATGCAATTCCAGGCCCTCGCTGCGGGCCAATTCGGTGTACTCGACGGCCAGGTTGTCGAGCAATTCACTCAGGGCAAACGGCGCGATGTCGGCCTTGATCACCCCGGCATCCAGCTTGGAGATATCCACCAGGGTGCCCAGCAGGTTTTCCACGTCTTCCAGGGAATTGCTCACGTTGCGCACCAGGGTTTCGCTGGGCCGCTCCAGCAATGCGCTGGTAAACAGGCGCGCCGCGTTCAGGGGTTGCAGCAGGTCATGGCTGACGGCGGCGAGAAATTTGGTTTTCGACAGGTTGGCCTGCTCAGCCTCGAGCTTGGCTTCGCGCAGGCGCGCCTCCATGCGCCGGCGCTCGTCGATCTCCTGCAATAACTGATCGTTGAGCGCGGTGAGTTCCGAGGTGCGCTGGGCCACGCGTTGCTCCAGGTGCTGATAGGCCTGGTGCAGGGCTTCGGCGGTACGGCGGCGTTCGGTGATGTCGCGGATCAGCACGAAGATCCCCACCACTTCGCCGCTGGCCAGCATATTCGGCACATAGGAACGCAGCATGTAGCGCTCCTGGTTATTGATGTTGGTCTCGGCGAATTCGAAGGTCACGCTTTCCCCGGCCAGGGCGCGGGCGACGTAGGCATCCAGGCGCTGGCAATGCTGTTCGCTGTGGACTTCACGCAGGCTCTGGCCGAGCATCATGCCGCGCGGCCAGCAATACCATTCTTCATAGACTTTATTGGTGAACTCGTAGACCAGGTCGGCATTCAGGTAGCCGATCAGGGCCGGGACGTTATCGGTGATCAGGCGAATCCAGCGTTCGCTTTCCTGGGCCTTTTGCGCCGCCGCCTGTTCGCCGCGCAGGGTTTCGGCGCGCAGCCGGGCGTTGATCAGCAAGTGGTTGCTGGCCTTGAGTTCGGCCATCGCCTGGTTCAGCGCGTCGGTGCGTTCGCGCACCTGCTCGGCCAGCACCACCGAATGCTGGAAGGTGGTGTAGGGGTTATTGCCCTGGGCCATGCCGGACTCGATGCGCTCGATCAGCGCCGCGTTGATCCGTGCCAGCTTGTGGTTCTCCTGTTGCAGCTGGGCAACCTGGGCGAGCAGTTCAGCGCCGGCCTCGGGCAATGGCGACCCCGGTGAAGGTCTGGTTGATATGCATGCCATTGAACTGTTCTCCGTAGGTGTTGAAACCCATCACCCGCTGGTCGCGCAGGAAGCCGCCGATCTGCTCCAGATTGTCGCTGTCTTCCAACTCCAGGCGGCGCAGGAAGCAGTCGCAGCCGATGGTCAACAGCAGGTCGCCAAGGCGCGCTTGCAGGCCGTCGAACAGGGTTTGCAGGTTCGGCAGGATCGGTCCGGGTTTCATCACGGTGAGGACGATGCCGTTTTCCACCGCGCAGTAGAAACTCAGGCTGAGGTCGTCGTGCACTTGCTGGATCGCGCGCACGTAGTACTGGTCGTGGATGCGCACCGCCAACGGGTGCGCCGCGAAGACGCGGTGGTCGAGGTCGGCCACGGCCACGCCGATATGCCGCGCGTACTCTTCGGCGGCGGGTTCGGCGTTAAGCTCGAAGACCCGGCGCGACGGGCTGTCGGCGCCGGTCACCACCAGTTTTTCGCTGCGCGGCAGGATGTGGTGGGTGGTGAACACCTCGAAATCCAGCCAGGTATTGACCAGCACCACCACCGCCGCGCCGCTGTGGAAGGCGCCGTTGAAGTACACGTGGGTGTGGGTGAGGAAGTTGTCGTCGCCGGCCGAACCGCCGAAATGCGGGATGTCGCCAAGCGCCGCGCTGAGGGCGGCGAGCACCACCTCTTCACGGCTGGACAGGCCATCGAGCAGGGTCAGGGCGAAGGTGTTGCCCTTGATCGGTGCCAGGGTATTGCTGCGGCAACCGCCGACCAGACGTTCGACCATCTGCTGGGCGTCGATCAGGCTGAAGTGTTCCACCTGGTCGATCAGCTCCGTGGCGATGGAAAAGTGCGCATGGTTGAAGCCCATCGCCGTAATGCAATTGCGGCCGTAGCCCTGGGGCGTGATCTCGCCAGCGCTGGTGCAGCCCACCACGCGTACGTTGCCGAAACACTCCTGCAGGGCGCGGCCCAGGGCCTGCAGGTCGTAGGACGCCGAGCAGAAAAACAGCACGAAGCCCAGGTACGGATGCAACAGTTGCCGCGCCAACTCCTCGGCGGCCTGCCCGGCATCGGTGGCCTGGGACATGGCACTGACTACGCCTTCACTGTTGTGCATGGTTGCCTCCCCCTCTGAAGCATGAGTGTACGAAGGGCGGGGGACGGGACCTATGCTACTTGGGTACTGGGTGGGGGGATGCGATGGGATGAATCGCTCAAAAACAAGGGGGATTCAAATGTGGGAGGGGGCTTGCCCCCGATGCAGTGGGTCAGCCAAAAATAAGCTGACTGGCCCACCGCTATCGGGGGCAAGCCCCCTCCCACATTTGGATTGCATTTCAGGTTCAAAGCACGGCGTTGACCAGCATGCCAATCGCCACCAGCACACACAGGCTGGCAAACCCCACCTGCAAGGTGCGTGCGGCAATCACCGAGCACAGGCGCCTGCCGATCAGCATGCCGACGATACTTGCTGCGATAAACACCCAACCCATGGGTTCGATGCGCACCCCGGCATGGAACGCGCCGGCCACGCCGATCAGCGAAATCAGGCTGATCACCATCAGCGACGTGGCGACGATGCCGCGCATCTGCACGTCGGTGAGTTGCTTGAACGCCGGTACGATCAGAAAGCCGCCGCCCACCCCGAGCAAACCCGAGACCGCCCCGGTCACCGCGCCCAGTGCGGCCAGGGTGGCGCTGCATTTGGCGGTCCAGGCCAGGCGCCCGGTCTGCTGGTTGAGCATGCAGTTCTTCTGGCCCCAGGACGCCGCGCCATGATCGCTCGGCCCGGCCTCGAGCTTTTCGCGCTGCAACATGCGCCAGGCCACCAGCACCATCAAGGCGCTGAACAGCCCCATCAATACGGGCTCCGGCATTTGGTGGGCGAGAAACACCCCGACCGGCGAAAACAGCGCGCCAAGCAACGCGATCAACAGCGCGGCGCGGTAACGCACCAGGCCGTGGCGCAAGCCGTCAATCGCCCCGACGGCCGCGGCCGCGCCCACCGCCAGCAACGACACCGGCGCGGCCTGGGTCATCGTCAAGCCCAGCCCCAGCACCAGCGCCGGTACCCCGAGGATGCCGCCGCCCGCGCCGGTCAGGCCCATGACCAGGCCCATCAACACGCCTAAAACACTCGCCAGCAGCATTCAGTCCACCTTGCTCAGACGGGTCAGCCACTCGCGGCCCTTGAGCATGCCGTTCCAGTAGAACCACGGCAGCCAGGTGGCCTTGAGGAACCACATAGAACGCCGCGCCCGGGTCGGGTCGAGGGGAAAGGTCGGCAGCAGCTTGCCGCCGTAGCCGAACTCGGCCAGCACCACCTTGCCCTTCTCCACCGTCAGCGGGCACGAACCGTAGCCGTCGTACTTGAGTGGCAGCGGCGCCTGTTTGCGCAGGGCCAGCAGGTTTTCGGCGACCACCACGATTTGCTTGCGCACCGCGGCGGCGGTCTTGGCGTTGGGGGTGCCGCACACATCGCCCAGGCCGAAGATGTGCGGGTAGCGCAGGTGTTGCAGGCTGTGGGGGTTCACCTCGCACCAGCCGGCGGCGTCGGCCAACGGGCTGTGGCGAATGAAATCCGGCGCAACTTGCGGCGGCACCACGTGCAGCAGGTCGAAGGATTTTTCCTCGACGGTGACGTTGCCCTCGGCGTCCTTCACCTCGAACCAGGCCTTGCGCGCCGGGCCGTCGACCTTGACCAGGTTGGCGTTGAACGCCAGGCGCGCGTGGTATTTCTCCACGTACTTCATCAACGGCGGCACAAAGGTCGCCACGCCGAACAGCGCCGCGCCGGCCAGGTTGAATTCGACGTCGATGTGCTTGAGGTCGCCCTGCCTGAGCCAGTGATCGCAGGACAGGTACATGGCCTTTTGCGGCGCACCCGCGCATTTGATCGGCATGGCCGGCTGGGTAAAGATCGCCTTGCCGCCCTTGAGTTGCTGCACCAGTTGCCAGGTGTAGGCGGCGCTTTCGTAGCTGTAATTGGAGGTGACGCCGTGCTGGCCCAGGGTCTCTTCCAGGCCTTCGACCTTCTCCCAGGCCAGGCGCAGGCCGGGGCAGACGATCAGGTTGTTCCAGGTCACCCGCTGGCCGCTGTCGAGCACCAGGGTGTCCTCATCCGGCAGCAACTCGGTAACGGCAGCCTGCACCCAGGTGACGCCATTGGGCAGCACGTCGGCCAGGGGGCGTCGGGTTTTTTCCAGGTCGTAGGCGCCGCCGCCGACCAGGGTCCAGGCCGGCTGGTAGCAGTGATGATCGCTGGGTTCGATCAGGGTGATGTTGAGGTCGGGGTCGCGCTTGAGCAGGCTGGCCAGCAGGCCGATGCCTGCCGAACCGCCGCCGATGACGACGATATCGCCACTGATGGTTGGCCCCCAGTGTTGGTCGGTCATGGTCTATTGCCTTTTATCGTCAATGCACACAAGGGTCGCTGCCGTATGGCGTCACGCCCAGCTTTTTATCACCGCGCCGCAGTAAAGGCCGGACAGTGTCTTCATCACTTGGATCACTTCATGGCTGGCCAGCCCGTAGAAGATGTACTTGCCTTCGCGACGGGTGGCGACCAGCCCTTCGTCACGCAGGATGCCCAACTGCTGTGACAGCGTGGGCTGGCGTACGCCGGTCATGGTTTCCAGCTCGCCGACGTTGCGCTCGCCCTGGGTCAACTGGCACAGAATCAACAAACGATCCTCATTGGCCAGGGCCTTGAGCAAGGCACAGGCCTTGGACGCCGACGCGCGCAACTGGGCGACTTCGCCTTCACTCAGAGTAGATTCCATTTGCCTCGGGTCCTTTGCGTCACTTAAGCTCAAAACATTATGTGTAAATGTAAAGTGATTGTAATCACTTTTTTCAACATCAGGGGCAGCCGTCATGTCAGCGTTGATTCATTCCTTTCTGGACGAGGCATCGTCGACCTACACCTACGTCGTCTATGAAACGGACGGCGGCCCCTGTGCCATCGTCGATTCGGTGCTCAATTACGACCCGGCCTCCGGACGCACCGACACCGCCCAGGCCGACAAGGTCATTGCCTTTGTGCGTGAGCACGGCTTGCAGGTGCAATGGCTGCTGGAAACCCACGCCCATGCCGACCACCTGTCGGCTGCGCCGTACCTGCGCCGCACCCTGGGCGGCAAGATCGCCATCGGCCAGAGCATCAGCAAGGTGCAGGACGTGTTCAAGCATCTTTTCAACCTGGAGCCGGAATTTCGCGTCGATGGCTCGCAGTTCGACCACCTGTTCGCGCCGGATGAAATCTTCCACATCGGTACCATCAAGGCCCAGGCCCTGCACGTGCCCGGGCATACCCCGGCGGACATGGCCTACCTGATCGACGACCGCTTGATCCTGGTGGGCGACACCCTGTTCATGCCCGATGTCGGCACCGCCCGCTGCGACTTCCCCGGCGGCGATGCGCGCCAGCTGTATGCGTCGATGCGCAAACTGCTGGCCTTTGCCCCCGACACCCAGCTGTATGTATGCCATGACTACCCGCCCGAAGGCCGCGAGGCCAAATGCCTGACCACCGTGGCGGAACAGCGCGCGGGCAATATCCATGTGCATGACGGGGTGGATGAAGCGGCGTTCGTGGCGATGCGCACCCAACGCGATGCCGGGCTGGGGATGCCCACGCTGTTGTTGCCGGCGATCCAGGTGAATGTGCGGGCCGGTCATATGCCGCCAGCGGAGGAGAACGGGGTGGTGTACTTGAAGATTCCGTTGAACCAGCTCTAAGGCCGTCCTGCATGGCGTCCATGCCGTTCCATGCTCCTGGGGTGTTGCGCAGGTGTGATCAGGCTACGGCAAATTTCGACACGATCTGCTTGAGGTCCACCGCCAGCCTCGACAGTTCTTGACTGGCGATCGACGTCTGGCCGGCCGCTGAAGAACTCTGGATGGAAAGATCACGGATGCTGATCAGGTTCTGGTCCACCGAACGGGCCACGTGGGCCTGTTCCTCGGAGGCCGTGGCAATCAACAGGTTACGGTCATTGATATCGGTAATGGCTTCGGTGATCTGAGTAATTGCCAGGCCCGCTTCATGGGCAATCTTCAAGGAGTCCACCGCTTCGTTGCGGTTGAGGGCCATGGAAGACACCGCTTCGCTGGAGCACGTCTGGATTTTCGCGATCATCTGCTCGATTTCCTGGGTCGAGGTCTGTGTTCTATGGGCCAGTGCCCGCACTTCGTCGGCCACCACCGCAAAGCCCCGGCCCTGCTCCCCAGCCCTGGCGGCTTCAATGGCGGCGTTCAAGGCCAGCAGGTTGGTTTGCTCGGCAATCGAGCGGATCACTTCAACCACCCGCGCAATATCCTGGGCCTGCTTGGCGAGCCCTTCGACTTCGACGCCGGTCTGCTGCACCGTGGCGCTGAGCTTCTCGATGGAGGCGATGGTTTGCGTCACACGCTCCTGGCCGACTTTGGCCGAGCGTTGGGAGTCCTGGGTGGACTGGGACGCCGACACCGCATTGCGCGCCACTTCTTCAACTGCTGCCGTCATTTGGTTCACCGCCGTGGCGGCCTGATCGGTTTCCATGCTTTGGCGTTCAATACCGGCGCTGGACTCGCGGGTGATGGCGCTCATCTCCTCCGCCGCCGAAGCCAATTGCCCGGACGCCTCGGAGATGTGCTGCAAGGTACTTTTCAGGTTCATTTGCATGGACGCGGTGGACCGTTGCAACGCGGTCAACTCGTCATTGCCATTGATGGCAATCGCCACGCGCAGATCGCCGTCGGCAATCTTGCCGGTCGATACCAGCAATTCACGCACCGGAGTAATGATGCTGCGGGTAAACAGGCTTGCTACCACGACGGTGATCAGCAAGGAGGCGGCCATCAATATCCAGGTGAACAGACGCGCCGCGTCATATTCGCTGGAAGCCACCTGCACCGCCGCCTTGGAGCCCCGTTCATTCAACGCGATCAACTCGCTGATGGAACGCTGCACATCCAGGGCAATCGGCCCGTTGACTTCGCGCAGGTAGGTCGACATCTGTTCAGCGGACAGGGTGGAGGCTTGCGCAAGAAATTCGTCCATCTTCTGGCTGTAGTTCTTTATGCCGGTTAAGGCGTCGTTGTACTTGGCTTGCTCTTCGGGGCCTGAGACTAACGGCCCATAGCGTTCGGCAATTTCGAGGGCTTCGGTACGGGTCGCCTTGAGTTTTTCCAGGGAGGCCGGATCCTGGCGGCTGATATCCATGGCATAACGACGTAGATCGAGACGAAGTTTATAAAACGCCGAATCTATTTCACCCGCCAACCGAATACTGGGGAGCCAGTTAGTTTCGATTTCAACCGTCGACGAATAGACCTTATCGACTTTTATCAGGGTCATTGCCCCTTGTATCAGCAGCAAAAGGCACACCAGGCCAAAACACAGTGTGGTACGGAAGTTCAACTTCAAGGCTCTCATGGACATCGCGGCTTACCCCTTCCTGGGCCGCGAACTTCACGGCCTCATGGGCCAATGTGTTGAAATGCGTGTGAAAAATACGTGACCGCTGATGCAATTTTTCATTAACTAAAAATAAAAAGCCCGCCCTGATTATTACTTGGCTAACTATCAGGATCAGCGGTGCAGCCCCCTATTGAGATCAAACCATTAATCCACCCGGCGGCAATGGCAGCGCCGTCTTGTAGCGCACTTGTTTGAGGGCAAAGCTGGAACGAATATTCGCCACCCCCGGCACCTTGGTCAGGAAGTCCATCATGAAACGCTCCAGCGACTGGATCGTCGGCACCAAGACCCGGATCAAATAGTCCGGGTCGCCGGCCATCAAGTAGCACTCCATCACCTCGGGCCGGTCGGAAATCGCGCCTTCGAACTGCTGCAACGCCAGCTCGTTCTGCTTTTCCAGGCTCACATGGATAAACACGTTGACGTGCAGCCCCAGCAAATCGGCGTCGAGCAGCGTGACTTGCTCGCGAATCAGGCCCAGTTCCTCCATCGCCTTGACCCGGTTGAAACAAGGTGTAGGCGACAGGTTGACCGAGCGGGCCAGGTCGGCGTTGGTGATCCGCGCATTCTCCTGCAGGGCGTTGAGAATGCCGATATCGGTACGGTCCAGTTTGCGCATGAGACAAAATCACCTGTTTATTATGTTTATGCAGGTTTTTTATCCGCAAATGATCGCGGGCGCAACGAAACAGAGATAAATATTCTTCTACGCCACGCCTATGATTGTTGTAGGACAAGATTTCTCTTACCCGGAGACTGACTGTCAGCTAGCGCGCCCACTACAAGAAATTCACAAGATCGAGCGTAGAAAGCCATGAATCAGCCGTATGCCCCACTGCGCCTGCACGTTCCCGAACCCTCGGGCCGCCCAGGCTGCAAGACCGACTTTACCTACCTGCGCCTGACCGACGCAGGCCTGGTGCGCAAACCCGCCATCGACGTAGAACCCGCCGACACCGCCGACCTGGCCAAGGGCCTGATCCGCGTACTCGACGACCAGGGCCAGGCCTTGGGGCCATGGGCCGAAGGGGTTCCCGTTGAAGTCCTGCGCAAAGGCATGCGCGCCATGCTCAAGACGCGGATCTTCGACAACCGCATGGTGGTCGCCCAGCGTCAGAAAAAAATGTCGTTCTACATGCAAAGCCTTGGCGAAGAAGCCATCGGCAGCGCCCAGGCCCTGGCCTTGAACATCGACGACATGTGCTTCCCCACCTACCGCCAGCAAAGCATCCTGATGGCCCGCGACGTGCCGCTGGTGGACCTGATCTGCCAGTTGCTGTCCAACGAGCGCGACCCGCTCAAGGGTCGCCAGTTGCCTATCATGTATTCGGTCAAGGACGCAGGTTTCTTCACCATTTCCGGCAACCTTGCCACCCAATTCGTACAGGGTGTGGGTTGGGGCATGGCCTCGGCGATCAAGGGCGATACCAAGATCGCCTCGGCCTGGATCGGTGACGGCGCCACCGCCGAATCCGACTTCCACACCGCCCTTACCTTCGCCCACGTGTACCGCGCGCCGGTGATTCTCAACGTGGTCAACAACCAGTGGGCCATCTCCACCTTCCAGGCCATCGCCGGTGGTGAAGCCACCACCTTCGCCGGACGCGGCGTCGGCTGCGGCATCGCCTCCCTGCGCGTGGACGGCAACGACTTTATCGCGGTGTACGCCGCCTCCGCCTGGGCCGCCGAGCGTGCGCGCCGCAACCTCGGCCCAACCCTGATCGAATGGGTCACCTACCGTGCCGGTCCGCACTCCACCTCGGACGATCCGTCCAAATACCGCCCCGCCGACGACTGGAGCCACTTCCCGCTGGGCGACCCGATTGCCCGCCTCAAGCAGCACCTGATCAGGATTGGCCAGTGGTCCGAAGAGGAGCACGCGGCGGTCAGTGCCGAACTGGAAGCCGAGGTGATCGCCGCGCAGAAACAGGCCGAACAGTACGGCACCCTGGCCGGTGGCCAGATCCCAAGCGCCGCGACCATGTTCGAAGACGTCTATAAAGAGATGCCGGAGCACCTGAAGCGCCAGCGTCAAGAGTTGGGGATCTGACATGAACGATCACAACAACAGCATCGAATTGGAAACCGCCATGACCACCACCACCATGACCATGATCCAGGCCCTGCGCTCGGCCATGGATGTGATGCTTGAACGTGATGACAACGTGGTGGTGTTCGGCCAGGACGTCGGTTACTTCGGCGGTGTATTCCGCTGCACCGAAGGCTTGCAGACCAAATACGGCAGCTCGCGGGTGTTCGACGCACCGATCTCCGAAAGCGGCATTATCGGCGTGGCCGTGGGCATGGGTGCCTACGGCCTGCGGCCGGTGGCCGAGATCCAGTTCGCCGACTACGTCTACCCCGCCACCGACCAGATCATCTCCGAAGCGGCGCGCCTGCGTTATCGCTCGGCCGGCCAGTTCACCGCGCCCTTGACCATGCGCATGCCCTGCGGCGGCGGCATCTACGGCGGCCAGACCCACAGCCAGAGCATCGAAGCGGTGTTCACCCAGGTCTGCGGCCTGCGTACGGTGATGCCGTCCAACCCCTATGACGCCAAGGGTCTGCTGATTGCCTCCATCGAGAACGATGACCCGGTGATCTTCCTCGAGCCCAAGCGCCTGTACAACGGCCCGTTCGACGGCCACCACGACCGTCCGGTAACACCGTGGTCGAAACACCCGCAAGCGCAAGTGCCGGACGGTTACTACACGGTGCCGCTGGACGTGGCCGCCATCGTGCGTCCGGGCTCGGCCGTCACTGTGCTGACCTACGGCACCACCGTGTATGTGTCGCAGGTCGCCGCCGAAGAAACCGGCATCGACGCCGAAGTCATCGACCTGCGCAGCCTGTGGCCGCTGGACCTGGACACCATCGTCAAATCCGTGAAGAAGACCGGCCGTTGCGTGGTGGTGCACGAAGCCACCCGTACCTGCGGCTTTGGTGCCGAGTTGGTGGCGCTGGTGCAGGAGCATTGCTTCCACCACCTGGAAGCGCCGATCGAACGCGTCACCGGTTGGGACACCCCCTACCCGCACGCGCAGGAGTGGGCGTATTTCCCAGGCCCGTCCCGAGTGGGCGCGGCGTTGAAACGGGTCATGGAGGTCTGAATGGGCACGCACGTTATCAAGATGCCGGACATTGGCGAAGGCATCGCGGAAGTTGAATTGTCGCAGTGGCATGTGAAGATCGGCGACATGGTCGTCGAAGACCAGGTGCTGGCGGATGTGATGACCGACAAGGCGATGGTGGACATTCCCTCGCCGGTCCATGGCAAGGTGATTGCCCTCGGCGGCGAGCCGGGTGAAGTCATGGCGGTGGGCAGTATTCTGATCAGCATTGAAGTGGAAGGTGCGGGTAACGCCAAAGACGTGCCGGTGGCGAAAGAAGCGCCCAAGGCTGCGCCCGTTGTCGAGGCCAAACCTGCACCGGCGGTTGAAAACAAGCCCGCGCCCGTCGTGACCGCACAGGCCCCCGTGGCCCGCGAGGCCGACGAACGCCCCCTGGCCTCCCCCGCCGTGCGCAAGCATGCGCTGGATGCCGGGATTCAACTGCGTCTGGTACAGGGCTCCGGCCCCGCCGGGCGGATCCTGCACGAAGACCTCGAGGCCTACCTGCAACAAGGGGCTTCAAAGCCTTCGACGGCCGCCAATCCTTACGCCGAACGCAACGACGAAGAACAGATCCCGGTGATCGGCATGCGCCGCAAGATCGCCCAGCGCATGCAGGACGCCACCCGGCGCGCCGCGCATTTCAGCTATGTGGAAGAGATCGACGTCACCGCCCTCGACGAGCTGCGCGTGCACCTCAACGAGAAGCACGGCGCCACGCGCGGCAAGCTGACGTTGCTGCCGTTTATCGTGCGCGCCATGGTCGTGGCGCTGCGGGATTTCCCGCAGATCAACGCGCGCTACGACGACGAAGCCCAGGTCATCACCCGCCTCGGCGCAGTGCATGTGGGCGTCGCCACCCAGAGTGACGTGGGCCTGATGGTGCCGGTGGTGCGTCACGCCGAAGCGCGCAGCCTGTGGGGCAACGCTGAGGAAATCGCGCGCTTGGCCAGCGCCGCGCGCAATGGCAAGGCCAGTCGCGATGAACTGTCCGGTTCGAGCATTACCCTGACCAGCCTGGGCGCCCTGGGCGGTATCGTCAGCACCCCGGTGCTGAACCTGCCGGAGGTGGCCATCGTCGGCGTCAACCGCATCGTCGAGCGGCCGATGGTGATCAAAGGCCAGATCGTGATCCGCAAGATGATGAACCTCTCCAGTTCCTTCGATCACCGCGTGGTCGATGGCATGGACGCGGCGCAATTCATCCAGGCCATTCGCGGCCTGCTCGAACAACCCGCCAGCCTGTTCCTGGAGTAAGGGCATGACCCAGACATTGCATACCACGCTGCTGATTATCGGCGGCGGCCCTGGCGGTTATGTGGCCGCCATTCGTGCCGGCCAGCTGGGCATCCCGACCATCCTGGTGGAAGGCCAGGCGTTGGGCGGCACCTGCCTGAATATCGGCTGCATTCCGTCCAAGGCCTTGATTCACGTGGCCGAGCAGTTCCAGCAAACCGTGCACCACAGCCAGGGTTCCCGGTTGGGAATCGAGGTGGACGTGCCGACCCTGGACATCCGCAAAAGCGTGGAATGGAAAGACGGCATCGTCGACCGCCTGACCACCGGTGTCGCCGCACTGCTTAAAAAGCACAAAGTGCAGGTGATCCACGGCTGGGCCAAGGTGGTGGACGGCAAGACCGTCGACGTCGGCGACCAGCGCATCCAGTGCGAACACCTGCTGCTGGCCACCGGTTCGACAAGCGTCAACCTGCCGATGCTGCCGATTGGCGGGCCGATCATCTCGTCCACCGAAGCCCTGGCGCCGACCCGCGTGCCCAAGCGCCTGATTGTGGTGGGCGGCGGCTACATCGGCCTGGAGCTGGGGATTGCCTATCGCAAGCTCGGCGCCGAGGTCAGTGTGGTCGAGGCCCAGGACCGCATCCTGCCGGCCTACGACGCCGAGCTGACGCAACCGGTGCACGAATCCCTCAAGCAATTGGGCGTGAAGCTGTACCTCAAGCACAGCGTCACGGGTTTTGCCGATGGCAGCCTGCAAGTACGCGACCCGAATGGCGACATCCTGTCGCTGACAACCGATCAGGTGCTGGTTGCCGTTGGTCGCAAACCCAACACCCAGGGTTGGAACCTCGAAGCGCTGAACCTGGAGATGAACGGCGCGGCGATCAAGATCGACAGCCGCTGTCAGACCAGCATGCGCAACGTGTATGCCATCGGCGACCTGAGCGGCGAGCCGATGCTGGCGCACCGAGCGATGGCCCAGGGAGAAATGGTCGCCGAACTGATCAGCGGTCAATCCCGCGAATTCAACCCGGCCGCGATCCCGGCGGTGTGCTTCACCGACCCGGAACTGGTGGTGGTCGGCAAGACGCCCGACGACGCCAAGGCCGCCGGCCTGGACTGCATCGTGTCGAGCTTCCCGTTTGCCGCCAACGGCCGCGCGATGACCCTGGAGTCGAAAACCGGCTTCGTGCGGGTGGTGGCGCGACGGGACAATCACCTGATTGTCGGCTGGCAAGCGGTCGGCGCCGGCGTGTCCGAGCTGTCCACCGCGTTCGGCCTGAGCCTGGAAATGGGCGCGCGCCTGGAAGACGTGGCCGGCACTATCCACGCCCATCCGACGCTTGGCGAGGCGGTGCAGGAAGCTGCGCTGCGGGCCCTGGGCCACGCCTTGCACCTATAGCGTTTGTGGCGAGGGCGCTACAGGGGATGCGAACGGGCCCGGGAATGAAGTATTGTTGCGCCCATTCAGAAAAAAACCGACTTGACCAAAGATAGAGGGTGTCATGGGTAACGAAAGCATCAATTGGGACAAGCTGGGTTTTGACTACATCAAGACCGACAAGCGGTTTCTCCAGGTCTGGAAAAACGGCGAATGGCAAACCGGCACCCTGACCGACGACAACGTGCTGCACATCAGCGAGGGCTCTACCGCCCTGCACTACGGCCAACAGTGCTTCGAAGGCCTCAAGGCCTACCGCTGCAAGGACGGCTCGATCAACCTGTTCCGCCCGGACCAGAACGCCGCGCGCATGCAGCGCAGCTGCGCCCGCCTGCTGATGCCCCACGTCCCGACCGACGCGTTCATCGACGCGTGCAAGCAAGTGGTCAAGGCCAACGAGCGGTTCATCCCGCCGTACGGCAGCGGCGGCGCGCTGTACCTGCGCCCGTTCGTGATCGGCACCGGTGACAACATCGGCGTGCGCACCGCGCCGGAGTTCATCTTCTCGGTGTTCTGCATCCCGGTCGGCGCCTACTTCAAGGGCGGCCTGGTGCCGCACAACTTCCAGATCTCCACCTTCGACCGCGCCGCGCCACAGGGCACCGGCGCGGCCAAGGTCGGTGGCAACTACGCCGCCAGCCTGATGCCGGGCTCGGAAGCGAAGAAATCCGGTTTCGCCGACGCGATCTACCTGGACCCGATGACCCACTCGAAAATCGAAGAAGTCGGCTCGGCCAACTTCTTCGGGATCACCCACGACAACCAGTTCATCACACCGAAGTCACCTTCGGTGCTGCCAGGCATCACCCGCCTGTCGCTGATCGAACTGGCCCAGACCCGCCTGGGCCTGGAAGTGGTCGAAGGCGAGGTGTTCATCGACAAGCTGGATCAGTTCAAGGAAGCCGGTGCCTGCGGCACTGCCGCGGTAATCTCGCCGATCGGCGGTATCCAGTACAACGGCCAGTTGCATGTGTTCCACAGCGAGACCGAAGTCGGCCCGATCACCCAGAAGCTCTACAAAGAGCTGACCGGCGTGCAGACCGGTGACGTCGAAGCGCCAGCGGGTTGGATCGTTAAGGTCTAACAGGCTCAACGCATAACCCATGTGGGAGGTGGCTTGCTCCCTCCCACATTTGCTCTCCAGTGTATTCAAGAATCCTTCGGGATATTCTCGGCAATCTTCTTGCCCATGCTGATCCTCGGCTCCACCCCATACCCCAGCGCCTCATAGAACCCCACCACCGCCTCATTGCCACCGGTGATCTGCAGGTTGATCTTCATGCAGCCCAGGGCCGTCAGGGCCTGTTCCGCATGCCGCACCAGCGAGGAACCGAGGCCATGACGCCGATAGCCCGGGTGCACGGCCACCGAGTACAACCAGCCGCGATGACCGTCGTAGCCGGCAAGCACCGTCCCGATAACAGTCTTTTTGTCCGTCGCCACAAAAAACAGCCCGTCATTGACCGCCAGTTTCTTATCGATCGCCAGGGTCGGCAGGTTATGCGCCGTGTCATACCCAAATACCTCCTGCCATAACGCCACCACTTGCCCACGGTGCTGGCGGTCGCGATACGGACCGATGGGATGGCGCGACAACAGCGCCTTTTCCATCACCAGCGTGCGCTCATTGCCGTGGTAGACGTCGCGTACCGTGTGAAAACCCAGCTTGGTGTAGAACGGCTCGGCGGTCAGCGAGGACGGCACACTCAGCGTCGTCACCCCCGCTTCCCGCGCGCGCAGTTCGATTTCAATCATCAGCAACCGGCCAATGCCCTGCCCTTGCAGCGTCGGGTTGACGAACACCGAGCGCACCACATTGGCATCCAGGGCCGCCGTGGCGACGATCACCCGGTCCTGGACCGCCACCAGCACCACACGGCGCTTGAGCAGGTCGAGCACCGCGTCCGGGGTGAAGTTGCTGGCCACCCGGGCAATCACATCCGCCGGATAGTCCCGCGCATTGCTGCTGTGCAAGGCCGCCAGGATGACCTGGCTGATCCCTTCGGCATCCTCGGATTGGGCAAGACGTACGACGGTAGACATGACTCCTCCTGGCTGACGGCGCGAATACAGTCGCCACTGTACCAATGTGGGAGGGGGCTTGCTCCCGATGGCGGTGTGCCAGTTGATGGATTGAGTGACTGATATACCGCAATCGGGGGCAAGCCCCCTCTCACCTTTTGACCGCGCTCCAGCTCCAACAGCCGATTCGGCTGCCTCACCCCCCTTTTCAGCTTTCCCGGCTGGGCCGCCCCTTGGTTTCAGCCGGGATTCCCCTGCCACAGCGAACAAAATAGCCCCACTGCTCAACCCCATGGATTCGTGCACCCATGCAAACCACCAATACCGTCCTGATGATTCGCCCGGCGCGCTTTGCCTTCAACCCGGATACCGCGATCAACAACCGTTTCCAACGCCCGCCCCTCGACCCGCTCAGTGCACAGCAGAAAGCGCTGGAAGAGTTCGACGGCTATGTCGACACCCTGCGCCGGCACGGCGTGGAAGTGCTGGTGGTGCAAGACACTCCGGCGCCCCACACACCCGACTCGATCTTCCCCAACAACTGGTGGAGCAGCCACGCCGACGGCAGCCTGGTGCTGTACCCGATGGAAGGCCAGAACCGACGACTGGAGCGCAACAAAGGCGTGCTGCAAGTACTGGAGCAGCGCTTTGCAATCAAGGACACCATCGACCTCAGCCACCTCGAACAACAGAACATCTTCCTCGAAGGCACCGGCAGCATGGTCCTCGACCGCCAGCACCGCATCAGCTACGCCTGCCACTCCGGGCGCACCCACCACGACGCGCTGCGCCAGTTTGCCGAACGCCTCGACTACCGGCTCTGCGTCTTCCACGCCGTCGACCGCCACCACGCACCGATCTACCACAGCAACGTGATGATGAGCGTCGGCCGCGACCTCTCGGTGGTGTGCCTGCAAGCGCTGCCCGACGCCGACGAACGCCAGGCCCTGGAACGCTCGCTGCGCGACACCGGCAAAGACATCCTCGGCCTCGACTTCGACCAGCTCGAAGCCTTCGCCGGCAACATGCTCGAAGTCCACGACCGCGACCGCCAGCCGCTGCTGGTGATGTCTGCCAGTGCCTGGGGCGCGCTGCAACCGGCGCAGCGCCGGCATGTGGAGCGCCACACCCGGCCGGTGGTGGTGAACATCGACAACATCGAACGCATCGGCGGCGGCAGTGCCCGCTGCATGCTGGCAGAAGTGCATCTGCCCGCCCGTCCCTCATTTCAATAAGGAGTCTTGCCATGACCCGCTATATCGACGTCAACGACCTCAGCTATCTGGTTTCGCAAAAGGGCCTGCACACCTGCATCACCGAGATGGCCGAGTACATCCGCGCCGACTACCTGCGCTGGCAGGATTTTGAAAAATGCGCACGCCTGGCCAACCACTCGCCGGATGGCGTGATCGAGTTGATGCCGGTGTCCGACGCCTCGCTGTACGCCTTCAAATACGTCAACGGCCACCCGAAGAACACCTTGGCCGGCATGCTCACGGTGATGGCCTTTGGTGCACTGGGCGACGTCGACACCGGCAGACCGGTGCTGCTGGCGGAAATGACCCTGACCACTGCCATTCGTACCGCCGCCACGTCAGCCCTGGTGGCCCGCTACCTGGCCCGCGCCAACAGCCGCAGCATGGCGTTGATCGGCAACGGCTCCCAGAGCGAATTCCAGGCCCTGGCCTTCCACGCCATGCTCGGCATCAACGAAATCCGCCTGTTCGACATCGACGCCAGGGCCACCGCCAAGCTGGCAGCCAACCTCAAGGCGTTCCCGGCGATCAAGGTGATCCTGGCCGGCAGCGTGGCCGAAGCGGTCAAGGGCGCGGACATCGTCACCACCGTCACCGCCGATAAGGCCTACGCGACCATCCTCACCGACGACATGATCGAACCCGGCATGCACCTCAACGCCGTGGGCGGCGACTGCCCGGGCAAGACCGAGCTGGACCGTCGCATCGTCGAGCGCGCCCGTGTGATCGTCGAGTACGAACCGCAAAGCCGCATCGAAGGTGAAATCCAGCACATGCCGGAAGACTCGCCGGTGACCGAGTTGTGGCAGGTCATCAACGGCCAGGTCGCCGGCCGCGAGCATGAGCGCCAGGTCACCCTGTTCGACTCGGTGGGCTTTGCCATCGAAGACTACTCGGCCCTGCGCTATGTACTGGACGTCGCCAAGGCCCTGGATATCGGCAGCGAGCTGGAACTGGTGCCGGACCTGGCCGACCCGAAAGACCTGTTCGCACGCCTGGCCCAACAGCCTCGTGCACAGCACAAAAAGCGCGCCTGAGACCGCTCTGGCCTGCCCCTTTGCGCCAAGGGCAGGCCGGATTTCCAGGACTGAAAAGCCGATTCATAAGGTGACACAGCCGATTCCGCTGCATTGCGTGTTTTAACAGCGCAATTTGCGCTTTGAGCACCGGGTAAACGACACAAAAAACGCACCATCATGAAGCATTCTGAGCCCGACCAAAGCGTCACCGAATGCATGCACGCTGCACCCTTTCTACTGCCCTGACATCAATTACAAAATATAGGGACTGACACATGACTCCACTGCGATCACTCTTCGCTGCGTTGCTGTTGCCACTGTGCGCCAGCGCCGCCCACGCCCAGGATTGGAAAGAAATCCGCTTCGGCGTATTCCCCGAGTACCCCCCGTTTGAATCCGTGGCCGCCGACGGTAGCCTGCAAGGCTTCGATATCGAGTTGGGCAATGCCATCTGCGCCAAGCTCGAGGTCAAATGCACCTGGGTGCACAACGAATTCGACGGCATGATCCCGGCCCTGCGCGCGCGCAAGTTCGACGCGATCATGTCGTCCATGGCCGTGACTCCGGCGCGCGCGAGAGTCATCGACTTCACCGACCGCCTGTTCCTCAGCCCCACGTCGGTGATCACGCGCAAAAACGCCGACTTCGGCGACACCCCGGAATCGTTGAAAGGCAAACAGGTCGGCGTGCTGCAAGGTTCGTTGCAGGAAGCCTATGCCCGCGCGCACCTGGCCAAACTGGGCGCGCAGATCAAGGCGTACCAGTCCCAGGAACAGAACTACGCCGACCTGCAGAACGGCCGTCTCGACGCTACCCTGACCGACAAGCTCGAAGCCCAGCTCAACTTCCTGTCCAAGCCTGAAGGCGCCGACTTCAAGACCGGCCCGGCCTTCAAGGACCCGACCCTGCCCCTGGACATCGCCATGGGCCTGCGCAAGAACGACCAGGACTTGCGTGCGCTGATCAACAAGGGCATCGCCGCCGTCCAGGCCGATGGCACCTACGCGCAGATCCAGAAGAAATACTTCGGCGATCAAGACATCTACAACGAATAAGCCAACACAATCCCCTGTGGGAGGGGGCTTGCTCCCGATAGCGGTGGGTCAGTCAATACAGATGTCGACTGGCACGCCCTCATCGGGAGCAAGCCCCCTCCCACAGGGGTATGTCTGCGCCCTTTAGAGATCTCCCCATGAACGAACTCCTCAACCTGCAAGGCTACGGCCCGATGCTCGCCCAGGGTGCCTGGATGACGGTCAAGCTGGCACTCCTGGCGCTGGCCCTGAGCCTCGCCCTGGGCCTGATCGCCGCCGGCGCCAAACTTTCCAGCGCCCAATGGCTGCGGGTGCCGGCCACGCTGTACACCACGCTGATCCGCAGCGTGCCGGACCTGGTGCTGATCCTGCTGATTTTCTACAGCCTGCAACTGTGGCTCAACGACCTGAGCGAAGTGTTCGGCTGGGACTACTTTGAAATCGACCCGTTTACCGCCGGGGTCATCACCCTGGGGTTTATCTACGGCGCGTATTTCACCGAGAACTTCCGTGGTGCGATCCTCAGTGTGCCGGTCGGCCAACTCGAAGCCGCCACCGCCTACGGCCTGAGCCGCTGGCAGCGTTTTCACCTGGTGCTGTTCCCGCAGTTGATGCGCTTTGCCCTGCCGGGCCTGGGCAATAACTGGCTGGTGCTGCTCAAGTCCACGGCTCTGGTGTCGATCATCGGCCTGTCGGACCTGGTCAAGGCCGCGCAGAACGCCGGCAAGACCACCAACGAGCCGTTGTACTTCCTGATCCTCGCGGGCCTGGTGTACCTGGTGATCACCACCCTCTCCAACCGCATCTTCAAGCGCCTCGAACGGCGCTATAACCTCGGCATCAAGGGGATGGCGCGATGATCGAACTGTTCCAGCAATACGGCCTGGCCTACCTGTTCAGCGATGGCACCGGGTTGTCCGGCGTTGCCATGACCTTGTGGCTGTTCATTATCTCGGTGGTACTGGGTTTTTTCCTCTCGATCCCCCTGGCGCTGGCCCGCGTGTCGGAACACTTCTGGCTGCGCTGGCCGGTGGAGGTCTACACCTACCTGTTCCGCGGCACGCCGTTGTACATCCAACTGTTGATCTGCTACACCGGGCTGTACAGCCTGGAGGTGGTGCAGGACAACGCCCTGCTCAACCAGTTTTTCCGCAATGCCCTCAACTGCACCCTGCTGGCCTTTGTGCTCAACACCTGCGCCTACACCGTGGAAATCTTCGCCGGGGCGATCCGCAACATTCCCCACGGCGAACTCGAAGCGGCCCGCGCCTATGGCCTGCACGGCTGGCGCCTCAACCTGTTTGTGGTGGTGCCTGCCGCACTGCGCCGGGCGCTGCCGGCCTACAGCAATGAAATGATCCTGATGCTGCACGCCACGTCGCTGGCGTTTACCGCCACCGTCGCCGACATCCTCAAGGTGGCGCGCGATGCCAATGCCGAGACGTTCCTGACGTTCCAGGCCTTCGGCATCGCCGCCCTGCTCTACATGCTGCTGTCCTTTGCACTGGTGGGCCTGTTCCGACTGGCCGAACGTCGCTGGATGCGTTTTCTTGTTCCTACCCGAGGCTAACCCATGAATCAGTCCGCGCAGGCCCTGGCCACTTATCCTGTCGATGTACCCGTTACCCAGGCGGCAACTGCTGCCATCAAGCTGCAGGTCGAAGGCATCCATAAACGCTACGGCGAACACGAAGTGCTCAAGGGTGTGTCCCTCAACGCACGCCACGGCGACGTGATCAGCCTGATCGGCGCCAGCGGCTCGGGCAAAAGCACGATGCTGCGCTGCATCAACTTTCTCGAACAGCCGGACGCCGGCGTCATCACCCTGGACGGCATCAGCATCGAAATGCGCCAGGGCCGCGCCGGCGCCCGCGCGCCGCACCAGGAACAATTGCAGAACCTGCGCACGCGCCTGGCCATGGTGTTCCAGCACTTCAACCTGTGGAGCCACATGACCGTGCTGGAAAACATCACCATGGCCCCGCGCCGGGTGCTGGGGGTAAGTGCCGCCGAAGCGGAAAAACGCGCGCGCATGTACCTCGACAAGGTCGGCCTGCCGGGCCGCGTGGCCGATCAGTACCCGGCGTTCCTGTCCGGCGGCCAGCAACAGCGCGTGGCCATCGCGCGGGCCCTGGCGATGGAGCCGGAAATCATTCTATTCGATGAGCCCACCTCCGCCCTCGACCCCGAGCTTGTAGGAGAAGTCCTCAAAGTCATACAGACGTTGGCTGAGGAAGGTCGTACCATGCTCATGGTCACCCACGAAATGGGCTTTGCCCGCCAGGTGTCCAGCCAAGTGCTGTTCCTGCATCAAGGCCGAGTCGAGGAACAAGGCGGCGCCGAGATCCTCGACCACCCCAACAGCGAGCGCCTGCAGCAATTTCTTTCCAACCGTTTGAAGTGAAACCCATGGATACCAAGGCCAACGGACCCCATACCTCCCCTGCGCTGGATCGCATCGATGAGGCGATCATCGACGTGCTGCGCCATCAGGGGCGTATCACCTATGAAAAGCTCTCGTCACTGGTGCACCTCACCCCCAGGCCCTGCCTGGAACGGGTGCGCAAGCTGGAGCGACGCGGGGTGATTCGCGGGTACGGCGCGATCATCGATGTACAGATGGTCTCGCCCGGGCTGTCGCTGCTGGTGCTGGTGGCCTTGTCCAACCAGAGCGGGCGCTCGGCGCAAAAGGCTTTCGAAGCCTGTATGAAGGCGTGCCCCCAGGTGTTCGAATGCCAGCTGATCAGCGGACCGTTCGACTACAGCCTGCGCATGCGCTGCCGGGATATGGAGCACTACCGGGTGGTATCGGAGATCTGGCTGAACAATGATGAGCTGCACATCGATAAGTTGGTGGCGCATCCGGAGTTGGCGGTGGTGAAGAATACCGCCATCGAACTGGCCTAGATCCTCAAACACTGGAAATCCAATGTGGGAGGGGTTTGCCCCTCCCAGATTTTTAACCGCGCCCGCTTGAAATACGCTTGCCGAGCTTGGTGCCAATCATCTTCGCCTGCCCATCCTTCTGTTTCCCCGTACGCGCCTCGCTGATCAACCCCGGGATCAACCTGCCCTCCGGCAGATTCTTCCAGAACCGGCTCGGCAAGTGCCCTTCCATCACCTTGGGGTTCAATCGCGCCGGGTTGAAAATGTGGCTGTAGTACGTCAGCCACATCGCGCTGTGGGGATCCTCGACGTTCTGCGCCAGCTGCCGCCACGCCTCGGGGCACTCACGCTGGTGGATCAGCTGCTCGCCGTCGTAGTACACCCCGTCCAACGGCGTGGCGATCATCCAGCGATGGCGCCCCATGCGCCCGACAAAATGCTGGCTGGCGCTCTTGAGAATGTCATGGGCCGGCTCATGCCAGGCCACGTACTCCGGCAACTCGGGCCCTGCTTCTGCCGGCAAGGCGATAAAGCGCACAAACGCATGCAGGTGATGGGCCTCGCGACTCACCTGCTTGATGCGTCGCTGCAATTCAGTGCCGAGTTTATCCCCCGCCAGCATCGCGGTGCGGTCGCCATGGCTGACGCGCCAGAGCACTTCGTACAACAGGCTCCAACGCTGGTCGCCGTGGTAACAGGCGGCTGACTCCAACAGCTCCAGCAGCGCCTTGGGAATTCGCGCCTGGAACGGACCCAAGCCTGCGGGGATCGGCTCATCGGTGGCAAACAGGTCCGCCGCCTGCATCTCGCCCCAGCTGACCTGGCTGGGGTCGACCTGATGGCTGAGCAGCCAGCGCGCCTGTTCACGCCAGGTGCTGAAAAGGTTGTCGCATTCCAGGCTGATCATCCCCACAAGCCCATCTGCTGCGGCTGCGGGCGGTCGCGCAGTTGTTCGCGCAGCAGCACGCTGGTGCTGTCCGCCTGTTGCGGGTGGTAGTCACTGGTGATGAAAAACGGCTTGGCCTTGGCCAGCACACAGCGCATGCGCGCCAGGTCTTCAAAGCGGATCTTGCGTTCGCGGCGCAGGTCCACCAGGCGCTGGGTGGTGCGCAGGCCGATGCCTGGGATGCGGGCGATCAAGGTCGGCTCGGCGCGATTCAGGTCCAGGGGGAACACCTCGCGGTGCTCCAGGGCCCAGGCCAGCTTGGGGTCGATGTCCAGGGCCAGGTGGCCGGGGCCTTCGAACAGTTCGTTGGCACTGAAGCCGTAGCTGCGCAGCAGGAAATCCGCCTGGTACAAGCGATGCTCGCGCATCAACGGCGGCGCGGCCAGTGGCACGCTTTTCGGGCTGTTGGGGATGGGGCTGAAGGCCGAGTAATACACGCGGCGCAGCTTGAAGTTGCCATACAGCGCCTCGGCACTGTGGAGGATGGTGCTGTCGTCGGTCTCGTCGGCGCCGACGATCATCTGGGTGCTCTGCCCGGCCGGGGCGAAACGCGGTGCGCGGGGTTCGTTCAGGACCGTCTGCTCGCCGGTGTAGATGGTCTGCATGGCCTGCTTGATCGAGACGATCTGTTTTTCCGGAGCAAGGGTTTGCAGGCTGGCATCGGTGGGCAGTTCGATATTCACGCTGAGGCGATCGGCGTAGCGCCCGGCCTCGGCAATCAGCGCCGGGTCGGCTTCGGGGATGGTCTTGAGGTGGATGTAACCGCGAAAGTCATGCTCTTCGCGCAGCAGTTTGGCCACCCGCACCAACTGCTCCATGGTGTAGTCGGCCGAACGAATGATGCCGGAACTGAGGAACAGCCCGCTGACGCAGTTGCGCTTGTAGAAATCCAGGGTCAGGGTCACCACCTCCTCCGGGCTGAAGCGTGCACGGGGCACGTCGCTGGAGCGGCGGTTGACGCAGTATTGGCAGTCGTAGAGACAGAAGTTGGTGAGCAACACCTTGAGCAAGGATACGCAGCGACCGTCCGGCGTGTAGCTGTGGCAGATGCCCATGCCATCGGTGGAGCCCAGCCCCGCCTTGCCTTCCGAGCTGCGCTTGGGCGCGCCGCTGCTGGCGCAGGAAGCGTCGTACTTGGCGGCGTCGGCGAGGATGCTGAGTTTTTCGATCAACTGCATGGAGGCTTACCGATACTGGTTTTTTGTACAGTATCAGCCGCCCCCCCGTGTCACAAGTGCAGCCTGTCAGCTGGCGGTGGCGAGGAGCAGATCCTGAACCGAACGCCCCTTGCCACGGCTACGGTCATTTTCAAACAGCGACGCCGCAATCTCATCCGCGCGAATCGGCAGTACCGACAGCAACGTATCGCTCAAGCCATGGCTGGCCTGGCTGAAGCCCTGGATGTAGATGCCGGCCTTGCAGCGCTCATCGGTGACGATGCGGTAGTCGCGCGCCACTTCAAAATCACCCAGGTACTCCTCCAGCGGCGCCAGCAATGCGCGGTGGGTCTCGCGCTCGTAGCCGGTGGCGAGGATCACCGCGTCGTAATGGTTGACGCTGGTTTCGCCGCTGGCGTTGTTGCGCAGGGCCAGTTCGATGCCCAGGGGGCCGGGGGTGGCCTTCTCGACCACGGTCATGGTGCGGAAGGCCTGGCGGGCGATGCCGGAGACTTTCTGGCGGTAGAAAATCCCGTAGATGCGCTCGATCAGGTCGAGGTCGACCACCGAATAGTTGGTGTTCTGGTACTCGGCGACCAGGCGCTCGCGCTCGGCACCGACTTGCTGGAACACCAGGTCGGTGAAGGCCGGCGAGAACACTTCGTTGACGAACGGGCTGTCATCGGCGGGCTTGAGCGCCGAACCGCGCAGGATCATGTCGACCTGTACCGATGGGAAGCTGTCGTTCAGATCGATAAAGGCTTCGGCCGCGCTCTGGCCACCACCGATGATGGCGATGCGCATCGCCTTGCCGTCCACGCAAGGCTGGGTGGCCATGCGCTCCAGGTACTGGGAATGGTGGAACACCCGGCTGTCGCCCTTGAGGGCCTTGAATGTTTCGGGAATGCGCGGGGTGCCGCCGGCGCTGACCACCACCGAACGGGTGGTGCGCACATGCTGCTCGCCCAGGGTATCGCGAGAGATCACGCGCAGCGCCTCGACCTGTTGCTGGTGCAGGATCGGCTCGATGGCCAGTACTTCCTCGCCGTAGCGGGCCTGGGCCTGGAACTGCCCCGCGACCCAGCGCAGGTAATCGTTGAACTCCATGCGGCACGGGTAGAAGGTGCCCAGGTTGATGAAGTCCACCAGCCGGCCGTGGGTTTTCAGGTAATTGACGAAGGAGTACGGGCTGGTGGGGTTGCGCAGGGTCACCAGGTCCTTGAGGAACGAAATCTGCAATTCGCTCTGGGTCACCAGGGTATTGCCGTGCCAGCGGTAATCGGCCTGTTTGTCGAGAAACAGTACGTCCAGTTTGCCCTGGGCCTTTTCGCGCTCCTGCAGGGCGATGGCCAGCGCCAGGTTCGAAGGGCCAAAACCGATACCGATCAGGTCGTGAACCGCGGGCGAAGCAATTGCCTGTGTCATTCCAGTGTCCTCTGGATAAGCCCCTTGGCGGTGGGGCGGGAATACCTTCGAGACCTGCACAACAGGTCATGTGTTGATAGGAAACGAGGACAGTGAAAAAAAATTTAACCGATCGGTGATCAGTGCGCGTCCCACTCGCGCATCCGCACCCGGCAGTGCTTCATGGCGTTGACGATGTGTTTTTCCACCAGAGCGCGGGAAATACCCAGGCGCTCGGCGATTTGCAGGTGGCTCAAGCCCTCGAGTTTGCGCAACAGGAAGCTGTCGCGGCAGGCCGACGGCAGCTCGGCCAGGGCGCGCTCGAGCAAGGCCAGGCGTTGGCCGTAGTCATGAGTGGCATGGGGCGAACACGCGGCAAAGCGCTCCTCGCTGTCGAGTACCTCCAGGGGTTCGACCTGGCGCAGGGCATTGCGCCGGTGGCCGTCGATCACCAGGTTCAGCGCGGTGCGATACAAAAAGGCACGCGGCTGTTCGATAGGCGTCTCGCTGGAACGTTCCAGCACCCGGACATAAGCGTCATGCACCACATCCTCGGCCACCTGACGGTTGCCCAGCTTGGCGTTGAGGAAACACACCAGCTCGCGATAGTAGTTTTCCAACATGACTCCCGGCCGTCGGGTGGCGGCATTAGGTCCTTGAGTGCGAAAAAAGACAGCGTATTCAGTAATGGCAGTTTGGGTAGGTGCAATTTATAGTAATTCTCATCTACTTTTAAACAAGACTTGCACCTACAGACCGTTTTTTTTCTGCCCAAGACCTGTAACCACTTATGTAACGACCTAAATCCTCGGGCAATTCTCTCGTTTAACTGTCAGCTCTGCGCAACTGCGCTCCGAACTTTCCTGGCTGGAACCTAAGCATGAAACGCCCTCGACCTGCCCGACGCGCCTTGCTCGCTATCGCGTGCCTGATTCCCATCATCGCCGTCGCCGCCTGGCAGGTGTTGCCGCCGGGGCGTGACAACCTGACCACCGTCACCGTCACCCGCGGCACTATCGAAAACAGCGTCACGGCCCTGGGCACCCTGCAACCGCGCCGGTATGTCGACGTGGGCGCCCAGGCGTCCGGACAGATTCGCAAGATCCACGTTGAAGCCGGCGATCAGGTGCAGGAGGGCCAATTGCTGGTGGAGATCGACCCCTCGACGCAAAAAGCCAAGCTCGACGCCAGCCGCTACGCCATCGAAAACCTCAAGGCCCAGTTGCAGGAGCAAAAGGCCCAGCACGCCCTGGCACGCCAGAAGTACCAGCGCCAGCAGCGCCTGGCCGCCGGCAACGCCACCCGCGAGGAAGACGTACAAACCGCCAAGGCCGAACTGAGCGCCACACAGGCCCGGATGGACATGTTCCAGGCGCAGATTCTCCAGGCCCAGGCCAGCCTGCGCAGCGATGAAGCGGAACTGGGCTATACGCGCATCTACGCACCGATGACCGGCACCGTGGTCGCGGTGGATGCGCGCGTCGGCCAGACCCTCAACGCCCAGCAGCAGACCCCGCTGATCCTGCGGATCGCAAAGCTGTCGCCGATGACCGTGTGGGCGGAAGTCTCGGAAGCCGACATCGGCCACGTCAAACCGGGCATGACCGCCTATTTCACCACCCTCAGCGGCGGCAGCCGGCGCTGGACCAGCACCGTGCGGCAGATCCTGCCGATCCCGCCCAAGCCACTGAATGAAACCCAGGGCAGCGGCAGCCCCAACAGTTCCAGCAAGAGCGGCAGCGGTCGCGTGGTGCTGTACACCGTGCTGCTGGACGTGGACAACAGCGACAACGCGCTGATGGCCGAAATGACCGCCCAGGTATTTTTCGTCGCCAGCCAGGTCAAGGATGTCCTCACCGCACCGGTGGCCGCGCTGCTGGGCACCTCAAGTGCCGACAAGCAGATCGCCCGCGTGGTCGCCACCAACGGCCGCATCGAAGAACGTGAAGTGCGCCTGGGCATCAGCGATCGCCTGCGGGTCGAAGTGCTCGACGGCCTGCGCGAAGGCGATCACCTGCTGATCGGCCCGGCCGACGGCAACGGGGGTTGAGGTGACCACGCCCCTGATCGAACTCAAGAACATCCGCAAATCCTACGGCGGTGGCGACAGCCCGCAGGTCGACGTGTTGCGCGGCATCGACCTGTCGATCCATGCCGGTGAATTCGTCGCCATCGTCGGGGCTTCCGGTTCCGGCAAGTCCACGCTGATGAATATCCTCGGTTGCCTCGACCGCCCAAGCACAGGCGAGTACCTGTTCGCGGGGGAAAACGTCGCCCACCTGGACAGCGACGAATTGGCCTGGCTGCGCCGCGAGGCCTTTGGCTTCGTGTTCCAGGGCTACCATTTGATCCCCTCGGGTTCGGCCCAGGAGAACGTCGAGATGCCGGCGATCTATGCCGGCATCAGTGCGGCCGAGCGCCATGCCCGCGCCCACGCCCTGCTTGCGCGCCTGGGCCTGGCCGAGCGCACCGGTAACCGTCCGCACCAGCTGTCCGGCGGCCAGCAACAGCGTGTCTCGATCGCTCGGGCGCTGATGAACGGCGGCCACATCATTCTTGCCGATGAACCCACCGGCGCCCTCGACAGCCACAGCGGCGCCGAGGTAATGACCCTGCTGGACGAACTGGCCAGCCAGGGCCATGTGGTGATCCTGATCACCCACGACCGCGAAGTGGCGGCGCGGGCCAACCGCATCATCGAGATTCGCGATGGCCTGATCATCAGTGACTCGGCCGATGACGGCGCCGCTCCCCTACCGGCCACCAGCGGCGCGTTGCAAGCCGTGGACCTGCGCCAGCGCCTGGCCGACGGCGCCGAACACAATGGCGCGTGGAAAGCCGAATTGCTGGACGCGGTCCAGGCCGCCTGGCGGGTGATGTGGATCAACCGTTTTCGCACCGCGCTGACCCTGCTGGGGATCATCATCGGCGTGGCCTCGGTGGTGGTGATGCTGGCCGTGGGCGAAGGCAGCAAACGCCAGGTCATGGCGCAGATGGGCGCGTTCGGCTCCAACATCCTCTACCTCAGCGGCTCATCGCCCAACCCGCGCACGCCGCTGGGTATCGTCACCCTCAACGACGTCGCGGCGCTGGCGGCGCTGCCCCAGATCAAGCGCATCATGCCGGTCAACGGCACCGAAGCCGGCGTTCGCTATGGCAACGTCGACTACATGGCCTATGTGGGCGGCAATGACACCAACTTCCCGGACATTTTCAACTGGCCGGTGGTCGAGGGCAGTTACTTCACCGCGGCCGACGAGCGTGCGGCCGCCACCGTGGCCGTGATCGGCCATCGCGTGCGGGAAAAGCTGTTCAAGGGAGAAGTCGACCCCATCGGCCAGTACATCCTGATCGAAAACGTACCATTCCAGGTGATCGGCGTGCTGGCGGAAAAAGGCGCCAGCTCCGGCAACAAAGACAGTGATGACCGTATCGCCATCCCCTACTCCGCCGCCAGCGTGCGCCTGTTCGGCAGCTACAACCCCGAATACGTGGTGATTGCCGCCGCCGATGCGCGCAAGGTCCACGAGGCCGAAGTGGCCATCGATCAGTTGATGCAAAAGCTGCACAACGGCAAGCGCGACTACGAGCTGACCAACAACGCGGCGATGATCCAGGCCGAGGCGCGCACCCAGAACACCCTGTCGCTGATGCTCGGCTCGATTGCCGCGATTTCCCTGCTGGTGGGCGGCATTGGCGTGATGAACATCATGCTGATGACCGTGCGCGAACGCACCCGCGAGATCGGTATTCGCATGGCCACCGGCGCGCGCCAGCGCGACATCCTGCGCCAGTTCCTGACCGAAGCGGTGATGCTGTCGGTGGTCGGTGGCCTGTGCGGCATTGCCCTGGCCCTGCTGGTGGGTGGTGTGCTGGTGCTGGCCAAGGTGGCGGTGCAGTTTTCCCTGGTGGCGGTGCTTGGCGCATTCGGTTGCGCGCTGGTCACCGGCGTCGTATTCGGCTTCATGCCGGCCCGTAAAGCTGCCCGGCTCGATCCGGTTAAGGCGTTGACCAGTGAATAAACGATCCATCCCCCCGCACCTGCCCGCACTTGGCCTGTGCCTGATGCTCACGGCCTGCGCCGGTGACCCGCCCACCGTGGACAGCGCTATTGCGCCGCCGGCCGCCTGGCAGTTCGCCGAACGCGACGCCGCCCGGGCCACCAACCAGCGCTGGTGGACGCAGTTCGGCAGCGCGCCGTTGAACCGCCTGGTCGACCAGGCCCGGCGTGACAGCTTCGACGTGGCCGCCGCCATGGCCCGCGTGCGCCAGGCCCAGGCCACGGCGGTGATTGCCGGGGCGCCACTGCTGCCCGAGGTGAAGTTCAACCTTGCCGCCAGCCACCAGAAGTTGTTGCACGGCACGGGCGGGCCGGACCTTGACGCCTCACAAAGCGATGACGCCGTGAACAATTTCGGCGCCAACCTCACCGCCAGCTACGAAGTGGATTTCTGGGGTGGCCGCGCCGCCGCCCGTGACAGCGCCCTGCACAGCCTGCGCGCCAGCGAATTCGACCAGGCCACCGTGGAGCTGACCTTGCTCAGCAACGTCGCCGACCGCTACGCGCAAACCCTCGCGGCGCGCCAGCGCCAGCAGATCGCCGAGTTGAACCTGGCCAATGCGCGTAACGTCCTCGACCTGGTGCAGACCCGTTACGACGCAGGCTCCGCCACGGCCCTGGAACTGGCCCAGCAGAAAAGCCTGGTGGCCGGCCAGCAACGCCAGCTGCCGTTGATTCAACAACTGGCCGAAGAATCCCAGATCACCCTTGCCGCCCTCCTCGGCCAACCGGTCCAGGCCCTGGACCTGGGCGCCGAACCCTTCCAGGAGCTGACCTGGCCAACCATCGGCGCCGGCATGCCCAGCCAGCTGCTCAGCCGACGCCCGGATATTGCCAAGGCCGAGGCCGAACTGGCGGCGGCCCAGGCGGACGTCGCCGTGGCCCGCGCCGCCATGCTGCCGGCCCTGACCCTCGGCGCCACGCTCGGCTCCGACGCCTACAAGGCCGTGGACGTCCTGCGCAGCCCCTACTACACGCTGACGGCCGGCCTGGTCGGGCCGATCTTCAACAACGGCCGTTTAAGCGCCGAGCGCGACAAGGCCCGCGCCCGCCAGGATGAGCTGTTGCAAACCTACCGCGGCGCGATCATCAACGGCTTTGCCGATGTGGAAAAAGCCCTCAGCAGCATCACGCGCCTGGACCAGCAGCGCCACTGGCAAACGCAAGAACTGCAACAGGCCCAAACCGCCTTCCAGATCGCCGAAAGCCGCTACCAGGCGGGTGCGGAAGACTTGATCACGGTGCTGGAAACCCAGCGCACCCTGTATGCCGCCCAGGACTTGAACGTGCAATTGCGACTGTCGCGCCTGCAGGCCAGCATCGCGCTGTACAAGGCATTGGGCGGCGGTTGGAAAACCAACATCTGATAAACAAAACTCCAATTTCGTACACGAGTCGTCTACCGCCCCTACATTCTTCGACCCAGGTTCCTTGGTAAAAAAATGCCGCTATCACACGGCTGCCAGGGACCACTGGATGAATGTTGCAAAATACCTCGCGTGCGGCTGTTTCTGCTTGACGGCAAACCTTGGCCAGGCAGAGCCACTGATCAAACCCACCGCCATTGATTGGCTGCTCGATTGCCCCCTTCCCGCCGCCGAACGGCTGGACCCCGAGGTGCTGTCGCGCACCCAGTGTGGCATCGTGACCGTACCGCGCAATTACGCGGCGCCGCGTCAAGGCAGCATCCGTCTTTACCTGACCCGTGTGGGCGCCCGCGAGCCGCTGAACCGCGCCGGCCTGGTCTTTGCCCAGGCCGGCAACGCCTCGAGAAGCAACACCGGCGGCACCTTCGCCATTCAGTTGGCCAGCCGCTGGGGCGACTACTCCACTCAGGCTTACCGCAGGCTGCTCAATTACTATGACGTCATCGAACTCAGCCCCCGCGACCTCAAGCACGACAAAAGCGTCGAACAGGCCGCTCGGGACATGGAATTCGTACGTGCCCAGCTGGGCGATGCACAACTGCTTTACCTGGGCAATGCTGACGCCACACGGCTGGGCAACCACTACGGCGCGCTGTATCCGGAACGCGTCGCACGCATGGTGCTGGTCAATGCTCCATACGGAGAAAAGGCCGCGCCCCTGGTCGAGCAGCTGCACCTCAAGGAGCCCGCTCAGACGGCGGCCAGCGGCTGCGTCAACCGATGGGTCGGCGACTTCCTGGCCTATGGCAGGCAACCGCCCCCGTCCACCCGCTGCCTGGATTCGGGCAATTGGGAATAGCGCGTCGTTTACGACCTGTTGCCGCCGAAAACGACACCCTGCGTTGACGCTCCGTCGCAATCGTTATTAAGTGCTATTTATCCGCATTAATACGATAAATCGAACCCATGCTGACTCGCCCGCTACGCCGCAAACGCCAGAAGCTGTCCGACGTGATTGTCGAGTCGGTCAAGCGCTCCATCGTCACCGACGCCTTGAAGCCCGGCGACCGCCTGCCCACCGAGCGTGAGCTGATGGAAAGCTTCCAGTGCTCCAAGGGCTCGGCCCGTGAAGCGCTCAAGGCCCTGGAGGTCGAGGGGCTGGTGAGTACGCGCACCGGCCCCAGCGGCGGTGCGTACCTGAACCAGGCCGGCACGGAACCCGCCAGCCGCGCGCTGCGTAACTACCTGCACTTCCAGCACCTGGACGGCGAGCAGGTGTACCAGTTGCGCAAGGTCATCGAAGTGGAACTGGCGGTGTCGGTGCTCGGGCGCCTGAGTGAGGACGACTACCGGGCATTGCAGGACAACGTGGATTTCTGCAGCGCCCCCGAAGACAGCGAAGCCGGCCAGCGCGAGCAACGCCTGGCGGAACTGGAGTTCCACAACCTGCTGGCCAAGGCCTGCCCCAACCCGTTGCTGAGCTTTATGGCGCAATTTCTCAACGACCTGCTGCGCGACCTGGTGGTACTGAAAAAAGCCTACAAGCCCAAGCGCAAGCAGTTCGACGCGGCCAACCTCGACTATCACAAGCAACTGCTGAGCGCCTTTCGCGCCGGGGATGAAGGCGCGGTACGCAGCCTGATGCATGAACACATGTGCGATGCCGAACACCATATGACCGCGCTGGAAGGCCAGGTCAGCCCGCACTTTCTACTGGAGTTCGACCACAACCACTGAAAACACCCCGCCCACAGTTGACTGCATTCACTGCGTTATCCCAATAACAGGCCTGCCCACAGGCCCTGCTCCACCGTATCGCCCTTGCTACTCCTGCCAATAACTAAACCAGGGAGTCACCCCATGCAGCGTCGTACGTTATTGAAAGCCGGTATTACCGCGGCCGCCGCCCTCAGCCTTCCGCTGAGCGTACGGTCCGCATTCGCCGCCGAGCCCTTTACCTTTTACGGCCTCAAGTCCATGTCCGGCGCCTTTGCCAGCTATGGCAAGTTTGCCGACATGGGTTCGCGCCTGGCGGTGGCACAACACACCGAGCTACTGGGCCGCCCCTTGAACTACAAAGTCATCGACACCGAGGGCAACGCCGGCAAAGCCGTACGCAAGGTACAGGAGGCAATCCAGCAGGACGGCGCGCGGTTCTTCCAGGGCTGCACGCTGTCGTCGTCGGCGCTGGCGGTGGCCAAGGAGGTCGACAAGGTCGGCGGCGTGTTCATGACCCCGGTCGGTGCCGATGAAGTCACCGGCAAAGACTGTAACCACGCCACGTTCCGCTGGTCGGTGCCCACCTACGGCGCGATCCGCGAAACCATGGTGCCGCTGATCAAGCTGCTGCCGGATGCCAAGCGCTGGTACACCATCACGCCACAATATGTGTTCGGCGAAGCGCTGCTCGAAGGCGCCAGAAACGTGCTCAAGGAACATGGCCTGGAGCATGTCGGCAACAGCTACCACTCGCTGCAGGAGCAGGAATTCTCCGGCTACCTGACCAACGCCATCTCCACCAAACCCGACGTGCTGGTGTTGCTGAATTTCGGCAGCCAATCGTCCAACACCCTGCGCCAGGCGGTGAACTTCGGCATCAAGGAACGCATGAAAGTGCTGCTGGTGTGGTCCGCCGGCCTCGACCAGTTCCAGGAACTGGGCAGCGATATCCTCGAAGGCGTGTACCTCGGCGCGCAGTACTGGCATCAGGTCGATACCCCGCTCAACCGCGAGCTGGTCAAGCTGACCCAGGCCAAGTACGGCATCAACCCCACCTACCCGTTGGCCGCCGACTACATCAGCACCAAAGTCATGCTCGACACCATCATCGCCACCGGCAGCTTCGACGGGCCGACCGTGGCCAAGGCCATGCAGGGCCTGAGCTTCGAAGGCCCCACCGGCAAGGAGTCGATCCGCGCCGGCGACCACCAGGTGATCAAGGACTACTACCTGCTGGTCGGCAAGGCCGCCGGCGAGATGGCCGACAAGGATGACCTGGCCAAGGTACTCAGCGCCGGCCAGTCCTTCCCGCCGGTGGAAGCCACGGGCTGCACGCTCGCCTGATCCGCTAAAACACCACCGTTGTACACGGCAGGGCCGCCCCGGCGGCCACCTGTTCGAGGGTTTCTGCATGCTTAATCTTTACCTGTTCCAGATACTCAACGGCCTTGGATTGGGAATGATCTACTTCCTGATCGCGGTCGGGCTGACGATCATTTTCGGCCTGCTCAACTTCGTCAACTTCGCCCACGGCGCGTTCTTCCTGCTGGGCGCCTACATCTGCTACACCGCCGTGAGCCTCACCGGCAACTTCTGGCTGGCGCTGCTGATTGCGCCGCTGGTGGTGGCCGCGTTGGCCTGGGTGATCGAGCGGGTGTTGATCCAGCGGATCTATCACTTGCCGCACATGTTCCAGATCCTGGTCACCCTGGGCATCGCACTGATCATCCAGGAAACCAGCGTGATGATCTGGGGCCCGGTGGGCAAAAGCGTCGCCGTGCCGGAACTGCTGCGCGGCGTGCTGGTGGTGGGTGATTTCGTCTACCCCTACTACCGCCTGTTCCTCATCGTATTTTCCGGGCTGGTGGGCCTGGGCCTGTGGCTGCTGCTGGAGCGCACACGCTTCGGCGCCCTGGTGCGCGCCGGCAGTGAAAGCACCGAGACCGTGTCGCTGCTCGGCACGAATATCTTCCGCCTGTTCTCCATGACCTTCGCCCTCGGCGTGGGCCTGGCCGGCATGGCCGGGGTGCTGTTCGCGCCGTTGCGCGGTGCGCAGCCGTTCGTTGGTCCGGAGATCCTCGGCATCGCCTTCGTGGTGGTGGTGATCGGCGGCATGGGCTCGTTCAGCGGTGCGCTGGTCGGCGGTTTACTGGTGGGCGTGGTGCAAAGCCTGATGACCACACTCTGGCCCCAAGGCGCGAGCCTGATGATCTACGGCGCCATGGCCGTGGTGATTCTGGTGCGGCCTTACGGCCTGTTTGGGAGAGCCTGACATGAGCGAGAAAAATCCCCTGCCGTTTGCCAAAACCCAATCGCGCGCCATGTTGTTGTGGGTAGTGGCGGTGCTGATCGGCCTGCCCTTGATAGTGCCCTCGGCGACCCTGGCCAGCGAGATCCTGATCTTTGCCATGGCCGCCCTGGCCTGCAACCTGTTGCTGGGCTACACCGGGCTGCTGTCATTCGGCCAAGGCATCTTCTTTGGTGCCGGTGCCTACTGCGCGGCGCTGCTGATGATCCACCTGCAACTGGGCCTGTTCACCGCGCTGCTGGGCGCGGCCATCGCCGGTGGTTTCCTGGCCTTGCTGGTGGGTGCCCTGGCAATACGGCGCACCGGCATCTACTTCGTGATGCTCACATTGGCCTTCAGCCAGATGGCGTACTTTGTCGCCTACACCCTCAGCGACTGGACCGGTGGCGACAACGGCCTGCTCAGCGTGCCGCGCCCCGAGATTCGCCTGGGTGACACCGTGCTGCTGTCCCTGGCCGACGCCCGTGCGTTCTATGGCTTTGTCGCGGTGCTGTTTTTGCTGATCTTTATCGGCGCACGCCGGGTGATCGCCTCGCCGTTCGGCAGCACGTTGATGGCGATCCGCGAAAACGAAACCCGCGCCTCGGCCATCGGCTACGACACGCGGCACTTCAAGATCCTGGTGTTCGTGCTGTCCGGCGCGGTCACCGGCATCGCCGGGGCGCTGTACGCCATGTTGCTGCACTTTGTGCCGCTGTCGAATATCGACCTGGCGATGTCCGAGAACATCCTGATCATGACCATTATCGGCGGCACCGGCTCGCTGTTCGGTTCGTTGCTGGGCGCCGGGTCCATCGTGCTGCTGGGGGATTTTCTCTCCGACCTGTGGCCGCGTTGGCTGATGCTGCTGGGGGTGATCCTGATCCTGGTGGTGATCTTCATGCGCGGCGGTTTGTGGGGCGGCCTGGCCGCGTTGTTCGAGCGCGTGCGCGGCCGTCGCAAGGCCGCCGTCGTCGCCAAGGAGGAAGGGCTATGAGCATCCTGTTGGAAACCCAGGACCTGGAACTGGCCTATGGAGCGTTCCGTGCGGTGAACGGCGTGAACCTCAAGGTCGAAGCCGGCACCATCCACACCATCATCGGCCCCAACGGTGCGGGCAAGACCAGCCTGTTCCACTGCCTGACCGGTGAACGCCAGGCCACGGCCGGGGCGATTCATTTCGACGGCAGGAACCTGATGCGCAAGCCGGCCCACGCGCGCGTCGGCCTGGGCATGGCGCGCTCGTTCCAGCTCACCAGCCTGTTCCAGAACCTCAGCGTGCGCGAAAACCTGCGCCTCGCCGCCCAGGGCCGCGACGGTGCACGTGCGCTGAATTTCTGGCGCCGCGTGGACAGCAAGCGCGAACACCTGGAGATGGCCGACCAGGTGCTCGAACGCCTGCAACTCAGCGCCCGCGCCGAGACCCTGGCCGGCGAGTTGTCCCACGGCCAGCAACGGGTGCTGGAGGTGGGCATGTCGATCTGCTCCAAGCCTAAACTGTTGATGCTCGACGAGCCCACCTCGGGCATGGGCATCGATGACATCCCGATCATGACCCAACTGATCAGCGACCTCGGCCGCGACCACACGGTGCTGTTGATCGAACACAACATGAGCATCGTCATGTCCATCAGCCAACGCATCACCGTGATGAGCCACGGGCAGATCCTGGTGGAAGGCACGCCGGAGTTCGTGCGTGCCGATGAACGCGTGCGCAGTGCTTATCTTGGGGAGGCTGCCTGATGCTGATCGTCGAGAATATCCATTCCTACTATGACAAGAGCCACGTGCTCGAAGGCGTGTCGCTGAGGGTCAACCCCGGCGAACTGGTGACCCTGCTCGGGCGCAACGGTGCCGGCAAGACCACTACCCTGCGCAGCATCCTCGGCATCATCTGCCCGCGCCAGGGCCAGATCCACTTCAACGGCCAGGCGCTGGTGGGGCAGAAAATCTTTGAAATCGCGCGCCAGGGCCTGGCGCTGGTGCCGGAAAATCGCGGGATCTTCCGCCTGCTGACCGTCGAGGAAAACCTGCGCATCGCCGTGCGCAAGACCAGCCGCTGGCAGCTCGAAGACGTGTACGGCATGTTCCCGCGCCTCAAGGAGCGGCGCAGGAACGCCGGCCATGCACTCTCCGGCGGCGAGCAACAGATGCTCGCCATCGCCCGCGCCCTGCTCAACGACCCCAAGTTGCTGATCCTCGACGAACCCACCGAAGGCCTGGCCCCGGTGATCGTCGACGAACTGGTGAAGATCCTGCGCAAGGTCAAGGACGACGGCCTGCCGGTGCTGCTGGTGGAACAGAACCTGATGGTCTGCGACAAGCTCGCCGACCGCCATTACGTCCTCGAACAGGGCCGCGTGGTCTACGAGGGCAGCGCCGCCGCCTTCCGCGCCGACCCGACCATCAAGAACCGCTACCTGGCGCTGAGCGCCTGACGGGAGAATGCAGATGAACAGTTTTGCGCAACCGCTCCAGGGCAACGCCCCGCTGATCAACCGCGACCGCCTGTGGCAATCGCTGATGGACCTGGCGCAACTGGGCGCCACGGTCAAGGGCGGCGTGTGCCGCCTGGCCCTCACCGATCTGGACCGCCAGGCCCGTGACTTGTTTGCGCAGTGGTGCGAGGCCGCCGGGTGCAGCGTCAGTGTCGACGCCATCGGCAATATCTTCGCCCGCCGCCCTGGGCGTAATCCCGCCCTGCCGCCGGTGATGACCGGCAGCCATATCGACACCCAACCCACCGGCGGCAAGTTCGACGGCTGCTACGGGGTGATGGCCGGCCTGGAAGTGATCCGCACCCTCAATGACTTGAAGATCGAGACCCAGGCGCCGATCGAAGTGGTGGTATGGACCAACGAAGAAGGCTCGCGCTTCCCGCCGTGCATGATGGGCTCCGGGGTATTTGCCGGTAAGTTCGACCTGCAGGACACCCTCGACAAGCAGGACGAACAGGGCCTGTCGGTGGGCGCCGAGTTGCAGCGCATCGGCTATGCCGGTGCCCGCGCGGTGTCGGGCCACCCGGTCGGCGCGTATTTCGAAGCACATATCGAGCAAGGCCCGGTGCTGGAAGACCAGGCCACCACTATTGGTGTGGTCATGGGCTGCCTGGGCCAGAAGTGGTTCGACCTGACCCTCACCGGCGTCGAAGCCCATGCCGGGCCGACGCCGATGCACCTGCGCAAGGACGCCCTGGTCGGCGCCGCCGAGGTGGTCAGCGCGGTCAACCGCATCGCCCACCAGCAACAACCTCACGCCTGCGGCACGGTCGGCTGTCTGAGCCTGCATCCGGGTTCGCGCAATGTGATTCCCGGCCAGGTGCACATGACCCTCGACCTGCGCCACCTGCATGCCGACAAGCTGCAGGCCATGGTCGATGAAGTACGTGGCGTGATCGAAGCCACCGCAGCCCGGCACGGGTTGACCTTCGAACTGACGCCCACCGCCGACTTCCCGCCCCTGGACTTCCACCCGGCCTGCGTCAACGCCGTGCGCGATGCGGCGACTGCCTTGGGCCTGAGCCATATGGACATCGTCAGCGGCGCCGGGCATGACGCGATTTTCGTCGCCGAGCTGGGCCCGGCCGGGATGATCTTTGTGCCGTGCGAAGGCGGCATCAGCCATAACGAAATCGAAAACGCCGCGCCGGATGACCTGGCGGCCGGATGCGCCGTGTTGTTGCGCGCCATGGTCAACGCGGCACAGGGGGAACAGCCATGAGTGACATAGGTGAACTGACGGCGGTACAACTGCTGGCGCATTTTCGCGACAAGACCCTGTCGCCGGTGGACGTCACCGAGGACGCATTGCTGCGCATCGAACGCCACAACCCGGTGGTCAACGCCTACTGCCATGTGGACCCCGAGGGCGCGCTGCGCGCCGCGCGGGCGTCGGAGCAACGCTGGTTGAAGGGGGAGCCCTGCGGTGCCCTGGATGGCGTACCCGCCTCGATCAAGGACCTCACGCTGACGCTCGGCATGCCCACCCGCAAGGGCTCGCGCACCTCGTCGGCCGAGGGGCCGTGGGACGTCGACGCGCCCTTCCCGGCCTTTATGCGCAAGGCCGGCGCGGTGCTGCTGGGCAAGACCACCACCCCGGAATTCGGCTGGAAAGGCGTCACCGATAACCCGCTGTACGGCATCACGCGCAACCCGTGGGACACCCGCACCACAGCGGGCGGTTCGTCCGGCGGCGCAGGGGCGGCAGCGGCGCTGAACCTGGGCGTGCTGCACCAGGGCAGCGATGCCGGCGGCTCGATCCGCATCCCCTGCGCGTTTACCGGCACCTTCGGGATCAAGCCAACGTTCGGCTATGTGCCGCAGTGGCCGGCCAGTTCAATGACCATCCTTTCGCACCTGGGGCCGATGACCCGCACCGTGGAAGACAGCGTGCTGATGCTGCAGGCCGTGGCACAGCCGGATGCGCGGGATGGCCTGATCGGCGCGCCAAGGACCACGCCATGGCTCACGCCGCACACGGATTTGAACGGCCTGCGCGTGGCCTACAGCCCCACGTTTGGCTACGTGGATGTCGACCCGCAGGTGGCCAGGGTGGTCGCCCGGGCGGTCGAGGGCCTGGTGCAGTTGGGTGCCCATGTCGAGCAGATCGACCCTGGCTTCAGCGAGCCGCTGGAAGTGTTCAGCACCTTGTGGGCAGCGGGCGCGGCACGCCTGACCGGGTCCATGAGCGACGCACAGAAACAACTGCTGGACCCTGGGCTGCTGCGCATTGCCCAGCGTGGCGAGCAACTGAGCCTGGATGACTTCAACGCAGCCCTCGAAGCCCGCGCCGCGCTGGTGGCCCGTATGGCGGCGTTCCACGAGCATTACGACGTGCTGGTCTCGCCGATGATGCCGATCACCGCGTTCGAGGCCGGGCACAACGTACCGCCCGGTTCCGGGATGCAGGAATGGACCGAGTGGACACCGTTCACCTACCCCTTCAACCTCACCCAGCAACCGGCAGCGTCGGTGCCGTGCGGCTTGGCGGCGAATGGCTTGCCGGTGGGGTTGCATGTGGTGGGCGCGCGGTTTGCCGATGAGCAGGTGTTGCGAGTGTGCCGGGTGTATGCCAAGGCGTTTCCGACCCGGCACTTACAGACACCGATCACCCCAACACCGTAGATCCAAATGTGGGAGGGGCGGTGCGACGATTCGACTGGCCTCTCCCACATTTTCTGAGCGCACTCCAATCCCCTGCCTCTACAATGTCTCCCATTCATCCCCGGGGGCTTCATGGACATCGAACTGGCACGCACTTTCCTGGAAATCACCCGCTGCGGCAGCCTGGCCGCCGCAGCCGAGAAACTGCACGTCACCCAGACCGCCATCACCGCACGCGTTAAAAACCTGGAAAGCCAGCTGGGCAGTACGCTGTTCGTGCGCAACCGTGCCGGTGCGCGCCTGACCGCCGACGGCGAGGCATTTGTGGTGTACGCCAACCAGTTGCTGCAAACCTGGGAAGCCGCGCGGCGCGACCTGCCGTTGCCCGATGGCTACCGCAATGTGCTGCATATCGGCGGGGAAGTCAGCCTGTGCAACCCGCTGATACTCGGTTGGGCCCGGGCCCTGCGCGAACAGATCCCCGGGCATGCCCTGCGCACCGAAGTGCGTGAAGGTGAATACCTGCTGCGGCAGCTGGAGCTCGGCGTACTCGATGCCGCGCTGGTGTTCCAGCCGCAGTACTGGCCGGGGTTGCAGGTGGAGCAGGTGCTGGAAGAAAAACTGATCCTGGTGCAGCTGGCGAGCAAACCGGCTCCATACGTCTACATCGATTGGGGCCCGGGTTTCCGCCAGCAGCACGACGCTGCCCTGCCCGACAGGGCTCGCGCGGCGGTAAGTTTCAACCTCGGGCCGCTGGCATTGCAGTACATCCTCGAGAACGGCGGCGCCGGGTATTTCCGCACGCGGGTGGTACAGAGCTACCTGGACAGCGGCGTGATGCAGCGCGTGCCCAAGGCCCCGGAGTTCAGCTTCCCGACGTTCCTGGTGTACTCGCGGGCACGGGATTCGGCGGTGTTGCAACAGGCCCTGCGGCTGCTGCGTGAGGTGGTCAAGGCCGAGAGTGACTGGTCACAGCGCTGGGACCCGTTGATCTGAATCCCTTCACCGGCGCAGCGCGCAAAACTCGCAGATTCCCGTGTACCAACTAAGCTCAGTCTCCAACAAAAAAACCTGAGCAGCCCGCCATGGTCCACCCCACCGAGACGTTTCGCAGCCGCTACCGCGCCGAGGTCAGCCCCCATTACAACCCCTGGCTGCACGCCGGCTTTGTGCTCGGCTATGGCGTGTGCTGCATCGGCCTGGCCGGGGCCTCCACCCACCGAGTTACGCCGTTCGAGTGGCTGACCGTGCCGCTGACCCTGGTGTTCTTCAACCTCTGTATCTACCTGGTGCATCGCCACCTCGGCCATCACAAGCACGCCTTGGCCCGCCTGTTCTATGCGCGCCACGCCGGAGATCACCACAGCTTCTTTACCCCCGGCCACATGACCTACGACAGCCCGCGAGACTGGCGCGTCATTCTCTTTCCGGCGTGGCTGATCGTGCTGCACAGCCTGGTCATCACCCTCCCCGCCTGGTGGTTGCTCCAACACCTGAACGCCAATGTCGCCGGGCTGTTCGCCGGGAGCATGATCCTCGGTTACCTGCTCTACGAAGTGTTCCACGCCTGCGAGCACTTGCCCGCCGACCACCCGCTGGCGCGCCTGCCGTGGATTCGCCAGATGCACCGACTGCACGCCCTGCATCACCGCCGCGAGCTGATGCAGGGGCGCAATTTCAATATCGTCCTCCCGCTGATGGATTACCTGTTCGGCACCCTGTACTGGGAACCGAACCCCAACGACAACCAGGAATCGTCATGAGTACCCGTCGAAAGAAAATGCGTCATCTGCTGTTTGTGCTGCTGCTGGCGGTGATCGCTTTCCTGCTGTTGATGCCGACCAAAGTGCAACCGGTGAACTGGGCTCCGCCCAAGGCGCCATCGATGAAGGAAGGCGCCTATGCCGACAACCAACGCCTCAAGGCTGTGCAGAAAATCGGCGCCCAGGGCATCGCCGGCCCCGAGGCCTTGCTGCTCGATGCCCAGGGGCTTCTGATCAGCGGGCTGCATGACGGCCGCATCATCCGCACGTCGCCCGACAGCCCCACCCTGGAAGTGCTGGCCAACACCGGTGGGCGGCCGCTGGGCATGGCGCTGCACCCGGACGGGCGCTTGATCATTGCCGACGGGGTCAAGGGCTTGCTCGCGCTGGATCCCCAGCGCCAACTGACCGTCCTGAGCGCCAGCGCCAATGGCGTCCCCTTTGGCTTTCCCAATGACGTGACCATCGATGCCGGCGGGCGCTATGCGTACTTCAGCGATGCTTCGAGCCGCTGGGGTTATGGCCAGGATGGCGAGGCGGTGATCGAGCATGGCGGCGATGGTCGCCTGCTGCGCTATGACTTTCGCAACGGCACCACCGAGGTGTTGCTCGAGCAACTGCAATTCGCCAACGGCGTAGCCCTCGGCCCCGATGAAAATTACCTGCTGGTCAATGAAACCGGGGCGTATCGCATCAGCCGCTACTGGCTCAAGGGCGAGCGTGCGGGCAACCACGACTTGTTTATCGACAACCTGCCCGGCCTGCCGGACAACCTCAGTTTCAACGGCCAGGACCGTTTCTGGGTGGCGCTGTACTCACCACGCAACCCGCTGCTGGACAGCTTTGCCGGCTACCCATTGCTGCGCAAGGTGATGGTCCGCGCGCTGATGGTGGTGCCCAAGCCCATTGAGCGCAAAGCCTTCGTGCTGGGGCTGGATACCGACGGCAAGGTCATCGCCAATTTGCAGGATGGCAGCGCCGGCAATTACTCGCCCATCACCACGGCCCGGGAATATGGCGACTGGCTGTACCTGGGCTCATTGAAGAATACGAGCATGGCGCGCTTGCCGTTGAAGCTGGCGTTGGCGCAATAACGCAAAAAGGGCATACAGGCGCCTGGCCTGTATGCCCTGGGTACTACGGGTCAATCATGTTCAGCTCTTGGTGCTGCTCAGCAAGGTCTGTTTGCACAGGTGGCCGAAGCTGACGAACTCGACGTTGTCACCACCGACGCCGATACCGGGGTATTCCAGTACTTCCATGCGCCACACGCCATAGTTGAAATCGGTACGCCAGGTGTTCTTGTAACCCTGGGCGTAATCGACAAAGGTGGTCTGGAAATCACCGGAGCAGGTGCCCACATTGATCGTGCCAGACGCTTGCCCCGAACTGCCGGTCGCCGCCGAATACGCCTTATAGACGATATCGCCGTTGGCCGGGTCGATCCGCTGGTCGAGATAGACGATCGGGTGCAGGCCCACCAGCGGTGCACCGGTGCTGTCCGACAGGCCCATGGTCCAGGTCAGGTCACGATAGGCTTGGGTGGTCATGTAGCCGTAGCCCACGTCGGAAGCCGAATACGGGATGCGCAACACGTTCGCCTCGCCCTTCACATCCGGGCTGTTGACCCGCGGGTTGGAACCGAACGACAAGTTGTACTTGCCGGTCGCGCTCCACGGCTCGTTCGGGTGCTGGTTCGGCCGCACACGCACCTTGACCACGCCACCGACACCCGGGCTCGTGATCGAGGTCGACACGACGTTGGCTCCCACGGTGACCCACTGGGCGCCATCGAAACGCTCGAGGATCCACTTGTTGCGCGTGCTGCCACTGGTCGCATCGGCCGTCAGCGCAATACCCACACTCTGGCCACGGACGGCGGTGAAATCGAAGTAATCGACATCATCCAGGCTATCGGCGTTGCCGTTGATGTAGTTGAGGGTGTCCGGCAGTTGGAAGGCCGTGTCCGGGGTGTCATTGGGTTCGAACGCATCAAGGTTGGTATCGACCGCCACACCGAACTGAAAGCTCGAGCCCTGGACCGCCGCGTTGGCTTCCATGAACCAGTAGTAATCGCCGGCCGGCACCACGCCGCCAAGGCTTTCATCACCCGTGCCGGGGTTATTGGAGGTGCCCAGGGGCAGCGGATTGCCCTGGCCATCGTCCTGGAACAGCGACAACGACATGTCGGTGCCTGCGGTCTGGTTGACCAGCAGAACATTGATCCGCGCCTTCTGCGGCAGGTTGAAGTGGTAGCACAGCAGGTCGCCGGTTTGCACCCCATCGATCGTGTAGAGCGAGTTGATGTCCAGCGTCTGCTCACAGCCCTGGACCAGCGCAGCCTGTACGGCAGGCGCCGACTGCGCCGTGGTTTTCTGCAGCTTGGTCACCCTGGCCGGCGCAGTGTTGTCTTCCACCACCGAGTCAGCCTTCGCCTTGGGGGCAAACAGGGTTTTCTTCTGCTGGGCACCCGCCAGCAATTGCTGCTTGAGGGCAGCCGTCGCCTTGTTGGCCTTGATCTTCGCAGCGGTTTTCAACCCTTGCTTGACCGCAGGAGGCGCCGCTTGCGCAGCCAGGTGAGGGTATTGTTCAGCGAGGGCAAAGGCCGAGACAAAGCAGGTGGCCGCCATGGCCGCGCCGAGCATAAACGCTTTTTTCGATTTCATTTTTTATCCATCCATAGTTAAAAACTGAAGGTCAGGTGACATCCGGTCACCTGGGATGGAATCTAGCCAACAACTGTATGCATGTCCAGTATTTTTGTAGGAAATTTCTTCATCTAATACCCGGTCATCTCCAGGTACCCCTCCCCACCCTCAAACCGCACCGGCCCTTCCCAATACGGAATACTCAGGTTCATCCAGGCGTTCGGGTTAACGGCCTGGGTGGTGATATCCAGCTGCTTGCCGGGAATTTTCAGCGACCAGCGTGTAGGAATCTGGCGGCCGTCGATCGCCGTGGTGTCCAGCGGTGCCAGTTGGATGTCGGCGTTGTGCAGGGTCTGGGTGTGGCCTTCGCGGTCGATCCAGGTGCCGGTCAGGTAGGACACGCCGTCGGTTTGCCGCACCCGAAACAGCATCAGTTGCTCGCCTCGGTCCAGGTGCAGGGAGAACCAGTCCCAACCGGTCTGGCTGGCGGTCAGCGGTTGGCTGCTCCATTCGCGGTCGAGCCACGCCGGGCCGCTGACCTGATACGTCTTGCCGTCGATGCTGACGCTGCCCTCGGCGGTAAAAAACGGCTGGCTGTAGTAGTACGACGCCTGGCCCTGATCGGACTTGCGGCTGTAGCCGTTGTCGCCTTGCAACACCAATGACCGGCTGGACGTGAGGCGCAGGTCGTAGGCAAATTGCGCACCGCTGGCCTTGAGCTGCATGTCCGCCAACGCGCTCGCGGCGCCGGGCTGGCTGGCAAAATTCCAGTCGTCGATCCAGGCGTTGAACGGCGCGGCCTGCGCCCCGGCCTGGCCGACGCCACCGCGGGCGAAACGTTCGGCGGCGTAGTGGCGGGTGGCGGAGGTGACGGCGGCGTGGCCGAGCCATACGGTCGAGTCGTGCCAGCCCGCTTGGGTCGGCCCGGCCTTGAGGGCGTTGCGAAACAGCGTCCATTGCACGCCGAACACATTGCCCTGGGCGTCCTTGAGGTTGGCGGTGACGTACCACCACTCGATCCGAAAGCCATCGTGGGGGCCATGGTCCTCGGGAAAGCTGAAGACCTTGCCGGGCAGCACCTGGGCAAAGTCGGCCGCATCACTGCCCAGGCCGGCGAAGCTTTCCTGGGGCGAGGGGACTTTGTCGCAGGCCGCCAGCAGTAATAACGCACACATCAACGCCCTAATCTTCATCGGCAAACGTCCTCAACAAATCCGCCGGACGGCTGCGGTACAGCTGCCATAGGGGCCAAGCCGACGCCAACAACGTGGCAAACATCGCCAGCCCCAGCAATTGTGCGAGCTGCCACGGGAACACTTGCAACGGCAGGCGCCAGCCAAAGGCCTGCACGTTGATCACCGCATCCAGGCACCACGCCAGCAACAACCCCAGGGGCAATGCCAGCAGCAGCGTGAGCACCGCCAGCAGCCAGGTTTGCCCCAGGTTCAGCAGCATCAATTGCCTGCGCGTCACCCCCAATGCCCACAGCGGGGCGAGTTGACCGAGGCGGCTCTGGCTCTGGGTCAGCAGGCTGATGAACAGCGCTACGCCGGCCACGCCCAGGGTCAGGCTGTTGAGCGCGGCGGTGGCGGCGAAGGTGCGCTCGAACACCTGGCTCGACCAGCCCTTGAGTTGCTGTTGATCGACGATACGGCTGTCTTCCAGGGCAAAGGCGCGCTGCACTTCAGCCACCAGCGGCGCCACGTTTTCCGGCAATACCCGCAGGTTGAAACGCGCCGGCGTCAGTGTCGGCCAGTGGGCCAGCAGGTGCCGGGAATTGACCAGCACGTGGCCCTTGGGGTTGCCGTAATCGGCGTACACCCCCACTACGGTGGGCGACCACACCCCCTGGGGCGTGGGAATGCTGACCGTATCACCCAGCGTCACCCCGAGCCGCCGCGCCAGCTGTTCGCTGAGCATCAGGGTCTCGCCTTGCTGCAACTGGTCCCACGGCGCCCTCGCCGCTTCCAGCAACGGCCAGTGCTGGCGATAGGTCGGGTCGTCGACCACGCCAAACAGATCCGCCGGCCAACCCTGCAATTGCACAGCGACCTGCCAGGTGGGCAACACGGTTTGTACCAGCGGTTGCTGCGCCAGCCAGGCGCTGAGTTGCTCTGCCTGGGCCGGGGTTTGCGGGTTGAGGTACAGCTCGGCGGTGAGGCGTTGCTCCAGCCAGTTGTTGAACGTGTGGCGAAAGCCCGAGGTCATGGAGCCCGCGCCGATATTCGCGGCCAAGGCCAACAGCAGCGCCATCAATGCCAGGCTCAGGGCCGGCAATTGTTGGCGGCAGTCAGCCAGGAACCATTGGCCGAGGACCGAACGGCTGCGCCCCAGCAGCGCCTCCAACAGGCCATTGAGCAGCACCGGCAGGCCCAGGGCGGCGCCGAGCAGCAAGGCCGCCATCAACACAAAACCGGCGGCCAGGCTGTCGCCCAGCCATAACGCCAACAACGCGATCAGCAAGGCCGTGGCCGCGACCCAGCCCTGGCGCCGCAACCAGCGCCCATGGGCCTCGCGCCAGGCCTGGGCGTTGGCCAGCGCCAGCAACGGCAAACGCGCCGCGCGCCATAGGCTGCTGGCGCCGGCAAGCAAGGCGCCGAGCAGGCTCAAGCCCAACCCTGCCGCCCACCACCAGGGACTCAAGCTCAATTGGCCCGGCACCTCGGCGCCATACAAGCCACGCAGGCTGGCGGCCACATCCGGCAGCAACAGGCTGGCCAGCAGGTAACCGCTGGCGACGCCGAGCACGCCCCCCAACAGCGACAACGCCCCCAGCTCCACCCCCAGGCCGAGGATCAACATCCGCGCACTCACCCCACAGGCGCGCAAGGTGCGCAACAACCCGCGCCGCTGCTCCAGGGCCAGGCCAATGGCCGCGTGCACGATAAACAGCCCCACCACAAACGACAGGAAACCCAGCGCATCAAGGTTCAGGTGAAAGCTCTCGGTCAACCGTGCAAGGTTATTCTCCTCGCCCTGCTTGAGCTGCAGCCCGGCGGGCGGTGTGGGATGGCGAGCGGCGAAGGCCTTGTCCACCAGCAGGCGCGAGAGCTGGCCGGGCATCTCCAGCAGCGCCTGGGCAAACCCGATATCGGTGAGCAACAGGCCGGGCGCCATATCCGCCTGGACCTGCAACGGCGGCAGGCGCTGCCCATTCAGCGTGAGCGGTTGCTGGCCCTCACGCAGTCCCAGGGCCTGCAAGGTGTGCGGCGCAATCCAGGTACGCCCCGGCGGTTCAAAGAAAGCCAGCATCTGCGCCTGGCTCAGGCGCTGCCCCGCCACCGCGCCGCTGCCGGGCAACGACAGTGGTTCGATGCCCATCAACTGCAGGCGCACGTCCTCATGCCCCTTGAGTTGCAGCCGCCCCTGCACCACCGGCGACACCGGCCACCCGGCGCGACGCAGTTGGGCAAACAGCGTTTGCGCGAAACTGGCAGCGTCCGGCGCACTGAGGCTGGCCTGGGGTTCGCCGCCGATCAATTGGCTGGCGCGCGCGTAACTGTCGCGGGCCTGGCTGTTGAGGGCCTGCACCCCGGTCAGCAGCGCGGTGGCCAGCCACAGGCCGGTGAGCACGCTGAAGAACTGCACCGGATGGCGTCGCCAATGGCTGAGCAAGGCACGCAAGGTCCAGTAGAACACCCTCACGTCGGCATGACCTGTCCATGATGCAGCACCACTTGCCGGTCCAGTCGGGCGGCGATGCGTGGGCTGTGGGTGACCATCAACAGACTGGTGGGACTGTCGCGCAGCAGGTCCAGCAGCAGTTGCAGGACCTCGTCGCTGGTGGCTTCGTCCAGGTTGCCGGTGGGCTCGTCAGCCAACAGCAAACCTGGGCGCGAGGCCAACGCCCGCCCCACGGCCACCCGTTGCTGCTGGCCGCCCGAGAGTTGTTCCGGATAGCGCTTGAGCAAGTCCCCCAGGCCCAGGCGTTCGACCAATTGCGCCTGCCACTGCGGATCAAAACGCCCCGCCAGGCGGGCCTGGAACGCCAGGTTGTCGTCGACGCGCAAGCTGCCGATCAGGTTGAACTGCTGGAACACCAGGCCAATCTCGGTACGCCGCCAGAGGGCCAGTTGCGCCTCGCTCATCCGGTCGAGGCGCTGCTCACCCACCTCGATGCTGCCGCCGTCCACCCGATCAAGCCCGGCAACCAGGTGCAGCAGGGTGCTCTTGCCGCTGCCGGACTCACCCATCAACGCCAGGCTGCTGCGCGCCCCCAGGTGCAGGTCGACCCCCGCCAGTACCGCCAACGGGCCCTGGGGGGTGGCGTAGCTTTTGAAGACACCTTGCACCTGCAACATGGGAACACTCATCGGATGGCTGGCAATCGAGAATAACGGCTGAGGATCAAGGTCACGCAAATTTTTCACATGGTTTTCACCGGCCGCCCACCCACCGCACTTTAAATTGCCGGCCAAGCGTCACTCGTCGACAACTTATTAGTTGCCACGCCTGGCAACTTTTAACCGCAGCATGTTCAGCGAAAAGACAGCCACCCTGTGACAGCCTCGCGCTTCACTTCGGGCACTTGCCGACAAGTTGCGCCTAATTAATACAACACAGCCGATAGTGACCATGGTGAATGTAGTGGTTGACCTTACCCTGATTAAACCACGCTCGCGCCGAGCCTTTTTCAAGCGCCTCAAACCGCTTTGGCTCGGGCTTACGGTGGTCGCCGTGCTGCTCACTTGCGTGCTGTTCTGGCCGACCTCCCCACGGGACCTCGGCGTGGGCAACCGCCTGCTGACGTCCCAGGTACTGCCGCTGTGGCGCGACGGCGACCTGATCGTACTGGTGCGTCATGAAGAGCGCTGCGACCGCTCGAGCAACCCGTGCCTGGGCCCGGTGGAAGGCGTGACGATCAATGGCAGCCAGCACGCCGAAAACCTGGGAAAAGCCTTTAAATCCCTGGGCATGGATGGCACCGACGTACTCTCAAGCCCCGCCATTCGCACGGCCCAGACCTCGCGTTTCATGTTCGGCAAAACCGACATGACCTCCAGCGAACAAGCCGTCTGCGGCAAGGCCATGGGCGAAGAACTGCTCGGCCACAAACAGGCTGGACGCAACCTCGTATTCGTCACCCACAGCGGTTGCATCGCCGACTTTGAAACCGCCCTGGGCTTCCCCCACGCCAAGTTTTCCGAGTACGGCAGCGCGCTGTTCGTGCAGGTGCTGGCCAACGGCAAGTTCAAGGCCCTGGGTATCATGAAAAACCAGGACTGGCCTGCCGCGCTCAAATAAATCCACGTCATTCCCTTTCCGCCACTACGGCATATGTTCAGCAAAAAGACAGCCCTGTTCTGGCATGTTTAGTTGCGCCCTTAATTAAGGTCGTTATGACTATTTCCTGTTATTTAGTGAACGCCGTGACGACTTTCACCATTACTTCATTAATTGAAAAAAACACCATCAGACGTCAAGGAGCGACGTTTTCATGACTCGCCTGAAACCCCTGCCGGTACTCTTGCTGGCCTTCGTCGCGTTTTATCTGTTGCCACTGGGCATGCACGGTTTGTGGATACCGGATGAAACCCGCTACGCCCAGATCAGCCAGGAGATGCTCCTGAGCGGCAACTGGGTGGCACCGCATTTCATGGGCATCCGCTATTTCGAAAAACCGGCCGCCGGTTACTGGCTGATCGCCCTGGGCCAGGCCGTGTTTGGCCAGAACCTGTTCGGCGTGCGCATCGCCTCGGCCCTGACCACCGGCTTGAGCGTGCTGCTCGCTTACCTGATCGCCCGTCGCCTGTGGAACGACCCGCGCAAAAGCTTCGCCTGCGCCCTGCTCTACCTGAGCTTTGGCCTGGTGGCCGGGCAAGCGGGGTATTCCAACCTCGATCCGCAATTCACCCTGTGGGTCAACCTGAGCCTGGTGGCGCTGTGGTTTGCCCTCGACAGCAGCACCCTGCGCAGCCGCCTGGGCGCCTGGGCCGTGCTGGGGTTTGCCTGTGCCATGGGGTTCATGACCAAGGGTTTCCTGGCGTGGGCGCTGCCGGTGCTGATTGCCGTGCCTTATATGCTATGGCAGCGGCGCCTGGGCGAGTTGCTGCGGTATGGCCCGCTGGCCGTCGGTGTGGCCGTGCTGGTGTGTTTGCCCTGGGTGCTGGCGATCCACACTCAGGAACCGGATTTCTGGCGCTTCTTTTTCTGGAATGAACACATCCGCCGCTTCAGCGCCGATAACGCGCAACACGTGCGGCCCTGGTGGTTCTTCCTGCCGATCATGGCGGTGGCTTGCCTTCCGTGGGCCGGGCTGCTGCCCGACACCCTGTACCAGGCCTGGAAAGAAAAGCGCCAACCGGCAATCGCCTTCCTGGCCCTGTGGTTGCTGCTGCCCCTGGGCTTGTTCAGCCTGAGCAACGGCAAGCTGCCGACCTACATCATGCCGTGCCTGCTGCCCCTCGCATTGCTGATGGGGCATACCCTGAGCGATCTGGTCAGCCAGGGCAAAACCCGCACCCTGCGCCTCAATGGCCTGCTCAACTTCGTGATCGGCATGGCCGCCATGGTCGGGCTGATCTACCTGCAAATCGCCAGGCCGCTGTACAGCAACAGCCATGCCGAGATGTTCAGCCTGTCCCTGGCGTTTATCGTGCTGCTGGGCTGGATCCTCACCAACCTGCTGCAAAGCGTGCGGCCGCTGACGCTGTGGGCGATGCCGGCCCTGGGCATCGGCCTGCTGGTGGTGCTGCTGCCGTCGAGCATGCCGGCCTGCATCGCCGATAACGAAATGCCCGACCAATTTGTGCTGGAGCATCTGGATGAGTTGCAGCACACCCACGCGCTGCTGAGCAATGAACTGGAAAGCGCCAGCGCCTTGGCCTGGCGCCTGCAACGACCCGACGTGGCGCTGTATGACACCGAAGGCGAGTTGCGCTACGGCTTGCAGTACGCCGGTGCGGTCACACGCAAAGTGGAGTTGGAACAGGTTCAGGGCTGGCTCAAGGAGGCGCGCCAGCACGGCTCGGTCGGCGTGCTGCTGCGAGTCAACAGCACCAGTGAAATGCGCGAGGCCGGGCAATTGCCGCCCGGAGGCAAACGCTATTACAAGGGCTACCTGGAGCTTATCCTCTACCCGCAGGCGCCATGATGCCGGGTTATTTCAAGACCGAACGCGGCGCCCTGCTGCTGTTGCTCGGCGTCTCGGCCCTGCTGCTGCTCACCGGCCTGGGCGCACGTGACCTGTGGGGCCCGGAAACCCGCTGGGCGAATATCGCCTTGCAGATGCTGCAGAGCGGTGACTATTTCGACCCGTACCTCAAGGGCGTGCCCTATTACGACAAACCCCTGCCCTCCTACTGGCTGATCACCGGCGCGGCCCACCTGATGGGGGGCTTCGGCCCCTGGTCGTTGCGCCTGCCGTCGGTGATCGGCGCGTGGTTGAGTGTGTGGCTGGTGTACCTGATCGGCGAACGCCTGTTCCGCAAGGGCACCGGGCTGATCGCCGGCTGGATGCTCGCCACCACGTTCTACTTCCTGTTCTGGGCCCGCGTGGCCACGGCGGATGTGCTCACCGTGTGCGGCGTGCTGGCGGCCGTCGCCTGGTATTGGCGCGGCCCCGACGACACACGGCTGTGGCGCTACACGGTGTTTTTCCTGTTGCTGGCCCTGACGTCCTTGTTCAAAGGCCTGATCGGCTTCGTGCTGCCCGGCCTGGTGCTGCTGCCGCACCTGCTCGGCGAACAGCGCTACAAGCGCCACCTCAACCTGCGCCTGCTTTTGGCCGTACTGATCGCCGCCGCGGTGTACGCCGTGCCCTTCGTGCTGTCGCACGTCTACGGCGCACCGACCTATGGCGCGAGCGGCCTGGCCTTGGTATTCCGGGAAAACGTGGTGCGTTTCTTCGACCCGTTCGACCATATGGGGCCGATCTACACCTACCTGATCTACCTGCCCGCCTACACCCTGCCCTGGACGCCGTGCTGGCTGCTCGGCCTGTGGCTGGCGGTGCGGCACTGGCGTCACACCCCGCCGAACGTGCGTTGGCTGGTGTGGGGCCTGGGCCTGCTGTTTGTGTTCTTTACCGCCAGCGGCAGCCGGCGCAGCTACTACGTACTGCCGCTGGTGCCGTTTGCCCAGTTGCTGGCGGCGTGGTGGGTGAGTGAGCGCGTGGTGAAAAAGCCCGCCCGCTGGCCGCGCTGGCAGAAGGTTTTGGGTATCGCGGCCGCACTCATGCTGTTGATACTTGGCGTGGCCTATCCCTGGTCCAACGGCAACGGCGGCGTGACCCGCTTCGCCGAAGAGGTGCAAGCCGAGGCCGTGAAAAGCGCGCCCTGGAACCAATGGCAGATGGTGCTGGTGGAAGTCGACAACAAGGTCCCGATGTACCTGCAAAATGGCGGCAAGCCGTTCTACTACATCGCCGAGACCCAGGACTTTCCCCGCCAGGGTGACACAGCCGCCTTCATGGCCTGGCTGGAAAAAACCAGCGGCCAGGCCTTCGACCCGCAACGTACGATCATCGTCGCGCAGTTTTCCAAGGATGGTCCGACGCCGCTGGCATTCCTGGGTGCGGATCATCAGGTGATCAGCACCCAGCCGGCCAACGGCGAGCGGTTGTTTCAGAAGCGTGAGGATGGGAGTGTGGCGTTTATCCCGAGGCCACGCCGACCGTAGGTGGACGACGTGGGCAGCGGATACAACCGCCAGTAATACCCGATTATTTTTGATTGAAGGCGGAATAACCTTCCTGGCTGAAGGTAATCAGACGGTCTACCTCGGATTTCTGATCCAGAGTTCCATCACCTGGCGACCTGCTCTGATGCCTGGATAGACTCGGATCGCTATCAATGTAGTTGACCGCATGCGCCAAGCGATAATTCGCATCGGCACGAGACTCAGGGTCTTGGTTGTCGGAGGTAAAGTCGCCTACCTGTTGCTTCAGATTGTTGGTCAGCCTATCTCGGCTCTCTCGCCCATTAGGGGTTGCATCGTCGCTTCCCGACAAAATTGTCCGGTTCAGGATAGGGTTATCGTATTGGATCTGCTGCGCGTTGCGCTGATCACCCTCGGGCCTACGCTCCTCACGGGTCGGCAGGTCTGGCATCTTCTCACCTGAGACAGCAGTCGCTGCGTAAGGGGAGGATTGAGAAACGGAGTTACCAATAGAATGAGTCATACACACCTTTTTTTATCAACATTCAAATGCGCCAACACGGTGCTCTCAACGCATACCGGGGCACAGCCCCTTATTGGTGAACGCAAAAAAATGGTTCCGTAACATGTGAGATTGACGTTCACTGCTTCGATGAGAACCTTCCAGTACGGCGTAGGCTGGATCGCCCAGACGAAGACAGTCCCCTCCTCTTCCAATCGGGAATCGACCTGCTGACAGCCAGTTCCTGCAATGACCGCATTGCCGCTTTCAAATCCGCCGGCGGCGATTAAGTTGAGGGATCGCAGTGTCGGGCACGTCCACCCGCTTCACCTGCGTCACTGTACGCACCGCAAGCTGGGCCAACGTCGGGTGACTGAACACGCTGCGCGCGTCCACCTCCAGGCCGGCCTTGCGCATTCGCGCCACCAGGTTCACCGCCAGCAGGGAATGCCCGCCCAATTCGAAGAAGTGGTCATGGCGTCCTACCCGTTCCAGCCTCAAGACCTCCGCCCAAATACCGGCCATCAATGTTTCCACTTCGCCGACCGGCGCTTCGTAGCCACGGCTCAGCACCGCCGCCAGCCCCGGCTCCGGCAATGCCTTGCGGTCGAGTTTGCCGGCGGGGTTGAGGGGCAACACCTCCAACTGCACGAAGGCTGCCGGCACCATGTATTCCGGCAACTGCTCCAGCACGTGCGCACGCAGGTCTTCGAGGCTCGGCGCCGGGCCGCGAAGGGTGAAGTACGCGAGCAGACGCTCATCGCGGATCAGTACCGCCACCTCACGCAAGGCCGGATGCGCGAGCAGGCGCGATTCAATTTCTCCCAGTTCCAGGCGCACGCCGCGCAATTTGACCTGGAAGTCGTTGCGCCCGAGGAACTCCAGGTTGCCGTCGGGCAGATAACGCACGAGGTCGCCGGTACGGTACAGACGATCACCGTCAATAAACGGGCTGTCGATAAAGCGCTCGGCCGTCATCTGCGGCAATCCCAGATAGCCCCGGGCCACGCCGACACCGCCGATATGCAGCTGGCCGCTGACGCCCATGGGCACCGGCGCATCGTGTTCGTCCAACACATACAGGCGGGTGTTATTGATCGCCCGGCCAATCGGCAGTTGCAACGCGGGCACCGGTGCGCCCGGTTCCAGGGTCCAGGCGCTGCTGTCCACCGTGGCTTCAGTGGGGCCGTAGACGTTATGCAGGCGCACCTGGGGCAAGCGCGCCTGCACGCCACGGGCAAGGGCCTCGGTGAGTTCGCCGCCGCCGCACAGCACGTCGGTGAGGCTGGTGCACAGGGCGGACTCTGGCAGTTCGAGGAACTGCTGCAACATCGCCGGCACGAATTTGATCACGCTGATCTGTTGCTCGCGAATCACTTGCGCCAGGTAAGCCGGCTCGCGATGCCCATCAGGCCGCGCAAGGACCAGGCGCATGCCGCTTGCGAGCGGCCAGAACAGCTCCCAGACCGAGCCGTCAAAGCTGAACGGCGCCCGTTGCAACAACGCACCGCCCTCGGCGTTGGGGCACAGCCGAGAGCCCCAGTGCATGAGGTTGCCCAGGCCACGATGCTCGATCATCACACCTTTGGGCCTACCGGTGGAGCCGGAGGTGTACATCACGTAAGCCAGGTTGGCGACGGTCAGCCCCGGCACCGACGGGTTGCCATCCGGCGCGTGATGCCAGGCGCAGTGGTCGAAGTCGATCACCGGAATTGCCACCTCCCCCGGCAAGTCGCGGGTGGCCGCGTGAACCAGCAGCACGACAGGTTGGCTGTCCTGAAGCATGTACGCGATGCGTTCGCGGGGGTAGCCGGGATCCAACGGCACATAGGCGCCGCCCGCCTTGAGGATGGCCAACAATCCCACCACCAGGTCCAGGCCGCGTTCGACGCACAGCGCCACGCGAGCGTCCGGCTGCACACCGCGTTCGCGCAGGTGGTAAGCCAGCCGGTTGGCGCGCTCGTTCAATTCCTGGTAAGTCAGCTGCAACGCCCCGGCCTGCACGGCCACGCCATGGGGAACGCGCCGCGCCTGGGCCTCAAAGAGCGCCTGGACGGTGAGGCTTGCGGGGTAATCAATTGCGGTGGCGTTGAAAGTTTGCAGCAGGGTGTGCAGTTCGCTGGCGGGCAGCACCTGCACCTCACGCAACGGCATGTGCGGGGCATTTTCCAACGCATCCGCCAGGTTGACCAGGGTGGTTTCCAGGTAGTCCAGCACGCGCTCGGCGCCTACCTTGCGCGGGGCCTTGGCCTTGAGCTGAAAAGCACCGGGGCTGTCGTCCACGGTGAGCATCAACGGATAGCTGAGGACGTCTTCGGCGCTGACCAGAGCAATGCCCGGCACCAGGTTGAAGTCACGCTCGGCGTCGGTGTGCCGGTAATTCAACAGGCTGTTGAACAGCGGCGCCACGCTGCAGCAGCGCTGGGCCAAAGCCAGCGACGCCTGCTCATGGGCGAGCAACGCGCTGAGACGGGCATGGGTATCGCGCAGCGCGTCGGCCACGTTGCGTCCGGCCAGGTGCAGGCGCAGTGGCAGGGTGTTGATGAACATGCCCAAGGCGCGGTCGGCGCCCTCGCCGGCCTGCAAACGGCCGAGCAGGACGGTGCCGAACACCCCGTCATCGCGGCCCGCCACGCGGCTGAGGACCTGGGCCCAGGCCAGGTGAAACAGGCTGGCCGCGCTGACGCCCACGCCACGCGCCTGGGCACGCAGGCGCAGCGTGAGGGCGGCGCCCAGGGTGCGGGCCGCTTCTTCGGTGTCCGCCCGGTTGGCCTGGCGCGCCTGCACGCCGAAGGCCAGGGTCGGCTCGTCGACATCCCCCAACTGCTCGCGAAAGAACGCCTCGTGGGCGGCCTGACGTGTCGTTGAACGAGACTGCGCCAGCACATTGCGGTAAGGCACCGGCGCCGGTAATTGCCCCTGTTGGCCGAGCAGATGAGCGCGGATTTCCTGCATCAGAATCGTGGTCGACGTCGCGTCGTTCACCAGGTGATGAAAGCGCAGCCGGGCGACCCATCGCGTGGGTTCTTCGGCATACTCCAGCGCCATCAACGGTGCCTGGCGCAGATCCAGCGGCGCAGCGCCTTCGTTCCAGGGAAGCACGGGCAGGCGCGCCTCGCGCCACACCACCTGCATCGGCTGCTCCAGTGCCTCCCAGGCCAGGCTGGTGCGCAGGATGTCGTGACGGTCGATCACATGTTGCAGGGCATGGGCAAAGGCGTCCAGCTGCGCGCGCCGCTCGAAGCTGAACAGCGCCTGTTGCTGGTACGGATCGTGGTCGTCGGTGAGATGGTGGTAGAGCAAGCCTTCCTGCAACGGCGCCAGGGGGTAGATCTCCTGCACGTTGGCCACACCGCCGGGAATGTCGGCAACGATGCGATCAATGCCGGCCTGATCCAGCTCGGCCAGGGTCAGCAGGTCCGGGGTGATATGGCTGCACTGCGCCGGTATGCGATTGGCCGGCACGTCTATGTCGCTGCCGGTACTCACCGCGGCCAGGGCCGCCAGTGTCGGCTGGCCGAACAGCACCTGCACATCTGCGTGCAAGCCGGCCTGGCGCATGCGTTGCACCAGGTGCACCGCCAATAAGGAATGCCCGCCCAGTTCGAAGAAATGATCGTGGCGCCCCACCTGCTCCACCTGCAACAGCTCGGCCCAGATCTGCGCCAGCAGCGTTTCCGCCCCCTCTCGCGGCGCTTCGAACACGCGCGTCACGAACGCCGCCTGGGTCGGCGCCGGCAGGGCCTTGCGGTCGAGCTTGCCGTTGGCAGTCAGGGGCCACGCCTGCAGTGGCATGTACGCCGCTGGCAGCATGTAGTCGGGCAACGAGGCTTGCAGATGGGTGCGCAGGGTGTCGATGACCACGGCCTGGCGTGGAATGAACCAGGCGAACAATTGCCCCTGGCGAGACAGCACCACGGCCTCCTGAACATCCGGGTGGGTGGCCAGGGCGGCTTCGATTTCACCCAATTCGATGCGCACGCCACGGATTTTGACCTGGTCATCATTGCGGCCCAGGTACTCAAGCTGGCCCTCGGGCAACCAGCGCGCCAGGTCGCCGGTGCGGTACATGCGCCCCGGCGCGAAGGGGTTGTCGAGAAAGCGTTCGGCGCTCAGGTCCGGACGGTTCAGGTAACCCCGTGCCACGCCTTTGCCGCCGACGTACACCTCCCCCACCACGCCGATGGGCACCGGCCGTTGCTGCGCATCCAACAGGTACACCGTGGTATTTGCGACGGGCGCGCCGATGTGCAACGGCCGGCCCACGTCGACGCGGCCGGAGGTGGCGACTACCGTGGCTTCGGTGGGGCCGTAGTTGTTGATCACCGCAAAGGGTTGTGCACGGGTAAAGCTGCGCAGGCGGTCGCCGCCGATCAACAAGGTATGCAGGGTGGGGTGGAACAGGTCCTGGCTGAAGGCGTATTCGGCCACGGGCGTCGGCAGGAAGCACACGTCCAACGGCTGAGCGCGCCACCAACCGAGCAGCGCATCAATGTCTTCCGCGCCGTCGTGGGCCGGTGGCAGGTGCAAGGTCGCGCCCACGCATAACGCCGGCCAGACCTCCCAGGCCATCGCGTCAAAGCCAAATCCGGCAACGCTGGCGGTATGGCTGCCCGCGTGCAGGTTAAAGGCCTGGCAGTGCCAATCCACCAGGTTGACGACGCTGTGGTGCTCGACCATCACACCTTTGGGCAAGCCGGTGGAGCCGGAGGTGTAAATCACGTAGGCGAGGTTCGACGGTTCGACCCTCACGCCAGGGTTGCTGCCAGGGCGAACAACCGGCCGATCCAGCGCAATCACCGGTATCGCCAACGCCGGCAGGCGTGGCAACAGCGCCTGCTGGGTCAACACCGCCACCGGCGCGCTGTCCTGCAGCAGGTAGTTCAAGCGTTCGGCGGGATGGGCCGGGTCGATCGGCACATAGCAGGCGCCAGACTTGAGAATCCCCAGCAACCCTGCCAGGGTCTCCAACCCGCGCCGGGCCAGCACAGCCACGCGATCATCCGGGCGAACACCGTGCTCGATCAGTTGATGGGCCAGGGCATCGGCCTGCTGGTTGAGCTGGGCGTAAGTCAGCTGGCGATTCTGGTAAATCGCAGCGACCGCATCCGGCGTGCGTAGTGCCTGGGCTTCGATCCGCCCGTGCAGGGTGTGTGGCTGTGCGTTGGGCTGGACGGTGGCGTTCCACTGTTGCAACTGGGCCTGTTCGGCAGGCGTGACCAGGGAGAACGCGCCAATCTGCAACGCGCTATTCTCCAGCCCCTGCTCCAGCAATCCGCTCAGCCGCTGCGCCAATGCGCGCACTTCGTCGTGCTGGAAGTATGCCTCGTTGTACACGCAATGCAGGCACGCGGTGCCCTGGTGACGGTTACTGCGCAGGTGGATGGCCAACGGCAGCGGTTCGTGGTGGTTGGAGACTTTGATCGCACGGGCCTGGGTGGCGCCGTAGCGCAGCTCATGGTCGTCCTGCTCGAAGGACACCGACACGTCAAAGAGTTGGCCGCGCTGCGAACGGTGCAAGCCCAGTTCACGGTTCATCTCGCTCAAGGGGAAACGCTGGTGGCGCATATCCTCCTTGAGCCGGTCGCGCACCCCGCGCACCAAGGCACCGAACGGCAACTGTTCATCGAACTGCAACTGCACGGCACTGACCTGGGCAAACAGCCCCACAGTCGCCCGAAACCGCGCGTTGGAGCGGTTGAGTATCGGCAGCCCCACCACCCAATCCTGGCGCTGGGCGGTGCGGGTGAAATACACATACAGCGCCGCCAGCAGCACATGAAACGCCGAGGCCTGGTAAAGGCTGCCCACCTGTTCCATGCGGGTGAGCAAGGCCATGGGAAAGCCTTGCACCAGGGTGTTGCTGCCGGCCTTGGCGTTGTGCCGGGGCGTGAGCAGCGGCTCCGGTAATACCGGGTATCTGTCCAACCAATAGGCGCGGTCGCGGGCGAAGCGTGCCGAGGCGTGATAGCGCTGGTCGGCGTCGATGAATTCGACATAGGACGGTGCCGGCGGCTCCGATGGCCGGCCTTGCTCCAGCGCGGTGTACAGGTGCGCCAGGGATTGCAGCATCTGGCCAAAGCCCCAGCCGTCGAGGATCACATGATGGGCCTGGGTGCCGAGGCGATAGTGATTGTCGTCGAGTTTGACCAGGAAGAAACGGAACAGCGGCGCACCTTCCATCTGATAAGGCCGGGCCATCTGCGCGTGCATCAAGGCCTGGCTCGCGGCCTCGGGGTCGGGCAGCGCGCTGAAATCGTGCAGTGCCACTTGCGTCGACAACCCAGGGGCAAAGGTTTGTCGAGGCAAGCCGTTGACGTCACTGTGCAACTGGGTGCGCAGCGCATCGTGCCTGGCCACCAGCTGCTTGACAGCACGCTGAATCAATTCACGGTCCACCGGGCCTTCGAAGTCGACGTAACCGCCGATGTTATACAGCGGCGAATCGCCCGCCCGCAGTTGGTCGAGCCAGATGTCCTGTTGGGCCGCGGTGAGGGGAAAGCTGGCCGGCAGGCTGGGAAAATGCTGCATAAGATCCTTCTCATGGGTATCAGGCACTGGCCGCGCGGGGAGCCCCTTTACGGCGAAATTGCCGGATTTGAGCATTGGCGGTTGCGAGCTGTCTGTCACCCTAAACCCGGACATCCAAACGGATGGATCCGGGTTGGCTGAAGGTTCATTGCTGAAACGATTAAAGCCCTGTAGGAAATTGGCTACATCTACTCGCTACCAGCTTTTCAGACGCCGCTTCATGAATGAATATTTACTTTAAATATCAATAACTTACTAATTAATAAATATTTTCCATCGCTTTTCGTAGGCGGAATCACCTCTCAGAAACGTCGAATTAATGACGTTGTTTTTATGGCAGCTTGTGTCCCTCGTTTCCGCTACATACGTAGGACAGATCCCCTGGCCAAATAAAATCTAAAGTGCAGACTCTCGTTCATGAGGAACGAATCGCCCCCCACAGGCCCAGGGAGTTCGTTGACGGTTTTCGACATCAAGGATGAGATGGCTATGAGTTTGAAACGCAGCACGGGTAACACGCAGAGCCCGAATTTCTACGCCGAAATGGGCGAGCTGATTGCACACAGCGGCCATGAGGAATTCGCCGCCCACATGTTGCACCTGGTCTGCAAATGGGTGCCGATCCACCTGGTGGACCTCAGTGAATGGACCCTCGACGAGCCGCGCGACCGTGTGCTCGATATCAAGCTTCTGGGCAGCGCTGGCCAAAAACAGGACCTGCCGCCGCCCCTGGCCCTGCGCCCGCCGGATGACCACCCGTTGCTGCGGGAAATGCTCGGCATGCAAGACCCGCTGCTGATCCAGATGAATGCCAAACCCGACAGCGCCCATCCTCGGGGTACCTCGCACCAGTGCAATCTGGTGTCACGCCAGGGCAACCGGCGCTGCGTGATTTCATGCTACCGACCGCCGACCCAGCGCGGTTTTTCCCTGGCCGAGTTGTCGTTTCTCAAGTGCCTGTCGGACACCCTGTTGCCGCTGATCGAGCGCCACGCGCAGGTCCTGCGCCAAGCGCCACATGCCCAGGCAGAGCCGGCCCATACGCTGCTTGAGCAATCACGCTTGCAGCGCGAGTTCCACAAGCGCCTGTCACTCGGCGAGATCAGCCTTTCGGCCCGCGAACAGGAAGTGTGCCTCGGCCTGTTGACCGGCGGCACTGTGCCGCAGATCGCGGAAAAACTCAGCGTGAAAAACAGCTCCATCGAAACCTATCTCAAGCGCGCCGCCGCCAAGCTGGGCGTAAGTGGCCGGCATGGCCTGGCTAAATGGATGGTGGGGGCCTGATGGACACACGCACCGTCGCCAGCATCGGTATGGCCTGCATGCTTGGGGGCTGTTCGCTGATCCCCGAGTACCAGCGGCCCGAAGCGCCAATGCCCGCGCAGTATCCCCAGGGTGGGGTCTACCGCCTCGCCCAGGCCGGCAACAGCGATCCCGCGTCGGACTGGCAGCAGCAGTTCCACGACCCGGCGCTGCAACAGTTGATTCGCGATGCCCTGGTCAATAACCGCGACCTGCGGGTGGCTGCGCTGAATGTCGAAGCGTTCCAGGCGCAGTACCGCATCCAGCGTGCCGACCTGTTCCCGGCGGTGTCCGCCACGGGCGCCGGCAAACGCCAGAAGCTGCCGGGGGATGTCACCGGCACGGGCAAGTCCGCGATCACCTCCAGTTACTCCGCCACCCTGGGGCTCAGCGCGTATGAGTTGGACCTGTTTGGCCGCGTGCGCAGCCTCAGTGAACAGGCGATGCTCACCTACCTCGGCACGGAAGAGGCCCGGCGCAGCGCGCAACTGAGCCTGGTGGCCAACGTCGCCAACGCCTACCTGACCTGGCGCGCCGACCAGGAACTGCTGGCCCTGGCCCAACAGACCCTGGCCGCCAACGACCACAGCCTGCACCTGACCCGCCGCAGCAAAACCGCCGGCAAAGCCTCGGCCCTGGATGTGGCGCAGGCGCGCACCAGCGTCGAAAGTACCCGCGCCAGCGTGGCCCGCTATGCACGCCAGGTGGCCCAGGACCTCAACAATCTCACCCTGCTGGTGGGCGGCCCGGTGGATCAAAGCCTGCCAGCGCGCCCGTTGGCTGACGACCTGGTGGCACGGGTGCCGGCCGGCTTGCCGTCGGCCCTGCTGCAACGCCGCCCGGATATCCTCCAGGCCGAGTACCAACTGCGCGCCGCCAACGCCAACATCGGCGCGGCGCGCGCGGCGTTTTTCCCGTCAGTCAGCCTTACCGCCAATGCCGGCAGCACCAGCACCGAACTGTCGGACCTGTTCAAGGGCGGCACTGGCACCTGGACCTTCCAGCCGCAGATCAACCTGCCGATCTTCAACGCCGGCAGCCTGCGCGCCAGCCTGGACTACGCCAAACTGCAAAAAGACATCAGCGTCGCCCAGTATGAAAAGTCCATCCAGACGGCCTTCCAGGAAGTCGCCGACGGCCTGGCCGCACGCCAGACGTTTACCGACCAGCTCAACGCCCAACGCGACTTCGTCGCCGCCAACCAGGCGTACTACGACCTGGCCCAGCACCGCTACCGCAGCGGGGTGGACAGCAACCTCACCTTCCTCGATGCCCAGCGCTCGCTGTTCAGTGCGCAACAGGCGCTGATCGTGGACCGCCTGGCACAGTTGGTGGCGGAGGTGAATTTGTACACCGCACTGGGTGGTGCCTGGACGCAAATGCCGGCGCTGGCATCGTGGTAAGCCGGTTTGCTCGTTCCGTGGCGAGCTCGCCACAGACCCGTGAGGTGAGGCGCTTATTTCAGCGCAATCACCGCCTCCGCCTCGATTTCGATCAACCACTCCGGCAACGAAAGCCCACTGACAATAATCCAGGACGACGGCGGCGGGTTATGGGGGAAGCGCTCACGCAGCGCCTGGGCGATGAGTTCCTGCTGATCACGTGCGGACTCGACGATATACAGCCGCAGCATTACCACATGGGACAAGTCACCCTCGACCTCGGCCAGGATTTTTTCGATATTGTCCAACGCCGTATCGGTTTGCTCGGCAATGCCTGGACCGACCGTACGCTCCTGGGCATCCACACCTACCTGGCCGGAAAGTAGAATACGGCGGCCATCAGGCACTTCGATGGCTTGGCTGAAGCCGTATTGCGGGGAGTTGAATACGCTCTTGGGATTGATGACCTTGGGTTGCATGACGAGTCCTTGTTGTCGGTAGGAGTGCAAGGCTAACGTTAAAATTCTTACGTCTCCAGGAGAGGGCTTTGGGTGATGAAGATGAGCAGGTCCATCGGACCGCTCTTACGCAACTTTCGGGTTGTATCTGATCAACCTCGCCGCCCCCCCCTTCGCGGGTCGCTGCACATTCAGAGAACGGGTGTGGAAGCCCGAACTCCCATCATGTGGAAGTGATTAGGGCCGCTGCGCAGCCCCACGCGGGACAAGCCCGCTCACCACAGAGGGAGTTCCCCCATTTGCTCTTCAACAGGCCGTGATAAATACGCTGACGCTACCAACCGCCCATCGCCAGGCTGAACGGCGAAAACTCCGCGAACTGCCAGCGCAAGGCCAACGCCGCCGGGCGGCGGACCACGTGGTCCACGGTCACCGTCCAGAGCCGCTGCGCGCCCTCGAAGCGGGCGACTTCAGGGCCGTCGAGGATCAGCGAGGTATGCCCCGCGATCTGCAGCACATCCCCCGTTTCAAAGTCGATAAACAACAGCCCCGCCACCGGGTTGGCCGCCAGGTTGCCCAGGGTGTTGAAGAACAGGTTGCCGGCAAAATCGGGGATGGTCAGCACGTCGCCCTCCACGCGCACGAAGCCGGTATTGCCGCCGCGATGGGAGACGTCCACCGAGCGTTCGCCGTCGACCTCCACGTAGCTGGCGACGAAGAAGGTGTCGGCGTTGCGGATCATGCTTTCGGCTGCGGCGTCCAGGCCGCCAAGACGCTCGACCCGGGTGCCGGGTTTACGCGCAACCCCATCGACCGGCCGCAGTTGGATGTATTTGGGGCAATTGCCGTAGGTCTGCACCACGTCGACTGACAGGCCATCGTGATCGAGCGCACCGATACGCCCATTCATGCGGTTGCGCCGCCGGGTGTTGAGGTCGATACCCAGCAGGCCCACGGCAGCGCCCTTGTGCAAGGCGGCGCGGGCCGGGTCGCTGGCAGAAGGCAGGCTGTCAATCTGCAACGTATGAGGGTCGGGAGAGTGGACGAACCCCGGCGCGCCTTCAATCAGGGTCGCCCAGGGAATCCCCTGTTCATCCACCACGCCAAGCATCAGGTAGGGCAACAGCGGATAGAAATCCCGATGCTGCTCCGGCAGGTGATCGCGTATCACCTTGGGCCCGACCACCGCCATGCGCTCGGCCACGCCGACCGCTGCTTGTAACTGCCGTTCGCCGGCATGCCAGGGGGATTGTTCAATAGGGTTCATGGTGATCACCTCCAGTGGGTTGCCCCCATGCTGCGCCTCGCCAGCCAAACGCAGAATACCCAGCCCAGGCAATCCACTGTTACGCCAACTGAAATGCCGGATGCTCACGCAACGCCGCCACGCAATGATCGACAAAACTGCGCACACGCATCGGCCCATGGCGCCCTTCGCCGTACACCACATGCACCGGCAGGGGCGCTGGCTCATAACCCTGCAGGACGCGGCATAACTGGCCGCTGAGCAGATGCTCATGCAGCGGATAGCTCAAGCAACGCACCAGCCCCGCGCCCTGCACCGCCGCATTGATCGTGCCTTGCACCGTGGCGCAACTCAGCCGCGCGCGGGCCTTGAGCTGGCAACCCTGGAACGCCCAATGCACTGGGTCGGCAGTGGCGATCAGGCGATGCCGCTTGAGGTCGTCCGGGTGTCGGGGTTCGCCGTGCGCCGCGAGGTAAGCGGGACTGGCGCAGAGGATCTGCCGCACGTGCCCGACCGGCCGCGCGATCAGTGAGGAGCTGGGCAACTCGCCGACCAGGATCGCCACGTCCAGCCCCTCTTCGTGCAGGTTGGGGTAATAGTCGTGGTAGTGGGCGGTAAGCTGCACCGCGGGGTAACGATCCATGTAGCTGGCCAACAGCGGCGCCATCACATAGCGGCTGAACAGCAACGGCATGAACACCCGCAGATTGCCCTGGGCCTGTACATGCAAGCCGTTGGCCGAGGCTTCGGCGGCGTCCACGGCGGCCAGCAGGCGCACGCAGTCGGCCATGTAGGCAGTGCCCGTGTCGGTAAGGCTGACACCCCGCGTGCTGCGTTGCAGCAACGGTACGCGCAGGCGTGCTTCCAAGCGGGCAATCGCACGCATCAACGTCGGCGCCGAGACCTGGGCTGCACGTGCGGCCGAGGCCAGGCTCGGTTGCTCGGCGAGCGCGGCAAACAGCTGCATATCGCGATAACGCTCCATCAACCGCGCCGCTTCATCGCCGGATTCAAGGCCGTGTCCTGGCCCAGGCGATGGCTGAGGAAATCCACAAAGGTGTGGATCTTGGCCGGCACGCGCGCGCTTTTCTGGAACACCACCTGGATCGGCAACGGGGCCGGCTCGAAGTCCTCGAGGACAATTTCCAGCTCACCGGCCGCCACCGCCGCCGCGACCTGATAGGACAGCACCCGCGTCATCCCCCAGCCCAGGCGCGCCAGGTTGATCGCTGCGTTATTCGCCGAGACCACCAGGCGCGGTTCGATCGGCACCGTCAACGGCTGGTCGGCGTCGACAAACGCCCATTCACTCACCAATCGGCTGGAGGACAGGCCGACGACCTGCGCCGCACGCAATTGCCCGGGGTGAAGGGGGCGGCCGTGCTGGTCGAGATAGCCGGGCGAGGCGCAGACCACCCGGCGTACCTCGCCCACCTTGATCGCCTGTTGCCCCGGCTCGTGCAGATGGCCGATGCGCACGGCCACATCGATGCCCTCGTCGCTCAGGTTGACCACCCGATCCACCAGCAAGGCATTGATATTCACCAGCGGAAAACGGTCGAGGTACTCGCCCAGCACCGGCGCCACATACAGCTCGCCAAACAGTACCGGCGCGGTCACCGTGAGGTGGCCGCAGGGGATCGAATAACTGCCCGCCGCCGCTTCTTCGGCTTCGTCCAGCTCGGCGAGGATGCGCCGGCAATCTTCGAGGTAACGCTGGCCGGCCTCGGTCAGGTGCAGGCTGCGGGTGGTGCGCGCCAGCAGCTGGGTGCCGATGCGCGCTTCCATGGCGGCGATGGCCCGGGTCACGCTGGGGGGCGAGGTGTTCAGGCGGCGCGCCGCGGCGGCAAACCCCTCCTCCTCGACCACCGCCAGGAACACCTGCATTTCGTGAAATCGGTCCATCGATGCGCCTCAGCAACGTTAATGTGATTGCAACCCTACCGCCGTACGCGGCATGCCCACAAATCCCGGCAAGGCCTCGATGCTGGCAAGCCAGGCGCGCACCTTAGGGTAGTCGGCCAGCGACACATTGCCTTCCGGCGCATGGGCCACGTAGGTGTAGAACGCAATATCGGCGATGCTCGCTTGCTCCCCCGCCAGGAAGCGGGTTTCGCTCAGTTGCTGCTCCACCAGTGCCAACAAGGCATGGGCACGGCTGATCGCCGCCGCCGCATCCACATCGGCACCGAACACCACGGCCAGCCGTGCGGTGGCCGGCCCGGCGTGCAACTGGCCGGCGGCGGCCGACAGCCAGCGCTGTACGCGCGCCTGCCCCACCGGGTCGCTTGGCAACCATTGGCCCTTGCCGTATTTCGTGGCGAGGTAGACCAGGATCGCGTTGGAGTCCGCCAGTACGGTGCCGTTGTCGTCAATCGCCGGGACCTGGCCGAAAGGGTTGATGGTCGCAGTGAAGTCAGCGCTTTTATGCGCGCCTTGCTTGAGGTCCACCAGGATGAACTCGCTGGGCAACCCCAGCAGGGACAGCATCAGCTCGGCCCGATGGGAATGGCCGGACAAGGGGAAACCATAGAGTTTGATCGCAGGCTGGGACATGTAAGGCTCCAAAGGGTGGGGTTTTGACACCGGCATGTTCCACCGCTGCGCCGACCACTGGAATCACCAGCTTTTACAATCCAGCATTTCAGTGGGTGAAACAATCACTCGCCAAACAGTTCGACGATCAACGCAAACAACGTGGTTTTTACCGCACTGTCCAACGTGGTCCAGGCCAACCCCGTGCGCGCCTGAAACGCCCCCAACGCCAGTGGCCGCGACACGCAATTGGCCGGCAACGCCCGCGCGGCCTGCTGCGGCAAGACGCCGACGCCCAACCCGGCGCAGACCAGCGCGAGCATGGTGGTGAACTCGCCCAGTTCGGACGCGATCTGCAAAGGAATGCCCACGGCCTGGATAAATTCGTCGTAGAACCCCGGCGCATAGCGCCGCGCGAGGATGTACACCGGCACGTCGAGCAGGTCGCCGGGCTGGATCGAATCCTGCGTGGCCAACGGATGATCCATCGGCAGGGCCACGCAGAACGGCTCGCGCAACACCACGCGAGTCTGCACCCCAGGGTAGGCGGCAGGCAGGCGCATCAGGCCGAAATCCAGGCGATCATTCTTCAGCGCGGCGGCTTGATCGGGGCCGGGCATGTCCTTGAGTTCCAGCTCGATCCGCGGGTAACGCTGATGCACCGTGCGGATCAACTCGGGTAACAGGTGCGGCAATACCGACGACACAAAGCCCAGGCGCACCCGGCCGATTTCCCCCCGGTTGGACGCCCGTGCCGCCTCCGTCGCCCGCGCGGCCTGGTGCAGGGTCGCCTGGGCTTCGGGCAGGAACACCCGACCGGCATCGGTCAAGGTCACCGCGTGGCGATTGCGGTCCAGCAGGCGTACGCCCAGGCCAGTTTCGAGCAGCTTGATCTGCATGCTCAGGGCCGGTTGCACAATCGACAACTGCGCCGCCGCCCGGCCGAAATGCAGCTCCTGGGCCAGTACCACAAAGGCGCGCAAGTGCTTGAGCTCCATCGAGCCTCCCCGGTTATCACGGATATTGATCAGCCGATCATAAATGAACATTGGACCTGCACCCTATACCGGAGTGAAGTTAAGCCCATCAGCCAACGTTTTGATTATCACAAGCGCGCCCGGAGAAACATGCCCATGCAAAGCGTTCTAGACACCTTTCGCCTCGATGGCCGGCTGGCGCTGGTCACCGGCTCCAGTGCCGGTATCGGCCTGGCCATCGCCCGAGGCCTGGCCCAGGCCGGTGCGCGGGTGGTGCTCAACGGGCGTAACCGCAGCACCCTGCGCGATGCCGCCGCGCTGCTGACCCGCGAGGGCCTGGAGGTGCACACCGAGGCCTTCGACGTCACCGACAGCGCGGCGATCCAGGTCGGCGTGGCGGCTATCGAGGAACGCCTCGGGCCCTTGGACATCCTGGTCAACAACGCCGGCATGCAACGCCGTGGGCCGTTGGAAGACTACAGTGAGCAGCACTGGCGCGAACTGATCAGCACCAACCTCGACAGCGCCTTCCTGGTGGGCCAGGCCGTGGCACGGGCGATGATCCCGCGCAAGCGTGGGCGCATCATCAATATCTGTTCGGTGCAAAGTGAATTGGGCCGCCCGGGCATCGCGCCGTATGCGGCGAGCAAAGGCGCGTTGAAGATGCTCACCAAGGGCATGGCCATCGACTGGGGCCCCCACGGGCTGACGGTCAACGGTATCGGCCCCGGCTACTTCAAGACCGAGTTGAACGCCAACCTGGTGGCCAACCCCGAATTCAGCGACTGGCTGGTGCAGCGCACGCCGAGCCGACGCTGGGGCGACGTCGCCGAACTGGCCGGTGCGGCGGTGTTCCTGGCCAGCGATGCCGCGAGTTTCGTCAACGGTCATATCCTCTATGTCGACGGTGGCATCACCGCATCGCTGTAACCCTGGAGAACCTTATGCACGCCATTATCTGCCACGCCTCAAAAGACCTGCGGGTCAGCCCCCAGGACGAACCCCATAGCCTGGGCCCCGAGCAACTGCGCGTGCGCATCGCCCGCGGCGGCATCTGCGGCTCGGACTTGCACTACTACCAGCACGGCGGTTTCGGCACCGTGCGCCTGCGCGAGCCGATGGTGCTCGGCCACGAAGTCTCGGCAGTGATCGACGCGGTGGGCTCCGACGCCGGCCGGTTCAAGGTCGGCCAGCGCATCGCCGTATCGCCGTCGCGTCCCTGCGGCGCTTGCCGCTATTGCCATCAAGGCCTGCCCAACCACTGCCTGGACATGCGCTTCTACGGCAGCGCGATGCCCTTCCCGCATATCCAGGGCGCGTTTCGCCAGAGCCTGGTGATCGAGACGCATCAGGCACATGTGCTGGCTGATCACGTCAGCCTCGCCGAAGGTGCATTGGCCGAGCCGTTGTCGGTGGGGTTGCATGCGATCCAACGGGCCGGCGCAGTGTTCGGCAAGCGTGTGCTGGTGACCGGTTGCGGTCCCATCGGCAACCTGCTGATCGGCAGCCTGCGCGCCGCCGGTGCGGCTGAAATCGTCGCGGTGGACCTGTCCGCCAGCGCCCTGGCCTGCGCGAAAAAAATGGGCGCCACGCGCACCCACAACATCGCCGACGGCATCGACGCGCTCAAGCGCTACACCGCCGAGAAGGGTTACTTCGAGGTGATGTTCGAAGTCTCCGGCAGCGCCCAGGCCCTGCGTAACGGCCTGGACTGCATCGCCCCGCGCGGCGTGCTGGTCACGGTCGGCTTGGGCGGCGAGGTATCGCTGCCGCTGAACCTGCTGGTCAGCCGCGAGATCGACCTGCGCGGCACCTTCCGCTTCCACAGCGAGTTTGCCCAGGCGGTGGACTTGCTCAATCGCCAGGTCATCGACGTGCGCCCGGTGATCTCCCACACGGTGCCGTTCGAGCAGGCGGTGCAGGCGTTTGAACTGGCGGCGGACAAGACCCAGGCGATGAAGGTGGTGTTGGATTTTGGCGTGGTGGATCAGCCTTGAACCTGTGACGAGCCCTTCTGGTCAGCAAGATTCTTGTGGTGAGGGAGCTTGCTCCCGTTGGGACGCGAAGCGGCCCCAGCTCTTATCAAACTTAAAATAACTCACTGATTTTAAAGGGTTAAAGTTTCACACTGAAGTCTTGAGCCCTGCATAAATAATTTCAGGCGAGCGCATTCTTGTGGTGAGCGGGCTTGTCCCGCGTTGGGCTGCGCAGCAGCCCCAAAACCAGGCGCATAGGAGTGTCTGATACACCACATTTGTCTTCATCAGGGGCGCTTCGCACCCCAACGCGGGCGGTGCGACGATTCGACAAGCCCGCTCGCCACAGAGGTCCCGGTTTGCTGCGCGCCAGCGCGGCGCCGAAGACGGGGTGGGGCCTCCCTCGCCACAGAACCCCCCTTCGCCAAATGAACGCTTAGCGCTCTTGCAAGCGCTCACGCAAAAAACGGTGGCTCCTGGAAAACAACCGCCGATAGGTCAGCAACACCGCCCCCACCGTGCCCAACGCCGACGACGCGGCAATCAGGAACATGATCACGATCTGATAGCGCACCGCGTCCACCGGGCTTTCCCCCGCCAGCACCTGGCCGGTCATCATGCCGGGCAGGCTGACGATACCGACCACGGTCATCTGGTTCAGCGTCGGGATCATCCCCGCACGTACCGCCTGGCGGATCGCTTCCTGCGCCGCCTCCCAGCGTGAGCCGCCGAGGGCCAGGATCATCTCGATGGTGTTGCGCCCCGAGGTCAGTTCCTGGGTCATGCGTTCGATCCCCAGGGACACGCCGGTCAGGGTATTACCGAGGATCATGCCGAGGATCGGGATCGCGTACTGCGGCTCGTACCACGGATGGATGCGGATCACCGCAAACAAGCCCACTGCCGTCACCAGCCACGAACTGCCCCACACCGACAGGATGCTGTCGACCCTTTGCCCACGGTACGTCCTGCGCCCGCGCCCCGCCGCCGACAGCCCGGCGATCAGGGTCATTGCGCCCATCAACGGCAGTACCACATACCAGTAGGCGAACTCGAACACCCAGCCCAGCAGGTAACCGATGGCCAACAGTTGCACCACGGTGCGCACCGCCGCCCACAGCAACTGGCGGCCCAGGCCCAGGCGCAGCAGCAGGGAGAGCGCACCGTTGACCAGGATCAGCGAAGCGGCGATGCCCATGTCCAGAGCGGTGAGGTTTTGGTAATTCATGGCTGGGTCGCCTCGCTCAACACGCCGGCACTCATGTGCCAGTGGATGTCGCTCATGCGCCGCGCCTGGTCGAGGTCGTGGGACACCCAGACATAGGCGCGGGCGTTATCACCGGCAAACCAGGCGCTGATCAACGCTTCCACATCGCGGGATGAGGTGGGGTCGAGGGCGGCGGTGGGTTCGTCCAGCAGCAGCACCTCGGGGTTGAGTTGCAGGGTGCGGATCAGCGAGACCACCTGGGCCTCGCCACCCGAGAGGTCCAACGCGTTCCTGGTCAAAAAATCGGCCGTCTTACCGGCATGCCCCAGCAAGGCGGTCACCGCTTGCGGGTCGAAGCGGCGCTGGCGCAGGGTCTTGAGGCTGAAGGGAAAGCGCAGGTTGTCCTCCACCGTGCCTTCGAGCAGCGCGGGGCGTTGGGAGAGGTAGCTGATATGGCTGCGGTAATGGGGAATCTCGGCATTGGCAATCGGCTGGCCGTTCCACAGGACCTGCCCGCTGGTGGGTGCATCCAGCAGTGCCAATGCACGCAGCAATACGCTTTTGCCGGAACCGGAAGCGCCGGTGATCGACACGCGGTCGGCGCGGTTCAAGGTGAAATCCGTGGGCTGCAGCAAGGGCACCTGGCGGCGTTCGTCCATGCGCGTGAGGGCGCGGGTTTCGATCAGTGCACTCATGGACGCGGTGTTCCTCTTAAACCTGTTGGGTGCAATGGTGCGGCAGGCGCGGGAAGTTTTCATGAGAAATTTCAAACTATCGCCACCCACGTCGTTCAGAACTTCAGGTTCAACGTTAAGTAGGAGACGACATGCAATACCGACAACTGGGCCATTCGGGCCTGCTGGTATCCGAAATCATCCTCGGCACCGTGCCCTTTGGCGGTCGCGCCGAGTTTGAAAAATGCGGATCGGTAGACGTGCCCCAGGCCAGGCGCATGTTCGATATCGCGTTCGACGCCGGGGTGAATATGGTCGACACCGCCGACCTTTACTCCCACGGACTGGCCGAAGAAGTGGTCGGCAAAGCCTTGGGCGACAAACGCAACGATATCCTGCTGGCCACCAAGGGCCGTAGCCCCGTGGACAACAACCCGAACAACTCAGGCTCGTCGCGCTACCACCTGATTCGTGCGTGCGAAGCGAGCTTGAAGCGCCTGGGCACCGACCATATCGACCTCTACCAATTGCACAATTGGGACGGCATGACCCCCATCGAGGAAACCCTCGAAGCCCTGCGGCTGTTGGTTGGCTCAGGCAAGATCCGCTACTTTGGCACCAGCAACTTCACCGCCTGGCAGATGATGAAAACCCTCGGCAAGGCCGAATTGCACGGCATGCTCAAGCCCATCACCCAGCAGATCTACTACACCCCGGAATCCCGCGAGGCCGAGTACGAGTTACTGCCCCTGGCCCTGGACCAGCACGTGGGGACGCTGGTGTGGGGGCCGATGGGCGAAGGCCTGCTGACCGGTTCCACCCGGCGCGGGCAGCAGCCACCGGCCAATACCCGCCAGGGCAGCGGCTGGCCCGAACCCTACGTGCATGACCAGGAACGTGCGCTGGACATCATCGAGACCCTCGCCGCCGTGGGCGATGAACAGGGCGTATCGGTGGCGCGCACCTGCCTGGCCTGGCTCAAGGACCGTCCGGGAATCACCTCGCTGATCGTCGGCGCCCGCACTGAAGCGCATCTGCGTGACAACCTGGCGGCCACAGAATTGAAACTCACCGATGAACAGTTCTCGCGTATTGAAGCGGTGACACGGCGCCAACCGTTGTATCCGTACTGGCATCGTTTTACTGCCGGGATTGATCGCTTCGACCCGGCAGAACGGCCGTTCCTGGCCGAGCACCAGAAGACCATGGATGCACGCAAGGACAAATAATCCAGAACAGCGTACCTATGGCGAGGGAGGTGCCACTACCTCTTCGACGTAGCGCTGTCGCGCAGCAAACTGGGACCTCTGTGGCGAGCGGGCTTGTCCCGCGCTGGGGTGCGAAGCACCCCTGATGGAGACAAATGTGGTGTATCAGACACTCCTCTGCGCCTGGTTTTGGGGCTGCTGCGCAGCCCAACGCGGGACAAGCCCGCTCACCACAAGAATGCGCTCGCCTGAAATTATTTATGCAGGACTCAAAACTTCAGTGTGAAATTTTACCCCTTTAAAATCAGTAAGTTATTTTAAGTTTGATAAGAGCTTGTTCCCTCGCCACAGGTTACTTTTGGCCCTTTCTACGTCTTCATTGACTGGCATGAGGGCAAATCCCCCTCGCACATTTAATCCCGTACAACCCCCAAAAAGAGTACGGCTTTGATCCCAAGCCTGATTTGCAATCTCGCCCCCCAGTGCCTATATTTCCCGCCTGGCGCTCTCTACGCCACCTTCCGCGGAAAGGGCTGCGCCCAGGACAATGAAGCTCTACCTCATTTCTACGACTCCCAACCTTAAAGCGGAAAAGGTTTGTGCAAGGAGATCGTATGTCGCAACGCCCTGTATCCTCCAACACCGATGGCCGTCTCAACCTTGAGCAGCAGCGCAAGCGCGCCAAGGAATTGTTGCGCCAGCTGAAAGCCCAGGACCCCGGCGCCACCCTGTCCCAAGCCCAATGGCAGATCGCCAGGCAACTGGGCTTCAGCAGTTGGCCCAAGCTCAAGGCCCATGTCGACGCCATTGACTTCGCCGCCCGCCATCCCGACTTTGCCGCCAGCGACGAAGCGCGCACCACCCACTGGCGCTGCGGCAATGACATTGCCCACAGCCTCCAGGTGGCCGGGTTCAAGGGCCGCTTCCAGATGCTCACCGACCCGCTGTGCATGGGCCCGGTGCGCGACGTCCCCGCCGCAGAATTCCGCGCCCTGCGCAGCGCGTTCATCAGCCAGGCATTTGCCCTGCCCTTAGCGGACGTCACGCGCCGCGTCGACGATGAATACGATCAGCTCCACACCTTGGCCAGTGCCGAGCACAGCGTGCTGTGGTGCGAGGCGGACGCCTATGACCAGTTGTTCCTGATCCGCGCCCTGGCCGGCCTGGAGCAGGCACCGCCCAAGCTGGAGCTGATCGAGGTGGATCGTATCCCCGGTGTCGAGCGCTTTATCGGTATCGGCCAACTGGCGCCGGATGTATTGGCGTGGCTATGGCCACAGCGGCGCTTGATCGGTGACGATGCGGTGCAACTGGCCAAACAGGCCTGGTCGGCCTATTGCGACAGCTCACCGACCCAGTTGGCCGAGCTTGCCCATGGCAAACACCCAGCCCTGCCGTTGCTGGCTCCAGCGCTGTTGCGTCAGTTGCAGGAGTTGCCGGGAACACACGATGGCCTGTCGCTGACCGAACGCCTGGCCCTGACCTACCTAGCCGAAGCCGGGCCGCTGCCATTTGGCCGAGTGTTCGCCGAGCTGATGGCAAGGCGCGACCCGTTGCCGTTCCTGGGGGACATGATGTTTCATGCGCTGTTGCGGCCGTTGATCGATGGCGAGCAGCCGTTGCTGACGGAAACCGAGACGCATCTGGACTGGCCCCGCCGCACGTTGTCGCTGACCACATTGGGCCATAGCGTGCTCAACGGACAGGCGTACTGGCTCGACCATGCCAGCCACGAACGCTGGGTGGGCGGTACATGCATCAGGCCCGGCCAACCGCACTGGATGATTGATGAGGCCCTGCGCCCCCAGTACAGAACACCGTAAAAAAACAGCCCGCCGTGCATCACGCACGGCGGGCTGTTTTAGTAGTCATCGGCGCCCAGGCTGAAGACGGTGGTGCATCAACGCTGAATCAGGCTAAGGTGCCGCCCACGCGCCCTTTCCCTGCGAGACCTCTGCATGCGACCCCTGATCTTCGCCAGCCTGTGCCTGCTGGCAGGCTGTCAACAAACGCCGCCGGCCAACGACCAGCTCGACGCCGTACTCTGGACCCAGACCTCCATCGAACACGAGTTGATCTATCGCCAGGTCTTCGCCGATGCCACCCGCCAGCTCGACGTGGCGCTGGCCGATCCCCGCTGGGACGCGCTGCCCTTCCCGCCCCGCAACCTCAGCGGCCTGCCGCCGGCGGTGGTGGTGGATATTGATGAAACCCTGCTGGACAACGTGCCGCTCAATGCCCGCGACGTGATCAATAACCAGGTGTATGGCTACGACCGCTGGAACACCTGGGTCGACCAGGCCAAGGCCCAGGCCCTTCCCGGTGCCGTGGCGTTCCTGCAAGCGGCGAAGCAAAAAGGCATCCAGGTTTACTACCTGACCAACCGCGAACACAGCCAGGTCGCGGCCACGGTGGCCAACCTGCGCCTGCGCGGTTTTCCGGTGGAGAGCAATCAACAGGTGCTCGCCGCCAGCACGCCTACCGGGCACTGCGAAAGCGCCGGCTACGGCAAGAACTGCCGCCGCCAATGGGTCGCCAGCCAGGCTCGCGTGCTGTTGATGGCCGGTGATTCCCTGGGGGATTTCGTCCAGGCCGAACGCAACACCCTCGAGGCCCAGCGCAAGGCCGTCGCCCCCTATGTGAACTGGCTCGGGCAGCGCTGGTTTTTGCTGCCCAACCCGACTTACGGCAACTGGTACAGCGCGCCCTATGGGGACAATGAAAAGCTGCCGTTCGCGCAGAAACGCCAGCTCAAGCAGCAGGCGTTGCAGTTGCAGGAGTAACGCCGACCTAGTGCAAGCGCCCGCCCAACGGGTACTCGACCGCCAGGCGGATCTGGTTGGCATCCAGCTCCGCCTGGGCCGCATTGCCCCGGTGCACGGCGTGGCGCAGGGTAAAGGCAAGGTTTTTCGCAACACCGGACTGCACCACATAACGTGCTTGCAGGTCACGTTCCCAATGCTTGCCCCCTTCACCGTAGCCGAGCCATTGGTAGCCGCCGCCAGGATCCATGTGGCGGCCGTCAATGCCACTGCCACGTACATACAACGCCGCCAGGCTCAGGCCGGGCATGCCATGGCCCGCCAGGTCCAGGTCATAGCGCGCCTGCCACGAGGCTTCCCGGGGAGCGTTGAAGTCGGACAGCGCCACGGCGTTGCTCAGGTAAATCGCCCCCCGCGTCACGTAGTCGAACGGCGTGTCGCCACGGACTTTCTGATAGCCCACGCCCACACTGTGGGCGCCGAGCCGATACGTCGAGAGCAGGCTCCATGTGGTGTTATCGATGCGCCCCGACAACGCCTTGCCGGTGTCCTGAGTGCGATACAGGTTCAGGTCAACGGTCAGTGCCTGGCCGGGAAACAGCGGCCGGGTGTAGACCGCCCCCAGGTAATGCTGGCGCCAGGTGTCTTCATAGACAGCACTGAACACGCTGGCGCTCAGCCCCTTGATGGCCGTATTGCGCACGCCCACCAGGTCAAAGCGATCGCCTTGCCTGCCGTTGGAATAGTTGACGACAAACCCTCGGTCATGGCTGCTGGCGTTGCGGTCGGTGCTCTCATTGAAGTGCCCCGCGAACAGGGTGGTGGCCGGCAATTCGCGGCTGGTCAACCACCATCCCGTTGCGGTTTCCGGCAGCAAGCGGCTGTCGGACGAGGCAAACACCGGGGTTTTCACCCGCTGCTCGCCGTAGCGCAATTCGGTGGAGGAAACGCGTAGTTTGGCAACTGCGCCACCGCGGCTGAACTGCTCCTTGGGGTGGCCGTCATTGTCCACCGCCAATAGCCGTGCCTTCCCGGCGCGCCCACCGCCACTGTCCAGTTGCCAGGCGGAATAAACGTGCGCATCCAGGCCAAAACCCAGGGTGCCGGTGGTGAAACCCGAGGCGTAGTCAGCCATCAGGCCATAGGCCCATTCTTCCGCCAGGTCGCTGCGCTGGGATCGAGGCTTGTAGGCGTTGCGTGCGCCGTTGCTGAGGGCGCCATGCCGGTAGTCGCGGCGGTCGTAGACACTGCGGTTGAGCAGGTTCCACTGGCTGTCCTCGATAAAGCCGTTGGCGGTGTCTTGTTCGGCGGCGAAGGCGAGCAGGCTCTGCCCTCCCAGTGCCAATAGCAGGGTGCGGGTCGATAGCATCTTCACGGTTTGACTCCAGAACGTGTCAGGCAAAGGTGTTCCGCAGGGCGCAGAACACCGTTGGTTCCGTCAGAGGTATTTGAGAATCGCGATGTCGCGACGACGCTGTTTGAGGTCGGCGAACCAGCGCGTCGGGAAGAACAGCAACACCCCGAGTATCACGCTCCACAACCACACCATCGGCAGGTCGTCAAACCCGTAGTAGGTGCCCTGGTTAGCGCCCCAGATCGCCAGCGCGACCAGGTACATGGCCTTGAGCACGTACAGGTGCAGCAAGTAGAAAAACATCGGCGCCCCACCGTAGATCGCCAGGGTCGCGGTAGCCCAGCGGGCCTGCCACTTCTCGAACAGTGCCAACAACAGCAGCGACAGGCCCAGGGTGGGCATCAGGAACATCAGCGACGGCGGGTATTTCTTCGCACTCATGAAGCTCATGAAGGTGCGCAGCGCATCACCGGTCTGCACCCAGGGTTTCTCGCCATACACGTTGAGGTAGCGGATAAACACAAACGCGACCAGCAAGCCTGCACCCAGCTTGGCCAGGCGCGAGATACGCTCCGCCGACGGCATCGCCTTGCCAAACCACGGGCCGATGCCCCAGCCCAGCAGGATCACACCGATCCACGGCAATATCGGGTAAGTCGTGCGGGCGCGGGTGAATTCGGTAATGTCGATAAACACCCGCTGATGCAGGATCGACCAGGGCACGAAGAACGGCGACTCCGGCCCGACTGTCACGCCATCGAGCAGGTTATGCCCGGCAACAATCGCCCCCCCCAGCACGATCAGCCAGGCGCGCTTGAAGTGCAGCAAACCGGCGAGCACGATCATGCACAGGCCGATACACCAGATCACTTGCAGCCACAACGTCTTGGGTGGGAACTCGGCATTCCAGGCAAAGCACACGAAGGTGATTTCCAGGAACACCAGGAACAGCCCGCGCTTGAGCAAAAACACCGAGGTTTCGCGGGCGCTGTGTTTCTGGCTGTAGAGCCAGGCCGACAAGCCCGTCAGGAAGATAAACGCCGGGGCGCAGATCTCGCTGAGCATACGGGTGAAATACAGGTCCGGGGTGACACTCAAGGCATCGATCGGGTCGGTGACCTGCCGGTGCAGCAAAAAGGTTTCGCGCACATGGTCGATGAGCATCAACAGCATCACAAAACCACGCAGCGCATCGATAGCCAGCATGCGCGTGGCCACCGTGACGTTCGTGCGGGCAAGCGTCGGCGCAACAGTGCCCGCCTGACCGGCCAATCCTGAAGAAAGGGTCATATCAATCACTCATGAAGGAGGCAATGAATCAGGCTGACTTTTTCAGCCTGGCGACTTCCGATGCCGGCAGTTGCGACGGCGCGCGAGGTAACGGCGCCTGGCCTTGCTGGCGGTGGAACGACAACGTCGAACTGAAGCGTTTGACGTCAAACCGCTCGGGCTTGCCCGCCGGATCAAGACGCTCGCCAGGGCTGTTGTCCTGGTACTCGACAGCCACCACATAAGTGCCCTGCCAGGGCAGCGCGAAGCTGACGTTGCCGGCGGCATCGCTGCGCTGCTTGAAGACTTCACCGGAGGCGGTTTCCAGCATCACTTCCTGGCCCGTCAGCGGCTTGCCCGCGTAGAACACCCGGAACTGCGCACCGCCCGCATCGGCAACGCCGGTGGGGACGATATCCAGGGTCAGCTCCGGGCTACGGGCCCGCAGGTCACCGACCCAACGCGTGGCCGGGGTCCAGGCGGCTTTCAAGGTCTTGGCGCCTTCATGCACATCGAACATCGGATAGTGCAGGTCTTGCGCCAGCAGCGAATCCTCTTGCCCGGGCTGCTCCGCCAGCAGGAACGCCTGGCGCTGCAGGCTCAGTTGCAGCGGTGCCGACCGGTCGGCCATCGACCACGCCTGGAGTTGCCTGAACCGGTCCATGCCCCCCGGGGTCACCTCCAGAACATTCTTGTCATACTCCCCGTAGTACAAGGCCAAGGGCTGGCCGGGAAGTTGTTCGTACCAAATCTGATGCGCCTCGCTGGCGGTTGCCAACATGAACGCGCCATAACCCAACAGTGCTTTTGCGTTGCTCATTCGCATTTTTTTCGCTCCGATTGGTGGTGTTCAACCCAAGGCTGTCGCGGCTGGAAAACACCGCACAACCCTGCGCTCCCTCACTCTGCGAGCATTACAGCGCAGGCCCTTTTGCGTTTTTCGCCGAATTGCGCCCACGGATCGGCGCAGACCACTGTTTAAGGGCCCGAAAAAGTGTTTTATGCGGGTTGCGTCGAGATGAGGCGTTTAGCCAAGACTACGAGTGAGCGTGTCCAATTGAGGTGCAAAAGCAGTGAGCTTTGATCGTTCCCACGCCCTGCGCAAAGCTGTGTACCTGATGTACCGAGGTGCCTGCATCGCAGGCAAGCCAGCTCCCACCTTTAGGTCGTGGGGCATCCGTTAGATAGTCGTCGGCTCCCGAGCCGTCACGGGAGCAAGCTCCCTCGCCACAGCTTCAGGGCCGCGCCAAAGTTGTGTAGATACCTATGGCCATCGGGGGCAAGCCCCCTCCCACAGGAAAGCGAGCGTGGGTCAGTGCCGCAGCAACTTGCGCAACGGCACGCCATCCTTGAGCACCGGTGACTTGATCACGATATAGCTGAAGTACTTGGAGATACCGATGTTCTTGTCCAGCAAGCTTTCAACCACTTCCTGGTAATGCTGGATGCTGCGGGTCATGAAACGCACCAGATAGTCGTAGCCACCGCTGATCAAGTGGCACTCAAGTACCTCGTCCACCAGGCGGATATTCGATTCGAACTTGGCGAAGTCTTCGCGTTTATGGTCGCTGAGGGTGATCTCGGTAAACACCGTCACCGAGTCGGTGATCTTGGCCAGGTTCAAGTGCGCCTTGTAGCTGGAAATATACCCGGCCGATTCCAGCCGCTTGACCCGTTGCAGGCAGGGGCTGGCGGACAGGCCCACGGCGTCGGCAAGGCTGACATTGGTCATCCGCCCGTCTTTTTGCAGTTCAACCAGAATACTGATGTCGATCCGGTCCAGCTTGACTTGCCCTTCCATCACGTACCTCTTGACTGCCGTTTGTAAGACAATCTTCTAGCAAAATCAGCGCCGTAAAGACAGCTGATGCTGCGCCACCAGATCCGCCATGCTGTTGATGCAGTACTCCGCCGCACAAGGCGAAGGCTGCCGCGCCCGGTGGCGGCCGATCAAACAGCGGTCCAACGCCCCATGTGCGCCGACCGACGGTCGCGTTACATGCAGCACCGGTTGCAGCTGCGCGCCTCGGTCCGTGAGCCATTGCGGGTCTTCGGCGAGGGAAATGAAATCTTCCGGTGCAATCCCCAATCGCTCGCACAACACCCCGCGGTCCTCGGCATCACGGTCGCCACGCACCAGCAAACGGTAGAACTTGCGCAGGTACAGCATCGCCCCCGGCGCATCCTCGAACAACGACCAATTGCCCGCCGAACGCGCAAAGCTCATGCCCTCCTCCCAACTGGCGTGCAGCCCCCAACTCTCGGCCAGTTGGCGATGGGCAAAACACAACACGCCACTGAAGCCCAGCTCGGCGAAACGCGGGTAGAGCCTGGCAACCTGCGTGTTGAATTCGGCCAGCACCTGATCCTTGGCCGGCTGCCCGCCACGGCTGTCGAGCAGCGGCTGCAACGCCAACCACACCCCTGAATCGCGATCCACCAGCACTTCATCGCAATCGATCAGCAACGCTCGATAATCTGTCAGTCCCATGTGGGGTCAAGCCTCCAATGCCGCAGTTGGCCCGTAGCGGGCACAGCCTCAGTTCAAGACCCGTGCCAAGGCGCCGTCGAGGATTTCCAGCGCTTCGTCGACCTGGGCTTCGCTGGTCACCAACGGCGCGAGGAAGCGCAGCACATTGCGATGCACCCCGCACTTGATCACCAGCAAACCACCGGCCCGGGCTGCATCGATCAGGCGTTGATTGAGGTCGGCATCCGGGGTGCGGGCCGGGTCATCCTTGATCAACTCCATCGCCAACATAAAGCCGGTGCCGCGCACATCGCCGATGCGCGAGCAGCGCGCCTGCAAATCGAGCAACCCCTGGCGCAGGCGCTCGCCCAGTACTTGGCTGCGCGCCAGCAACTGCTCCTGCTCGAACGCATCGATCACCGCCAGCGCCGCCGCACAGGCCAGCGCATTACCACCGTAGGTGCCGCCCAGCCCGCCGGGCAGCGGTGCATCCATGATCTGCGCCTTGCCGACCACGCCGGACAACGGCAAGCCGCCGGCCAGGCTCTTGGCCACGGTGACCAGGTCGGGCTGGATACCCGCGTGCTGGAAACCGAACCAGGTGCCGGTGCGACCGAAGCCGGTCTGGATCTCGTCGAGGATCAACACGATGCCATGCTTGTCGGCCAACGCCCGCAGCGCCTGGAGAAACTCAGGGGGTGCGGTGAGGAAACCGCCGTCGCCCTGCACCGGTTCGATGATGATCGCGGCCACCCGCTCCGGCGCTACCTGGGTCGCCAGCAACTCATCCAGGGCCTTGAGTGCGATGTCGCTGGTCACGCCGCGATAAGCGTTCGGGTACGGGGTATGGAACACCTCCGGCGCAAACGGCCCGAAGTTCTGCTTGTAGGGTTGGCTCATGCCGGTGAGCGTGGTGCCCAGCAACGTGCGCCCGTGGAAACCGCCACGGAAGGCGATCACCGCCGAGCGATTGGTATGGGCGCGGGCGATCTTCACCGCATTTTCCACCGCCTCGGCGCCGGAGGTGAAGAACGCCGCTTTGTACGCTTCCTGGCCGCCGATCATTTCACACAGGCGCTGGGCCAGGTCGAGGTAAGGCTGATAGGCAACCACCTGGAAGCAGGCATGGGAGACCCTCTGCAACTGGGCCTGCACAGCGGCGACCACCTTGGGGTGGTTATGACCGATGTTGAGCACGCCGATACCGCCGACGAAGTCCAGGTAACGCTTGCCATCCACGTCCCACAACTCGGCGCCCTGGGCACGGTCGATCACCAGCGGGTGCGCGGTCACCAGGCCACGGGGCACGAACTGCTCGCGCTGACGGAGCAAATGAGGGGTTTCGTCGACTTTGCTATTCATGGCATTTCCCATCGTGAGTCCGGCAACCGGAAGGTGGTTGCGATGCTGTCCAGAGTACGACCTGCGGGCAACGAACTACGCCGAACTTGCCCCGTGAGAAATTCGGATCAACTGTTTTCGCCCCGCGTTTCAACAGATCCTGCGCCGGGCTTGGGGGATGATGATCGCTACCTTCATCCAGCAGGAAATGCCCATGGCCTTGCTCTACAAAGCTGACCCGGTGCGCGGCCAACACTGGCAGGCACTCTTTGCCCAACACGCGCCGGATATCGAATGGCGCGCCTGGCCCGACATCGGCAACCCCTCCGAGGTCGACTACCTGGCCGCCTGGCAGGCGCCGGAAGATCTGGCGCACGTGCTGCCCAACCTGAAGGTGTTGTTCGCCCTGTCGGCCGGTGTCGATCAGTTGGACCTTGATCGCCTGCCTGCGGGCCTGCCGGTGGTGCGCCTGTTGGATCCGGGCATCACCCGCGGCATGTGCGAATACGCCAGTTGGGCCGTGCTGAGCCTGCACCGGGATATGTTGCGCTACCGCCAGCAGCAGGTGGCGCGCTGTTGGCAGGCGCACCTGTTGCAGCCGGCTGCGAACCGGCGCGTGGGGGTAATGGGGTTGGGTGCCCAGGCCCAGCAGATCCTGGCGACCTTGGCACCGCTGGGCTTTGCCCTGTCCGGCTGGGCGCGCAGTGCGCACCGGGTGCCGGGGGTGGCGTGTTATGCGGGGGAAGCGCAACTGCCGGCGTTTCTCAGCCAGTGCGATATTTTGCTGTGCGTGCTGCCGTTGACGGAGCAGACCCAGGGGATTCTGGACCGGCGCTTGTTTGCGCAACTGCCACGGGGGGCGGGGTTGGTGAATATGGGCCGTGGGGGGCACCTGGTTGAAGAGGATTTGCTCGAGGCGCTGGAGAGTGGGCAGTTGAGTGGGGCGGTGCTGGATGTGCTGCGGGAAGAGCCGGCGGCGCCGGAGCATCCGTTTTGGGAGCATCCGCAGGTGTTGTTGACGCCGCATATTGCGGCGATGACCCAGCCGGAGAGTGCGTTTGCGGTGTTGCTGGAGAATATTCGGCGGTTTGAGCGGGGTGAAGAGATGGTCGGTGAAGTGGATCGGTTGCGGGGGTATTGAGTACCTATTCGGTTCCAAGGCAGTCGGTTCCAAGGCAGTCGGTTCCAAGGCCGTCGGTTCCAAGGCCGCAAGAGCAGGCCAAGGTTTACCTGATGTATGCAGATCAAACGGTGGAAGGGGGCTTGCCCCCTCCCACATTTTTAACCCAGTACACCAGGCACAATGCCGGTCGGCTATAAGGCGGCCGCGCTTTGATCAATTCGTCTCAGTCAACCGCGTCGCAATTGCCAATCCCACATCCTGAGTCGATCCCCGGCCCCCCAGATCCGGCGTCACCCCCCCTTCTGCAATCACCGCCTCAATCGCCCGCAATATCCCATCATGCGCGTCCCGATAACGCCCTTCCCCATTGCCCAAAAAGTCCAACATCAATGCCCCCGACCAGATCATCGCAATCGGATTGGCAATGTTCTGCCCGTAAATATCCGGCGCCGACCCATGCACCGGCTCGAACAACGACGGAAACCGCCGCTCCGGATCCAGGTTCGCCGACGGCGCTATCCCGATGGTCCCCGCACACGCCGGCCCCAGGTCCGACAGGATGTCGCCGAACAGATTCGAGGCCACCACCACATCAAAGCGGTCCGGCTGCAACACAAAGCGCGCACACAGGATGTCGATGTGCTGCTTATCCCACGTCACCTCGGGATAGTTCGCTGCCATCAATGCCGTGCGCTCATCCCAGTAAGGCATGCTGATGGAAATCCCATTGGACTTGGTCGCCGCCGTCAGCTTCTTGCGCGGACGAGTCTGGGCCAGGTCGAAGGCAAACTTGAGAATGCGATCAACCCCACGTCGAGTGAACACCGATTCCTGCAGGACGAATTCATGCTCGGTGCCTTCGAACATCCTGCCGCCCACCGAGGAGTATTCGCCCTCGGTGTTTTCGCGGATCACCACAAAGTCGATGTCCCCCGGCGCGCGCCCGGCCAAGGGGCATGGCACGCCGGGGAACAGCCGCACCGGGCGGATGTTCACGTACTGGTCGAAGTCGCGGCGGAACTTGAGCAGCGAGCCCCACAGCGAGATGTGGTCCGGGACTTTGTCCGGCCAGCCCACGGCGCCGAAGTAGATCGCGTCAAAGCCCTTGAGCTGCTCGAACCAGTCCTCGGGCATCATCTGCCCGTGTTCCAGGTAGTAATCGCAGTGGGCCCAGTCGAGCACTTCGATGCTCAGGTCCAGGTCCCAGATCCTGGCGGCCTGTTCCAGTACCCGCAGCCCTTCGGGCAGGACTTCCTTGCCGATGCCATCGCCGGCAATCGCGGCGATTCTGAATGCCTTGCTCATGGTGCATGCCTCGCAAAAATTCAGTTCAGCCCACCGATATGGAAGGCTTTGACTTCAAGGTATTCGTCCAGGCCGTACTTGCTGCCCTCGCGTCCCAGTCCCGATTGCTTGATGCCGCCGAACGGCGCGACTTCCATCGAGATGATCCCGGTGTTGAGCCCGACCATGCCGAACTCCAGGGCCTCGCCAAAACGCCACGAACGCTGCAGGTCCTGGGTGAAATAGTAGGCGCCCAGGCCATACGGGGTAGCGTTGGCCAGGGCGAGGGCCTGGGCTTCGTCGGTAAAGCGCATCAGCGGTGCCACCGGGCCGAAGGTTTCTTCATTGGCCAGCAACATCCCGGCGTGGGTGTCGCCGAGTACCGTGGGTTGCACGAACTGGCTGTCGCCGCTGGGGACGGCGCCGCACAGCAGCCGGGCGCCCTGGCTCAGGGCGTCGTCGATATGCCGCGCGACTTTGCTCACCGCTGCGGGGTTGATCAGCGGGCCGATGGTCACGCCGTCGTCCAGGCCGTTGCCGACCTTGAGCTTGCCCACCTCTTCCACCAGCCGCGCCGCGAAACGCGCGTAGATACCGTCCTGCACCAGGATACGGTTGGCGCACACGCAGGTTTGCCCGGCGTTGCGGAACTTGCTGAGCATCACCCCGGCCACCGCCTGCTCCAGGTCGGCGTCGTCGAACACGATAAACGGCGCATTGCCGCCCAGTTCCAAACTCAAGCGCTTGATGTGCTCGGCGCTCTGGCGCATCAACAGGCGGCCGACGGCGGTGGAGCCGGTAAAGGAAATCTTGCGCACCGCCGGGTTGCCGGTCAGCTCTTCGCCAATGCCGGCGGGCAAGCCGGTGATCACATTGAACACCCCGGCCGGAATGCCGACGCGCTCGGCCAGCACCGCCAGGGCCAGGGCCGACAGCGGCGTGAGGTCCGAGGGTTTGACGATGATCGGGCAACCGGCGGCCAGGGCCGGCGCGCATTTGCGCGTGATCATCGCGTTGGGGAAATTCCATGGGGTGATGGCGGCGCATACGCCCACCGGTTGCTTGAGGGTCAGCAAACGCCGATCACCGCTGGGCGCGGGCATGGTTTCGCCGTAGACCCGGCGCGCTTCCTCGGCGAACCATTTGACGAAACCGGCACCGTAGCGCACTTCGCCACGGGCTTCGTTCAGCGGTTTGCCCTGCTCACAGGTCATGATCAGCGCCAGGTCATCGAGGTTGTCGATCATCGCCTGGTACCAGCGCTCCAGCAGCGCCGCACGTTCGGCAGCCGGACGGGCGCGCCAGGCGGACCAGGCACGCTCGGCGGCTTCGATGGCGCGGCGGGTATCCACCGCGTCCATGGCCGGCACCTGGGCAATCAAGTGGCCGGTGGCCGGGTCGCGGATGTCCAGGGTGGCACCGCTGTCGGCAGCGATCCACTGGCCATCTACGTAGGCGAGTTCAGCCAGCAGGCTGGGGTCTTGCAAGCGATTCTTGAGCATGGTCGAGTCCTGATCCGAGACACGCTCCAGTCTAGGGAGGTACCGCAAACGAGGATGCCGAAAGCGCGGTTAAAGCAGCGTGCCGTGCTGAAATTCACCCCAGGACGGCAGGCTCTGCTAGGCCGTCAGCGAACCGAGCAAGCCTTGCAAAAAGCGCTCGCCGGCGTCCATCTGGCTGATCTCGATAAACTCGTCGGGCTTGTGCGCCTGCTCGATGGAGCCCGGCCCGCACACCACCACCGGTACGTCCAGGCGCTGCTTGAACAGGCCGCCTTCGGTGCCGAACGAGACCTTGGACGTGCCGGTGCCCGGCGCGGCGAATTGCTTGAGAAAGTGCACCGCCTCAACGCTGGGATGGGTGTCGAGGCCAGGATAGACGTTGATCGTTTCGATCTCGATGGCCGCCACGCTGGACAGCTTCTGCGCCTCGCGCACGATCACCTCGGCGCGCTCGCGCATCTGCTCCAGGAACGCGTCCAGGTCGTCCGCCGGCAGGTTGCGCACTTCGAAGTCCAGGGTGCACAGGTTGGGCACGATATTCAGCGCCTTGCCGCCGACAATCTGGCCGACATGCACGGTGCTGTAGGGCACGTCATAGTCGTCGTCCTGGGCGCCGTGGCGCTGCAACTGCTGCTGGCTGTCACGCAGGGCGGCGATAAAGTCGCAGGCCACGTGGATGGCGTTGACCGAGCGCGGCGCCAGGGATGAATGCGCCTCCAGGCCTCGGCAGTACGTGCGGTAGGAGCCCTTGCCCTTATGGCCGAGTACAAACTGCATGTTGGTCGGCTCGCCGATCACACACAGAAACGGCCGCACCGGCGCCAGCTGCAGCACGTCGAGCAAGCGCCGCACGCCGACGCAGCCGATTTCTTCGTCATGGGACAGGGCCAGTTGCAGTGGGCGGTTCAACGTGTGGTCGGCGGCATCCAGCATGGCGTCGATGGCCAGGGCGATAAAGCCCTTCATGTCGCAGCTGCCGCGCCCATAAATGCGCCCGTCCTGCACGGTGGCGGTAAAGGCGGGAAAGGTCCAGGCCTGCCCCGCCGCCGGCACCACGTCGGTGTGCCCGGACAGCAGCACGCCGGGCTGTTCCCTGGGCCCGGTGCTGGCGAACAGGTTGGCTTTCTTGCCGCTGGGGTCCTTGACGATCAGCGAGTCGATGCCCTTGCTCAACAGCAGGTCGCGCACATACTCGATCAAGGCCATGTTCGACGCCGATGACACGGTGTCGAAGGCCATCAGCTGTTTCAGAATCTCCAATACGCGGGGTTTCATGAGGCCTGGCTCCGTTGCTCGGCAGGTGGGGCGAACCGGGTGATGGAGAACGGCTCGATCGGGGTGCTGGTGCTGCCGGTGGCAAGCAGTTCGGCCATCACATCGCCGACGCCCGGGCCCAGCTGGAAACCGTGGCCGCAGAACCCGAAGGCATAGAACAGCCCGTCGACAGTACCGCTGGGGCCCATCACCGGCAGCGAGTCCGGCAGGTAGCCTTCGATGCCGCTCCACACGCGGATGATGTTCAGGTTGCCGACGCCCGGCAGCAGGCGGCGCATCTGGCTGACCTGGTTGAGGATGCTGCGCGGTTCCACATAGGCGCGGCGGTTGAGCATATCCGGCTTGCTGCGGTAGCCGCCGCCGATGACGATATTGCCCCGGGGAATCTGGCGGAAGTAGATCACCTCTTCGGGCACCTTGGTGTACACGCCGATCACGGTGGGCAAGGCATAAGGCACCGGCTCGGTGACGGCCATTTGCGGGCCGTGGGTGTCCAGCGGCACCGGTTCGCCGAACTGCGCCGAGAGCTTCTGGCCCCAGGCGCCGGCGGTGATCAACAGTTGCGCGGCGTGGAACTGGCGGCCGTCGGTGGTGGTGACCTGGAAGTCGGCGCCGACCTTCTGCACCTCGGCCACTTCGGTGCGTTCTTCGATCTGCGCACCCAGGCGCCGGGCGGCGCGGGCAAACGCGGGCGCGGCCAGACGCGGGTTGGCATGACCATCGTGGGGCGCGTAGGAGCCGCCCTTGACGTCCGGGCCGAGGAAGCCGAAGCGTTGATGCAGTTCGGCGCCACGATAAATCTTCAGGTCCAGTTGTTGCGCTTCCGGTGCGGCGGCGTAGGCCTCCAGCTCGGCGATTTCATCTTCGCGGTAACACACACGCATATGCCCGCTGGGGATGAATTCCAGGTCGTCGTCGATCAGTTCCGGCAGGCGCTTCCACAACGCCCAGGAGCGATTAGCCAAGGCCAACTGGCCGAGGAAACGCCCTTGTCGGCGCACATTGCCGAAGTTGACGCCACTGGCATACTGGCCGATCTGGTCGCGCTCCAGCAGGATTACCGACTGCCCGCGACGACGCAGAAAAAACGCGGTCGCCGAGCCCATCACCCCCCCGCCGACAATCACCACATCGGCTTTTTGCACGCTCATGACGAGACCTCCTCGGTGATCAGCATCGATAACGGTTTGACCGGCGCCTGGCCGCGCTGGCGCCCGACCGCCTGCACCGGCACGCCGGCAGCGGCGGCGATCACTTCGGCCCCGGCCTGGGAGCAATAACGCCCCTGGCAACGGCCCATGCCCACACGACTGAATGCCTTGGCGCGATTGACTTCGCAGGCGCCCTTCTCTTCCACCGTGCGGCGCAGCTCGCCGGCGCTGATCATCTCGCAGCGGCACACGATGGCGCTGTCCGGCAACGCCTTGGCCTGTTCGCTCGGCCACGGGAACGCCTGGGCCAGGCCCAGGCGGAATTGATCCATCACCGCCAGGGCCTGCTGTTGTTCATCCCGCAGGCCGGTGTCCACCGGTCGTTGCAGGTCTTCCAGCAGCGCCAGCGCCACCAGGCGCCCGGCATGCTCGGCGGCATCGGCGCCGCGAATTTTCGCGCCGTCTCCTGCCGCGTACACGCCCTTGACCGAGGTGCGCCCGGCGTCATCCGTGGCCAGCCACCATTGGCTCGATGCCTCATCGAACGCCATGCGACAGCCGGCCAGGTCACCCAGCTGGGTTTCCGGGCGCAGGTGGTAACCCAGCGCAACGGCATCGGCCTGCACCGTGACGGTCTGCCCGTTGCCGGTGGTGAAGCGCACACCGCTCACGCCGTTGGCCGCGTCGCCCATGACTTGCAGCGGCTTGACCCCCAGGTGCACCGCCACCTTGGCGCGGTACAGTTGCGCCAATAGGGTGATCCCGGTGAACAGCACGCCAGGCCGCGCCAGCAGTTTGGGCAAGGCTTTCAGGCGCAGGCTCAAGGCTGAGGTGTCGAGCACCGCCGCCACCTCGGCGCCGGCCTTCACGTACTGGCTGGCGACCAGGTACAGCAACGGACCACTGCCCATGAACACCACGCGATGGCCGATGGACACGGCCTGGTTTTTCAACGCGATCTGCGCCCCGCCCAGGCTGTAGGTGCCCGCCAGTTGCCAGCCCTCGATGGGCATCAGGCGGTCGGTGGCGCCGGTGCAGAGGATCAGTGCGTCGTAATCCACCGTGGTGTGGCGGCCCTGGCTCACGCAGCACAGTTGCCCCGGCGTGAGGTTCCACACCAGGGTATCGGGGCGGTAGTCGATGGCGTCGCGCAGGCGGTCGAAACTCTGGTGCAGGGCCAGGGCCTTGGCGGCCTCGCTGCCGTACAGGGTCGCGTAGTCGCGGGTGAAGCCTTCTGGCTGACGCCGATAGATCTGGCCACCGTCGCGGCGGTTTTCATCGATCAGGATCGGTTTGATCCCGGCCGCCAGCAGAGTTTCGGCGCAGCGCACCCCGGCCGGTCCGGCGCCCACAATAACTACCCGTGCAGTGGCCATGTCGCCTCCGGTTGTGTGGTAACGATATCCAGCCCGTCGCGGACTTCATTGGAACAGGCGCGCAGGCGTTCGCCGCTGCGGGTCCACACCCAGCAATCCTGGCACGCACCCATCAGGCAGAAGCCAGCGCGGCGGCCGCTGTCGAATTCCGACTGGCGCAGCGCGTTGCCCTGGGTCAGCAGCGCAACCATCAGGGTGTCGCCCTGCAGGGCTTGGACGGCGGCGCCATCCACGGTCAGGCTGACCGTCGGCCGGCCCTGTTCGGCCAGCCTCACAAAACGCGCGTTCATGCATAGGCTCCCACAGTGAGGGTGACGCCCTGCTGGGTATCCAGCAAGTGGGCGCTGTCGTGGTGGCAAAGGATTTCACCACCGTCGTCAAGGCGGCGGCGCGGCGGCGCGGTGCGGTTGCACAGGCCGTCGACGCGCACCGGGCAGCGATTGAGGAAGGTGCACAGTTCCGACCCATTGGCCCGCTCGCCGAGCGCCGGCAGCGTGTCGCCTGCAGTACCGCAGGTTTCCAGCCAGCCCTGGCGCAACTCGGGCACCGAGTGAATCAACAGGTCGGTGTAAGGATGGAACGGCGGCTCGGCAAACGCCTGGCGACTGCCGGCCTGGACCTTGCGGCCGCTGTACATCACCACGATGTCATCGCACAGCGCGCGCACGGTAGAAATGTCGTGGCTGATAAACAGGTACGACACCCCCAGTTGCTGGCGCAGGTCGCGCAGCAGTTCGAGGATCGCCGCGCCCACCACGGTGTCGAGGGCCGAGGTCACTTCGTCGCAGAGGATCAGGTCGGGTTTGGCCGCCAGCGCGCGGGCCAGGTTGACCCGCTGCTTTTGCCCGCCGGACAACTCATTCGGGCGCCGTTCGGCGAGGTCACGGGGCAGGCGCACCAGGTCGAGCAGTTCGCCGATGCGGGCTTGCAGCGCCGCGCCCTTGAGGCCGAAATACATTTTCAACGGCCGACCGATGATGGCCGCCACGCTGTGCATGGGGTTGAGCGCGGTGTCGGCGTTCTGGAACACCATCTGGATCCGCCGGAACTGTTCCGGGGTGCGCTCGGCGAGGCTGCCGCCCAAGGGCTGCCCGTCGAAGGCCAGGCAGCCGAGGGCTGGGGTCAGCAGCCCAGCCACCACCCGGGCCAGGGTGGACTTGCCCGAGCCCGACTCGCCGATCACGCCGATGGCCTGGCCACGGCGCACGGTGAGGTCAATGTCTTCCAATACCCGAATCGACGGCATGCCGTGCAGGTTCTTGTTGCCGTAGCCGGCGGTGAGGCCGGTGATGGTCAGCAGCGGTACCTCCCCGGCGACGCCGCAGGGCGGACGAATGCTGCTGTCGGGCCGTGCGGCGGCCAGCAGGCTGCGGGTGTAGGCGTGAGCCGGGGCATTGAGCAGCGGCGCCGTGGCGCTCTGTTCGAGGATCTGCCCGCCGTTGAGCACCACGATCTGGTCGGCCATTTGCGCCACCACCGCGAGGTCGTGGGACACGTACACCGCCGTGGCACCGCGCTCGCGCACCACGCGCTTGAAGGCGCGCAGCACGTCGATCTGGGTGGTCACGTCCAGGGCGGTGGTCGGCTCGTCGAGCACCACCAGCAGCGGGTCGCTGATCAGCGCCATCGCCGCCATCACCCGTTGCAGTTGCCCGCCGGAGACCTGGTGCGGGTAGCGTTGGCCGATGCGTTCCGGGCCTGGCAGCGCCAGGTCGCGGAACAGGCCGATAGCCTTGGCGTACAGCTCGGCGCGCGTGCCCAGGCCATGGATCAGTGCGCCTTCGATGACCTGGTCGATGAGTCTTTTCGCCGGGTTGAACGCGGCGGCGGCGCTTTGCGCGATATAGGACACACGGTTGCCGCGCAGGCGCTGCAGTTGGTGTTCGCCCAGGGCGAGCATGTCGTGCTCGCCGACCTGCACCACGCCGCCGGACAGCCGACACCCGCGCCGTGCATACCCCAGCAAGGCCAGGGCGATGGTGGTCTTGCCGGAGCCGGACTCACCGATCAACGCCAGCACTTCACCTTGTTTCAGGGCAAAGCTCACGCCCTTGACGATTTCCACCTCGCCGCGCTCGCCACAGGCGACCACGCGCAGGTCTTCGACGCGAATCAATTCAGTCATTTCAATGGCCTCCCGTGCGTCGACTACGTCGCGAGGACAGATAGTCGATCAGCAAATTCACGCCGATGGTCAGCGTGCCGATGGCCAGCGCCGGAAGGATGATGGCCAGCGCGCCCTGGTTGAGGCCGCCGATGTTTTCCCGCACCAGCGAGCCGAGGTCGGCATCCGGCGGTTGCACGCCCAGGCCAAGAAAACTCATGCCGCTGAGCAACAGCACGATGTAACCGAAACGCAGGCCCAGGTCGGTCAATACCGGGTTGAGCATGTTCGGCAGGATCTCCACGCACGCCACGTACAGCCGGCGCTCGCCACGGGTACGCGCGACCTGCACGTACTCCAGGGCTTCAATGTTGACCGCCATGCTGCGGGCGACGCGGAAGGAGCCGGGGATATAACTGATCACGGCCGTACAGATCAGCAACGTCACCGATGAGCCAAACGCCGAGACCATGATCAGCGCGAGCATTTTGCTCGGGATCGAAATAAAGGCGTCCATGATGCGGCTGATGATCTCGTCCAGCCACTTGGGCGAGACCACCGACAACAGCGCACAGCCGGTGCCGAAGGTGCTGGCCAGCAACGCCGCCACCAGCGCCAGACCGACGGTAAAGCGCGCGCCCACCAGTATCCGGCTGAGCATGTCGCGGCCCAGGTAATCGGTGCCGAATGGATGCGCGAGGCTGAAGCCTTCGAAGATGTTATCGGACACCACCTCCCCCACCGGGTGAGGCGCCAGCCACGGACCGAGCAGCGCCACCAGCAGCCAGGCGACACACACCACGCCGCCCAGCAGCCCCAGCCACGACGGGCCGCTGGACACCTTGGCGAGTGCCAGGGCGGAGGAAACAGGCTTGGATTTCGCAATGAGGTTGTTCATTGGTTTCTCAGCCTCGGATTGGACAGGATCGCGCACAGGTCGGCGAGCAGCACCAGGCCCAGGTAGGCCGCGCAGAACAACATGGTGCACGCCTGCACCAGTGCCATGTCGCGGTTGGTCACGGCATCGACCATCAAGCTGGCAATGCCGGGGTAGTTGAAAATGGTTTCGACGATCACCACCCCGCCCAACAGGTACGACAGGCTCAGGGCGATGGCGTTGGCAATCGGCCCGATCGCATTGGGCAAGGCATGGCGCAGCACGATGCGGATCGGGCTGACGCCTTTGAGGCGGGCCATTTCCACATAGGGACTGTCGAGCTGGTCGATCACGGCGGCGCGGGTCATGCGCGCCATTTGCGCGACGATCACGCAGCACAGCGTCATCACCGGCAAGGCATAGGTGCGCAGAAATTGCAGCGGTGAGCTGATGTCGCTGGCATAGGAGAGGGCCGACAACCAACCGAGGTTGACCGCGAAAATCAGCACCGCCAGGGTCGCCACCAGGAATTCCGGCACCGCGACCATCGCCAGGGTGATAAAGCTCAGGCAACTGTCGATGCGCCCGCCCCGGCCCATCGCCGAACCGATGCCGAGCACCAGTGCCACCGGCACCGAGACCAGCGCCGTGGCGCCCGCCAGCATCAGGGTGTTGGGCACCCGGCCCGCCATCAACTCACCGACCGGCATGGCGTTGGAGACCGACACGCCCATGTCGCCGCTGAGCAGGCTCATCAACCAGTGCAGGTACCGCAACACACCGGGCTGGTCCAACCCCAGTTTCAGGCGCAGGGCCGCCACCTGTTCAGGGGTCGCGAACTGGCCCAGGGATTGTTGCGCCGCGTCCCCCGGCAGTACCGCCGTGATCGCGAACACGACCATGGACACGATCAACAAGGTCAAGGCCCCGGCGCCGAAGCGCCGGCCGATCAACCACAGTGTATTGCTATTCATCCCAGCACCCTCCTCAAGCGTCCAACCACACCTGCTCGGCAAACATGTAGCCCATGAAACCGCCCAGTGGGTTGCTGTCGTAGCCCTTGATGCGCTGGTCGACGCCGTCGATATTACTGATGAACACCGGCACGCCGATGCCGCAGTGGTCGTGCACCAGGACCTGCATGTCGCCATACATTTTGGCGCGCTTGGCGTCGTCGGTTTCGCCACGGGCCAGCATCAGCAACTGGTCGAACTGATCGTTCTGCCAGCCGGACTCGTTCCACGGCGCCTTGGACTGGAAGAACTGCGAGAACATCACGTCGGCATTCGGCCGGGGGTTGATGTTGCCGAAGCTCAGCGGGTGCTTCATCCAGTGGTTGGACCAGTAGCCATCGCTCGGCAGGCGGTTGACGTCGAGCTTGAGCCCGGCCTGTTTGGCCGACTGCTGCAAGAGCACGGCGATGTCCACCGAACCGGTGGCGGCAGGCGAGGCCATCACGGGCATGGTGATGCTTTCCATGCCGGCTTTCTTCAGCAGGAACCTGGCTTTTTCCGGGTCGTAGACCGTCTGCGGCAAGTCGGTGTTGAAGTAGCGCGAGCCCGGCGCAATCGGGTGGTCGTTGCCCACCACCGCAAAGCCACGGAAGACGGCGGACTTGACCTGCTCACGGTCCAACAGCAGCTTCATGGCCTGGGTGAATTCCGGGCTTTTGCCGGGCAGTTGGTCCTGGCGAATGATCAGGTCAGTGTAGTTGCCCGACGGCGCGTCGACCACGCGGTGCTTGGCGCTGGCCTTGATGCGCGTGGTGGAGCGCGGGTTGACCTCGTTGATCATGTGCACATCGCCCGACAGCAGCGCATTGACCCGCGATGGCTCGTCGGCAATCGCGATGAACTCGATCTCGTCGAGGTACGGCAGGCCCGGTTTCCAGTAGTTCTTGTTGCGCACCGCAATCGAACGCACGCCGGGCTTGAACTCGCCCACGGTGAACGGCCCGGTACCGATGCCTTTACTGAAGTCGCTGGTGCCCTCGGGGACGATCAACAGGTGGGACACCGCGAGGATCGACGGCAATTCGGCGTTGGCCGCGCTGAGGCGGATCTGCACTTCGTTCGGCCCGCTGGCCTTGATCTCGGCGAACTGCTCCATCAACGGCATGACCTTGGAACCGGTCAGCGGGTCTTTGTGACGGTTGAGGGAGAACACCACGTCGGCGGCGGTCAGGGCCTTGCCGTTGTGGAAGGTCACGTCCTTGCGCAAGGTAATGGTCCAGACAGTGGCGTCGGTATTGTCGATGCGCTCGGCCAGTTCCAGTTGCGGTACCAGGTGCTTATCGAAGCGGGTCAGGCCGTTGTAGAACATGTAGTGACGCACATAGTCGGTGGACAGCGCGCCCTTGGCCGGGTCGAGGGTGTCGGCGGTGGAGCTGGACATGCCGGCCACGCGGATCCTGCCGCCTGGCTTGCCTTTGCCGGCCACGGCGGCCTCGTCGGCGAACAGCTTGCCGGCGGCGCCGAACAGGCTGCCGGCACCGGCGGCGGCGACACCGGCCACACCGAGCATTTGCAGGGCGTTGCGGCGCGACATGCCACGGTTGAGACGTTCGAACACCCGCAGGCTGTCCTGGCCGGAGATGAGTTCGGGGGTGTTTTTGTTGTCAGTCATAGCAAGGCTACCTGTCGATAATCGGAAGAATCGAGTGCTCACGGATGTCCGGAGCGTCCTGGAAACACAAACGACGGTGACGCAACAACGGCAACTCAGTGCAGATAGTCCTGGAAGCGGTAGTAAGCCCCCACGAACGGCAGGAACCACGGCTTGCCGAAATGCCCGGGAATCGCCGGCCATTCCAGTTCGCGCCAGGGGTTGGCCGCGGTATTGCCGGCCATGACCTCGGCCATCACCTGGCCCATGTGCACCGACATCTGCACGCCATGGCCGCTGTAGCCCATGGAGTGGAACACGCCGCCATGCTGGCCGGCCCGGGGCAAGCGGTCGGACGTCATGTCCACCAGGCCGCCCCAGCAGTAGTCGATCTTCACGTGCGCCAACTGCGGGAACATGTTCAGCATCGCCGCTTGCAGGACCTTGCCGCTCTTGGCGTCGGAGACGCTGTCGGACATGGCAAACCGCGCACGCCCGCCAAACAGCAGGCGGTTGTCCGGGGTCAGGCGAAAGTAGTTGCCGATCATGCGGCTGGTCACATAGGCCCGGTGCCGAGGCAGCAACTGGTCGATCAGCGCCTGGGGCAAGACTTCGGTGGCGATGACAAAACTGCCCACCGGCACAATGCGCCGGCGGTACCAGCCGAGGTCGCCATGCTGGCAGGCGCCGGTGGCCAGCAGCACTTGGCCGGCGTGCAGCGAGCCCTTGGCGGTGTTGACCTGGTAGCCGCCGGCCTGGGCCTGCCAATCCTTGACCTGGGTGTGCTCGTAGATCATCGCACCACGCCGCGCCGCCGCTTCGGCCAGGCCGACGCCGAAGCGGCCGACATGCATCTGCACGCCGTTGCGCTGCAGCAGGCCGCCATGAAACTGCGCCGAATTGACTTCAGCACGGGTCTGCTCGGCGCTGAGCAACTCGACCTCGGCATCCACCTCCTGGCGGATCAGCTCACAGGTGCGGGCCAGGCCTTCGTAGTGCATCGGCTTGGCCGCCAGCTTGAGCTTGCCGTTGCGCACCAGGTCGCAGGCAATGCCTTCCTGCTCGACCAGCGACACCACCGTCTGCACGGCACTTTCATAGGCCTTGTAATAGGCGCGTGCCTTGGCGGCACCGAGGCTGGCGTGCAGCCCGGCGTAATCCTGGGCCACCCCGGTGTTGCACTGCCCACCGTTGCGCCCCGAGGCCTCGCCGATCACCCGCCCGGCGTCGAGCACCACCACACTGGCGCCCTTGAGCGCCAACGCCCGCGCTGCCGCCAGGCCGGTGAACCCGCCGCCGACCACAGCCACATCGACCTGCTTGGGCAAGCCGCCCAGCTGGGCACCGGTAAACGCCGGTGCGGTGTCGAGCCAATAGGATTCACTGCCCATGTCTTGCCCTCAGAGGTGTGCGGTTACAGGCCGACCAGCGCCGGCAGCCCACCGATATCGGTGATCTGCTGGTAACCGTAGAACGCGTTCCCCGGCACTTCGTGGCCACGGGCAACGAAGGCTTTGTTTTTGATCTTCATGTCATGGGCCGGCATCAGGTCGTAACGGAAGCTGGACGACACATGCAAGATGTCTTCCGGGCCGCAGCCGAGGTTGTCGAGCATGAATTCAAACGCGGCCAGGCGCGGCTTGTAGGCCTGGGCCTGCTCGGCGGTGAACACCTTGTGGAACGGCGCGCCGAGCTTGTCGACGTTGGACATGATCTGACTGTCGCTGGCATTGGAGAAGATCACCAGGGGAATCTTGTCGGCAATCTTCGACAGCCCGGCCGGCACGTCCGCATGGGGGCCCCAGGTCGGCACGGCGTCGTAATACAGCTGGCCTTCGTCGCGATAGTCGATACCCCAGCGCTTGCAGGTACGGGCCAGAGCGGTCTTGAGGATTTCATCGTACGGGCGCCAGTCGCCCATGACCTGGTCGAGGCGGTAGGCCGAGAAATCCTTGACGAACTGGTCCATTTGTTCAGGCTTGATGCGATCGGCGAACAGCTCGCGGGTCATGGTGCCCATATGGAAGTTGGTCAGCGTACCGTAGCAGTCGAACGTAATGAATTTGGGACGAAGAAAGCTCATTGAGTGCGGTCCTGAAGTTCGTTGAGTGTGACAAGCGTTCGCTGCCCTGGCGGCGCGTCGGCCTCGTTGCAGCACAGGTTCATTACACCACTGTGAAATCAGCATATGCCGTCTAAAAAGACCTGCGCTCAATACAAACCACCGTTTTGGTGGCCGGGCTCAGCAGACTTTGCGGTGCGCGCCAGGCTTGGGCAGGGCCAGTGTTTGTGCGCTTTTAGGGGGCTTTTCGGGGTGCAGAGGCTTAAGCACGGGGGTGGGGGCGGCAGAAAGTGTGGCGGGTTGAACGGTGGGAGGGCGCTTGGTTCCAGGGCATGATCAGTTACCTCCTGATCATGCGTATTAACCTGTAAACCATGTCCCCGGTTAGAAATGTAAACGATGTCCCCGGTTTGTACCGGGGCAAGCCCCCTCCCACATTTTTAACCCAGTACACCAGACCCAACTCCGGTCGGCTCTAAGGCCGCCGCGCTTTGGCTTTTGATCTCAAATCGCCCCGTCAAACACGCTGGCCGAACGCAGGCTTTGGAGCGTGGGTAA